>Ga0222633_1000341_pt1 | contig 46977 bp, 42 predicted proteins | sample AntAcemetageno48_FD_179816 | JGI IMG/M metagenome (GOLD analysis project Ga0222633, IMG submission 179816) | Saline water microbial communities from Ace Lake, Antarctica - #48 | ecosystem: Environmental > Aquatic > Non-marine Saline and Alkaline > Saline | place: Antarctica: Ace Lake | collected...
TCCCTTCGCCCCCCCCTTCCCCTGGTTACCCATCCGGGAGTTTATTTTCCACATCAAAAACAGCACCAGCCCGATCGTGACCACCGTGTTGAACGCACGGTTGCTATTCAGCCGCTTGTCCACCGCCCCAAACTCGACTTTGTTTTTCTGTAGCTGTTCGTACGGAACGGTCGCGTCGTCCGGGCGCGCGGCTGCGATTGGTACACGAAAAGGGTCAGTCTTCCCGCAACTCGTGTGAGTACTTACTCTGGACAATCGGCAAACAGTCGTAGGATTCGGGCCGAACAGTCTTGGACTCTGGTGCACTCATTGTAGTGGTAAGGCTTGCGTAAACGCACTCCATACAGGGCATCAAACGGCCGGTGCCTGGATTTGGGAAAGCCCCCACACGTACCCGAGTACGCGACCTGGATCTGTTCCTCCTGCATTGATAGCACCCCGGTGCCTTGTCGTTTAATCACGAACGGCGTTTTCGGCCTCCAGGTGAGGTACTGGCCGTCGATGGAAAGCGTGGAGACGTCGTCGTTTTTCACCGAGCTCAGGAACCGCGAGTACGAAACAGGCACCACGTGCGTCGCGCCCGCGCCGCCGCCGCTCGCGATCGTCATGAACTGCGCCGCGAAGAGAAACAGGGCGCCGTTGACGAAAAGGCTGAGCAAGCGACCTGGCTGCAGGAAGTTCGTGAGCCACGTTACGAAGGACAGGAAATCGCCGCCGCCCGGACCGGGTGAGTCGACGGGCGGCGTTTTTTTCGCGTCCGTTTTTTTTGGAGCCTCCGCGAGCGCGGACGCTGGTTTCGCATCCGCCGGAAGCGTCGCGGGCGCCTTAACCTCCACCCCGACGACTTCGTTTTCGTTTTCCTTCGCGTTTTCGTCACCCACATTTTCTGTATCTTTCGTTTCACCCGCATCCGTATCAGAGGAGGTGGTGTCGGTGGTGGCTTTGTCGTCCTTCGCGACTCGCGTGCGCGCCGCGCGTCGACTTCCGGGGCGTGATGAAATCGATGCCCACGCGTCGTTTTGCCTGGAGAGCACACCCACCGCTGCTGCACATGGCGTGCGTGTTTTGGTCCCCACGTTTCCGTGCGCCGCAGCCACCACTCTCACGACGCCGCGTCTTACGACTCTGCGCGTTCCGGACGACGCGCGAGTGTCGCGACACACGGGGAGTAGGACCCCGGCGCGCATCAACGCGAGCATCGCCCTGTGACCGGATCTGACGATGCAGGGTGGTGACGAAAAAGCGAACGCTTCCCTGTTGGAAGGAGACGACCTGGCAGTCAGAACTCGCACCGCAGACACGAAAACCCGAAAGCCCGAAAGGGAAGGAACTGCACCGAAACGCGCGAACCACGTTTGGTCTGGAACGCGACGGGGACGGAACGCGAGCCGAGGGGTGTGCCACGGGGTGGCGCAAATGTTTGGCCAAAACTGCAAAACACGACGTCAGCACGTCACTGCTTTGGATAAAAAGAAAAGGGAGCGAGTGCATCTTTTGTGTTCGGTGGGCAACCCCGAGGAGACCACCTGCTGGTGGTCTCCACTTTTTGACTTCTTCGGGTTTGTTTACCCCTACTCGTACTCTCCCCTGCAGTTCTGCAGTTCACTTTTGGCGAAGTGGGCGCCAACCGCGACAGTCCTCGGCGCGGTGTTGGACGTCCGCGGTCCGGTCCGCGATGGGGGCGAAGCGCGTTTTTTTCTGGCGCCAGCCCCCCGAGCGCAGAACGATGGTCACGCACCTTTCCCTCGCCAAGGCCGCGTCCACCCGGTTAAACGTGTTGGACACCGTGGAACACCGCTGGAGCGCGGAGGTGTTGTTGCGGAAACGCGCGGTGGAACCCGAGGCGCCTGGGATGTTCGTGTCCCTCACCGCATCGGGCGTGGCGGAGGAGGTGTTTCTGGTTACCCTGGATGCCGCGGAGGGTGGTGCATTCGATGCTGGAGATGGAGAGAACGCAAATAACAACGACATGATGCCCCAGGTACAACCTTCCCGATCCGTGCTGGTGTTAAGAGCCGAAAAGCGAACCATCCAGGGTTCCACGGAAGTCAAGGAGTACTTCAGCAGGTGCAAAACGCACTCCTTGGCGCACCGCGCTAGGGTCGAGGGAACCCAATTTTTCGCTGGCGATTTCTGTGTGCGAGTAGGAAAGGTGGAGAACATGCAAGGCAGCTACGCTGGTACGATGGTGGAGGTGGAGTACGTCCCGGTTTCGATCCCCGGGGGCGCCGGGAACGTGTTGGACGAATACGGAAAGTTCGTAGAACAAGTGTTTTGGGACGCCGAGCGCGAAAATGGAAATGGCGGTCAAAAGGGCGCGCTGGTTGCAGTACCTAGTGACGAAATTCTGAAAAACTTTGGACTGCAGGACGTCGCCTTCGGAGACGCCCATGAAGCGGTGCTGTACGTTGCGTGCATCATGTCCATGCAAAGCTGATAGGAGACCATAGCAATGTAATTTTTGTGACCAAAAACACGACAGTGACTTTCCCCAACAGTCCATGGGCTTTCATTTTTGAAAACTTTGAAATGCGCACGAGCAGTTTCCTCGGCCCTTCCAACACACAACGTCTCGCGCGTGTTGGCGACGATGGAGTCCTCGTTCGACGACGACCACGACGGCGACGTTCCCACGACCCCGCGGGAACGGGAGCTGCCCCGCGACAACCTGGGGGTCGGCGAGGGGTACCTCACGGTGCGTTGACCCAAATTGTTTTTCCAACGAAATTTGAGCTCATCGATGGTGGTTCGCTCGCGCGTGGTTCGGTCCCCAAGTACCACCCTCTTTGCTCCCCGCGTCGCGGTTCGAACCCTGACCGTGTTCCCTCGTCCACTAACTCAGGCGCAATCCGCGAAGCACGACCCGTCCTTCCCCACGCCCACACCCAAAAGCCCCGTGCGCTTGGGCTCTCTCGAGTCACCCACGCAAAGTGCTATGAGCCCGTCGAGGCCTGTGCCTGGCGCGCGTAGTGACGGGCCCATGAGCCCTGCTCAAGCCGCCGCGGCGGCCGCGGCGGCGGTCGCGGCCGCCGCAGCCAACGCCGCTGCGGAGGTGCTTCGCCACAGCATCGATGTGACTCGGCAGAGCGTGGAGTTCGACCAAACTTCCTCGGAATTCGTGCCTCCGGGAACCCCGTTGAGAGATGCGTTGTTGGATGCGCCCGAGGTTCCGGATTACGAACTGGACGCCGACACAGACGCGCAATTCAAAGGGTTCGGAGAACACCCGGTACAACCAGATTCGTTAGGTGCGGAGGCATCCGACTTACTACAAAAGTCCCCCGTTCCGCCGGCACTTTCCGAGACGCACTTCCTTCGCAAAGACGGCGGGAACCAGCCCGCGGTGATGAACTCCATCGCCGGTTTGTTCGGCGTGCAGGGCGGGACGAGTTCGAGCGACTCTTTGGCAGCGGCGACTTTGGCGGAGGAGGCTTCTCGTGACGCCGCGTTTGAAGAAGCACTGGAGAGGGTGCGCAAGAGCCGACGAGACATCGCGGACAAAGCCGCGAAGGGGTTTTCGGACATGAGGGCGTACTACGAAGCCGAGTTGCGAAACGCGCGGGTCGGCGGCGAGAACTTGGCACAAACACATAGCCAGCCGGTTCCGCTTTCCATACTCGCCAGACCGAGGGGGTTGGTGTGGGACCTTGACGAAACCGCCTTAGTTCGGGCGCTGCCCACGGAAGGCGAGCGCGCCAGGGAACGCGAGGAACACGACAAGCTGCGGCAAAGCATGGAGAGCGTTTGGCCGGAACCGTGGAAGGGGAGCTACTCGCCCCCGAACGAACCCACGGGCGCGCCGTACCCGCTGGCGGGCGAGTTCACGGAAACCGCCGACCGTGCGCCTGAAAACCCGCCTGACGTTGTGTACCCTAAAGAAGCCGCGGAGGAGGTGGCGCGACGCTCTTTGGCGGTCGCGAGCGCCGCCGCCAAAGAATCGGAGAACGCGGTGCGCGGCGCGCTGGCGTCCGACCGCCCGTCGTCGCCGCCCATTCACAAGACCATCGACACTGGGAACGGCCGCCCAGATTCCGAAGTGGTTGCCCTGGCGAAAAAAGTGCAGGCGCTTCAACGCGAGTTGGTGCAATCCGAACGGCGGGAGAAACACGCCGAGCGGGTCGCGGATGACGCCGAGCGCCGAAACGAAGTTTTAACAACCGAGCTCAAGGAGGCGAACTCCATAACGCAGGCGCGGGACTTGGAGTCACGGGAGTTGGGACGCGCGGTGTCGGTTTTGAAAACGGAAAAAGACCAAGCGCAGGCGGATTCGGTGGACACCGCGCGGCAGCTCACGTCCGTGACCTCGACGTGCGCGCGGTTGACCGCGGAGGCGAGGGAGTTCAACAATCGGCGGTCCGCGCTGGAGCGGGAAAAAGGCGAGCTCGTGGTCGTGGTGAACGAGCTGAAAAAGGAAAACGTCTTTTTGAAACGCAAGCTGTCGCGAGCGGAGGGCGACGGCGAGCGCTTGAGTACGCGTGTTGCGGCGTTTGAAGAGGCGCAGAAAACAGCAGCGCGCGAAAACGAACACACGCAACGAGACGCGGAGGCGGCGCGAAGGGAAGTCAGGGCGGCGAAGGCGATACACGAGCTCGGCGCGCGGGAAGTTTCTGGGCTCAGTACTTCGCTTCAAGCCGCGAAGGATGAAATCGTGGAGATGCGACGACGGTGCGACTATTTGGAGAAAACGCAATCGATGGCGGGTGGAGGGAAACGCGAGTCGCAAGTGGCCACGGGCGGAACCATGAATCCCGGTCGTCACGCACCGGCACAGAGGCCGTTCAGCGCGGCGTACCGAACCGCCGCGCCCCCTACGCCGGACGAAAAGGCGCACCGTTTGGACCAACAGCCCCCCGCCCCTCGGCCTTTCAGTGCCGCGTACAGGCGCGCGGACGAAAACCGCGCCCCCGAGCTCAATATTTTCGGCGGTTTTCAACAACAGAACAAGGAAGACTCCAGCAAACACGTCCCCGTGCGTTTTGGTGTGGAGCACGTCAATCCCGCTGGCGTCGCCACCATGTCGTCCCAAGGCGACCACCTCGGGTCGGGGATGGTCCCGTCGCCCGGGTCGGAGTCGCGCGAGGCGTTCGCCGGGGAATACGGCGACGCGCACGTCGGGGCGGACACCAAGGACCACTTCGGGAGCGGCATGAACGTGTTCAGCTCCTTCGAAGGCGCGGCCGCGGCGAGGGAGGCGGCGAGTGCGCAGCACGCGCGTGTTGCGGTGGCGCGAGCGGACGCAGATACGCGGTTGCGGATGGAAAGCGCGGCACACGCCGCCGAGGCGAGCGCTCGCGCGTTTGCGGCTTCCGAAGACGCGCGCGCCAAAGCAACGCAAGCTGCTTCGGCACGAGAAACGATGGACCGGGCGCGTTTCACGCGTCAGGAGAGCGCGAGGGAGTCCGCGAGGGGGTTGATGATCCACGGTGTTACCACTGCGCCGGTTACCGATCCGGTGTTGGAACCTTCACCTTCACGCGAAACCCAAAAACCCACGCGGTACTCCGCGGCGGAGGCGTCGCGAAAAGGCCGTGAGGGGAACGGGTGGTTCGAAACCCTGGGCGACACGACGCCAGTGGTTTCCGTTGTCGCGCAACGAGACGTAACGCAACGAGACTCCGGTTTGGCTCCTTGGTTGCCGAACACGGACACTTCGAAGCCGGGTCCAGAACGGTTCGCCGAAAAGAAAAGAGTCACCGGCCGCGCGTCCGTGCCCGCGCGGGGCGGGCACGTTACTCACTCCGAAGCGCCGTTCGCGACGTCGGATTCCTCGAGCGCGTGGTCGTCGCTGGTGGGGGCCGCGGAACAGCGGCTGATGACACTGTCACAGGAAAAAGACCAACTCGAAGGCGCGCTTTCGCGGATGCCGGAAGGAAGTGGCAAGACAATAGAGCAACGCATGCGCAAAGCGAACGCGGAGAAACGGCTGGAGGAGGTTTTGAAAGCCGCGAGCGCCGCGCGGCACCAGCTGAAATCCGCGAACCGCAAGCTGGGAACCGCGTGAGGAGATGTAAATTTCAGGTTTTGTGAGGAACGACAAACTACTAATGGCGCAGTGTATTCATACTAGTGAACTGATCAATACATAATGAATGTGTGCTATCTATTTGCGAAAAATAACTACCTGCAGTACACTACCTGCTGCTACCTGCTGCACCCGTCTCAATGGTGTTCTTTACACTGCACCCGTCTCTGCCTGTGCGTTTTTGTTTCTCCACCCTCCGCACCTCGCGACTCGATCGCTTCCCAAAAACCTCGTCGCCGCCGCGGTCAGTAGCCCGATCCCGACCCCGATACCCGTGTTGCCGCTCGCCGCCGTCGCGACCGCGGTCGCGAGCAGCGCGTACGAATCGGGCTCGCGCCACAAAGGAGGGAGGGAGACTTGTTGATATGACGGAACGACGTCGTCGTCGTCGCCGTTCAATCCACCGTTTGTTTCGTCCCCCGTACCCGCCCTGTTTCCACACCTGCTGGCTGCCTTCCCCCTCCCCGAAAGGAACGCGCTCACCGCGGCTTTAACGAGCTCCACGCTCGCTGCGCCGAGCATCACGCCTAGCACGGTTTTCGGGAACTCCCTCAGAAGCGATAGCATTGAGCCTCCGAACAAAACGCCAAAGAAAAGCTTGCAAGCGCCCAGAAACGCCGTCGCCGCGCCGCGCCGGGCGCCGAAGTGGTAGTGCGCGGCTAAGCCTCCCGCGCCGTGACACACCGGCATCACGCCTATCGCGGCTCCTATTAAGTTCATCGCCCCGACTGAAGTCGCGACTAGTTTCGGAGTCGCGGGGCGATCGGGGAACAAGTCCTTGGAAAGCGCGCACACCGCCACCACGGAGTTCAACGTGGTGAGCGGCAGTTGCGGAAGCCCGGCTTTTACGATTCCGGAAACGAAATCCGCTGGGGTTATTTTTATGAGCCCCGGCGTGGACGGGCCTATTTTGAGCGAAGTAAGCGATCCAGACTGGGTCATGGACACGCCCAACCCGATCAAAACGAGCAACAACGCCGTGGGCGGGGGGGTTACGGTTTTCGTTTTTTTTTCCCTCGTCGAACGCACCGTCGAAGAGTCGACCCCTTCGTCTTTCTTTTCGCCAACCGTCGCGTCGATGTCGATTCCTTCCTCCACGGTCACTTCGCTCGCGCTCGTCTCCGTCTCTGTGTTTTCCCCGGCCGGTTCCGTGTTTCCCGTTACCGCCGCACTACCCCTGTTCCCGGTGCCATCACCCACCAACTCCCTACCGTCCGCGTTTTCTTCGTCTGTTTCGTCGTCGCACCTCGCTTGTTTCCCGATTTTCCAGACTAGCGGAACTGTGGCTAACACCAGGGAACACGCACATAGCAACAACCCGTCTGCTCCCAGAAATGTGCGGATTACATAATCGCCGTCCCCGCCGTCGCCGTCAACAAACAAACTCATCGTGAACGCCTTGACGCAAAGCAGCACCCCCAACCCAATCTGCATGCCGTGCACCACCGCTTTCGGTGTGAAGTCGTTGAACCTGTCAATCAAACCCGTGGCGCCTAGAAAAAACACAACCGCGCTGACGAACACGCCGGCGCTTATGATTTGCGGCATCGTCAAGGACGCATCGGAAAGCGCCACCGCCGCGATTGTTTTCATCGGCTGTACCGGCATCGGCACGTCGAAGACCATCCCAGTTATTAGGTTGTACACCCCCGTTGTGATTAGCGTCGTGCCGACGTCAAGCCCGGATTCCACGGTTAACCCCACGAGCAACGGCAGGAAGGTTCCGAGGTCGCCTAAACTACCGGACGCCTCTCGCCAGCTCAAATCACGCCACATCGCGTGTCCGCGCGTTACCATCCACGGCAGAGGTCCCGAACTGACTTTCTGCAGGGTGCTTCCGCGTGTACTTTCGCGTCCACCAACCTCACCACCCGAATCCGCCCCCATCGCGTGCAACCAGGGGATGGGCCCCCAGTCAGACCCACCAGCCCGACGTGCCGCGAAGGAGTGTGCCGCCGCTTGGAAAATGCGTCGTTCCAAGTCGGCAACCCGTGGTGCGCTTTTTGCGAAGCGTTCCTCCTGCAGGCTGCAGAGGTGCTTACAGGGTGTGGTAGGCTCGCCTTTTCTCTTTTCTGCAGGCCCGCACGGGTAAACAGGGACAGTCGGCGTAACGAACGCCCGTTCGCTTTCATCCACGAGTTAACCAGTCAGTCCGCGGCTTTATTGAACGAACACCCTCGGCGCGGCGCCGATCGGCTTCACACACGGCGGCGCCATCCCCGCTCGGCGGTCGAACCCCCCGGCCTCGTTCCCCTTCCGTAGTTCACGCGATGGACCGGCGGGTGAGCGTTGTGGGCGCGTCCCGATTGGGCGCGCCCGCCGGGTTCGCCGCGGCCGCGATTGGTTCCGGCGCGGGTCGAGATGTGGCTTCCGCGATGGCGCCCTCTGGGTGCTACACCGGTCGCGTCGCGGCGACCGCGTCTGGACAGTTCGCGGCGGCTTCCGCGCAGGAGAACGGTGGCGTCAGTGACCGGCTTTACGCGGTGGCGATGGGCTCACGGCAGGCCGCCGCGGGCGGCCTCGCCGGTATCATCGCTCGGACCGCATCGGCGCCTTTGGACCGCATAAAGCTGCTTTTCCAGGTGCAGGCGATGGAGGGCGCTGGTGTCAGCTCCACGGCGTACACGGGCATCGGCCAGGCGTTCGCGAAGATTTACCGAGAAGAGGGGGTTCTCGCGTTCTGGAGGGGAAACGGGGTGAACGTGATCCGAGTAGCGCCGTACGCCGCGGCGCAGTTGAGCTCGAACGATTTCTATAAAAAAATGCTCACCCCCGAGGGCGGGAAGCTCGGGTTGAAGGAGCGCCTCTGCGCGGGCGCCATGGCGGGGATGACAGGCACGGCGCTGACACACCCTCTTGATACGATTCGTTTGCGGCTGGCGTTACCGAACCACGGCTATTCCGGGATCGCGCACGCGTTCAGTACCGTGGTGAAGGCGGAGGGATTCGGGGCGCTTTACAAAGGCCTCGTTCCGACGCTGGCGGGTATTGCGCCGTACGCCGCGATTAACTTCGCGTCATACGACATGGCCAAAACGCTTTACTACGGCGAGGGAGGCAAGCAGGACCCTATTAGCAACCTCGTGGTGGGGGGGGCTTCAGGGACCTTCAGCGCGACGATTTGTTACCCCCTGGACACCGTGCGGCGGCGGATGCAGATGAAGGGCAAGACTTACAATGGGATGGGCGACGCGTTCCGCACGATCACGCGCAAGGAGGGCTTGGGCGGTTTCTTCAAGGGCTGGGCCGCCAACACCCTGAAGGTCGTGCCGCAAAACTCCATCCGCTTCGTGGCGTACGAAACCCTGAAGACGCTGTTCGGCGTGGCGACCACCCCGATTTAAGGTTTACGACCAAAGAAATACACGGCCGCGAGGGTTCTGGGGGGGGTTCTGAGGAAGGTACGCGTTGATTGTTATTTACCTTCTTTGAGATGACTTAGTTTCTTTCTTACGAGTACTCTCTGGCATTACTAGTGTTCTTCGACAACGAGCTAAGGAAGTCGACCAGATCATTACGGGTCACCCCCGAACGGCTCGAACTCCGCGTACATCCCCTCGAAATCCACCAGCACCGCGGTGGGCGTGGGAATTAGCCGCAACCGGTGCGCTGTGGCGTGCGCATCCACGCCGAGTGCGCAACACCGCGCGCTGCAAAACGTTCCGCAATCGTCGCGGCACAACGTGCACCGGCGGAGTGGTGTGTTTTTTGAAAGCCGCGTGTCGTCTTTTTCGAGCACCGCATCCCCAGCCACGCGGCCTCCGGAACACCAAGCGCACTGCTTCAACGGCAGCTCTTGAGGGTGTTTTTCGAGAGAACTTTTATCTGTTGATAAAGGTTCCCTGCTTCGCCACACCGTTAGGTCGTGGCACGTGTCCTCCCACTGCGGCAGTTTTTCTCGGCGCCAGAGGTAAAAAAACTGGTGCAGTTTCCGCGCAAACGCCCCGCCCGCCGTGTTCCCGTGCCACTCCCCCACGACCGCGATTTGGAGTTTGGATGCTTCCCCCCGTTGCGTCTCAGCACCTCGCAAGTACTGCTCAAGCGTATCAACTGCCATTGTGTTTTCATAGCAGGGAGGCGGGTAACACAGCAAAATCGACCGGTTGGCGTACCGCTCATCTTTTACGAGTATCCCACCGGAAGTGTTCTTCAAATCCATCCCCGCGAAAAACGCCAAACCAGGGTTGCCGCGCTCAACGTCGCACCAACTCGCGCACTGCCCGTGGTACTCGTTGTGCGTGCCGTTGCCAGGCGGATTGCAATCAACCGCGATCGTGTCCATCCCGTGTCGTGACATTAACGAAGCCCAGTACCCGTTCCCGGCGCCGATTTCGAGCCACCTTTTCGAGGCGTTTTTCAAAACGGAAAGCGCGCTCCGCGTTGGCGCCGCGAACGCGAACAGGCGGCACGGCCAGTCACGGGAAGCGTCTCGCCATTTTTGAGTCAAAGCAGGACACGGGGGAGGTACTAGAGTTACTAGGGTTTCTTTTTTTTGTTTTTTTCCCTTGGTACTCTTTAGGGAACGGTTTAGAAACGAGCGTTCATTCGCCGCCGTTTGCACAGCGGATTCGCCGACCGCCGAACTCGTTGTTCGCGCCGCGTCGTGAAACAGCCGCGCGCCTTCGTTTAACCGACAGTGAAGCACTGTGAGCAGCGGATTGCTTGTCTTGGCAGCTGTTTTAACTCTCATAGCGAGTTTCCGCAAATCGTAAGGAACCCCGCAGGAACCCAGAAAAGAAACCGCCGCGAAGTACGCGGCGCAGAAATCGCCATTTTCTTTTTCGGTCGCGTTTCGTTTCGTTTCGTTTCGTTTTTCGTAGTACGCCAATCGGAACCACGTCTGGTCGAGCGCAACGGCGAGGTGAATCACGGCTTGGGGGGTTATTTCCTTCCGGGTTATTTGCGAGTCATTATCGTCATCATCATCGCCCTCGTCGTCTCCTACGTCCTTACCCACCCCGGCCATCGACGCCATGGCGGCGGCGAAAGGGTCGTCGCGTCGTTTCTTTTCTTTCTTTTGGAAATTATTCTGCGAAGAATTATTCTCAAAACGTTCTCGCGCCAGTCCCTCATCCTGGTCCAGCGCTTGCGTCGCGTCCCGCAACGCAGTCGTCACCCCACTGGCTAAATCCCTCGCCGCAATGATCCGTGCTGCGATCGCGTGTGTCACCGAACTCGTTTTCTTTCCAGAAGACATTTGCTTTCCAGACTGTTTGCGCACTGAAACAAGCTTTGCCAAGTCGCGAACCGCGGCGTTTGCCTCGGCGAGCGCGGCGCGACACATTCTTCGGTTTCGCAGGCCGACGCACACGAGACGCGCGGCGGACACGGCGCCGGTGAGGCGACACACGCTTGTTGCGATTTTTTGAATCTTTCCCTCATCGTCATCACTTACGAGTTCTTTTGAATCTTTTGAAAAAGTCGCAAGGCCGTACGCCGTGCGCAACGTGCCCAGCGCGTCGCGCGCGTCCGCGTCTCCATCGAGGTGAGGCAAAGTTTCGTTTTCTCGAGATGTTTTTCGGAAAGAAAAATCCCGTGTTTTACCGGCAATCGATGCATGGCTCCTCGGGGGACACAGGTCCAGGCTTTCCAGGTTTACGTTAAAAGGATTCACGGGTGAGGCGACGGCATCGCCCCTCCCGGTGCCCCCACCGGCAGCGAGACTTCGTCGCGGACGCAGAGACCACCCGGACGCGAGGTGCGCGGCGAGGATCTCGGTCGGATCCGAAACGCGAAAGTCGTTGCTGCTTTCCACCGCCGCCGCCGCGGACGCGACATCCCATACACCGTCCCACTCCTGCGGCGCCACGGCGGTTTCTTCATGGAGAAGGTCATGATGTGACACACCCGCGCGTCTGCTGACCACAACGACGTCGGCATCTACGTCCGGTCGCGACCCGCGGCGGCTCCGAGGCGCGCGTCGGGGGATGAACACATCATCTTCGGGAAGACGACGTTTTTTCTCGCCACCATCCGCGAGAACACCTCGACCTCGACGCGGCACGAAGACGTCATCCCCGATGACTTCCCAACGCACATCCGCGCGCAACTCCCCGCGCGGCATCCGGAGCGTGAGGGGAGATGACGCCCGCGACGGGCCCGTCAACAATGCCGCTCTCTGAAGAGGAAAAACTTTTTTCTGGGAAAGTTTTCGACGGACTTTCGGAGTGTTTTCGCTCGTGCGTTATGTTCAGAGTGCTACGCGAAGGACAGGTACAGGTACCTGGTAGATATTGAATGTAACGTGAAAGCGCGTTTGTGTGTAAAAGTCGTCAGTAACATGTTCTTACTCATTCCAAAAGGCTTTCATCATCGCTTTCATCGTCGGAGTCAGTCTCCAACTCCGCGGCCAACTCCGGGTTCCACTCCGGGCAACCGTTTGCGCGCGCCCACTGCGTCACCTCGTGGTGTCCGCCCTCCGCCGCCGCGCGGCTCGTCATCTCGTCCCACGGGCATCCGTTCGCGCGCAACCACTGGATAATCTCGAGATGCCCGCCCTCCGCCGCCCCCGAGCACGTGTCTGCGCTCCACGGGCAGCCGTTTTCGTGCGCCCACTGCAGCACCTCGAGATGCCCGCCCTTCGCCGCCTCCAAGCACGTCAAGAAGTTCCATGGGCATCCGTTCGCGTGCGCCCACTGCAGCACCTCGAGGTGACCGCCCTTCGCCGCGGACGAGCACGTGCCTGCGTCCCACGGCCAGCCGTCCGCGCGCAACAGCTTCAACTCGTCGAGCTGTCCGCTCCTCGCCGCTGCCTGACAAAGGTAGTGTTGACGCGAAAGGTGACCTCCCCGTTGCCGGCGCTGCAACGCGCTTAAACATCCGAGCCTCACGGCGTTAGCCTCACCAAGCTTCTCAAACCGAAGCCCCGTCGCCGCCACCGCGTCGCGCATCGCGCGGCTCACCGCTGGCAGCCGTGCGAGGTCGGCGGGATCGTCGAAATACTCAGGTCTCAGAATGTGCGTGACGACGACGTCGTTGGGAAGGCGGGGGATGGCCTCGCCGAGTTGTGCATCGCACTCACGTTTCCTCTTTTGCCCGCGAGTTTTCACACCGAGTGTCGCGTTCGAAGACATGTGGTGGCTTTTGTGGGCGCTGAGTTGTGCGCGTAGTTGTGCGCCGGGTAGTATGATAGAATGTCGTGGCTTTAGTTTCGGCGTTTTCGGTTCTTCCGAGCGTTTATTTCAGTTTTCTTCCCCTTTTGGCACCACGAGCAGTCGTGGCCATGCGGGTCAGTGTACGGCGGCGCGACGCGTCGTCCGCGTTCGTAGTGTTCTGTTAAAGCACGCATAGGGCAGCGAAAGCCGTACCGTTAGAAACCCGTACCGTGCGCCGGAGCGTTCACGCGTATCCGTAAAGGCGAAGCGTCGAGTCGGGAACATCATCTTTCGTTGACCGCGGAAGGCACGTCCTCGTCTCATTTCGTTTTTGGGTCATCGAAGCGAAGCGGTGTGCTACGCAACATGTTCGCCGCGATGCTGGCCGGCAAGCCCAAGCCCAAGCCCACAAAGCCCAAACCCGCACCACCTACCGAGGTCGTGCGGCTTACGGACCAGGCGGACGGGTTGACTCGGAAGATCGAGCTGGAACGCGCTCGCGGGATGGATCTGGAAACCCAGATTGCGAAGACACGGGAAACGATTGTTGCGCGGCGTTTAAAAATGGGCGGCGCGGACGCGGCGAGGGAAGACACGCGAAAAACCCAGCGGCAAATCAAGATTCTCGAGAACAGGCTTGACAAGGCGCTTTCCAAGCACAACGACGCGGTGGCGCGGAACAGGCAGTTACGAAACACAATAGACGACCTGCGAAAAGAGCGGTTGGTGTTCGACGACGTTTACGAAAAGCTGGTTGTCGAGCTTGACGAAAAAAAAACGGAAATGGGCGCCGTGGTTGAGGTGAGCAACAAAGCCTTCGAGAACCGCGACCGCGCGGTACACGAAATGGCGCGCTTGAAAACGCAGGCGAATAAGGAACAGCTCGCGTTTGAGATGGAGTTCATGGAACTGGGGAAGCAAATCGAACACGACAAAAAAATGAAGCAAGTCATGCGGAACAAGGCGGACGACTCGGAGGCGCAAGCGGCGGCCGCGAGTAGCGCCGCCGCGGCGGTCGCGGAAACGGAGAAACACAAACAGTTAGTCAAGAGTAAATGGAGTTTCGCGAAAGACGGCTCTGTGAGCGAAACAACAACCAGCGCGGCGACGAGAGTCACGAGCTACGGCGACGCCTTCGCCTCGATTGCCGAGTTCACCGGGGAAAACTGTGTGGATACCCTGGTGAAACAGTTCGTGGACGCCGAGAACGAAAACTTTCGGTTGTTCAGTTATGTCAACTCGCTGAACGGCGAAATCGAAAAGCTGGACGAGCAGATTTCAGAAATCACGTTAGAAATCGCCAAGTGCCAGGGCGAGGGGAACGCTATTGACGTCGAGCGGCAGCGGGTGTTGAAGAAATTGGAACACCGATTGAAAACCGCGGAGATAAAAACGCAAACCTACGACGCGAAGTACGCGGACGCCACGAAAAGTACGTCTTGGGCCTTTCCCAAATCCAGGCACACTGTTTACAGCCCCTGTTCGAGTGCACTACTCGTGATGTATGTAGCATTGCCAGTACTCGTAACATTTACAATGCGATGTACGTAGCAGTTGCCAGTAGTAGTAACGTTCACCAGTACTGGTAACACTACTAATAACACTAGTAACACTACCCGTAACATTTACCAGAACTGGCAACTGTTACAAACCTACACTCGCCGACGGAAGAGACTGACCCTTTTCGTTCCCGCTCGCAGCGCTCGAGGCGCTGAAGAAAGGCGCGTTGGTGGTGTATAACAGAATCGGGTGTAACCCCCCAGGTAACCAGGTTTTGCTCGGCGAGGGAGGGGTTACGGACGCGAACGTGATGCAGTACCTAGGCGTGATCGAACAGAGGACCAACGAGATTCTGCAGATGTTCGCGGCGTCGCGGGTCGAAACGGGCGAAACCGGGAACTCGCGATTCACCGACGGTACATTCGGCGAAACCCAAAAATCGCATTCGACGGGTTCCGGTCTCCAGTCTTTACTCACCGCGAATGGCCCGCACTCCGCGGTGACGCACACTCCGTTGCGAATCGACCCGCCCTCCACCACGTCGGGGGGGGGGAAACTAGGTGACGAGGACAGCGAGACCGAGGATGACGAGCGGCCGCTGACGCGCGACAAGATTCGCGCCAAAATGTTGCGGGCGCTGAAAAAAAGGGAGGCGGGGAAAGCGAGCGACATACGTAACACCCCGGGTGACGCGAAGGGAACATTCAAGGCTCAAGTTGGCGCCGCACCGCGCACAGCAGGGAAGACGCCGATTGCTAAAGCGACGGAAGGGAGAGGGAAGGAAAACGCGAAGTGATGAGGAAAGGCGGGAGCGTGTTAATATTACTGTGCAAATTATTGTTGACTTTCAGCCTTTCGTCTCGACGAGAAAAACGTTTCTCGGGCACTTCCCCTGGCGCGATGCCGCTCGCGTCGGGATCCCGCGTCGCGGCGGCGGCCGGGAGCGGGCGACCGTCCGGTGCGGCCCGCGATGACATCGGCGCCCCGTCCGTGTCGGGGCAATCCGCGTGTGGGTGGGCTCCTTGGGTGGAAGGACGCGCGCCTGTTTCCTGGGACGCGAGCGCCACTGCGAAAGGGGGCGTCCCGTTGTCCGATGCCTCCTTTCGCGGTGACGCCGCGCGCTGGCGTTTCGGCACGAAGACGTTCGCGTCCGATTTCGACGGCGGCAACTTGCAAAAGGTGGAGAGGGTTACGGACAAATCGTTCAATCTGTGGACCCGGTGCGATAACCAAGGCACGCCGCACGAAACCCATCACCGGACGTGGTTCCATTTCAAAGCCTCTGGATTCAACAAAGGCGACGTGGTTACCTTTACGTTTCCTGACTTCAACAAACAAAGGAATCTCTTCGCGAACGATTTCAGGCCGGTGTTTTGGGAGTATAACAGCGGCGACAACACGGAGACACATGAAGGGAGTACGGATAGTAGCACTGGAGTCAGTGATGACTGCACTAATAGGGCGGACAGAGTCGGTAAAGACTCGAGAAACGTAACGACGTACAAACGCATTCCGCAACCGGTCACGGCGCGGGCTTCAAAATCCGGTCAATTCAAAGTCTCGTTTCGGCACGAGTTTACCAGCAACATCAGTAACTCTTGCGTTTTCTTCGCCCTGACGTTTCCGTGGGGGTACCACGATACTTTGTCTATGCTGGATAACATCGACGACCGGTTCGCCGAGAGTGGTGAACGCGGTTTGGAACTCAACAAGCACATCCGCTACGAACGAAAAGTGTTGACGAAATCGTGCGAGGGACGGCTGGTGGAGGCGATTACAATCGCAAGTACAAGTACACCTTCCGCTTCCACGAAACAAACCTTCGTGGTGACTTGCGGCGTGCATCCCGGGGAGAAGCCCGCGAACCACTTGTTCAACGGGATGCTGGAGTTTTTGTTGCGCCCCGATGACCCGCGGTCACAGAAGCTGCGGGACGTATACGACTTCGTGTTGGTCCCAATGCTGAACCCGGACGGGGCGTTTCGCGGGCACTACAGGAACGACGCGCTCGGGCAAAACCTGAACCGATTTTATGCAGAGCCGTGCGCGACGAAGCAGCCGTCGTGTGCTGCTTTGAAGGCGTTACTGACACAATTAGCAGATAACAATATCTTGGCATTCTACATCGACCTCCACGCGCACGCCAACAAGCGCGGCGTCTTCGCGTTTGGCAACGCCTGTGACGGCGCAAACGCGGTGGAGACGCGGACGTACGCGCGTTTGTGTTCCCTGAACTCGCCTCATTTCGACCTGGCTCACTGCAACTTCAGCGAAAGAAACATGGCGAGCAGGGACAAGAACGGGGACTCGAAAGCGGGGACCGGACGCGTGGCGTTGTTTCGGGAAACAAACGGATCGGTGCCGCACCTGTACACCGTGGAGGCGAACTATAACTGCTCGCGTCTTTTGAACGAGACGCCGCGCGCGACGAACGCGAGGGGCGACGTCGTGGACCTCGATTTTTACGAAAAACGGAGACTAACCGACGGCGCCGCCAAAACACCAGAACGTTCCGCGTCCAACGCCGGAAGAAAGTACACTACGCACGGACGTAAAAAGTACGACCCCCCCCTGTTTCACGGAGTAGCACGGGCGTTACTCATCGCCGCGCTTGACTTGAGTGATCAAAACCCGTGGAGCACAGTGCCGAGCTCGCAGTTCAAAACCGTGAACGGTATCAGGAACTGGGCAAGAGCGGCGGCGCGGGGAGACCGCGCGCGACGCAAGGTGCAACACGCGGATATGGAAAGTGACAAGGACGCGAGCGACGACGAAGACGAGTTTTCGGGTGTTGGCGTTTCGGGGAGTGTTAGGAACAGCGTTTCGCGCCGTGCGAGTACGAAAAAGGGTGACCGGCTGTTACCCGCGAACTCGCACTCCACGAAGCTCTGTTCCACCTTCGAAGGTACCGCCGGCGGTCGACACGTTTTGTCCAGTGACAACGTGGTCTGGCCAAACAAACAGCGCCTCGTGGTGGACAAAAGCGCGCCCAAGTGGCGGACGTAGCGGTTTTAGTATTGTAGCGGTCGTGCGCATATCTAAACAATAGCCGCTCCCGAGACGGAGTCGGCGTGACTCTTTGCGGTTAAGTGTTTAAGTGTTTAAGTGACTCCTGCTCTGTATTAATATTTACAAGTCTCACCGAGACCAGCCGCGTAGCGGCCATAGAACCTCTGCCTAGGGTAACTAAACATACTTGTACTCTTACTTACCCTACTCTGCCGAGACGATCGATTTTTGGAGAAAACGCGATAATACCCATAATAATTCACCGCCGGGTCGTACGCGCGCGTACGCCATCGCAATTGGGTTTTTAGTCCATGTGCTGCGCCCTGGGGACGACGTGCTTGGCCATCTCCACGAACGCCTCGGGGTTCTCCGGCTGGGGGTAGAACGTGGAGTAGAACAGGGGGACGCCCGCGATGGGCCCGCACAGACCGCACCAGCTGCTGCATCGGTTCGTGCGGTTGCTGCAGCACAAACAGTACGTCTCGTTGGGCATGTTCACCACGTACTTCGTGCCTTCGCACTTGTAGCAGCAGAAGTAGCACGACGTGTCCATGATTTCCAGCTTGGGAACAGTGGGGCACAGGCAGCCAGCGATGGCATACGGGGGCCGGTCAAAGTACTTCACTTGTACGAAATCGTCCCCCGGGCACCCGCAGCAGTCGCCGATGTAGTTGTTGATTGTGTTGTTGGACTCCACGGAGCCTTCTCGCAGGTACAGGTACGAGCGCTCGGGGTCGAAGAACGAGCACGCGGGGGCGCAGATGCCGACGAGGGGGAAGCACCCGCAGATTCCCATGCATTTGAAACACATGCCAGGATCCTTGATCTCGGCGTTGTACTTGATTTCGATCACGTTCGGGTTCATCAAGCGAGTCGCGCCGTCGTGCTCGGACTTGCGGTCGCAAACGCTGGGAGGGAGTTCGGACATGTGCACCTGCTTGGGGGCGACCATCTGCGCCATCGTCTGAGGGATCAGAGGAAGGGGGTGAGGGTCAGACGCATGTTGAAAGATTTTCCTAAATAACTGTCTGTGTTCTTCTTCGGTAACTGTAATTGTTGTAACCGCCTTTTGGAACGCGGGGGCGATCGCGCGCGCGAGGGAAGCAGGGGACGCGTCGAAACGGGGTCACGATCGACGGCTCGTCGTGGCGCGTACCTTGGATGTTGGTTTGTATCGGTGGAAACGGAGGCGGGTGTTCGGTTGTGGCGTCTCCCTTGGATGCATCCATTGACATACAAAAAGGCGTTCAACAATAAAATCTTGCGAATTTTGCTGACTGTTTTTCCGGAATTTTTTTCACGCAGCTTCTCGGTTGCGTTGACAGAGAGACAGACAGTTGCGCAACTTCAGTATCCGCGTGCCCACGAGACCAAACGCGAAACTCAAGCCGTAGCAGTGGCGTCCTCTTACCAAAGTCTTGACGCGTGCGAAGTTTCGCAATGGGTTGAGTGGTGACGTGGGAGATACCAAATGGAACACGATTCGTTTCGTTTCCCTCGTTCTCCAAATTTCTCATACAAAACTGCAAAACCGAACTCTGAAACGTCCCCGCGGGTAATTCGCGATCGATCGCTCATACGTTATATGCGCCGCGACGTCCTCGAGTTGGCTTCGCACTTCGCGTCGTTAGTCGTGATCCTCCGATCGCTTTACAAGCAGCGTAAACAAAAACACCGCGCGATGAGTGTCAAGACCATCGCCGTGCTCGTCGCAATGGAGGCTGAAGCGGCGCCTCTTGTCGAGCGCCTGGGGTTGCAGAAACAAGAGAAGAGCCCATTCGCGGGTCCCCTTCCCGCGGTGGTGTTCACCGGCTTGGTGGGGGACACGACCGTGCACGTGTGCATCAACGGCCCCGCGCTTGGTTTCGGGGTGGATTCCGTCGGCACCGTCCCTGCGGCGCTCACCGCGTACCAGGCGTGTCACGTGTTGCGGCCTGACCTTCTGATCAACGCGGGCACCGCGGGCGGGTTCGCCGCGAAAGGGGGCTCGGTGGGCGACGTGTACCTCGCCACCAGGTTCTGCAACCACGATCGCAGGATCCAGATCCCGGGTTTCGACACGTACGGCATCGGCGCCGTGGACGCGGCACGGTGCCCCAACTTGACTGACGCGTTGGGGTTCAAAACAGGGGTGGTTTCCACGGGGAACTCCTTGGATTGCCCATCCGTGGACCACGAAAACTTGCAAAAAAACGACGCCAGCGTCAAGGAGATGGAAGCCGCCGGCGTCGCGCACGTCGCCCGGATGTTCGGAATTCCGCTCATCGCGGTGAAAGCGATCACGGACATCGTGGACGGTGACAAAACCACGCACGACGAGTTCATGGAAAACCTCGCCGCAGCGGCGAAGGCGCTGCAGGACGCGGTGCCGAAAGTGATCGCGTTCGTGGCGGGGAAGAAAATCGAGGACCTGTAGGTTCACGGGGAAGGTATTTATTTATCCACGGGAGACTCGTTCCAATACAGTATCTCTCTCCGTCTCTCGAATGCACTTCCTTTCTCTAATTGTCATCAAAGCCGAAGTAGCCGCGAATCGTGAACGGCTCCTGCTTGATCTCGGGCTCGAGCTTGATCTCGGGGTGACCCGCGCGAGCTGACTTACACGCCGCACAGTGGTATTTCACCTTAGCGTGAGGGCAGCCGTTGCAGTCCGCGCAGTTGCGTTTCAGTTTGCCGTGAGGGCAGGGGTTGCACGTCACGCAGCAGTTTTTCAGCTGCCCGTGGGGGCAGGGGTTGCACGCAGCGCAGCTGGCTTTCACCTTCCCGTGAGGGCAAGGGTTGCAGTCCACGCAGTCGCTTTTCAGCTTCCCGTGAGGGCAGGGGTTGCACGACGCGCAGTCGCTTTTCAGCTTCCCGTGGGGGCATGGGTTGCACGCCGCGCAGTGGCTCTTCAGCCTGCCGTGAGGGCATGGGGTGCACTGCACGCAGTTGCCCTTCACCTTGCCGTGAGGGCAGGGGTTGCAAGCCGCGCAGCTGTCTTTCCGCTTCCCGTGGGGGCAGGGGTTGCACGCAGCGCAGCTGGCTTTCACCTTCCCGTGAGGGCAGGGGGTGCACACCGCGCAGCTGCATTTCAGCTTGCCGTGGGGGCAGGGGTTGCAGTCCGCACACTTGTCTTTCCGCTTCCCGTGGGGGCAGGGGTTGCAAGCCGCGCAGTGCTGTTTCAGCTTCCCGTGAGGGCAGGGGGTGCACTCCGCGCAGCTGGCTTTCACCTTCCCGTGAGGGCAGGGGGTGCACACCGCGCACCAGTATTTCTCCTTGCCGTGCGAGCATCGCTTCTGACCTCCCATCACTACTGATCGTTCGCTCCGCGCGCGCTACCACTGCTCGTCCAGAGAAGGAGTCGTGGCTTTTGAGGTAGACTTTCTCGGACTCGACCAAAACATTGCCAAATCCTCGCCCGCTTGGATTTTTTCGAGGGGCGAATTGCGAATGTATGGACCATTTTGAGGAGTTATAACCCTCGCCCACTTCCGATTTGCCCCGTCAGCCTCCAAAAAAATATCATCATCATCGCGCTTTCGGTTGCTTTCCACGTGCCATTGAGATCCCACCCTCCCCTCGGCACACCACGCCACACCGTGCGCCTGTTCCACGATGAGCGCTCTTTCTGCCTCTGCCTTCACGGCGACTCCCGTCGCCCGCCGCGCCCTTTCCGGCGCTACGCGCACGCGCGCGCGCGCTGCGACGCAGTTCCGCGTCTCCGCGCAGTACGATTCCGTGCAATCCCGTCGCTCCGCGGAGACCACCCGCGTGTTTGATCGCACGCAGGAGATCACCACGATGTCCGAGTTCGAAGCCGCGCTTTCCCTTGCGGGTGATAGGCTGGTGATGGTCGCCATCGAATCGGAGGCGGAGTGCGTGATGAGCGACGACTTTTACACCGCGCAAGCCGGTGGGTCAGCGGGCACGGGCACGGAGACGAACCAAGAAGCGTGTCGCTTGCTGTCCTCATCGCTCTCCCGCATCGCGCGAGACGCGACGGATGTCAGCTTCCTGAAGGTCGAAGTCCTGAAAGGAGGCGCCTCCAGGAACATCGCCCAGTCACTTGGCGTCACCAAGTACCCCACGTACCAGTACTACAAGGTAAGTAAACCTCAACTCGATGATGATCTCATCTCGTCTCGTCGCGATGATCTATTGTTTCTTCGCGTGTGTCACTAAAAAATAACAACCTCAACTAACTTTTTCCCTCCAACAAACCATTCACAGAGCGGCGAGCTCCTTTGGCAGCACGTCGGCGCCGGTGCTGGCGCGCAGGAGGCTCTTTCCGAGGGCGTTTTGTACTACGGCGGCGCGGGCGCGGCTGGTTTAAAAACCGCGGATTGGGTGACCGATATCGCGAGCAAAAGCGACCTGAAGGATTTCATCGAATCCTGCTCAATGGCGCAACCCGCCGCGGCGGGATTCGACACCGGTCTTGACGTGCCGTGTGACAAACAACTCGCGATCGTGGATATCGGCGTGGACAAGGACGCCCCTGCCGGCTGTCTGCACATCTTCCCGGCTGTGCTTTCCTTAGCGCGGAACACCGCCGGGTTCACGCGGTGGGCTCGCGTGGCGATCGACAAAAACGCCGACACCAAAGACATCGCGCGCGAGTGGGGCGTCGAAAGCGTCCCCGCGTTCGTGTTCATGGCGGACGGCAAGGTTGTGGATAAATACGCGGGCGCGGACCGCGTGGAGCTCATGAACCGCGTGCTGCGGTTCCAGTCCGCGAACGGCATCCGGCTGCCGCAACGGTTAACCCCGAAGCGCGTGTCTACCGCCGAGGCGAAAGAAATCGCGCGCGCGGCGAGGGACCGCGCGAAGGCGGAGGGAAGGCAGTCGGGGTGGTAAGTGGTGACTGAGTAGTCAGGGGAGTACACGGCGCCCGGTGGTAAAACGCGGTACCGCCGCGCTTCCCAGGAGACGAGTAAGCGAGCGAGAAGAGTAGGTGCGTTTGAAATACATCGTAATACGTATGTTGATTCATTCGTCATGAGTGTGTTGATGAATTAAGCGTGTGTTGAATACTGTAGTTACCAGTCTGTTGATTCATTACGAGTACTTGTCGGTGAATAGTTACGAGTATGTTGCAGAGAACGCCCCCGCTGTTCGTCTTTTGATTTTTACTGGTGGAAAATTGTGAGGGATTCTCGGAAGCCTCGAACACAACGACGCGCACACGACACCCTTCACGATGTCTTCCACCGCGACGCTCGGTGTGGAAACTCGCATGCGGAAGAGACAGCGCGATGCTCACGTGGCTAACGCGGGCGAGGCCATCCCAGGCCTTCTCAACGACATCGTCGTCACTCACGTTCTCACATCTGAGAATTTCGACGACCCCGCAGATCTCGCACGGCTGCCAGCGGTGAGCCGCGCGATGCGCGACACGGTGGCGGCGACGGGGCTTCGGTTTTTGGAGCTTTGTGAACGTCGTGCCGTAGAACTCGGATGTTTAAGCGCGCTGCAGCGCCGGCAACGGCGAGGTCTCCTGTCCCGTGAAGAATACCTTTGTAAGGCAGCGGCGAGGAGCGGACAGCTCGAAGAGTTGAAGGTGCTGCGCGCAGTCGGCTGCCCGTGGGACGTGTACACGTGCGTGGGGGCGGCAATGGGCGGGCACCTGGAGGTGCTGCAGTGGTTGCGCGCGAACGGCTGCCCGTGGAGCACAGGCACGTGCGCGTGTGCGGCGAAGGGCGGGCACCTCGAGGTGCTGCAGTGGGCGCGCGCGAACGGCTGCCCGTGGGATGCAGCGACGTGCGCGTGGGCGGCGGAGGGCGGCCATCTCGAGGTGCTGCAGTGGGCGCGCGCGAACGGCTGTGATTGGGACAAGTCAACGTGCTCGGAGGCGGCGTGGGGCGGGTAGCTCGAGGTGCTGCAGTGGTTGCGCGCGAACGGCTGCCCGTGGGACGAGTATACGTGCTCGGAGGCGGCGAGGGGCGGACACCTTGAGGTGCTGCAGTGGGCACGCGCGAACGGCTGCAAGTGTGACAAGTGGACGAGCCGCGCGGCGGCGGAGGCCGGGAATCTCGAGGTGCTGAAGTGGTTGCGCGCGAACGGCTGCCCGTGGTGAGACGATCAGACGTGCGCGTTTGCGGCGGAGGGTGGTCACCTCGAGGTGCTGCAGTGGGCGCGTGCGAACGGCTGCCCGTGGGACAGAGGAACGACAAGTGCAGCGAGACGTGGGGGTCATCTCGAGCTGTTAAACTGGGCGATAGCGAACGGCTGCCCTTATTAGGGCCGCTAGAGGTAATTTATTAAACACCTGCGATGTGAGTGAGACCTTTGATTGAATTCCGACCTCCCCTCTTGACTTAGAGGCAATAACTTCACAATAACTCTAAAAACTTACTTCCCCTACTTGACTCATTCCTCCAAAAGCGTCTCCTCCGCTTCACGCGCCAGCTCGGCCCTTCGTTCGGCGGCGTCCTTCGCCGCCGCGATCGCGGCGGTCGCCGGGCAGCTTGGCGCCACCGGAGCTAAGGGCTTGAGCCTGCGCGCCAAAGTAGTGACTCGTCTGTCATTGCCTACACACCCAACCGCTGTTTGCAACGCGAACGGCGGCGCCAACACTACCAGCGCTTCCTTCGCCCGCGAAACCGCCGTGTACACGAGCTCCCGACGCAGCAAAGGCCGGTGGTGCGCCGCTAAACAAAGCACCACGGCTCGGTACTCCGAGCCCTGCGCTTTGTGCACGGTGAGCGCCCACGCGGGAATCAGGTCTCTTAATTCGGTTTTCGTGTACGTCACTGTCCGTGCGCCGTGCTCCAGGGAATCCAGCGCGCGCTGGATGGGATCGCTTTCTTCTTCTTCTTTAGTTTTCGTTTTCGTGTTCTTTTTCTTCGCCTCAGAAACCGACCCGCCAAACACCACCCGCACCGTTCCGTTTCCGTCCACCGCGACGATCGTGCCTAAATCGCCGTTAAACACCTCTTTGGTGTAGTCGTTCCGCTGTTGTAACACGCGGTCGCCTTCCCGTAACGTGGTGTCGAACGGCCCTTTGGTTTCAAGCCTCCCCACGGAGGGAGGGTTGAGTTTGGCTTGCAGAAAAGAATTCAGCTGCGACGTTGACGCGGGGCCGCGTCTGAAGGGAGTCAACACTTGAACGTCAAATCGCGGGTCCAGCTTGGCGAACGCGGGAAACGCGCCGGCGAAAAGCTGCTCCAGCGCGCCTTCGTACCCGGCGGGGCTGTCGTCGGTTAACGTGATCCACGCGCAGTCCGCGGTGGCCCAGGATTTCGTGGACGGGTTTATGTGGTCACCGCCAGTACCGCTCGACGCTTCCGTTCCAAAGACTTCATTCCTACCCAAACCGTTTGTCTCGGGCTCGTCAATCAGGCCCCAGGAAAGCGGGTCCCACCGTTTCCGCGGGATCTCGGGCAAAAGCCCGGCGTTTATGGCGTGCGCGGCTCGAATGATCCCGCTCTGTTCCGCTTGCCGGAACACGTCAATCAGCTGCACCGCGGGTACCGCGCCTGACGCGAGAATATCGCGAAGCACGCTACCGGGCCCGACGCTCGGAAGCTGGTCGGCGTCGCCCACAAACACGACCTGCGCGTAGAGTAAAAGTGATAGGGGCAAACATTCAGGGTAAAGTCAGAGTGGTTAGTCGGACTACGAGTGTCGTGGAGGTCGTCGGTTCGAAGTCGGGGTAGTACTGTAGGTCGAGTAGGTAGTAGTACAGGCAAACAGTTGTCCTTCGACCGAAAAAAACAGAACTTACCTGCGCGTTTTGTTTAATCGCGTCCAATAGCGCCGCGCACAGGGGCAGGTCCAGCATGGACGATTCATCCACCACCACGATATCCGCATCGAGGGGGTTCTGGGCGTTACGCGCGAACTTGTCTTTGTACGTCAGTTCGTCGTGGGACTCGCTGTTTTGGTGTGTGTCGTGGCCGTCTCGGTCGTCGTTGTTGTTAGCTCTGGCGCCGCCTCCGTATTCCAGTAAACGGTGAATCGTGGAGCTCTGTACGGGGGCGCTCATGTTTCGGCCCGCGCTGGCGATTTCCGCCAGCCGTTGCGCGGCTCTGCCCGTGGGGGCGCACATCAACACATTCTTGCCCATTGCCCTCCACAAACGCACCGCGATGTGCGTCGCGAAGGTCTTGCCCGTCCCGGGTCCGCCCGTTAGCACGGAAATCGGTTCCCGCAGCGCCAAATCGAGAAACGCTTCTTGCGCCGGCGATAACAAACGCCAGCCCTCTTTCGTGGCCGCGGCTTGGAGCCACCTCCTTACGCGTGGCACGTCGGGGTCTCTTTTCGGTTTTTGCAGGCGAAGCGCGATGTCCAGCGCCACAAAGGCTTCCGCGTCGTGAAGCGCCGCGGCGGCGACGACGGATGAGTTCCAAAACGAAACTCGGTTCGACAAAGAATCCGCGGTTTTGGCGCCGGCAAATGCGGTGGGCGCGAACGTTTCCGTTTCTTCCTCTTCCGTGGTGTCGTCCAAGGTACCGCCACTGTCGTCCGCTAGCCGCCCCTGCTGCGTTACTTTGCGGTTCCTCGCCACGGCGATGTTTCCCCTTTTTAGAAGCAAGTCCGCCGCCGCTTCCAGCGCGCCTCCGCGCAAACCCGCCGCTTGCTTCGGCCCCACCAGCTTCGCCACCCCCTCGGTTAACACACCCCAATTGACAAACACGTGGCCTTCCCGTGTGGCTTCCAGGTGCAGCACCCGTAGCATTGCTGCGGCGAGCCTCGGCTCCGCGTCAGGGGCTTTCCCCAGCCTCGCCGCGAGGGCGTCGCACCGGTGGAAGGTCGCGCCTGGGATTCCCGAAAGGGCGTTGAAGGGATCCTCCGTGACTTTTTGCTCCGTCTGCGCGCCGTAACAAGCGGCGACCCTTTGCGCCAGCCCTGCTTCGACGCCGTGCTGTTCCAGAAACAAACACGCGTCCCGTCGACCGCGGCTGAATTGCCAGCTCCGCGCAAGTTTCTCCGCGGTTTTCTCGCCGATTCCGGGGCACTCTTTCAATTTTCGTTCGGCGTCTCGCGAGTCCAGGGTTTCGAAAACGGCCGCGCCGAAATGCGCCACGAGTTTCTCCGCCGTCGCCTTCCCCACCCCGGGAAGCACCCCGCCCGCTAGGTACCGCAACATGCTCTCCTCGTCCGTTGGCACGATTTCCTTCGGCGTCGCGTTCAAAACGAACTGCGTGCCCCACTTCTCCACGTCCCGCCAATCCCCGGTCATCTCAAGGCACGCACCCTCCGCGGCGCCGGGAATGTGGCCAACCACGGTGACTACTTTTTCGGTATCCCCCTTCCCCTTTCCTTTGCCTTTCGCCCTTTTCTTGTACTTGTTGTACTTCGTGCCTTCCGGCCCAGCCGGTGTCGCGGTGGCGCCGATCGGCAGCAGCGACACATCGGACACCGCCACCCTCACGCGCGCGACGGTGTAGAAGTTGTCCGCGTTGTGAAACGTGACCCGATTGATTTCGCCGCGCAGGGTGACGAAACTAGGAGACTCAATGCGCGATGGAGTTCTACCTCTAGGTGGGATACCCGCCACTGCGCCAGCCGCACCCGCGCCGGCCCCAGACCCAGAGCTCGTTTCATCCGGGCCCCAGAGCTCGAAGGACGGGCCGCGAGGTCCGTCCGCGGGCGCTGGAATAGGCGCGCGCGGCGCGGACGTCGCCGACGTTGGCGCCGATGTCCATTGGCGCTGCGACGCGGACACTGCGGAAGAAGCCGAGGCTCTTCGCGCATCCAGCGCGTCTGTGTCGCCACGTGAGGTGCGGAGCGCATCGGGAGGCTCCCGGTGTACAAACGTCGTACCAGTCCCTTGAGTTAATCTTGAGTTAATCTCATCCGCGCCAGCGGACTTCGCCCCGAACGACCGATGATCGGTGGCGCTGACAACCGGCGCCCTGCTCCGGCACGCGTTGCCGCCGACACGCGCCAATGCGTCGGCGCCGCCCAGGGGCGCCAGCCGGCTCACAAGCGCGCGCGCGGCGAGACGCATGCTAACCGGCCCGGGTAAGGGACGGGGAAGCCGAGGCTCTTTGGTTGTCGCGACCCGTTGCGCGCGGACACCTCGCGCGTCACTAGGCGCCGCGAAGCTACAGCACGCGCGTGTCGCCATAAATTAGATTCTCGAACGGTAGCGATAACTCCCGTCCTGCGTCGCTGACGCGCCGGTGGAGTCCACGCCTGGCGTGAACGGTCCGGAAGGCGATGACACCCGTGTCGCCTACTCGGTGCGCCTCGGGGAAGTGCGCCGAGGCACGCCCCGGGGTCCTAAAATTGCAGCGATGCAAATCGAAGAATTTCCGTAGAGTGAAAGTCAGAAACACGTGACTAATTGCTCATACAAATGGCGAGCCTTGTCGCTTTTTATGGGAGCGTTCGATGCCAACGCTCGCACTTCTTCGGACGCTCTGCAGCTTCCCAGGTGCGTTTCCTCGCGCTCCAAATGCGCTACGCATCGTCGCCGACGTCTTGTCTTCGCGTTTCCCCGCGCGGTCCGGCGTGGGGTCGCCACCAAGGGGTGTCCCTTGCCGAAGGCCGGCTCGCGAGTTTGCGCGCCAAAAACACGAGCATCCGTCCGTGATCGTCGATCGCGAGCCTCGCGGCGAGCAGGGTTTGCGCAACACTCGACGTTTCACGGAATGTCCCTCGGAGACGTGCCACACGCACCACCAACGTTACATCACTCACTGACCACCCCTCGACCCCTGTTTCACCTCTCTGTTCCACCCGTGTTGACGCGTCGTCATGCTTCGCTTCATCCACTAAAAACAATCGTCCTTGTTTTCTCGGCACAAGGCTAACAGGCTCGCACACAAAAAGCAAATGTTCTCCGCCCTTCGCGTCCGCGTCGCGCGCGCCTCCCAGGGGACTCGCGGGTTCGCCACCAAGCCCCCCAGCGCGCTGGGCAAGGCGTGGGCCATCGACTTGATCAAGGACGCGGCGGGGGTTTCCGGAAAGCAAGCGGAAGTGGCGTACAAAGCGTTGCTGGAAGGCGTTTCCGCGGCGGTCGCGTCCGGTACGCGTTGTGTTTCACCAAATCCCGGACGACTGTTTACCGCCCCTCTTTGACTGTTTGAGTACATTGGTCATGAAAAGGATGTATACTACATACACTCCAAGTGCACTGTTTGCCCATAAAGACCACTTGGTGCCACTCGAGACTGACTTTTTTCGTTCCCAATCAGGCGAGCGCGTGACGTTCCAGGGGTTCGGGACGTTTGAAAAAACGTCGCGCGCGGCGCGGAACGGCGTGAACCCGCAGACGGGCGCGGCGATTCAAATCCCAGCCACCGAAGCGCCCAAGTTCAAAGCGGGAACCGCGTTTAAGATGCTGGTGAAGGGCAAGTAATACGGAGGGACGTATCCGCGGACTCGACGCGTACGGAGGGAGGATATAAATATAAAATCACGCGTACCGTTGGTTTGGCGTACACTATCCTATACTAGTAACAGTCGACAGTAAGTACAAGTTAATTGTCTTTGCATGCGTATATCTAACTCTAACTCGAATGTCTGACAGTAAGTACACGGTATTGTCTTTGCATGCTAAACTATAAATAACTCCACCCCGAATACCTCTACCAACTCGTGCCTACCCACTTTTCGTACACCCCGCACGCGGCTGACACCAGCCCTAAACCGGCTACGAGTTTCCGTTGTCGCAACGGGTTGCGTTCGCCGCCGAGCACTTCGCCGACGCACGCGGTCGCGTCGGTGGCTTCGGCGGCGAAAACGGCGATCGCCAGCGTCCGTTTCGCCTTCGCGCGCACAACGGCGTCAACGAGGCTTTCCAAACTCGTCGCCGGCGATTTCGTTTCGAACCGTCCGATTCTTTTCAGAAAACTCACCGCGCGTTGTGACGCGTTTTTCAAAGGGCTCCCGGTGGTACTGGTCCGTAGGAAACGCTCGGAATCGCCGATCAACGCGACGGAACGTCGGGCGAAGGGAACGTGGGAGTCGGATTCTTGCTCGTCGTCTTCGTCGTGCTCGTCGTCATCCGGCTCGCCGCCGTCATTTTTCTTGTGCTCCCGAAGCGCCTTTTCCGCCGCGGAGACGTCATCGTGTGCGTCACGCAAGTTCCGCCACGCGATTTGCAGGGAAAAGACGTACGTCGCGAGTTCGCTTACGTTTGAAACCGCCGCGACTTTTTTTTTCGTCCTTTGACTCCGAATCAAACCCACCTTGGCGCTCCACACGACTTGCTCCAGGAAATAATACAATAGACTCGCCCCAGCGCTTCCAAGCGCCAGGTTGTTGATGTGGCGCGCGTATTGCGTCACGGCAGTTGCGGTTTCGGTGTTTTTGTCGTCAATCACGGACACCAGCCGCGCGACGCAGACGTTGTCGCCCGAGGCTAGGGTTTGTTTTTCCTTTAAAAGCGTCCGCACCGGTCTTACGAACTGCAGAAACTTCCCCAGGCGCAGGAATTTTCTCGCAACCGCGGTGCTCTCGTCTATTTTACGAAGCTTGCCCCCCGTCGTGCCCCCGGCATCAAACCCGAACGCCACGAGCATCGCGGCGTACCGCATGAGTTTCAAGGACTTGTCAAGGCCGTCGCGGTTTTTCAAAAACGCCACGGCGTGCTCGAGCTCGTCCGTTTGAACGCGCATGGGAGGGACTTTCGGGGCCATTGCAGCAGAGATACGCAGAATATGTGGTGTGGCGAGATGGCCAAAATCTCGTTGTTCCCGAGAGCGTCTACTCGACCGAGCCAGGTACGACCGCGGGTCGAACGCGGCGTCGTTCGCGATGTGCGCGACCTGTCGCCGACGCGCTCCACAGTGAGGGCGAAACGCGCGCTCGCCGAGGCGAAACAGTCTCTCATCTCACGTGGGCCAAACATCCAAACAACGGACTTGGGGAGCCGTTGATGAGTGTGACTTCAAAAAACCTGTTGACAGTTTGAAAAACACTTCGAATTCGAGCAAAGAGCGATGGCCACATCCCGACGCACGCGCGCCTCCGTGCCGCGCCGTCCAAGCGCCGTCGTCGCACACGCGTCCAGGGTTCTCCGGAGACACCGTCGTCGTCCAGTAGGCTCGCTTGACCCGCACGCCGTGTTCCTCTCGAGCTCAGTGTTCCACGTTTTGGAGTCCCCGTTGTTGGATTCAGATCTCTCCTCGGGTGGTCCAATCTCCCCGCTGTGGTACGACCGCCATGTCCGCCATCGCCACCCCAGTCGCGCCGCCGGCCGCGGTTTCATCGGATGCCGGTCGCTTGAAGCGCAAGGCGAAGCTCCCCGATCGCTACCAAAGCCCGCCCCCCGCGAAACGCGCGCGCGTCGTGGCGGTCAAAGCCAAGAAACCCGGCAACGGCGATAAACTCGTTGCATCCGCCGCGCCCGTGCCGGGGCGCTCGGGAAAGCACGCGGACCCGGGCTGGCCTGCCGCGTCCCGGATACACGGGTACCACCAAGTCTGTTCCGCGGATACCGGCGTGAGCGCCGTGGCGCTCGCCGCGCTTTCGTCACCGTCCGCCGCGGCGCTTCTTGGTCAATCGCCGGTGCCTCATTCTGTCGCGAACAGAGCCATAGAAGAGGCCGCCGAGATGTTGTCCGCGCCGGACAACTCAGGCGGGCTCGCGGGGCTGGCGCTTCTTTTGGCGGCGTCCACGGGGAGCCCGTTTCGAGCGGACTTCGAGATGGCGGGCGGGTTCAAACAACCCAAAACCACCAAAGCCCGGGTGGAGCGCGGCGCCGAGAACATCAAGGGATGGGGCGAAGGCAGTCGGCGCAAACGAAGCGTCGCGCCCGGCGGAGGCGTTGAATTCAAAACAGAAAACGCACCCGGGGCCGCAACCGGGTCCTTCCCTAAGTCCGATGTGTCCGGGAAGGACACACGACGGCCCGGAGTCAGTGCGAAACACGGACACGAAGGGACGGTTTCGAACCCGGCGTTTCAAAACGGTACACCGTCGCAATCCGCGCTGACAGCGGCGGGGTCGCGGTTAGCGGAAACCGCCGCCCCTGGTGTTGTTTTGAAACACTGCTTCCGGTGGATGGACCTGGTGGTTGCGGATTTGAAAGGCCGAGCCGCGGCGCTACGAAGAAGCCGCCGCCGGCTTCAAAAGGTGAAGCAGGAAACCGAGCGCGCCGTGGCGCAATCGGGCGTGACCGTGATTTGCGAAGAGCGGGGGTTGTTGAAGGACCTGGACAAGGCGTTGGCCGCGGAATCCAGGGGCGTGGACGCGTCCCTCCGAGCCGCCACGGAACTGCGCGCCGTGGCAATTGGGGAAAAGGCGTTCAAGGCGTTGCTTTTGCCCTCGCAAAACAACAAAGAGGAGGATGGGGACGGGGACGGCACGCCCGGCGGTGTCGGCAAAATGACGGGCCGGGGCCGGGGCCGGCCGAAAGGCCCGGCCTGCGGCGACGGAATCGGAGTGGGCGCCTTGGTCGGCGACCGATTCGCTGGGGTGGGCGCGATGTTGCGGGGCGATTTCGGGGAAGCCGCGAGGACGGTGCACTCGTTTTTGTCACCGCAAGACGCCGCCGCCAGTAGGTTTGACCAAACCCGGACCGCGATGGCGGAGGCGTTTATAAAAACGGGCCTCGACGCCGCGAGCGCCGAGAAACGAGGCGACTACGAAAAAGCAGGCGCGCTTGCGTGCCCCGCCGCGGCGGTGCCCGTTGCGCACGTGCCGACCTTCGCCAGCGCGTGACTTTCGTGAGTGAGGATATATCCGTTTAGGGTTCAGGGTGTAGGAGGTAGGGTTTAGTACGCATTAGTACTGAACTCGTTGTTTGTTAAAAAAAAACTGAACAAAGAAGTCTCGCCCTCGTGTACGTCTCGCCTCTCACGGCAGCGGTTCCTGGACGTTCCCCAGGCGATTTAAGTGCAAATACGCGTCCGTTCCGTACCCGTCCATGGAGATGACTTGCAGGTCCCCGCCGAAATACCTGGCGTACAAACGCGACAACGGCAGGCCGTACCCATAACCAGCTAACACCACCGGCCCGCCTTGTACCATCGCGGTGTCGCCGTCCATGTCCAGCAACGGCGAGTCCGCGGTGGTGTACAGGTAGGTCCAGATCCGCGCCAAGCCGCTTCTTCGAATCCCGCCGCCTTCGTCGCTGATCTTGATAGTAACGTCCTCCGCGCCCTCCGCGATGACCACGCGGATGGGGGGCGGGTTGTCCAGGCTCTCCGCGTACTTATCACTCACCGCCCTTAACGAGTTCTTCACGAGCTCGAAGAGCATCTGATGCAGGTGCCCTGGGACGTACGCGAACGTGAAGTTCTCGCCTCCGAAAACCTCAACCTCGGGGGCGTCGCCGTATTGGCGCATGCAGATGGCGCGCGCGTCTTCAATCGCGTCCGCCACGACGTCTCGCGGGGACATTTTAGTACAAATCAACCCGATGTGGTCTTTTTGCGTCGCGTCCACGTTCTTCAGCGCGACGTGCTGTCCGATTAGCATCCGAATACCAATACGGCTCATGTAAAACCCATCCAGAAACTGGGAAATCTCGGGAAGGTCGTGCCCCAGGGTTTTCTCTAGATTTTTCACGGACGACCCGTTTTTCTGCGCCAGCTCCATCTTCAGCTCCAGAACACCGCGCGCGATCATAGGCACCACGTTCGCGTGCTTGTTCATCACGTTCTCGATCATGTGAGTGAACTTCTGCTCGTCCTCCACTGTTTCGATAGGGGGGAAGGATTTCATCTCGTCGTAGGACTCGACGTACCAGTCTCTTACTTGTCGGACCTGTTGTTTCGAACTCAAACCAAGCGGCAGGTTCTCTAACTCGGCCACGCGGTGCGCCAGCCGTACGGGGAGCTCTTTGTGAAGAAACTGCGCGCTGACCATGAGCTGCCGGTGAATGGGCTGGCTCCCGAAATCCATCATGTACTTTAAAGAGACGCCGGTTTGGTTCTTAAACGAGGACCGGTAAATGTCGTCCACCAACGCTTTCGGGAACTTATCCGCCAGAGTGGTGCTCGTGTATGCTCGCGGCGACGAGTAGTTGTTCTTCACGCCCCCACCCCACTTATCGTATGGGTTGTTAGTCACGGGAAAGCGGTGTGTGCGACGCACAGCTGTGTGCGGAGATGATTCCCGGCGTATGTGTTGTGTCCCGTCTGGTAGCTGCTGAAGGGTACCTTCCGCACTTGTGGAACACATCACACTTTCTGCACTCGCTAAATCCGCCCACCCGTTTCGTCCCGGCCGAGTTCGGGTCAGCGCGCGTCTACACGCCGACGCGCCAGCGTGCGCCATCGCGGTTCGCGCCGTAGCAGGCTTACAGGCAGTGCACACCCACTACGGACAGAGCACGGAGCCTGTACGGACAGAACCTCAAACCCGAGGGGTGGTACGCCCTGGTCCCTCTGATTCCAAAGGCGCTTATCCGCGTCAGCGGGGACGCCTCGGCAAGTCGACTGCAGTCGTACCCTCGCGCGTACGTACGTCGCCGCGAACCCCCCGCGGCTACCGAAACTCGCGCGTTTTTCGAGTCGCACGTGCGACACGTCGAGGTAGGGTACCACGCGAACACCCGCGACCTTACGAGGCCGGGGTGGGGTGTGGCGCCGTGGATGTTTCCGCGCAGCGTGTTGTTCATTCGCGAAGGGCGCAATCTAGCAACTCCGATCAAACCGTGGCGGTTGACAGGAATATTCCCTTGTCGGCTTGAGACTGACCGCAAGCCTGACCCACGAGACATGCCTGTTGAAAGGAGCATTGGATGCGATCTTTCGAGAATTTTGGAAACGTGACGTTGCTTGCTATCGTCGTCAGACGTGGAGATCGTCTGGAGCCACAGCCTGCTCGCGCCTCGCCCGTTCGTCACGATGGCGACCTCCTCGCTCGTCGCACCCGCCCTAGTGGCGCGCGCCACCCTAAGGACGCGCGTTCCCACGAAACCCGCCGCCGCGACCGCCACGCAAGTCGTCGTCCCGCGTATCGCCAATAAACGAAGCCTCGGGGTTGGAGGATGTACCGCGGCGGTGAGACGCGGCGCGGTGCAGACGCGCGCCTTGAACGACTCTAACGCCGTTCACGGAAGGTCATTCGGTTCCCTGGAAACCACCAAACACAAACACACCGCCGCCACAACCCTCGCGCTCGCGATGTCAACGCGCGAGGTCACCGCGTGTGCGCTGTTCGCCGCGTTTACGTTGGCGTTCTTCGCGGCGGATCCAACACTCGCGGCGACAATGGATGGAGCGGATGGATTGAACAACTACGACACGTTGAACAACCTAGACAGCATCACCAGCAGCAACAGCCAGCACGAGCTGTTTTCCGTAGCCGGCAGCGAGATTCCTTTCTGGGCGAACATGGTGAAGTACGCGCGCTTTTCGATTTCGATCATGGTTGGGTTCGTGTTTATGTTCGGCAGGCCGGTGGTTAATCTTTTAAAAAAGCCGCAAACCGCGGCGCTCGTGCTCGGCGGCGGGTTCTTCGGGTTCAAGTTCTTCAAGTTCACAATAGAAACCATGCTCGGTTTGAACGATGACATGACCATGAACTTCTAGTTTGGGACGGGTTTTAGGAGCACCACTTGTAATACGCAGAGTTTGAATCGCAGCCGCGCGTGGCCATCTGACGGCATCTTTCTGTTGTCAAAAGGAGGTTGTTATCTTTAGAGTTACCCGTCTTTCACACACCTGGCCTCGCCTTGTGGGTGTGACTTTCCCGGTTTCGGTCCCCGATGGGTCTCGTGCTGATGGCGTTGGCCACACGCACGACACCACAACCCCTCAGTAGCTCTCGCCGGCCACGCACGCGCGCGGTACCCGCGGTCGCCGCGCGTCGTGCAAATTTCGGACGCCCCTTTGGTTCGCGAAATCTCGTTTCGCACGCGTCGTCCCCTACGACGGCGCCCACGGTCCGGACCCCCACAACGGACGAGGCGTGGGAAGCCTCCTGCCCCGTCGACTTCTCTTCAAGTCCCTCCCGGGTTTTCACCGCAAACAAAGTGATCGTGGTCGGCAAACGAGCCGCGATTCTGGATGAAACCGGGTTCGGGCAAGTCCCCGCCCATTTACAACCAACAATCAAGGCGCTTTTACGCGACATGAAAAGCGGAACCGGCGGGGCGTCACGCACGAGTTTGATTATTTCAAACGAAAGCGACAAGGGTGACGACGAAAACGCCCCGGTAACAACCGAAGTAACAGTCGTGGTGTTACCGGAAACGTCAAAGCTGTCCAGGCACAACGCGCCGTCGGGGTCGCACGCTTTGTTTTCGGAACTTTCGTCGTTTGCGAAACCGCCGAGTTTTGGTAAGTCGGTCGGGATCGTGTGTTGCTTGTCCCACGTTTCCGAAGCGCCCGCGGTCGCCAGTGCGGTCGCGAGGGCGTTCCCGACGTACACCGCGAAGGGAGGCGCGAAGGGAGGAGCCGAGGGAGGGAATGGTGACAGTAAAAATGGTAACTCTGGCAACTCAAAAGAAACCTTCATCGCGGCGAGGGGCGACGTGCGCGTGTGTTTAGTCGTTTCCGATGGCGAAACCGAACTGTCACCTGAAGCGCTCGCGCGCGCCGTCTCCGTGGCGCGAGGCGTGCGTTTTGCGCAGAGAATCGTGGACACGCCTCCCGCGCAAATGGACCCAAGCGCGCTGGTCAGGGAGGCGGTCAACACTGCGGCTGTTTTGAACCGTAACAACCCGGACGCGGTTGTCGGTGTTCAAATTTTGCGCATGACGGAGTTAGCAACACAAGGCTTTGGAGGCATAGTCGGCGTGGGTTTGGCCGCCGCGAATGACGGACGCGAGCCCGCGCTGGTGGTGTTGACGCACAAAGGAAAAGGAAGCGGTACGGTCGGGCGAAGCACCGCGCTTGTTGGCAAGGGCATCACCTTCGACACGGGTGGGCTGCAAATCAAGGGGGGGGCGGGGATGGTTGGGATGAAAACCGATTTGGGCGGCGCCGCGGCGGTGTTGGGGTCGTTCCGGGCGCTTGTGGAGCTGGACCAAACCGGTGAAATCCGGGGCGGGGGCGATCTGCACGCAGTGCTGTGCATCGCGGAGAACGCGCTCGGCGCGTCGTCCTTCAGGCCGGACGACGTGCTCATCGGCAAGAGCGGGCTGTCCATGGAAATAAATAACACGGACGCGGAGGGACGCTTGGTGCTTGCGGACGGCGTCGCCTTCGCCAGCGGCGGCGAGCTCGGTGCCGTGGACGACATCATCGATATCGCGACGTTGACAGGGGCGCAGATGGTCGCCACCGGCCGGTTTTTCGCCGGCATCGTGAGCGACTCGGAAACGATGGAGACGGAGTGTGTACGCGCGGGAAAGGTACGGCCTCGGGGCTTTCACCAAATCCACCCGACTGTTTCAAGTCCCTGGTCGAGTACACTACGGCCGTAACATTTACCAGTACTTGCAACTGATACATACATCACAAGTGCGCTGTTTGCCCATACAGGCTACTTGGTGCCACTCGCGACTGACACTTTTTTTTCCAATAGGTATCGGGCGACCTGTGCCACCCGCTTCCGTACGCCCCCGAGATTTTCACGAGCGAGTTTTCCAGCGTCGTCGCGGATATGAAAAACTCGGTTTCAGACCGCTCCAACGCGCAAGCCAGTTGCGCGGCGCAGTTTATTGGGAACCACTTGGCGCTTGAATTTCAAGGAAACGCGGACAAGCGCTGGCTCCACGTGGACATCGCGGGCCCGTCCACGTCGAAAAGCAGCGGAAGGGGAACCGGGTTCGGCGTAGGGCTGCTCGTCGAGCTGGTGACGGGAGGGAAAGATATACCGAAAGAATGAAAAGATAGAATCGCGAATGCGAACAAGTAGGATTGGGAATAGAGGGATACGGTATAAGTCGGGCGGTATAGTCTATGATGTTAAGTATTATACACACCAGGTGGTAAGGTGTGGTACTGATAAGGTTGTTTCTGCAGAGCCGCGGTGCATCTATCGTTCCTTTTTCGTTTTGCCGGTTTCGGTATTTTTAAACTTGCCCGGCGACAGTTTCACGACGAGCAGCCCTGCCCAGTGCGCGGTTACGAAAAGAAAACTGCGCGCGACGAACCGCCAAACGAGTTTCCGTCCAAGTGGGCTTTTAATCAGGGTGGACCCTTTTGAGTCATCGTACTCCACGAAAACGTTCCCACCCAAGCAATCTCCAAACGCGGTTTCGTTGAATAACCGCGGCGGCGAGAGTGATATCACCACGAAACACCAGGCGGTTGATAAAAACAGTTCGCGCCGCGACCCGACGGCAGTGGTTTTTTTTGGGTATGACTCTCCTTCCTCAGGACTCTTCTTCTCCTTTCCTTTTGTACTCTCCTTCGACTGCTCAGTACTAGTACTCTCCGTCTCCTTTCCTTCAGTAGTACACTCCTTGTTCTTTCCTTCCCGGCTCTCCTTGTCCTTTCCTTTCGTACCGTCCTTCGACGGTCCTTCCGCAACACTATCCCCCGTCTCGCGTTCGCCGCCGGCAAGCACGAGCAAAACGCCCGCGCCCGCCCTGGCCAGCGCGATCAGCACGTCCACCGTTGTTTCCCCGACGTCCAGGGTTTCGAAACTGCCGTTTCCGCGTTTCGCACCCGTGACTGTTTCCCTGTCGCCCGCGCTCACCGCCCTTGCCAAACAAAGCGCACCGAGCGCGAACGCGAACGCGAGCGCGGCGCGCAACGCGTGCGCGCTTGGTACTTGTTTTCTTTTCACCAAGCTCGCAAAAAATGCCAACTGCGCGGGGAACACCACCACCAAGGCGTGCGGTGGCGTGCCTGGTGCGAACACAAGCGAGGTCAAGTCGCTCGCTTTCCACGAAAAGAACACCCCCGTGAGAATTGTCCATCCAACCCCAAGCCCTATAACACCGCTGCGCTTCACGAGCAATCGTTTCAGCCCGGCGAAACGCAACGCCGTGAATGCAATCATGGTGCCGATGAACAACGCCGCGAGCGCGGCGTGCGCCGTACGCGCGGCGGTAACCGCGACACTGAGGTCGTCTACATGCGCGGGGTGGCGCGGGCCGAAAAAAGAAACGACGTCCATCGCGCCCCGGGGTACGAAACCCGCCCGGTGCGTGGGAAGTGGTCGTGGTTTCGGTCAGGGCGAAAAGTTTTCTTGGAAAAATAGCACCTCCACTGCGTCGATTTCTTACCCGACGACGTCGCCGCTTCCGCGCACTCCGCGACTCGCAGACCCGGGTCCGCGCGCCTGTTTCGGCACCCCAGCACCGCCCGGCAAAACCCGCCGCATCCGTGCCATGGCGTGCGTCGCGGCTTGCGTCGCGCCGGCCGTGTGCACAATTGGGTCGCGTTTCGTCCCGAGCGCATCTAATAACCACCGTCTCGGCCGCCGCGCGTTCCCTCGGTCCACCATGTGTGTCCCGAAGGCCTCCACAGACGTCGCGTCGTCCGCGACGGTGGTGTGGCCCGACGGCGCCGGCACCGCGGAAATGGGCACCACCAAAGCCACGGCGTTCGTGGTGAACCTCGGCACCCGAGGCCAGATCGCGACCGGGCTGCCTTTCCTCGACCACATGATCGACCAGCTCACGTCGCACGCGCAGCTCGGGGTTTCCGTTTTGGTGACCCGAAACGGCGTCCGGTCCGAGCCGTGCAATGACCAAAGCGGCACTGCGGAGGAGGACACGCTGGTAGCGCGCGCCGCGGGAAGGGCACTCGGGGAGGCGCTTAAACAGACGCTAGCGCCGGGCGTCGCGGCGTGCCGTTGCGCGGGTGGTGAAAATAAAACCCGAAACGCAGCGGAGTTCGCGGCGCCCCTGGACGAGGCGTACTCCACGTGCGTTCTTGACGTGTTGGGTGTTGGTAACCTAAGCTTCGCCCTCGCACCGTACGGCCCGGGCACTGGCCGGGAGTGCATCGGGACGTACCGAACGCTCTTGACCGAGCCGTTTTTCGAAGCGCTCACCGAGGCGCTGGGTTTTTCAATAACCCTGAAAAAGCAAAGGGGCGACAACGCGCACCACATCGTGGAAGCCACGTTCAAGGCGTTCGCGCGGTGCGTTCGGGGGCTGATGGATGGCATGGATGGAATTGGTGCCACGGATGAGACCAGTGATACGGACTCTGTGAGTCACGCTCCAGCAGGTACGGCCTCGGTCCTTTCCCAAATCCGACGGCACGCTGTTTTACCTCTAACGCGCCGTTTGACTGTTGTCCACACGGCGCGATACACAAGACGTTAACCCCTTTTCGTGTCACAATCAGTGCACCGCGCCGCGCGGTCCGCTCGCGCGACGAAGGAAACCAACATCGACGTCTCGGTGGATTTGGACGGGACTACTAAAAACAGTTCCGTGGTCACCGGCATTAAAACCCTGGATTCGTTGTTACTGGCGTTGGCGGAGGAGGCGGATTTTACCCTAAACGTCGCCGCGAAAGGCGACCTGTGGATCGACGACCACCACACCACCGAGGACGTTGCGATTACGGTTGGTCAAGTTTTGAACACCGCGCTTAAAGACAAAGCCGGGTGCAACCGGATGGGCCGCGCCGTAGCGACGGTGAACGAATGCACCGTCGAAGTCATCGCGGATTTATCCAACCGGCCGTACCTGGGGAACGGGCTAGCCTTCGCGGACGAGAAAATTGACGACCTCTCCACTGAGATGATCGACCACCTGTTCATGTCAATAACCTCAAACGCGCAGATGACCGCGCACATCGTGCATCACAAAAACGACGGCGTGACGTACTCGGAAGCCGACTTAGCCCTCGCCGCGGCGAGGGCGCTCGGCAAGTGCCTGAAGCAGTGCGTCGCGATTGACAACAGGCGGGCCGGCGCGGTGGCGTCGAGCAAGGGAACGCTGTCCGTGTAGTTTGGGCAGGAAGGACTTAATTTAGGAATTCTGTGTAGTTTGGGTGGAAGGACTTAATTTAGGAATGTACGCCGTGCATCGTCCGTTCACAAAGGAGTTTACGTAGAAGGTACTTAACTTACGAATGTACGCGCGTCGTCCGTCGTCTACAAAGGTGTCCCCAACACGAATTTACCCTAGCAGTCATCTACTCGTATCGAGTCGTCGTACGCGCTCGCATACCCCGGTCTTCGCTCCTATGGGCTAACAGTTGGGCCGTACCTACCTTCTCCCCGCCATGAGCCGCGCCATGTGCGCGGCAACCTGCTGTTGCATCTTCGCGAGCATCCCGACGGTTTCCTCGACCTCCGCGCCCGAGGCGTCGCTTGTTACTTTCGACACGTCTATCATTTTCCCGTCGTCCGTGGTGAACACGAGTCCGTCACTAGTGTCGCAATCGTGGTGGTCTCCGAAACGCAAACCTCCTTTTCCGTGGTGTTTCCCAGTCGTCGTGGTGACCCGCTTGATCACGGATTCGCGACGGCCGTTTTGTTTTCCGTTTTCTTTTGAGTTTTGCCAGAAAAGTGTCAGTATTGTATGGTCAAACAGTCGTCAGGGATTTGGGAAATGCAATACGTACCTTTTTCGTCGTCCTCGGAGTCGTCGTCATCCGTCGCCGCCCCCAGCGGGCTGCCGTTTTTGGAGTAAACTACCTCGCCCCGAACTGGGTTCCTTGTGGTGCCCGGGGTCTTCGCGACAAGAATGCCGTGCCGTTTTATTTGGCGGTCCACGGGCGTACACGGCGGCGCGCTTTGTTTCGTTTCCGTCTCAATTTTTTGTTTCTTCGAAGCCGGCGACGCCGCCGCGTTTCCGCGCGTAGCCTCAACCGCCACCTGTCCGTCCGTTTCTCGTTTCCCACCATCCGCAGCAGCGTCTTCCGCCATGTCCATGGTCCCACCAGCGCCATCCAGCACCCTATCAATGCTCTCTCCTGCTGCGTCTCGTTTCCTGGACCCGGGTTTTTCGTTTTTTTCCCCTTTTTCTTCTCTCTCCACAGAACCCTCGTACGCCTCGCGAAGCGTCACGACAAGGTCAGCGCTCACGTCCTCGCCGAACTCCGCGCAGAACTCCCGCAACGTGAGCCCTTTGACTTTCTTGGGGATCTTCGCGAGGTGTGTTTTGATCTCCCGGCGAAGCGTTTGCGCGAACAAAGATGCGACGCCGCGAATCGCGACGCACCTGTCGTGCACTGTGAGCAAGGAGGGGGAGGGATTGTCAGTTTCGGGAGGGTGCGAACGAAACCACGACACGAAGTCGCGTCCAATGCGTCTCGCTCGAGGGCGCACGCGTGGCGTGGCAAGGCAAGCGGTGGGGCGATACGAGCGAGGGATGTGACACGTAACACACGTACCTTCCGCGTCCATTGCCTGCAGCGCGTTTTCCAACTCGGAACTCATCTCCGCGTCCTCGGCGTCCATCGCACCGCCCTCGGTGGCGTCAACGGCTTTGGGATGGCTCATCGCCCTTTCCCCATCCGCCGCGGAGGGAACGTTAGCATCCACCGACGTCGTATCCTTAAGCGCGCCTCTCGCAGCGCGTGCACGAGTCGCGCGCGGCATGACGCGTGTGCGGAAGCGAGCGCGACCAAAGGGCCGGTCCGCGCGTGCGACACTGTTGAGACGGCCGCGCGACAGGGCGAATCCTTTCGTGACGAGAAACGTCCCCCCTGGGGGTGTCGGAGCGAGTGAAAAAGGCGATTGATTTTGACAGCGACTTTTGAAGAGACAGGACTGTGGTGAAAATGAGATCACTTCGAGAGGCAACCGAGAGACGCGGAGACGTCTCTCCCCCGCGAGTTTTTCGGCGCGTGGCTGATGCGACACACCGCGCGCGTCGCGTAGTGCATGACATCGTCGCACTTGGGTGCTTCATCGTTACCCTCGATCGCGGTTCGCCAGGCCAACTTCCCCGGGGTGCCATCATCTTCCCCTTTTGCAGCAACGACCGCGCTTCCCGCGCCGATCCGGGCACCCGCCAGCAGCATCGTCGCGGCGATTAGTCACCTCGAAATGGCGTCGACGCCAGCCAGCCCGAAGCAGCCTGGCCAACGCACCAGGTGTTTCGTGGAGCACCTGCGGAGTACCCTGGAGCGAAGCGCGAGGGAGGATGGGGAAGGTGGCACCACACGGCGCCTGGTGGTTGATTTGCCGGATACGCGCTTGCCTCACCACTGCTGCGACGCGGACCGAATTTTAGGTTTGACCCCGCTTCACCCGAGCACGCACGACAGCTCCGGGCCGGACGGCATCAAAGAAACCGTGGCGTTGATCAAGGCTGGCGCGAAAAGCTTGCTCGTGACGGAGATCGAGATGCGCGCGGTCGCGGCGGCGAGCGCGGAGGCGTCCAAGGGCGCCGCAAACGGCGACAACGACGTCGTGACTGCTGAGGAGCTCACCGTGAGCTTGATGGACCCGCTGACCTCGCAGAGGATGCGCATACCAGGCAAAGGCACCGAGTGTACGCACATAGAGTGTTTCGACTTGGAGACGTTTTTGCGCGCCACCTTGCGCGCGACGCGCTTCTCGCAGGTACGTGTTGGGGCTTTCCCAAATCCGCCACACCTACGTTTTACCTCTAACGCTGGTGACTGTTCGGACCGAAGCTGTTGACTGTTGTCCATACATCTTCCAATACACGCCCAACACACGGCTGACATTTGCTTTTGCAGCGCGTGAAGTGCGCCAACGCCGCCAAGTTCCCGACATGCCACCCGCTCCACACGGAACACAAGAAACTGGGACGGTGCGACTACTGCAAGCACTGGCGGTGTCCTATTTGCCGCTTCCCCATTTCTTTAGGGCAGCTGGAGTACGACGCGTTCGTGGGGAACATTCTGGAAAAAGAACCGAGCGCGCTGAGAATCAAGGTCAAGCCTTCGACGTCGCAGTTCTGGCCGGAGGCGGTTGCCGTTGTGACGAACGCGAAGCCGGCGCCCAGAAACGAAAGCGACAGCGACGACAGCGACGACAGCGACTCGGAAAGCGACGAAAGCCGTAGCGGGGGGGACGCGAAGGCGAAGCGCGAAGGCGTGGCGGGGACCACGGTTTCCGGCACCGTGGCACCTCCCTCGAGCCCCTTTGTCGGCAACGTGATCGAGTTGGAGGACAGCGACGACGACGACGAAGCAGCAGGGGAGATGAACGACGACGACGAAGCAGCAGAGGATATGAACGGTGATGACGAAACACGACCTGGGCCTGACGATCTGGATGAAACACACGTTGGTGACCCACCAACAACCGGGCCAAACCCGCCGGCGACGGAAACGGATGACCAACCCAAAAGCCCGCCCCCCAACATCGAGCCCCCCCCCGTTCCGAACCTCTCCCCCGGTACGAAGCGCCGAAACGACCTCTCTCCGCCCCAGGACCCGCGGCGGCCGAAGGTTCAAAGGCGAACCGTAGTGCCGATCATGGCCCTCGACCCGGTTGGCGCGGCGGCGCGGCCCACGGTGACGACCACTGTGACCGTCGGCGCCGCGCCGCCGATTCCCAAAAGGCCGCCCCTCGCGGTGGTGGACGAGGACCTCTTCGCCCGCGTCGGGGCGGTGCTGAAAACCGTGCACGCGAGCTGCAGCGGCGACGCATCCACGGCGCTTGCGTGGTGCGAAAAAGCGTGCGTCGTGAAATCCAACGAATCGAGGGCCATAGAGCAGCTTTCGAAATGGTCCTACGCCGCGTACGAGATGACCTACGTCTTGACCGGACGGAACAGGGAAGCGCTGCAACGCGCGCTGACGAAGGTACGTATTGGCCTTTTCCAAATCCCTCCGACTGTTTTCCCATACTAGACTGACACTTTCCTTTTACAATCTCAGTACGACACCGGGGTCCGGTTCCAGGAGTTCCGGAAACGAGTGCGTCTGCACAAGGTACGGCCGGACGGGGCTTTCCCTGAAATCCCGCCGCCCTGTTTGCGCATACGAGACTGACACTTTCTTTTTACCTCTCCAAGCTGTTAGAAACCGGCAACCCCACCGCGCACCGGATTCACCGGGCGCTGGAGTTCATGGTACGGCCGTTGCGCGTTTCCCAAATACAGACACGTGTTGATGCCACGTATGGAGTGCAGTTGCGCAAGTCTTACCAACACATACGTGCATCAAGACTGTTTGCGCACTGTGCATATCGCCCATCACGAGACTCACAAGACTGACACTTTTCGTGCACAATCGCAGACGCACACGCGGGATTTCTGGAAAGCCATCGTGCGGAAAAAACCGCTCCCCGCGGTGCTACGGAAGGGCGCGGATGGGAAATTCGCGGTGGACCCGCTTTCCGTGGCGAATGGAGGGGGGCTGGGTGATGCGGAGGCGGATGGGAACGAGACGAGGGATTCAAGTCCGGCTGCGAAAGAAACGGGCGCCAAGAAAGATCTTCAGAAGAAGAGCGGGAACGCGGGCGAAAAGGAAAAAGAAAAGGCGGATGCCAAAAAGACGGCTCCCAAAGCGTGCGTTTCGGACGTCTCTGACGAACCCAAAACCGCAAACGGCGCGGCGAAAAAGTACGCCTCGAACGCGCCATACGTGAAACCGGCGCAGCAGCCTGTGAAGGAAAAGGAAAAGCGCGGTTTGCCGAGCGCTTGCGACGCGCGCGGGCACGGGCACTGCGAGTGGGACGGCGTTACGCCTTTGAAGGAACACCCTAAGCTGAAACACGTGTGTATCTGCGAAGGGTGTTTAGTGTTCTACACGCAGGCGCACTTCTCCGTGGGCAACGACGGGTATTACAACCAGTGCCGGTGCTGCAGCGACGGCGGCGGCGCCCAGAGCGTTTGCTGCGACACCTGCGCCAACGTGTTTTGCGCGCCCTGTATCACAAACCTGGGCGGCGCCGAGTACTGCGCGGACGTGGGGAAGGTGGATACGTGGCGGTGCTTTTCCTGCGACCCCAAAGCGGTGGCGAAGAAACGGTAGAGTACAGTAGATGTTTTGATGATTTCGTTCACGGACTCGCGCCATACACGATCACCCTCGGAAGGTGTCTTGAGCTTTACAAGCAAGCTCACGCGCTTGTGTGATTCCGTTCCTTCCCCACCTAGGCACGTTTACCACTACTTCCATCCCATCAATTCGGCAACGGCGTGCCGTCTTTGTCCACCGTGCCCATCTTCGCCGCCTCCACCAGTTGGTCCTGCTCGCTGACTAACTTGGCGATGAGCTTTTTACTGGTTTCCTGTAACTCACCAGCGACTAAAACTTCGTCCAAAATGAAATACGCTGATGCGATGAATAAAAGAAAGTGTCAGTGTTGTATTGGGCGTGTATTGGACGATGTATGGACCAAAGTCGTGGTAATCGGTCTGAACAGTCGCCCGTAATCGGTCTGAACGGTCACCAGCGTTAGTGGTAAAACAGTGGCCGCCTGATTTGGGAGCGCCCTGTCCGGCCGCACCTTTGTGGAAGTTATAAATCAAATCCAGCTCGCACACGCTGCCGAAGTACCGGTCCAGAATCTCGACGTAGTGCTGGATCATTTCCAGGACTATTAACTCGTTCTCGCCGTCGTCCACGGCGAGGGCGAAGTACAGACTGGCGTACCGCTTGTACACCAGTTTCAAACCTCGGTGCTCCACCACGTTGCACAGCTTAGCGTGCCTTTGCAGAATCGACCCAGTCACTTCCTTCACCAGCTTACCCCGTTCCTTCTGGCTGTAAGGCACGTAGTACTTGCTCAACCGCACCTTGCCTTGCCGGCTGAACAGTAACGCGAAGTGAATCATACTGGCCGTGTCTGCCTGTTTTGCGTGGCAAGGTGCGTACTGTACGATCGCCGTCTCGGTCTCGGTGAGGGCTCACGAGCCACAAGCACGCGGCGGAGCGCGCTTGTGTGATTCCTCCCAATCCTTCCGCGTCCCGGTGAGTTTCCAAAAACCGCCTTCCCGATGATCCCGAAGACGGACGCGTTCGCGTAGTGGAAACGACCCCGGGTCAACACGCACAGCACGTCTCAGCGGTACACAACTACAACTGAACTCACGGGCCAGGCGCGGACGACCTGTGTGGTCCTTCCGTACGTCCGCGACCCTGTGGTGCGCGTAGATCTGGGGACGACGAGGGGAAGAATTAGCTCACGAAGGGTGAACGAAATTTTGGACGGAAGCACGCTTGGATTCACAAACGATTTTGAAACGAAGCCCATAACTCACTCAACACTCAACACTCAACACATCAACCGTGGTTCGATCGGCTCGGCGGTCGCGGCATCACGGACACAACGTGACGTACGGTTTGCTCACATCTCGTCCGCGGTTTTCGCCAGCGCCTCGAGCTTCCCCTTGTCCGCGCCCGTCAGCTCTTCGACTTTCACGCCGTTGCTGTGATTGTAAAAGAAAAGTGTCAGCTTGTATGGGCAAACAGTGTCGGGATTTGGGAAATGCAAATACGTACCTGTACAGCTGAAACGTGGGCATGGCAGAGATACCGCACTCCGCGGCGATGTCATCCAGGTCGTCGACGTCAACCTTGACGAACACCACGTTTTGGAACTTGGCAGCCAGCTCCTCGAAGTAAGGGCCGATCATCTTGCACGGGCCGCACCAGGACGCGGTGAAGTCGACGAGAAGCTGAAGTTTTTTGGGGTTGGGAGGGAAGGGTGAGTTGTGATGATGAATACGACGAAAAA
>Ga0222633_1000342_pt1 | contig 46720 bp, 30 predicted proteins | sample AntAcemetageno48_FD_179816 | JGI IMG/M metagenome (GOLD analysis project Ga0222633, IMG submission 179816) | Saline water microbial communities from Ace Lake, Antarctica - #48 | ecosystem: Environmental > Aquatic > Non-marine Saline and Alkaline > Saline | place: Antarctica: Ace Lake | collected...
CTGCGTCGCGTTTTTTTTTTTTTTTCGTCTTCGGAAACGGTCTTCGCCTCCGCCTCGTGCGCCGCCACCGCCGACGCCAAAAGCGACTCCCGCAACTCCCGGGCGTTTCCAGAGTGCACCACCGGCCCTAACTGTTTCGGGTCCCCGAACAGAACCACGGCCTTGGTGTGTGCGTCAACCAGCCGTAACGGCACCAGGGTTTCGGGCAACGTGGCTTGCCCGGCTTCGTCGACGAACACGTGCGTGAACCGCGAGGTGAGCAGCCCGGCGCTCATGCACGTCGCCACCACCACGCGCGCGTGGAGAGCGGCGTCGCTCGCGGGCTCGGCGCAGAAGTTAATCACGTCTTGCTTCACGGAGACGGGGTCTCGGCGCGGGTCGTTTACCCGGGCCATGGTCCACACTCTTTGTCCTGGCTGTTTCGCGCAAGCGCTCGTCCACGGCAAAAGGGGCGAGAACAAATCAGCCCCCAAGCCGTTCATCTCCGGCACCATCTCCGTGAACATCTCGGTGAACAAGTGGTTGAGTCGCGAGCACACCACGTCCGCGGCGAAGGGCGCGGGGGCGCAGAGCAAAACGCGGGATAACTTGTCGTTGAGCAACACGCAAAACGCGGCGGCGACGTTTGTGACTGTTTTTCCGGTACTGAATCAAAAAAAAAAAAGTGTCAGTCTCGTATGGGAAATCAGTCGGCGGAATGTGTTAAATGGGAAATACTTACCCGGGCGGGCCGAAGCAGCAATACGGCGCGCCCAGGGGCGCGTGCCCCATTTTGTTTCGTTTGTCGCACACCGCGGCGGCACCGGACAGCACGTCCGTCACGACCGCGAGCTGCTCTTGGTTCAACCTTCGTTTCAGCTTGTCGAACACGTTGGTTTCAAGAAAATCCCGGGCCAGGAGATCGTCAAGTTTGTAATCCACAATTTGAACGTTTTGCGCCGCAATACCCCGTGCTCTTATTTGCGCGGCGTACACGGGACTATTCGGAACCGATTCGTCGAGGGGCAACATCGCCTTAGTGACGGCTTTGGCGTTCCTAAGCGCGGACACCTGAAGCCGGAACGCGCTTTGGTCGTGCGTGAACCGCACGTGCGCTTTTACGAACGACCGTGGGTGATTCGCGGTCGTGCGTGAGACGCAAGGCGGGAACACCACCACCACCACGCCGAGGCGTGGAATCACGCGCCACACCGTGACGCACACCTCCGTGTTCAAATCAAGAGGCACGCTTTCGTCGCGCTCGCGCCGCATGCTTTTCTTTCCCGAAAACCCCTTCAACGGGCCTTTGTACACCGCGTTGTGGCTCGAGTTCGAGTTCACGAAGTGTTTCGTGACGGTTGGGGTTTGGTCGGTGCCTGTGGAACCAACAGGGCCGGAGGCGCCGTTTTCCTTGGCGCCCGCCGCGAACGCTGCGACGCGCGCGCCGCTGAAAAAGTGGTCGCCGCCTTCCGCGCCGACGGAGACGCACCGAAGCTTCAGCACGTCCAGTGGGGCGACGGGGGGGTACCCTTCTAGCAACCCTGGGACGTGCAGGAAGTACGCGTCGTAGTGCGCTTGCGTTTCGTGAGGCGAGTCAAACACAGGTCGCTCCACCTTCCCCGCGAATTGAAAGTAACTTTCGTGCTGGTCGTACCGGCGAATATCGAGCGCTTGTCGTTGTTCCTCCACGCGCAAAAGACGCGTGAACTTTTCCGTGGTTCCGAATCCGGTATCCACGCTCCCTTCGCGAACTGTAAACTCCCCCGTATGCGAATGCAACACCACGCCTTCGCGGTCCCCGTCTTGGGTGATTCGGTAAAAGTGCCGCGGCTGCAAAACGCCGTTCGGGCCCCAATAAGCAGCTGGTGACAACGCCGAGGGTAACACGTCGTCATGAATTCTCAACCAGGATTGGTTTGTGTTTTTTTGGTTTCCGGTGAATGACGCGTCGGCGTATTTGGGCTCGTAATTCGAAACGCCCTCGAACCCGGGAAGACAAATCGGCGGCGCGACGAGCGCGCGCGGTACCGTGTCGAACGCTTCCCGCAGGCGCCGCGGAGTAAACCTCAGGGTTTCCGGGTTCAGAAGCATCGCGCGTATTTCCTCGCGCCGCGCCTTGCTGCCTTTCGTGGTCACCGCGACTACTCGCGCGCCCGTGATTTTGACATCTGCGACGTCAACGAAGTCGTCCCCCGAGGTTTCGTGGCGGCGCGCGGGGAACGGCGTGAATTTTTTGTCTTTCGTGTTTTGTCGCCACCCGATTGGGCACTCCACGGTCGCCACTAACAGCCACTGCGTGCAGTGTCCGGGTGCGTCGGATCGGCCGTCCGGCCTGAAATCAACAGAAACCTCGTAACTCGTGCCGGGCCACAAAACAACCGGACCTGGCGGGTCTTCGTCGTTTTCATTTTCGGTTTCGGTTTCATCAAACTCAAACTCGTTCCTCGAGTTCCCGGGCAGATCTCGGTCCGCGGGGTGTCGTATCAGTGACCGGTGGTCACACCATACTCGGAACGTGTTTGTGATTTCGGGAGCTTGCGTGACCAGCACGAGCAACACCGGAAAATTGTTGTGGTTGGTCACGGTGGCGTGGCGCGTGATGAACGAGTCTACTGGCCAATCCATGTTGGTTTCGAAAAAACTCGTGCTTTTAGCGTTTGCGCTCGACTTTTTCGAGCGCACCTCGCCGCAGCGCCGGATGCCGAAATCCACAAAGCCCAACCCGTCAGGCCCGGCCACGGTGACCCCGATATTTGTTGATGCATTTTGTAAATCCGAAACCGAACCGGACAGCGCGTTGGTCACCGCGGATGCCACGGTGCCGTGTCTCCACATCCGGGCGTACGCCACGGATAACAAATTCGCGTCAACCGAACAGGGCGGGGACGCGGATTGTTTTTGCTGATTACCCAGACCGCCAGTACCACCGAATCCACCAGGCCCACTCCCCTCGCCCAGCAGACCTAGAACCCCGTGCTCGCCACAACTCGCGTCCACAGCCAGAGCAGTGTACACCGCAGTCGCGGTGAACGGCGAGCCGCCCGGGCCAATCGCTTCGGGCAACGGCTTGCCGCTCAGGAAATCGCGTCGCGCTTTCGCGAGCTCCAACGCCGCCGCTCTGCGCAACGCCTGAACGCTCTGGCTGGGATCCGGAATCGGGCCGTTCGTGGTGAAAATAGCCCCTAACGGGGCGTGCATGCGCAGCTCGGGGATCTCCGCGTACACCCTTTGAAGCGCCGTTTCCGTGGGACTCGCAGTCGGGGGCACGCCACTCGGTGGTGCTGGGAAACCAGGGGGCGCCGAAAACAACACATTGAGATCTGGACCTGGCGCACCCATGGAAGGCCGGGGCAAAGGCTTGTTCCACGCGTTCACGGTGGCGCCGCCACCCCGGCCGCCATCGCGGGCCGGATGCATCGCGTCACCCGGCGCCGCGCGCCGAGAACTGCTCGACACGTCATCGGGTACGAAAAACGCTCTAAACAACATATTTTTTCTTTTTTTGTGACGAAAAAAATTGTTTCGGCTCGTCCCAGGCATCAGTTGCACCTGCGCAGCGCAGATGACGTCGCACGGCGTGCTTTCGCCTTCGGGGTCGGTCCGTGTGACCCCCAGCGCGCGTGTCGAGCGTCGTGCGTCTTGGAAACGAGCGTTGTGTCGACGCGTATCAACGCGTAACCCGTCTCATGATGTTCGAGCTGTCGTCTCAAGAAACGAAGCGTCGACGACCACGTCGATTACATCAGTCTCCCGAACTCCGGACGAAACAAGGCCCCCGCTTCGAGTGGTGATCGCGGGGGCTGGAATCGGCGGACTCGCGACGTGTCTCGCGCTGCGCAGAGTAGGCGTGGACGCGCACGTGTACGAAAGGGCGTTGGTCATGAAAGCAGACGCGGGCACGGCCATCGCGATTTGGCCGAATGGAATGAAAGCGCTGAGGGCGATCGGGAGCGACGTGGAAGCCGAAGTCACCGAACGCGGCGCCAAAATCACGGGAATGACGTTAGGGATGGTGGACGATACGCTGGCAGGCGATACGCAAGCAGAAGTTGTTCCGGGAAAAGAGGTGGGAGCTGGAGAATTGTCGCAAGGTGTGAGGACCGCTCCCGACTCAAACGCCGATACGTCTTTCCTCGCCGTCGCGAAACAAAAACTCTCCGCCGCGGCGATGAAAGCCATGAGCAAGGCTTTCCCGGTTGTTTTGCGAGCCAAGCACGGCGCTGGTTTGGTGTGTATTCGGTGGGCATCGGTGCAAGGCGCTTTGGCGAGTTTCTTACCGGAACACGTGATTCATCTCGACGCGTCCATCGTGGGCACGAAGGTGGTGGAGTTTAGGGACGGGACCTTCGGGGTGGCGGTGGAGTTTGAAAAAAGGGACGGCTCGCCGTACGCAGACGACGGGCCGGTCATAGCGGACGTTCTGATCGGTGCGGATGGAATTAACTCGAAAGTCCGGGAGTTCGTTTTGAAGGACGGGCGCCCGAGGGACAACGGACGCGTTATTTGGCGCGGCGTCGTGAACGCGAGTAAGGTGGCGGCGTCGTTTGCCGAAAATGCAACCGGAACCGAAAACGAAACGAACACTGCTTATCCCGTTTTCTGTCCCGAAAAAGCCACCGTCCTCTCCGCCTCGAAGGACAGCACGATTGGCCGAACCACGTGTTTCATGGACGTGGGTGGAGGGCAGTTGTACTGGGCGGCGGGGTGTTTGGATGAATCCATCGTCGCGTCGGGGGACGACTCTGTGCATAAAAATCCGGATAAAGGAAATTGCGCAGCGACTTTCGCGGGGTACCCTGACGTCCTAGCGTGCCTGCAAAACACGGATGACGTCTCACTGTACACCTCCCGGGTGCTTGACAGGGCTCCGATGGGAGTTGGGGCGTTACAAAAGGCGTTACGGGGGGTGATGGGTGACACGGAACTCATGCCTTCGCAAACCGCGCCGATTTCACTTCTCGGCGACGCCGCGCACCCCGTGATTCCATCCTTCGGCCAGGGAGGTAACTTAGCGCTGGAAGACTCGGTTGAAATCGCGTTGGCGCTGATGGGTTGTGACCGCGCCACCGCACCTGCGGCGTTGCGCAAGTGGGAAACAGCGCGTTTAGAGCGAACCGTGGAAGCGCAAATTGCTTCGTTTCTCAGCGGGTCCAAGAGCTACGGCGACGAAAAGCTCAAGGCGGCGCTTGAGGAAAGCGGGTTGACAAAAGAAACGATCGACAAACACAAAGCGCGGTTTCCGGATTTCAACAAAACCAACGACTGGTTGTTGGCCTGGGTTCCCAGCTGTGGTACGGCGCAGCTTGCCGAACTGGCGCCGGGAAGGGCGATGGCGCTGGCGCGGCGCGCGGCGAGCGACGCCAAGCCCAGCGGGATTGGCGGCCCCGGTGATGAGTTCGGGAGTAACAAATTGGCTGGCTTTCTCGTTGGAGCAGGTCTTTCCACACTGCTGTCGTTATCAGGAATGGATTGCCCTCCCGCGCTCGCGTCAACGTACACGGGTGACGGGTTCACGTTCGAAACCCCTCTTGGGTGGCGAATCGAAGAAAGGCCCGGGGTGAGTTCCGGCAAAACAGAGCTGTTCGCGGAAGGAGTTGCGACGGCACCAGTGGCGACACTGTCGCGCGAACCCACGTTCACGATGGGCGCGCAGGGCCTCGATTCTCTGTACGGCACGTCCGAGTTTTTCGGCGAAAAGGTCGCGGGCGCGCGGCGAGGCGAACTGGTCGTGTCGAGGCAAACGACGGCAGGCGACGCGTTCATCGCAGAGGGAACCGCTTACGACAACGACGGTAAAACGGAAAAGTGGATCGAGCTCGTGAGTGTCCATTGTCGTTCCGGGGAAAACGCACGGAAGTACAACCTGTCACAAACCGTAAAGCTCACCGCGGCCACACACGACGATGCCGCGTTCCAAGCTGTTGTGGAAATCGCAAACTCTTTCGCCCTGACGGGCGGCAAAACGTGCGCCGCCGGACAGTAACACCCCAAGGGGTGTTGCGCCGAGGGTATAGTACATTTGTATCCTAAACCTGTATACCTAAACCTATTTAGTATCACAACAGCCTTTTACCAGTCCTTCTGTGCTATTTATTTTTCGTGAAGACCCACCTCCCCGCCTCTCGCGAGCTTTCACCCGGCCACCGTTGCATCGTCCTTTCGGCTTCCGCAACCGCTTTCGCCTCGGCCCTTTCCGCCTCCGCGACCGCTTTCAACGCGTCGCGCATCCCGCGCTCGGCATCCGCCACCGCTTTCAACTCATTCCTTTCCGCCGCCGCGACCGCTTTCATTTCGTCGCGACGCGCGGAGACGGTTTTCGTCGCAGCCGCCATCGCCGCGAGCGCCTCCGCGCGCGCGCGAACCTGAAGCAGGGTCAGGTGTTCAGCCGTTTCTTTGGACGTTTCCAGTACCTCGGTTTCATGTGCGCCGCCTCCATCGACGTCGTCCGTACCAGTACCTTCCCCGGCCTCCTTCCCGTCCACCGCGACGGTCCACACCTGCTGCGCGAACCCCGCCAGGGCGCCGAGCACGGCGCCTGAAACTATCAAGGTGAGTTCGTCCTGTTCGAAGATGGGGTGCAACACGCGTTCAAACTCCTTTGGGGTCATGAGGGCCATGCGTTCGCGCATTAAATCTTTCAACCCCAGGGCGTCGTCGGAATACTCGTGCAACACGTGCACGTGCTCCGCCAGCCTCGTTTTTACGTTAGCCACGATTTCATCAACAAGCGCGGGGTCCAAGTCTCCGCCGTCGTCGGCAAACACCATCCCGGCGTCGAGACGGTTCGCCTCGAGGGTAAGAAACTCCTTCGTGTATTGTTTCAAGGATTCCTCAAACTCCGGTCCTTTGCCGCCGTTAAGCAGGTTGTTCCACACCTTCTCGCTTGTTAAAACCTTGGAAGCAAGGTGATCCGAGAACTCCCCCGAGACTTCGTTTTGCCGTTGCAGAAAAAGGCCCTGGATTTTCAACGACGGGTTGTTGAACAAATACACCGGCTCGATTGGTTCGAAAATACACTTCAGCGCGATCCAGTTCGTGGCTAACCCCACGACGGCGCCGCCAAAGGTAAGCGTCCACGGGTTGTCGTAAAACAGCCAAGCCAGGGCTTGAAGACAGCCTAGTAGGAACCCGAAGAACAGCCCGCTGTTGGTCAGAAACTTCAGCTCGTCTCTGCCGCACCGCTGGAACAGCTCCACGAGCGTTTTCTTATCTTCGCACATTTCGGTTACCACCAGTTCCTTCAAATCGACTAACTTGTCCGTGTTCATCTGCACCAGCTCCACGAACCCGGTTAGGTACCGCTCCACAACATTTTCCAAACCAACCAACACCGGCCCGCACTGCGCGGGTAACACCTTCAACCCGAAATCCGCGGCCCAGTTTGGGGTCAAATCCCGCACAACCCCGTCCGCGATGTACGGCACCTCCGTGAGTAACAGCTTGGCCATCTTTCCCGGGTCCAACCGCAAAAAAACCTCCTCGACGTTTATCAACTTAGTGGTGACCATCTCCACCATCGTAAGCGCCATCTGCGCCGCTTTCGCGGGCACGATGCCTTGCCACCCAAGGAAACCAAGCGGGTTCAAAACCGGGTACCCTTGTTGTGACAAATTAGGTGTCAGTGTTGTGTTGGCAAACGTACTGTACGGTTTTGGATTTGGGAAACGCGCGAGGCGCGCGTACCGTAGATACGCCCCTCCACGGCTTGAAACAGGTTGACGCCTAAAAAGCCAATCGGGAAGAAAATCATCTTCACCGCGAGCCAGTTCGTGAACCACCCCACCAACGCGGCGATCAGAGGGATCAACAAAATGCCCTTGGGGTTCGCGGCGTACTTCGCCTTGGCGTTCGCGACGGCGAGGCGTAGTTTACTTTCTTTCTTTTGAAAACCGACCACACCCGGCGCGTTCTTTTCGTTTTGTGTGTTCTCCTCCCCCTCTCCGTCGGTCATCACTTCCTTACGCACCAGTGGCGATATACTCGTGAGAAAAGATTTGAGCTGCGTAAACAGGGTTTTGAGTTGCGTAATCACGGCTCGTGTTTCGCCCCCCGCGCGTTTCCCCAACCCCTCCGCCAAACGTCGCACCCACGGCGGCTTTATCAGCCGCGTCGCGATTGCGCGCGCAACAAACACGCACGCCAGCCGTTTCATCGTCGCTGTCGCGAAAGAAACGCCTTTGTCCTGCACCGCATACGGCGTGCTCGCGCTGTACAGCACCACCATACAGGCCACGACCAAGGTGGTGCGGGTTAGGAACCGGTGCCACGGAACCGGGATCGTGTGGTCGTGGTTGGTTTTTTCGGTAGTTTCGTGACTGGTTTCATGACTGGTACCCGATGACGGTGTGTCGTCGGCCTCCAGGGCGAACGATTTTGGCTTAGCAACAACGTTTGTGCGGCGTAAAACTCGGTGTCGGTGCGAGTTCGCGCGGGGGCGTGCGGGAAACGCGTGGAAATGAGAGTTTGAAACGGCGCAGACGGGGACCACATGGTCACATGGTCGAAGATGCGTCAGCCGAGCGCGACCGAAATAACCGACACCGACACCCGAAGCACGGAGGGACACGTGTGCCGCACTGGCACGGACCACCACCGCGGGCCTTCGCGGCGACGCGTTGGTTGGCGCCAACGCACACGCGCAACGCGCGCTGAGCACCGTCATGACCACTCCGCGCGCGTGAGGCAGTGATGGGGACGGATGTGCTTCGGAAGAAAGGGCGAACTCAGCCAACGGTCTTGCAAAAAGTTGAGACGAGCAGTCGAGATTTCGCGAGCTCATCAATTTTTGATACATTCGAGTTGTACAGTACAGACAGCTCCCTGTCGTCACCGCCTCCGCGCTCTCCGCGATGCCGGTCCCAGCAACGACCACCCTAACCCTAGACCGGCCCATCGTACATGTCCATTAATCTCCCCCGCTCGGGTTCGAACCAATGCGGCACCTCTGTTGATCGCCGCCGCCGCCCGTCGCTCCGCATCCGCTCTTGCCCGTCTTTCGGCATCCGCTCGCACCGGATCCACGAAACCGCCGTTCGCCAGCCAAACCGCCGAGAAAACAGCCGCCCACCAAACCGCGTTTTGCGCCGGTCGCAGCGCGGAGCCGATTTCCGTTAAAAGAGATTGGTTTGTAGTGCCTGCTTGCACTATCCTCTCCAGTAAGATGATTCCGGATGCCGTGAGTCCGCACGCGCACGCAAGCATTGTGAACGCCGCAAAGTGCGCCTGCGCGTGCTGCGGAACCCCTAAGTTTCGCAAAAAGCGTCGCGACGAACCGTCGACTAAAGACACACACGCCCCGCCCAACGAAGTGAGTAACTGCGTGGACGCGACTAGCAACGAAAGCACCGCCACCCGTACCGGTCGTAACACGAAGTAGTTGTTGTCACTATGCGTCCCCACCCCCAAGCCCGCGAACCCCATCAACCCATCGCGCGCGTTGTGTCCGCCCGCTAACCTTCGGGTGGCGCACTCCGGGGATTCCATCGGCGGCAAACCGTGCGCCGTCCTCCATTCATTCACCGCGTCTCTCAACGCCCAGTTCGGAACGGTCGCGGTGCTGTGAAGCTCCACGTTTGACGAAGGGTCACTCGGGGGGGATTTCTGCCGTAACCAACGCTCGATGGAAACGCGGTCGTACGTGTGCCCGGTCTGCGCCAGCAACACGGGATCGCAGAAAAGGTCGCACGAAATAGGGCACCGCAGATGATCGGGAGGCTCGGGGGGTGCCGAACGACCCGCCCTGCGCACCGCGTACAGCAACCCGCCCACGAAACCGAGGTGGGGGATGGTCATCTCGCGAGTAGTGCTGGGCATCGCGGCAAAACCGGGTGCCCCGCACGCGTCGGGACGCGTGGGCGGCCGGAAATGGCAAGCGTCGTCGCACAATTACTCAATATTTTCTCGGAGCAAACTACCCAGTTTTCTACTCGGCCTTTACTGCTTTTTTGCTCCATTTTGCCAATACCGAAATTTTGCGAAAACCACCGAAAACGCTTTTTTTTCGAGTGGGTCGTGCCGCGTGACGACATGCATGAGGCCTTCCGCATGACCAGCGGCGCCCAAAAACGCAGGCATGGACGCTACATGCATGGGCTAGGATCCCCAAGCGATCGCGGCGCAAACAGATGCGTGTGCGCTCCGGAGAGGCGGACGAGCCCTAGGGTGCAAATTTTGACTGGCAAAATAGCAGCAAAGGTCGAGTAGAAAACTGGGTAGAAAGAACAGAAGTTTTCAAACACAGTGTAGGTGCCTACAATCGGGATGGACCCACTCGTCGGGAGCGCGGTGGTGGCCGCGGGTGGACGTTATGGGACGCGACGCCGGCGACGGGGTGCTCGCGGTCGCGGAGGAAGCCGCGCGTGCGCTCGGTGTGGATGGGCTGTCGGGTACGTGGCCGGTGACGACCGCCACCGCGTGGTCTTCCTGGGGCTCACATCGCCATCGTGGCTCACATCCTTTCGTCACGTCCGACGACACCACGCTCACCGTGTGTTCCCACCTCCCCGTCCCATCCATAAACACAGCCGCGGAGCGTGAGTGGCTTGAGACCGCGAGACGGGATTTACGGCGGCTACTCCCGAGCCAAACCACTGCACCGAACGGCGAGGCGGCGGACGACGCGGTGTTTGCCGAGTTCGTCAAAGCCGTCCTTTCAGACAGGCCGAAACGCGATGAGCGGCCTTCCAACCAAACCGAAATGAAATCGCAACTCCCGCCGCTCCCCGCGCTTCCCCTTGGCTCAAGAATCATACCCGTCGCCGAGCTGACAAACTGTGGACGTGACGCGGGGTGCGTTTCGGATTTAAAGAGCCTGTGGTGCGAAGCGAGGGGGGGACAGGAAAAACGCGCGGCGGGGTCGAACGGCGCGGGGTCAAACCGGCGAAACGGCGCCGCTGAAACCAAAAAAATGGCCAAAGTCGTTCCCCTCGCGCTTTGCGGGCGACTGCGTTTGGCGCCAACCAAGAATTTACTCGAGCCGAGGGATACGGAATATGGCACTGGTTTGCTGCTAGAAGACTGCAGCGGTACGGTGCCGATCGCGCTTTGCGAAACGCCCGACGCGCGGGTGCTGGGGAAACGAGTTGTGGCGTGCGCGTGGTCTTTGCCGGCGCCGGTTTCGGAGACGAACCCGAAAACCTCGGCCACAAAAATAGTGGAAGTCATTCGCTTTACGTGTCTGGATGAGATGGATCCGTTTGACGACGTCACGAAGGTGATGCCTCCAGTTACGGACGCACGGGTACACGCCCCACCGCCACCGCCGAAACAAAAACACCGCTACCACGTAACCGGCGCCGTGCGTTGCGTTTCGCCGGCGGTGCGTTTGCGGGATTTGGACAACCTGGCGTGTTTTTTCCTGGTGGAGCTTTCCGGGCCGTGTTCAGTGTGCTGCGAAACCGAGAAGATTGACGACTCTGGCGACACTTGGCGCCGCAGAATAGTTTTCACCGGCGAGACCCTTTCGCAGTGGCGGCCGTTTTTTGGCGCGCGCGTCGGTGGCGAGACGGGCGTTGTTTTTGAAACCGCGAATCCAAAAAAATGCGCGTGCGTCACCGTGAGTAACTTGCGCGCCACGCGCCTTTTCAAGGGGGAGGCCTTGTCCGAGCTCCGGGTCAGCGCGGCGACGTGTGCGACGACGGTGACGCTGAGTTGTTGTGTGCGCTTGATACCGCGAACCGCGCCTTCAACGGCGGCTCTCGACGGTCGCTTTCAACCTTCCTTATCAACCTTCCCTATCAACCGTTTTCCCACTCCGTGCGCGTGTTCCACGTGCGTCGCGGGAACGACGGTTTCTTTTCTTGAGGCGTTTGTCGTGGCGTACGACCCTGCCGGTCTGGGGGTTTTGATAAGCCCAAACCCTGGCGGAAAGGGCGTACCACTACTCATGACGCACGCGTTCATCTCACCGAACCGCCTCGGCGAACCGGTTCCGAACCTACGACCCGGTACGTGTTTCCCACTGAACATATTCCGCCTCTGCGATTGCCCATACTCGTACCAGAAGGGACTATTACGACTATCACGTCTGCTCGTATCATACAAGACTCCCTGACTTTTTACTCATACACATTACGAGAGACTGACACTTTCTTTTGTTTCGTGCCAGGCGCGAAAATAGTACTCACGCACGCGCACCCGGTGCGTAAACTGGATCTTTGTTCTGACGTTTCTGATGCGCACGAAACCGCGATCGACGACGGCGATTGGGGCTGTCGCTGCATAGGCGCGTGTATGCGCACAAAAATCGCGTTAGTCACCCCCACGCCCCTCGACTGCCCAATTCCGGTTTTGTTCGCCAAACGCGACACCAAAACGTGTTTAACACACGCCTTCGCGTTGCAGAAACAGTGCGAGCTACTTTCGTTCCCCGAGGCGTGTGCGATTCGGGGACTCGCGATGGCACTGACACGCCGGTTTACCGCTGCAGACCGCGGAAAACAAGAAATGAAAAGCACACGGGCTTTCGTCGCGGAGTTGGTGTGCGGTGGGAAGCGCAAGCGAACGGGCGAAACCGAAAAAGAAAAAGAAAAAGAAAAAAGGTCCAGCTTGAGTTTCTCCCCCGACCCGGAGGACGCTTTGGTCGGCGCGGACGCCGAAACGTTGGGGGCTAAACTCGCGGCGGCGCTCGGTCCGAACAGTGGTGAGTTACTTACCCAAAAAAGCACGCCAGCGCCAGCGCGTCTGTCCCTGTACCACGAGTTCTTCACCCCCGTTTCCTTGGGGGGGGTCGAAAACGTGTTGCCCGACTTGCCGTCCGTGGCGGAAACGTACGAAAAAGGCGTCGCCGTGTTCTCGGCGGCGATGGCGGATACGCGCGAACGCGAACGCGGCGCGCATGACCCGTCTTCAAAAAAACAAAAACAGCAACGCGTCCCCTTCGGCGTGTCCGTCGGTGCCGCCAAAAGCGACCGGCTGGTCGTTGATGGTGACGGTTTATTCGGAAATCACTCAAGGAAAGGTGTGTACTTGTTGGCGTGGGTTTCGGTTCGTCTCGAGACGCGCCGAAACGGAAACGGCATCGGGGCCGGCGTGACTTCGCTTTGTTTGCGTGATTCGCGAAACGGCAGCGGGGGTGGTTATGGTCAAATACACCTGGAAATAGAGAACGTCTCGGTTGAAGAAATGATTCCACACGGGTCCCTGGTGGTTTTGAAAAAGTGGCGTTTGTTCGTGGAAAGCGTCGCGGCCAGGGCGACGTCGGCGGACGACGCCGCTTCCAATCGCGAAAATAGTTTTTGTCGCGCGCACGTCCGGGTCGCGCGCCGCGATATGGTCATCATCGACAGCCCAGGAGGGTCGGCTGTGCATGGGAACTTCAGTAGGTACGGTGAGAGCGTTAAATACGTACTCACGCCCACACCGAGCGGCGTGTGCGGTTCGGTTTCGGATACCCTGCTGTGGCGCGCCGACCCGTCCCACCGAAACCGGTGGCCGCCGCAACCGGAACGCGTGCGGAACGACTTCACCGCGCTGATTGTTCGCGAGGAAAGGATTCTGGACGACCGCGGCGGCGAGCGGAAACTTAGGCTCACGTTTGGCGATATCGCAAACCCAGATGATACGATAGATGCGTACTGCGGCGATGTCGACCCTTCACACATACCGACCGGGTGCGGCCAAGGCGCGGTGGTGGTGGTCAAAGGTGAGTACTTGTATTTCCCAAATCCCAGGACTGTTTGCCCATACAATACTGACACTTTTCGGAAACAATAAAAAGGCGCCACGCGGCACGTAAGCGCCAGCGCCAACGTGTATTTGAAACTTAACCGAAACGCGAGGTTGTTTTTAAAATCGCCAGCAACCGGTACCGTGAGTTTGGATGGGGACCACCGTACCGCTGAAAGTTTGGTAGGTGACCACCGTACGAGCGCATTTGCGCTGGGTGACAACACACCGCAAAACGACGCACCTCGCGCCGCGACTCTTTCCCAGCTCTCCGCCGCCGCGATTGCTGGCGTCGGCGCCGCGATTGACCGCCGCGCGTACGTAACGCGCGCGCACGTGACGCGCGTAACCTTGCTCGCCGCGAAGTGGGCGTGTTTAACCTGCGGGTGCGACGCGGGTTTGATGGGCGCTGGTAACGCGATGGCTGCGTCTGCGCTTGGGGCGGTGCGACGCAAGGCGAGGGCGGTCCAGGCTGACGGCGGCGGCGAGGAGGGCCAACTCGAAACGGAACACGACCGGATCCCGGTACCCCCGACGGATATCGCCGGGTGCGCGGCGTGTCGCCCGCCCCCCGAGCGCTTCCGCTCTCCACAGGATGCGCAACGGCACACGCAATCAGTGTGCGGCTTCGAAGTGGAACTAGGCACCACGATGAGCGACGGTTCGTGTTCCGCGGATTGCTGGATCGCGGGCGACGCCGGCGCGGCGCTTTTACCTCCGGGGGTTAAAAACGCGGTGCGCCAGTTAGCCATGCGGCACGGGCGCGTGACGTGTAAGTTCGACGTAAACGCCGCGGGTACGTGCGTCCGGGCTTTTCCAAATCCAGACACTGTTTGTGGACCCGTGTTGACCGTTTCAGCGCACTACGGCCGTGATGTCCGTGGTGCGCTACGGCCGTACCATTTACTGGCGTACTGGCGCCTGTTACAAACCGGTACGCGAAACGCGCGACTGACACTTTTCTTTCCCAAAACCAGTCTCTGGATCGACCACTCCGTACCTGATGCAAGGGTACTGCGGTGTTTCCATCGGCGCCACGGAAGGCGCGTGCCTTGTCGCGGCGATGGGTTTGGCGCAACGGCTGGGGGAGGTGAGGGCCACGATGAGACTGAGCTACGAGGTTTTTTTGGAACGCGGCGAGTTTGACTCCGTCGGCGCCGTGAACCAACCGCGTGCGGAACACCGAATCGTAACCTGCGGAGGCGTACCGGTGCTGATGAAATGCGCGCCGTCCGCGAAGCTGCGCGCGGTGGCGCTGGAACCGGTGGAACCCGCCCGGGAAGCGGGAAGGGTGTTAGCGGAACGAGAAGGGGGACGGCGGTAGCGCACAAGTTTTGACAGACCGAGTTTCTTTTGCCCGCCTCGCCAAAAGCCCAAAACCAAATCCAGACTGCAGACTCTCCTCGCCACTCCCGACGGAAAAATCCTCGAGCGCATCATCCATCAGGTCTGATCAGCACGCCGCGCCCGGCACAGTTCCGCGCGCGATGCTGTCCACCAGGCAGCTTCAGCGGGCTGTGCCCCGGGGCTACCCCGCCGCGGCGGTGGATGCTGCGAGGCACGCTCTCGGGGATGCCAACAAGGTGCGCGTCGAGCCCGGTTTGTTTCGGTCTGCGCGCGACCCACCACTTCGTGGAGATGATTCTAACCACGGTCGCCCCTCCGCGGTTCCCTGACGCCTTCCCCACCCTCCCCCTCGGCTCCCCAGGTTTTCACCCGGGAAAACTCGTCCCTCCCGGTGACGTTCGAACACCGAGGCACGGGCGGCCGCTCCAGCATCAGGTACGTCTACCCCTCCCATCGCGGGCCCGCGAGGGCAACCCTAACCGCGAATCGCGGGTCAGTTCGGGGACAAATGGAACGGTGTCTTTTGGGGCTCTTTTTCGTGCAATCCGCTCACCATCTTCCCCTCGCTCTCCCAAACGCAGCGGCATCACGTCCACTGTTTTCGGCGCCACGGGTTTCCTGGGCCGGTACGTGGTGAACCACATCGCGAAGTCCGGTTCGCGGATGATCCTGCCTTCCCGGTGCAACGAGAACGCGCGGCAGCACTTGAAGGTGATGGGCGACTTGGGGCAGATTGTGAGTTTGGACGGGTTCTCGGTGAGGGACGACGACGCTATTAAGTACGCGGTGGCTCGGTCAAACGTGGTGGTGAACATGGTGGGCCGGGAGTGGGAGACGCGGAACTTTTCGTTCGAGGCCGTGCACGTTGACTTTCCGTCTCGGCTGGCGGAGATTTGCAAGGAGGTTGGCGTGGAGCGCCTGGTGCACGTCAGCGCGCTCGGCGCGACCGAAACGCACCCGTCCAAGTATTACCGCACGAAAGCGATCGGCGACGCCGCGGTGAAAGCCGCGTTTCCCAACGCAACCATCGTCAAGCCCGCGAAGCTGATCGGCACGGAGGACCGGCTGCTAAACGTCTTTGCAGAGCACGCGTGTAAGTTCCCAGCGACGCCCCTGATCGACGACGGAGGAAGTAAACACCAGCCCGTGTTCGTGGACGACGTGGGGTTGGCCATACAGGCCATCGTGGAGGTACGTATTTCCCACCCAACACATTCCGCCTCTGCGATTGCCCATACCCTGACTGACACTTTCTTTTTTATCGGGCCAGGACGTGACCACCGCCGGGAAGACGTACGAGCTCGCGGGAAACAAAGTGTACACGATGGAGGACCTCGTGAAACTGACGAACATCGTGATTCGCGCGCAGAACCCGAAGATTGCGTACATCCCCGCGTTCATTATGAAGCTTTTAGGCGCGCCGCACGAGTACTTGTTAAACAGGGTGCCTTTCCCGTTACCCACCCCGACGGGGCTGACGCACTCGTACGTCGACGCGCAATCGATGGATTACCTGAAAAACCCCAAAACCCCGGGATTCAAGGAGCTGGGCATCGAGCCCGCGAAACTGGAAGGCGTGGTGATTGATTACCTGCGCGCGTTCAGGTTCGGGGGATACGATGCGGGGAGCGCCGTGGGACAACCAGGCATGGACTCGGGGAAACACTGACGAGAAGGTTTTTTAAACTAAAGCTTTTTTGTAATCGACCGACGTACTTTCACCTTCGTCCGTGTTACTCGGTACCCGCTTTAGTCTCGATATTTCAGCAAACACAAACGGTGTGCGTCTCGACAAAAGTACACCAAATGTCTACTCGTCTTCGTCTCCGAAAGAGAGCACGGGGTTGTTTTTGGTTTTCTTCCCCGCCGCGGCCAAGGCGTCGCTCGGCGCGTTTTCGACGTCGGCGATTTGGCGCTTTGTTTGTTTCGGCGGGCCGATTCGCGGCCCGATGGAAGGCCCGATGGAAGGCCCAATGGAAGGCCCGATGGAAGGCCCAATGGAAGGCCCGATGGAAGGCCCGATGGATGGCCCGATACCGTCCACTTCAAATCCCCCGCCTCTCCCTTCGTTCGTCGCCGCGAGGTGCTCGGTCTTTTCCTTTGCTGCGGCGAGTACCGCGTGTTTTATTTGCTCGCACTGCTCGCCCCGCGCCACGTCGCTCGCGCGCTCGCCTTTTTTGTTCCGGTGCAACGGATCAACCTTCTTCCTGAGAATTGCGGTTACAGTCTCCAGCGACCCGCTTTTGCACGCCATGTGCAGGGAGTTTTCGCCTTTGTGCGTCAAGGCTTTGGGATTGGCGCCCGCCGCGATCAGCGCCCGAGCGGATTCCAAATGGCCTTTTTGACACGCAAAGTGTAACGGCGTGATCCCATCCATCGCCTCGCTAGTGGGCTTCGCGCCGGACGCGACCAGGAACTTCACTGCTTCAGTCTGAAGAGAGGGGGCATTGCGTCAGGACGAGGGATGGAAATATGGGAAAGAGGAGGTGGACGTACGGAGGATGACGCGCACGCAACGATCGATCTTACCTGTCCTGCCCACGCGGCCATGTGCAGCGCGGTTCGCTTGTGTTTGTCCATGCCGTGCACGTCATCCCCCGCGGCGACCCTCGCGCCGAGCGCCTCGAGGTCGCCGCCGCGCGCGGCGGCGTGCAGGTCCACGAACGCCGGCGCGTCGTCCGCCATCGCACACACTGAAGGATCTCTGCGTGCTGCTGTGCTTTTTCTTTTGGCGGACGAAAATAAAAGGAGAAACGTTTGAAAAGCACGATTGACCGTGTTGTTGGATGAACGACGCATTGACATTAGACTACCTTCAAACTCGCACCGGTACCACTGCGATATGTACCGCCGCCGGTGTGGACTGCGCGATGTGGTAGTAACCGGATCACACCCCCGTTTCCTTTCCGTGTCCCGGCCGTGCACCGACGTTACCCGAAGCTAGAAATGAGGTACTTTTTGTACGACGCCATGAACTGCGCGACGAACCCTTCAAGGTGGATGATGGGTTTCTGGCCTTCCTGCATTCTGTGTTCGAAGTGCGCGGCGTGTCGGGCGACTTCGTGCTTCAGCTCCGGTTCCAAACGTTTGTTCAGCTCGCGAACCAGTTTCCGCAAAATCACCTCCGGAGGTACGCAGTTCACCAACAGCTCGTACAGACGCCCTCGGATTTGCAGTAACCGCTTCGGGCTCTGTTCCGCAAGGGTTTCGCTCGCGATCTGCGTGACATACGCTTCCCAATCAGCACCCGCCACGACCTGGTCGGGAGTAAACGGGTACTGCTGCACTCGGCACGCCTCCAGGGAAAGCAAAGCCCGGCGCATGTTCCGCTCGGCGTGTAGCGCGACTCGGCCGGCGAGCTCCGCCGGCAAGGTCAGTTTTTCCCGCCGCGCGACTTCGATCACCAGTGTCTCAACCGCCTCGTCCGAGGGCGCGGCGACCCTGATGGGCAAGCACCGGCTTCTCACTGCATCCAGCACCTTCGAAACCGAGTTGCAAATCAAAATCAAACGACAAGCTTGCGAGTATTTCTCCATCGTCCGGCGCAAGCCGTGCTGCGCTTCTTTCGACAGCTTGTCGACTTCGTTCAAAATCAAAACCTTGAACCCCTGCTTTCCGGTCGCGTCGATCGGCCTGGATTTCGCCATATCCTTGATCACCTCTTGCACGACGTACCTGTCCTTGGTGCCCACGTCTGATGGGTTCATCTCTACGTGGTAGTTAGAGCTCAACGTGGTGAGCTCGACTTCGATTTTGCGGTCGCCTTGTTCCAGCTTCCACGTTTTGCCCTCAACCTTGACCTTCTCCACCGCGGGGCCGAAGATCTCGCGAAGCACCGCCAGGGCCAGGGTCTTCTTGCCTGCCCCGGAGACGCCGTAAAAAAGCAAGTGCGGGCAGTCGCCATCCGCGACGAGCCTCTTCAAGTGCGACGCCGTGTCCGCATTCGCGAGGGTGAACTTATCAAGAGAATGGGGACGGTGCTTGTCCACCCACAACATGATGGATGTTTGTTTTGCTGGGCACACCGGGTTTCAGATCCACACGAGGAGGAGCTTCCACGTGTGTGTCGTGGGTTGGGACCGAAACAGGGAAACGGGTCACTCGAGGTTCCGCGCGTGCCTTGCCTGCTGGACACTGCCCGGTACCAAGCGTGGTGCGGCGCGGTGTGCGTGCGGGGGACACGCGCGCGGGATCGAGGCTTCGGATGTTGGCACTCTTTTTGAAAACCAGCCAGGTTAGTAGCAGGCTTTGGCCCACGAAAACTTCTTTCTTCCCATGTCCGACAGACAACCATGCGCGGTCCGCGGGCGAGACCTCCGTTTTTCCTCGCCGCGCTCGTGCTCCTGGCGACGTTGGGTTTCGTGAAAGGCGGTGAACCTGAAACATGGTCCATGGACGATGTCGGTCTCGGGACTTGGGAGACGTGCGATACGTGCGACATGTGTCTTTTGACCGACGTTCCGGTTGGGACGACCCCGCCGAAACCGGCACCCGGTGCGGACGGCAAAACGCACTGTACCCGGTGTTTAGGGTGCAACGTGGTGCTCGCTCGTCTTGACGGGCTGGTGAACTCGAGCATGTTAACGGTTGAGGTCAAGGCGAGCGTGGGGCGAAGCGGCGCGGCGATTTTAGCGGGCGAAACAAAAGACTGGGGATCCGTGATTGTCAAGGCGTACTGCGGCGTTCCGGGCGGGTATAAGCAGTTCGGTTTCGGCGTTTCCGAGACTCCCGATACGTGCAAGGACACGCTAAATACGCACCAGTGCGTCGCGAAATCGGGGACGATAGGGTTCGGCCGGTGTAACTACGATTTTCTCAGCGCGCTTGACCAAATCGCGGTGGACGCGAACTTGACGCGCGTCGTGGGACGGTCGAAAACCACGAAACTACGAAGTTTCCTTCCCGTGAAGATTTTGGTACCGGACGCCGAAATGAGCGACGACCCGGAGGTTGCTAAGCTCCAGAAATTCGACGATGGGAGCGGAGGCGTGAAACTGGCCGACGTTTCGGCGCAGATGTTCAAGCGAAGTTTCGGGGTTCCGTTAGTGGAGCTTTACAGCGGCGGCGCGCGGTTAACGCCCACGGTTTGGGGGGTGACAAAAAAAATAAATCACGACTCGGTGTTCGCCGCCGGGTTTTGGGATTTCATGGTGGGCGAAACCGATCGGCACGGCGAAAACGTGTTGCTTGACGATTCTTTGGTACCAAGTGGAGGCCAGGCCGTGATACGACTCATCGACAACGACGGCGCGCTGAAAATAGGCCCGACTGACGCGGTTTCGTCGTTTTTGGTCCCGGGAACGAAATGGTGGCGGGTTTTGAGGAACACGCGGTACGGACACGAACGGATGTGTTGCGTGAAAGCTGGTCTGCGTTTGCCAAGTACATCGGGTACATCGGGTCCACAAAACTCGTTACCGACGGTAGAACGTTTGCTGCGAAACAAAACGCATTCGTTAAACGACTCGAGTTTAACAAACAAACAGAGTGAAGAAATTGCGAAATCGCAACCGGATCCCGGGGCGGCTGACAAAGCAGACGCGTGTGGGGTTCTCGGGGACGCCGAACCGCTCGGCCCGGAATCGCTGTTCGACCCGCGGTGTCACGTTCACGGCAAGTTCGTCGGCACGAAAACGCCCAGCGCGAAAACAACACAATGGCTCCGCGAGGTTGTTGAAAACTCAACAGCACAGGTGATGGGGCGGTACCCCGGGTTGATCGACCCCAAAAGAGTTCACGCCCTGAAACGCAGGGCTGGGAACTACCTCACGGGGGGGTACGAATATGCCCTGTTACGGGAATTTGCGCGGACGAAAATGCTGGACTGCGTGGAGGATGACGTTGATTCCCAAGAGTCTTCTAAGGAGTCTTCTGACCTGTATGACACCACCCTGTTATCGCCGTTTCGGTGGCGCTTGAACGAACCGTGCTGTTCGTTAGCGGCGGTCGGTACCTGTAACGCGGTTAGGGTGAAGGATATTCATGACAAAGAGATGGGAAAGATTTTGGAAAGCGAAACGGAGAGAGAGATTTTTCCCAACAATCGGCAAAGCGACGAATACGAAAAGCTGCACGCGACGCCGGTGGAAATCGCATCGCCGCGGAACAGTTTTTCGGAGGAAACTTCCGTGTTAGGGAACGAGGTGGTGTGAGTTAAGACGAGAGCGGTAGTACCGCCTGTAGCGACAAGGAAACGGGATTTAAACAAAAGTCGAAGGATACACACGCGCGCGCCGCGTCTTGAGAGGCCTTGCGAAATGCCGGCTCGCTGCAGTCACGAAAACTTTTTGAACGAAACCCGGGCGGCTGCTGAAAAGCAGTTGCGGATTATCGTCCCTGCAGCCTGCCCACTTCCGATGGCGTCCGCGCGGGCGGCGCGGCAGCTGGCCGCGATGGTGTGCCGACCGCCGAGCGTGCGTGCGTGCGCTGGGACCGCGTCGAGGGCGGTGGGACGAACAGGGCCGGTGCCCAACCCCGGGGGAGGCACACACGCGCAACAGGCGATCCGAAGGTTGCTGGCTGGGGAAAGCGTCGCGGTGGGTTCGGTCGGGGGACGCGCCGCCTCAACAAGCGCGCGTCTTTCCAGCGCGCGTTGCTTAGCCGCCGCGCTCGGGCCGCTGGGTACCAAGCAAGCCCTGGCGCTCGCGAAGACCCTGCTTCACGATTACCAGGAAGACATGGCGTTGATAGACGACGGGGACATGGAGGAAGATACATGACAGGGTGTCGACCCCCGGAAAAAAGGCTTCAGTCGAAGAGAAAAGTATTAATCACAACTGACGGCGGCGACGGTCGTTGGTATAGTTACGGTACCGTCGTTGAAATAGTCGCATCTACTGCTACGTATGACACGCAATATGTGTATGCACAGCTATGGTTCGATAATTCGTGGCTAATATCGCCCGCGCCCGCGTCCGCGCCCGAACCCGCGTCCTCCCGGCGTCCATCCCCGCGCGAAACCGCCGGAAAAGTGACCGTTTTCGGGTTTCGGCTCGTCGCGTTGCATCAGCGCCAAACCCCGGCCCGGCCCCGGGGGTGTGGGCGCGGGGATGATCATCCCGTGCTCATACCGCTGCAAAACCCGCTTGCCGTCCCCTAGCGTCCACTGCGTTTCGTCCGTTTGGGACTTTGTTAACTTGAACCCGAACCGATTCAGGGAATCGTTCATCGCGCGGAACGTGTCGTGCCCGGTATCGCCCCCCCCGTTCAACTGAACCTCCCCGGTAGGCGCCACGACAAGAACGTCCTTGCCGTGAATGTTGACGCACACGAAACCGTCCTCGCGTTTCGTCACCTTCTCGCGCTGAGGGATTGTACATTGGAGGGAGGGACCGTGAGTTTTGAGTTCGAGTCCCGGCGCGCGTTTCGGGATTTGAGAGTTGCGTTGATTTTGGGATCGCGTCGTCCCCATGGCAGGCATTCGTTCCCAAACGTACCTTCGTTGGTGCGCTCCCTGCTCTGCCACCGCCTCGTCCGCCTCGTCCCCCCTCAGGTCGTGAACCGTTGGTGGTCCGTTTCACGATAACAGCGCGGACCTTCAGACGCTCTCCGTTCGGTCCGCTCCCGCGACCGGCAGAGCTTCGGTTCTTCCCCGCGCCTCCAGATTCTTTTTCGTTAAGCCCTTCGTTCATGTACTCAGCAAGGTTCGCTGCATCCGTGGGAACGTCACCGGCACCAGCAGCGGCATCAATGCCGTGCTGCGTCGCGGTGTCCACGGGGTATTGAGGTTCCACGTCCATCGCGAGACAAACGAGAAGCGGAAGGTGCGTCGAATTGTGATGCGTCGGGTTCGGCGAATCCGTGTTTTGGCAATTTCTGTCTTTCTATAAATGTGCTGAAAACACGGGGAAATCGTCGGGGATGAGTACTTCGCTTGTAAGGGCTTCTTATTAACTAGACTACTCGGGCTAAATACACATACATAAAGAACTACACTCTGGTTCAGTGGGCGCGCGCGAACGGCTGCCCGTGGAACAGGATTACGTGCGCGATCGCGGCGGAGGGCGGGCACCTCGAGGTGCCGCAGTGGGCGCGCGCGAACGGATGTCGGTGGGACGCGGACGCGTGCCGGGGTGCGGCGTTGAAAGGGCACCTCGAGGTGCTGACTCACACGCCCATGTATCCCCCACCTTCCGGGCCGGGGTGAAACAGATCAAGCTCCGCGACGGCGACGAGATCTGCTTTTCGGGTTTTCGTGTGTCGCGTCCATTCGACGACCTCGACCTTCGGCGGCGCGCTCGGCCACTCGCCTTTCTTTTTCAGATCCCTAATGTGTCGCTGCTTGACAACTTCTTGTTGCGCGGGTGAGACGTAGGGTGCTTTTTTTGACACAAGGAGCAACTGCTCCGAATGCAGACGTGTTTGTTTCCACGCCTCTTTTTCTTTCCGCGTCTCCGCGAACCTTCCCTGGCGGGTTCCCGAGGAAACAACCTCCGTGCTGCTCGTCCAGCCGTTCGGCGCCGCATCGTTCGCGACGTACCGTTTCGTGAAGGCAATGTGACGGTGACCATACCCAAGCGTGCCTCGTGTCGTGGCGTCGCGAGTTTCCTGGGCTAAAACCGCGGTCTCGCGCCGGCGCGTTCCACGCGCCGCCGCGCCGGCGGCGTCGTTTGGCGGCGCCTTCGACGCGGATTTCCCAAAGGCGCCTCGCGCCCTCGGCGTCGCGCCGAGGGGATCACCACCGAACCCACGGTTTCGGGTGGTCGTATCCCACCGAGAGGTTTGCCCGGTACGCGTGGTGCGCAGGGCTTTCTGTTGGATTTCGTCGCGCCTCGTGCCTTTCCGCGGTTCGTCTATGCGCACCGCGCTTTCGTTCCAACTGGCGGGGCGCTGGTTTAACCAATCGCGGCCGCGCGTCGAAGCCACCAGCCGTTTCGCCTCCCACGCGTTGTCGCGCACCACGACGGCTTTGAAAACCGTCTCGTCCGACCGGTACGTTTTCGCGGCGCGCCCGGGGAGGTCCAGGAAAGCACCGCTGGCGACCATGGTGAACGATGGCCGGTTCCGGTGTCTCGTCGCAGGCGGAACCAAATCGATCAAAGCGGTGCCCGATTAAGATCGCGCGCGCGCCACCGACCGACCTGACGCGCGGTGGTCACGAAGGAAACAAGGCGCGGCGACGCCGTGCCGGCGTTTCGTTTCCCGAAGACGCGCGAGACCGAATCCGCACGGTTTGGGGGATATGAGGTGCCGCTGATACTGGAGACTCTGTCGGGCCCTCCTGGGGCACGCGCGTGCAAGGAACACGAACCAAAGGCCAAAACGAAAACGAGAAAAAAAAAACCAAGTCAACCCGCGTTCACGTGGGGAGCCTGCCTGCCCCTGGTCGAATTCGGACCAATCACGGTGCTGAAAAATCTCACCCGTGAAACCATCGACGTCGTCACATCGACGCGTGTTCCGTCGTCACCCAGCCGCGCTCACAACACCCCGCCTCCGCTCGGCGGTCGCATCTTGGTCGTCCAACACGCCTGGCGTGCTTCGGATCTCACCCGACCCTCGTCTCGACCCCTCGAGGCGTTGTCCGCGTCCGCGCACCGACACGTCGACGCTTTGTCGAGTTGCGGTTTGCAATCGCGCGATCGAAGCTCGTGTCCCCATGGCCGCCTTCGCGATGTCCGCCTCCGCGCTCTCCGCGCGCGTCGCGACTCCCAAGTCGTTCAACGCGCGTGTCATACGCAAAGCATGCGCAACGCCCTCGCGCCGTGTTCACAACACCCCCACGCGAGCGCAAGCCGTGGTGGCGCCGCCCACTAGTGGGGAAGGCTCCAACGCCCCCAAACCGAAACCGGGCGCGCGCACCGAGGCGTTTCGGGAGAAGGTGTCTCCCCTCAGCGCAGAGAACGCGCAGCCCGTGAACATCAAGCCCAGGGGCGAGCCCGTCCGGATTAAGATCGACGACCAGTGGTACGACTGCGCGGGGTGGGCGAAGGCGCACCCGGGTGGCGAGCGCTGGATCCACTTTTTCGACGGGCGGGACGGTACGGATGTGTTTTACGCGCTGCACTCGTACGGCCCCAACGGCAGCACCAAGGCGATCGACCGCCTGGCCAAGCTCCCGAAGTGCGACCCCCCCCCTGTTGCTGAGCTGAAAGAGCCCACCGCGAGTGAGTACGCCACGTCCATGAGTTTCCGCGATTTTCGAAAGAAACTGGAGAAGGACGGCTTCTTCAACCGGAACGTGTTCCAGGAAGTGTGGGCGCTTACGCAGGTGGTGGTGAGTATTTCCCATTTACCACATTCCGCCGACTGATTGCCCATACGAGACTGACACTTTCTTTTTTATCTCAAAGGGGTTGTACGTCGCGGGCCAGTACTTCGCGTACACCAACCCGGTGGTCTCAACGATTCTCTTAGGCCTGGGCATGGTCCAAGCCGGGTGGCTCGGGCACGACTACGTGCACGGCCGCGGCCCCATCTGCGACGCGTTTCGGTACATGCCCACGCTGTTCAACGGCCACGGCGTGGAGTGGTGGTCGCAGAAGCACAGCATGCACCACACGTTCACGAACGAGGAACACCTTGATAACGACGTGATGATGGAGCCTTTTTTCTTTTTAAGATCGCCCACCGAATCCGGGCGGCCCGACCACAAACTCCGGAAGTTCCAGCACGTCTACGGCTACCCCCTCCTTGCCATAATGTTCTGGCTGTGGCGGTTCCACAGCCTGGAAAGCGCGTGGCGCCGGAAAGATAAAAAGGAACTCGTCCTGATGGCCATCAACTACACCTGGCTGGCGACGTGCATGCCGTGGCAAGTCGCGATCGGAAGCGTGTTCTTCTCCGGGTTCATCGTCGCCAGCCTGGTGTCCGCCACGCACCAGAGCGAGGAAATCATGGAGTACGGCGAAGGCGCCGAATACGTGGAGGGGCAGTTCCGGTCCACGCGCGACGCGGATACGGTTTTCGGGCCCCTGGAAACCTGGATCTGGGGTGGCATGGACACGCAGCTGGAGCACCACCTGTTTCCCACGATGCCCCGGTACAAGTACCACAAGCTGAGGCCCATTTTACAAGCCTGGGCCGCCGCCAACGACGTCAACTACCGCATCTCGCCGTCAACCAAAATCATCTCAGACAACTTCGCCACGCTCAAGCGCGTGGCGGCGGCGCCGTAGGTGACGCGTTTCGGCGACTCCAAACTCAACGTACGTGAGTTTAAATGTCAATATTCTTTTACGCATCGTCTACCTGGTATGTTCTCCCCATTTCCTGCAGTGTACGAAGCGTCGCTTTTCCCGCGTTTTGGCGCCACCCGTCAACCGCGCCGCGCACCGCCTGTCTCGCGTTTCCCTCGGAGCACGCCGCGCGCAGTGCCGTGGCGCTCAACAGCACGCGGCGCCTCGCGGCGCTCGCCTCTGTTCGCAGATCATCGGGCATATCGCGAATCTCCTCAGCGCTCTCAACCGAAAAAGAAAAAGCAAAGTCATCCGAGAAGATATCCTGATTATAAAAAGAAAAATGTCAGTCTCGTATGGGCAATCATTCGGCGGAATGTGGTAAATGGGAAACACTTACCACCAACAGAAGCAAAACAATCGACGCCGCTTGTACCGCTTTCACGGCGGTTACATTCGCGACGAGCCGTTTCCGGTGTCCGCTTCGCGCCGCGCGTCGCTCCGTTAGTTGCACTAAGCGCTCAATCGAGCCAACGTGCTTCTCACACGCGACTTTGACTTCACACGCCGCCTGGCGGAGACACTCTATTCCGGAATTTACTTCTTCGATTGATTCGAAATCGTGGTCGAGGACGAGGTCAGAACCGCTCTTTTCGTTTCCGCGCGTTCCACAATCCGCCGCGTGTGCCTCGCCCGCCAGAAACGCGCGCGCGATACTCCCCAACGCGTCCCTGGACTGATCTGCGGTTTGCGATCTTTTCGCCTCGTAAGCCGAAAGCACGACACGACAAACCTCCACAAGTGTCGCTTCATCTTCCTTCGCAGTTGTGATAGTCTCCGGCGACTCGGGCTTGGCGTGGAAAGAAACGCGAGGCGTACTTCGTTCACAAAACGTCACGAGCGTTTCAGAATTCCCGTCCTCCAAAACGCGACACTCGTGTTCCGCGATTTGAACCTCCACCAAAGACGTCAACGCGGACGTAAGCGCATTTTGAACCCGGATGCGTGGGTGAAACACGGTTTTGTACCCGGTCAAGCTGGTGTTTAGTTCGACGAACTTGAAACCGCCGGTCGCGTCGTCGCCGTCGTCGCGAAACGCGGCGCACAAATCGCGAACCGCCGCGAGAAACAAATACGCACACGCGCCCCGAGATTCATTTCTCGTTCTGAACACCCCCTCATCCCCTTCATCGCAAAACGTATCGGTCTCCAGAAAAGGCAAGCCTCCGTGCGCGTACGTCGCCCTCAACGAAGGCCCTTTGTCGCGCATACACAAATCACGCAAAACCAGCAGCGCGTGCTGTGGTAACTCGTCGCGGAACTTGTTCCGGGCTCGGTCTGTATCCGCACCGGTGATTACACCCGCTCGCCACGGATGTAGCAACACATCGTGTGCGTTGGCTTGGCCATACCCATCCAACGTGGCGTAGTACGCCCCGAGCCTGGCGTGAATCACTTCGGGGGCGTCGTTCGCGTAGGCGTACAAAACGCGCAACGCGTGTTCCGTCGCCGGCGCGGCGCGCGCGATGAACTGAAACGTGTCCCATCGGGAAGGGTACTGTTTTTCAAAGTCTCCGTCGTTACCGGTATACCCATCTCCTACGATACGTTCAGTATCACTCAAGAAATCGACACACGCGTTACTCACCGTGTCGCGCCAGCCTGGGCTGAAAAAAGAAGACCCTAACACGGTTTGTTCAATATCGCGCCGCAGTTCTCGACGCGACGGCAACGACGTTTCGTTTTTATCAAACACCTCGTCGTCGCATCGCGCTAGTTTTTGTGTTTCCCTTGAACTTCGTGCGTTGGCATGCAGGTCAAAATCCGAGGAGCTCCAGGAGCCCGGGATGGAGCACGCCAACACAAGCGCGAGCGCGGCGAGCTCGGGCGAAACGTCGCCTGGCGCTAAAAACCCGTGCCAGGTTACGTTGCGTAAATTCAAACACAACGGGTGTAACGCTTTGCGTAACGGCCAAGTGGAGGCGAAGGTAACGTCGTTATCGGGAATGGATGCATCAGTAGTCTCGCCATCCTTGCCAACAATCATCGCGCTGAGGTTTCTGGAAAGTAAAATCTCCGAAAACAAAGGCTTGCCCGGGTTTTTAGTTTTTTCGTCTTCGTCGTCGTCGGCAAAGGCGCTCGCCAAAAATAAATCAACGCACCGCCGTTCGATGACGGATACCGAAGTCGTAAGGACCTGGTAATTTGTCAGTGTGGGATGGTGATCAGTGTCTTCTTCTTCGGTACTGTCCGCACTGTTGCTTTCTTGTTTCCGGAAACAAAACACAAGCTTGGCGAGCGTCGCTTCGTGCGCTCCGCGCTTCGGCGTCAATCGATTGCAATCGATTTGGAGCACACACTTTCTTCCCAGACGTTTCAACGACTCCGCTGCTTCTACCGCGCTCGGGGGTTCGTTCGGGGTGTCACGCCAGTCAAGCGTTCCGTACATGGGCTTGAAACGCCATTCCGGCGGGTCGTGGTCCGGCTCGTTCCCGCCCGACTCCCGAGGTGCGACGAAGAGCATAGATTGCACATCTTCGGCCAAAGCGCTGTTGGGAAAAGCGCCCAACGTTCCTTCCACCGCGTTCGTCGCAACCACCGCGCCCATGGTCCAGCAGTTCGCTACGCGCGGTACCCGACGAGCACGGCGAGGCCCGGCGCGGAGGGACGCGCGCGACGGTGACGGTGACGGCACCGCCGCGCGCATGCCAGCACTGAAGCTGCCTTGGAATACTGATGAGATGACAACAAGTTTTTTGGCAAAAACACGTGAAAAGCCAAAAGCCAAAAACCAAAAACCGAAAAACCACCGCCCGCTCTCGGAAAAACCCCTTCTGGCGAACCGCGCCAGCCATCGCTCGGTCTTTTACTCTCGCGCCGAGCACGAGAACGACAGGGAAGGAACGATGGTGAAGTTTCTCAAGGTGCGTGTCCTTACGGACTGCAGCGCGCCAGCGCGTGCGGTCGCACACCGCGCGCGTGCCCGAGGGGCGTTCGCTCGTGCGAAGCCTCGAGATTAATCGGTCGCGCGTCTTGGCGATGTTGGCGTCCATCCGTCCATCCCAAGCCTCGGACGCCGCCTACTGTCGAGCCGGCGACCGGCCTCGCGGTGCTCCACGACGCTTTGTTGGACGGTCGTGACGTGAAAGTGCTGTCGACGCGCTCGTACGCTTCGGGCGACGATGCGACGATGGCCACACGCGCGTCTCGATCGAGCAAAGCGCGCGTGGCTGGACCAACACCGCAGCGCCGCGAGAGGTCTTTTTTTTCGGCACTCGCGCCTGGCCGGGGTTCCCGTGCCATCGACCACGCGATCGCCACACGGCATCGTTGGTGTCACGAGTTGATGCCTTCGCACGCCGTTGGCACGCCGTGGTCGAGTCACACCCATGGCGTCGCTGCGATGCGTCGCCGTGGGCGATGTCGGCTGGATTTTCTGTTAGGGTTTGCAAATGCTGCTTTCACCGATCGATTGCGTTGTCAAGTGTTTTTTTGGCACCTCGTATCCCCCCCCCCCCCCACCCGCTGACCTCCGTGTCCCACTTATCATCACCACCAAAACAGGCCAACAAGGTTGTCGTGGTGCTTCAAGGCCGCTACGCCGGCAAGAAAGCGGTGATCGTGAAGAACTACGACGAAGGTACGTCTTCGCGCCCGTACGGCCACGCCCTGGTGTGCGGCCTCGCCACGTACCCGCGCAAGGTCACGAAGAAGATGCCCAAGAAGAAACAGGACAAGCACTCTCGTGTCAAGACGTTCATCAAAACCGTCAACTACAACCACCTGATGCCCACGCGGTACACCCTGGATGTGGATTTGAAAGCCACCGTGACCCCCGACGCGCTTGAAAACGCGACGAAAAAAACGGCGGCGCGCAAAGAAGCCAAGAAGGTTTTGGAGGAGCGATTCAAGACGGGCAAGAGCAGGTGGTTCTTCACGCGCCTGGCGTTCTAAGTGGGGAACAGTGGGTAATGGGATGGGGGTCGTGACGAAGTTTGTGATCGAAGCATCTTAATCTTTTGGAGGGTATCTTTCCCCGGGCGGCGCGTTGGTTCACTCTTTCATTCAATCAAATCGATCATCCCTCGCTCTCCTCTCGCTCCTGTTAATCAAGTGCAGTACGTCCCCGGCCCCGGAGTCTCCCCAGCTTCCGTCTCCGCGCCTCTCGGCCACCGAGTTTGGTTAGGGAAGCTCAAGCGTGGGTAGTTGGCTTTCGTGCTCAGAACCTGCCGGCCGTGCGCGCTCGCGCCCGGGTCGTACTTGGGCCCCGGCCCCAACCGTCCGGCGAGCAGCTTCTTGGCTTGCTTTTTGGTCAGCGAAACAAGCGCGGCTTGTTCTCTGTACGACGACCCGAACCCGAACATGGGGGCGTTTCTTTTCAATGAGCTGGCCTGGTCCCCGACGCTGTTGTACGGACGGGCGGTGAGGGTCTCGTGAGTTGGCTCCGACTCGTCGGGTTCATCGTTGCCGTCGCCGTCGCCGCCCCCACAACTGTCACCCGAAACCGTTTCGAGCCGGAACCGTTTCGCCTTGGTGAACCCCCGCGCCGGCGCCGTGACCCGCCCTGACACGAACTGCACGCCCAACCCGGGGACGTACTTGTACGCGCCAGGACCTCCGGCGTTGTCGTCATCGTCACACGTATCGTCCACCGCACCTAAGGGTCGTACCTCCCTCGGGAAGTGAATCGCGGGAAGCGTGTCGCATCGCGAAACGATTTGCGCGCCCACGGATGGGTGCGCTATGTACTTGTCCGGTCCGGGAAACCCCAACGTGGGCCGCGTTTCCCTTTCGTACGCCGCGAAACGCCCCGCCTTGCCCATGGAGAGCGCCGGGAACGACCGTTTGGTCGCGACGTGTTGCACCCCGAAGGCCCCGTGTTGCTGGGTGTCGTAGGTTCCAGGCCCGGGGCCGGAGCCCGAGACGCGCGAGTCGTCGCCGGAAACGCCGCTAAGGCGCGAGAAACTCCGGCGCATCGCCCGGCCGCGTTTCGACCAAGGGTCCGGCGCGCTCACCTGTTGGAAATCGAAACGCAACGCGCCACCGAAACCCACGGACGGTGAGGATCGCTTGCTGCTATCGATCATGGCGCCGAACTGCGACCTCTGGTGGCTGGGGGCGAGCGACGGCGCGCGCGGTTGCGTTTGTCCGCCCGGTCCGGGTCCGGCGAAAACAACCGCGGGGCGAACGCCGAGCCGCGGCGGCGACGACGGCGCCGCCGCGAACTTCGCGGGCGGCCTGGGCGCGAGAGGCGATTTTCCCCTTCCTCGTACCGCAGGCGAGGTGACGACCAGGTCAAACGGCGCCAGCGCATCCTTCGCCTCGGGAAAAGCCACGCGCGGAACAAGCAGCCCCGCGAGCTCAGCTCGCAAAGCGGCGGTTGACGGCTCGCCGGCGGCAGACTCGTTTCCCGCGTCGCGCGCGCTGAGCATCACCTCGATCGAAGTCACGCGCGCATCCACCGCAGCAACGCGCTTGACCTGCAGGTTCGCAAGCTCGGCTTTCAAAGCAGCAGTCGATGGCTCTCCGGCGGAAGACTCACCATGTGTGCCTCGCTCGCTGAGCATCACCTCGATGGAAGTCACACGCGCATCCGCCGCCTCCACAAGCTTCACCTGCAACAATGCAAGCTCAGCTTTCAAAGCAGCCGAGGAAGCCTCACCAGCCGGAGCCTCGCCTTGTGCGCCTCGCTTGCTGAGCATCACCTCGATGGACTTCAACCGCTCATCTATCGCAGCCACTCGCTTCACCCGCAACCCTGCAAGCTCGGCTTTCAAAGCAGCCAAGGAAGCCTCACCGGCCGGAGCCTCGCCTTGTGCGCCTCGCTCGCTCAGTATCACCTCGATGGACTTCAACCGCTCATCTACCGCAGCCACGCGCTTGACCTGCAACCCTGCAAGCTCGGCTTTCAAATCAGCCGTGGAAGCCTCACCGGCCGGAGCCTCGCCTTGTGCGCCTCGCTTGCTGAGCATCACCTCGATGGAATTCACACCTGCATCTACCGCCTCCACAAGCTTCACCTGCAACCCCGCAAGCTCAGCTTTCAAAGCAGCCGTGGAAGCCTCACCAGCCGGAGCCTCGCCTTGTGCGCCTCGCTTGCTGAGCATCACCTCGATGGACTTCAACCGCTCATCTACCACAGCCACTCGCTTCACCTGCAACCCCGCAAGCTCGGCTTTCAAAGCAGCCGTGGAAGCCTCACTGGCCGGAGCCTCGCCTTGTGCGTCTCGCTCGCTGAGCATCACCTCGATGGACTTCAACCGCTCATCTACCGCAGCCGCGCGCTTCACCTGCAACACTGCAAGCTCAGCTTTCAAATGCGCAGTTGTTGGCTCATCAGCTGGAGACTCACTTCCTGCGTCTCGCTTGCTCAACATCATCTCGATGGAATTCAAACGCGCATCCGCCGCCGCCACCGCGCGTTTCACCTGCAGCCCCGCAAGCTCAGCTTGCAAATCAGCAGTTGACGGCTCACCGGCCAGAGGCTCGCCTCGTGCGTCTCGCTTGCTCAGCATCACCTCGATGGACTTCACGCGCTGCTCTTCAGTTTTCGTGAACCCCGTCTCTGTTGCAGAAACCTTGTCGATGGCGTCGCCCACAAGACCGCAAACAACGGAGCTATCAGTCCGTGTTATCCCCTTCACTGTCGTGGACGTCGAGAAAACGTTTCTCAATTTACCCCAGCGCGACCGCGCAGGGGTCGCCCGCGAGCTAGTGCCAGAGGAGGCCAAGGAAGTATTCGACAACGAACTCGGCAGAGACGGTCTCAGCGAACGACGCTGACTGTCCACGCGCTTCGTCTTCAAGCCCGCAAGCTCAGCTTTCAGATCAGACGTGGACGGCTCTCCTTCCGGGGCTTCGTCCGCGTTCTCAGCATCTCGCTGGCTAAGCATCACCTCGATGGACTTCACGCGCTCCTCTTCACTCTTCGTTAGCGCAGGCGCACCAAATACCACACTCGAGTCGGCAACCGCCGCTACCGCTGTCGCGCGCTTCACCTGCAACCCCGCAAGCTCGGATTTCAAATCAGCGCTCGATGGCTCACCAGCTGGAGACTCGCCTTCTGCGTCACCTTCTGCGTCTCGCTTGCTCAGCATCACCTCGATGGACTTCACACGCGCATCGATCGTCGCCACGTGCTTCACCTGCAGGCCCGCAAGCTCGGCTTTCAAAGCGGCGGTGGAAGCCCCACCGGCTGGAGCCTCGCCTTGTGCGTCTCGCGTGCTGAGCATCAACTCGATGGACTTCACACCTGCATCCACTGCTGCCACGCGCTTCACCTGCAGGCCCGTAAGCTCAGCTCGCAAATCAGCACTCGACGGCTCTCCTTCTGGAGACTCGCTTTCCGCGCCTCGCTTGCTGAGCATCACCTCGATTGACGTTACGCAATCGTCCACTTCAGCTACCACGCGCTTCATCTGCAACTTAGCAAGCTCAGCTTTCAAATGCGCAGTCGACGGCTCACCGGCTGGAGACTCTCTTTCTGCCTCTTCCTCTTTCTCGCGCTTGCTCAGCATCACTTCGATGGACTTCACGCGCTGCTCTTCGGTTTTCGTGAACCCCGTCGTCTCTGTTCCAGCAGCCTTGTCGATGGCGTCGCCCACGAGACCGCGAATTACCGAGCTATCAGTCCGCTTCATGGCTCCGCTCGCGGCTTCCATGGACTTCACGCGCTGCTCTTCGGTTTTCGCGAACCCCGTCGTCTCTGTTCCAGAAACCTTGTCGATGGCGTCCCCCACGAGACCGCGAATTACCGAGCTATCAGTCCGAGGCATGGCTCCTTTCGCGGCGTTCGTCGCCGCGACGGCGGAAGATCCACGGGCGCGGGAGACGGTTTCCGTGTCCGACGCATCGGATGCTGAATGCTCGATCGTCTCCATCGTTTGCATCGCGGACGACCCGGATCCTTCCTCCCCGGAGGTTCTGCGAAGATTAAGGCTCGCGGTTCTGCTGGGCGCCCTCGAGAAGATGTCTCGTGAGGTCACGCCGCGCATCAAGAGTTTCATGGAAGCCACCGACCCGACGGAAGATTGTTTTCCCTTCTTCGACATAGCCTCGGCGTAGGGCGAGTCACCACCCGAAGGTGGTCGCGCCGCTTCCACGACCACCATCGTGCGCGGGCTCGATTGGAGTGCGATTCGGGGATTGTTGTTGTTTGCCAAATGTGGCCTTTTTCTTGCGGGATCTGGTTCTGTGTGTATGCGCAATTAGTTACCCGAGGACTTGGAACTAGTTTTTTTTGGGTGCCGCCGATTCTCAGCCGCGACTTGCTCAACGTCGGCACCACTTCAAAGCCTGAACAGACGACACTTCGATCGGCGCCTGCGACGATGGGCAAGGCCATCGCCGCCGGTGCGGCATCCGGCCCGCCTACCGTGGTGGATCGGGAGGAGCTGGAATCCGCGGTGCGAGCGTTGCTCTGCGCACTGGGCGAGGACACGCAGCGCGAGGGTATCGCGGATACCCCCAAACGTGTCGCAAAGGCGATGGAGTTTGCGTTGCGAGGCTACGGCATGTCCGCGGTGGCGCACGTGGAGTCTGCGCTTTTCCACGAGCAAGGCTTGCTTGATGACGAAACCGGGTTGGCGGATGCGCGAAGGAAGGCTGGAGGTGTTTCCGTGGTGGCAACCGACGTCGCACGGCGTGCGACGCACGAGCTCTCCGCGGGAACAGCCGCCGCCGAGACACTGGGTGGAAACGCGGTAGATCCATCCCTCGCGCGTCCTGGGGTGGTGTTGATACGCGACGTCCCGTTCTTCAGCACGGACGAAGCCACGCTGTTGCCGTTTTACGGCGTGTGTCACGTCGGGTACGTACCGTCGGGTGGGACGATCGTGGGGTTAAGCAAAGTCGCAAGGGTCGCGGAGGTGTTCGCGCGACGCGTGCAAACGCCCGCCAGGCTCGCCTCGGATGTGGCGCACGCGTTGCACCAAGGCAGCAACCCGAAAGGCGTCCGGGTGATCGTGGCGGGGTCGCAGATGGCCCCGACCGGGCCGAAATCCGTGTGGGCGGACGCTTCGATTGGGTGTCTCGCGATTCCAGGCGACGAGGCGTCGGAAACGTCCGAGACCAAGAGCGCGGACGACGACGCGCTCGAGTACCGTGTGGAGTTTGAAGCCATGTTACACCATGGGGTGGGCGCTGGGCCTGGTCCGCCGGTGGGTTTGACGGGACTGGCCAGTGAATCTGGAAAATCGGTAAACGGGATTTTTGTAACCGAATGCGACGCCGCCGACGCGCGGCGCGCAAAACGCCCGCGCCAGGACCTGGGGGCGGGGGCGGGTGGTGTTGCTCGCACGAGTGACTCGGGGAGTGACGATGGGGGGGTCGTTTTGTGTGCCTTGTGCGTCTCAAACTCCGCACAAGGGCGGACGGGCGACGCCACGAGTTCGGAGCGGGGCGCGCGGCGCGGCGGCGACACCTCGCACAACGCGAGCGGGTCGGGGCGAAGCGCAAGTTTGGACTCGGAGGATGGCGACACCACGCGGACGCGAATCGGTGGGCGCGCTGGATTCCGTTTCCTGCGGGACTCGCACTCGCGACCCGCCACGCCGAGCGGGGTGGAGGCTTACCAGGTTTCGGCGGGGAGTCCCACGGAGAGCGCCGAGGCGACGCATAGCGGGACACCGGCGTGCGTGACCGAACACTCGGGGAGTGACATGACGATGTCGGGCCTCGTGGGTGCCACTCAAACTCACGCACCCGAAGCCGCACACGTAGCGTCGCAGCGCATGGCCAAAGCACTAGGGTTGCATAAACTCATGACCCCGGAGCGCTTCGCGAGCGCCACAAAGGCGTACGCCGACGTGATGGCGGCGAGCCGCGCGGGACATGCGATGGATTTGCCGGTGCGAATGCCGTCGGAGGACCACGCCATGAATGACCTGCCCACCACTTCTGAATCACTCACCAAATTTGAGCGCGACCTGGAGCTCGCCACGCTTTGCGAACACCACTTGCTGCCGTTTCACGGCGCGGTGCACGTGGAGTACGCGCTGGGCGGCGGCCACGAAAAAAGCCGACCACTGAGTCGTCTGGAGACGCAGCAAATAGTCACCAGGCACGGAAGAAGGTTCCAGGTCCAGGAGCGCTTGACTCGAGACATAGCCCGGGATGTGCTGGCGATGACGAAATCCGTTGGGGTGATGGTGAGCGTGCGCGCGTCGCATCTGTGTATGATCGCCAGGGGCGTGGAGAAACCGGGAAGCACCACGGTGACGAGCGCGGCGCTTGGGGTGTACGCCGCAGAACCAGGCCGGCGCGCGAGGTTCTGGCAAACCCTAGCGATGGGGTCGGGGTAGGGTCGCGGGGTCAGGGTACCTGGGCTCGGGTGATGAATAGTTGAATTAATCAAGTAGTAGCAATCGTGACATCGTTTTCGCGGACGAATACATTAAACAGTGTCGAGAATAGTCGGTCTCGCGTCTTCCCTCGGATCACTTTTAAATCACAGCGCGATGAGGAACTGCAGGATCGCGAACACCAGGGTGGCCGGCACGGAGAGGGCGATCAAGGTTTGAACTGGCAGGGGTAGCTCTCCGGGTGGGGTTTTTCGAACTGCTCGCACTCGGCTGCTTTTGGTGACGATCGCGGTGCCGGTTTGCCCAACCGCGGTTCCCGCGACGAGCACCTGATTGTGAAAAAATAAACGTCAGTCTCGTATGGGCAATCAGGGAGGCGGAATGCGGTTATTGGGAAATACTTACCGCGAGCGCTTCACCTAAATCCGCCTGCGTCGCGACCGTCGCGGTTTTCACCGCCGCGCCTTTCGCCGCGCCCGCACCCGCGGCGGAGGCTTTTCCAAAGCTAAACAACGCGCCCAACCCGGCGGTGGCGCCGCCGCCCGCCAGGATCAAGCTAAGGCGCGTTTTGGGCGCTTCGTTTTTGAGCTGCGCGCCTGTGCCGCCTTTGCGCGGAACAGGCGCTTCCACTTTCTTTGAAACGAGGGATGGCTTTTGTGACTTTCCAGACACAGAATTCGGGGAAGGGGAGGGCGGTGTCACGACGGGCACGGGCGCCTTGGTTGGCGCCGCGCGCTTCGCCGCGACGGGCGCGGGTGCCTTTTTAACAACCGCCTTCGCAGCTTTGACCGCGGGCGCCGCTTTTGGCGCGGGTGTTTTCTTGACCACCACGTTCGTCTTCGCACGGCTTTTCGTGCCGGACGATGCCTGTGACGCGAGAAGCTCCGCAATCTCCGTGCCCTCCAGGCGCGCGGAAATGGCGGACGCGCTGTGAGGCGCGGCGAGCACAAAGGCGGAGAACAACGCCACCGCGGAGACCGCGCGCGTGCGCGATGACGTTTCCACGGAAACGCGCGTTTCCGACGACGCACGCACGGCGACGGCGCGGCGAGGCGCGCGGTGTGCCTGAATGGTACATGAGCGAGAACGGGTCAGCGGGAAATGGGAAGGGTTGGGGGAAGCGAAGGAGCGAACGCGATCTGCAGAGAGGATAATCAGTCGGAGAAGGTAACAAAACTTTCGAGACTTGCGCGCTTGGAAACCGGCCATCACGCGGGAAGAAACGCACCTTAGCGTTCGCGAGGTTGGGGGTCACGCCGACGAAAGCTGAGCGTCCAAGAAGGGCGGCCATCGTTCGTGCGCGGGCTGGTGGGCGGGCCTAGAGAAGTGGCGAATCCGCGAACCTTTGTTCGTTTTGCCAGCTGGCAGGACAAAGATTTTGGCGCGCGGTTTTCTTTTGGCACATGCATTTGCAATCAGCGCCACTCCGGGCACGCCCCTCCCCGATGACGGAGGCGTCGGAGTCCGCGGCGCTGGTGCTGCGCATGAAACGCGAGCTGATGGACCTGGTGAAGTCGGAAGATTACGCCTCCGCGTTGCTGGTGTGCGAGAAACTCGGAGGCTTGGTTCCGAACGATGTGCTGGTGACCCAGTACCGCGTGGTGCTCGGCGAAAAGGTTGCTTTGGATGAGGCAAACCAGGAGGATGACGATGAGGATGAGGACGACGCGGGTGCGTTCCTTGAAACGGCGGACGATGATAATGCTGATGATGATGACGAGGATGAGGATGATGAATCGAGTCAAGAAGAGAACGAAACCAGTAGTGACTCGAGTGACGAGGGTGGGGTTGAAGATGACAAAAGTTGAAATGCGAGTTCTGTTTATTCCTGTTCGTGATTCAAAAGCTAAGCCCCGTGGCAAACGGCGACGGTTGTCTTTTCTGGACGGCGTACCGCTTCCCCGTACGCGGTGGCGGCGGTTTTGCCTGTTTGGAAATCTTCTCATCATCCCCATCACCGGTATCCCCAAACCCTGTCCCCAGTTTCCCCAGCTCAGCCATCTCCGCGCGTTCGGCTCGCAGTTTTTCCAACTTGAAACGTTCGGTGTCCAAAGACGCTTTCACGCGTAACGCGTCCCGGTGTTCATTGTGTTGTTGCGTTTTCCTTTCCCTTTCCTGGTTCTGGAGACGAAGCTCCTCCTGTGCCGCGCGTTTGTCACTATCCTTCGCTTCCCTTCTGTCACTGTCCTTTTCCTTTTTAACGCGTTCCTGCTTCGCTTTGAGCTCCAAATCCAACTCGGCTTTAGTCACCTTCGGCGGCGGTTTTAAAAGCGTCTTCACCGGCGCGGGTTCCGGTAACCGGTCAAACAAAAGAGGACGCTCGTGGTGGGACCAGCGACGGTGGGCTTGGTCGTCGGTGTTGGGCGTTACACCCGTCACGACTTTCTGCGCGTTGACGTACCGAAGGTTGAGGCGAACCTCAAACTCGTTTTCGTTTTTCGTTTTCACTTTCTCGTCCACTTTCGGCTTGGGTAAGCCGTACGCGCCGAGTTCGTCCGGTCGCGCGGGTGCCTTACCCCGACCGCCAGTGTGTCGCGCTTCCCCATCCACATCCCCGAGTCCAATATTTCCCAGCGTCGCGGCCAATGCGTTGGTGGCGCGCGCGTTGATTGGATCCACCGCTAAAACCGTGCGCAACACTTTCTCCGCATCGAGACTCAAACCGTCCGCACGCAGGGCATCCGCCACCGCGAGCGCGGCGTCGAGCTGCGCGTGTGTCAATGCGGGTTTCTCAACACCGGCATGGCTGGCTTTTCTGGAAGCAGAAGGCTGCGGGTCCTCCGCCCACGGAGGGGGCTTTCGAAACGCATGCCGTGATTGGTCACCCTCGGAACAGACGTGGCGCTCCTCGAACGCAGCGGCGGCGCGGCCGCGTTCCAGCGAGCGCGCGTGTTCTGAAGCGGCGACGTGCGCGCGCACGGGGCGCGCACGCGCCACGGGCGGACCCATGGGCCCGTACGGCATCGTGGGCACGCGGTGCTTTTCAAAATGGCATTCCTGGGTTCGGGACCTCCTTCTCATCAAAAACCAACTCCCGAAAAGGGAAATCGCGACTTAGGCCTTGTCACATCACCTCGCACCGAAGACAATCTCGAAAGATGTCTCGCGGCAGCGGCACGACGCGCGACATGCGCACGTGGGTTGAAACCGTGAACAAGGAAGACAAGTACGTGCGCGTGACTCACCCTTCGTGGCCGTGTTGGCCCGTCCTAGCCGTCCCCGGGATTCGTTCCCAATTCCCAAAAAATCTGCTTGCTAACCGCCCCCTTCCCTTCACAGAATCACGAAGAAGTCCGACCGGTACTTCTTCGACCGCGACAAGGTGGCCTGGGTGGAGTGGGAGAAGGAAGCCACGGCGTTCGCGGAGGTGGCTGGTGAGGATGCGGTGAACCCCGCTAAGACCAAACAGCACTTCCCGACCACCAAGTCGCGGGTGTTTTCCGCGGTAGATTAAATTGTCAAACGAAAAACCGAAACCTTCCTCCCTTCCTGTCTTTTTTTAAAAGAAAAATCCCTTGGATACAAAACCTTTGTCTACACTGCCGCCAGGGACGAACTCGGGCCCAATTCTTTTGCACCAGCAATTCTTTCAAACCAAAGCTCCCCTCTCAACATCACAACGCGTACACCACGCCACGACTCGACGCGCGTTTTCCACCCGAGACGCGCGTTTCGCGGACCACCCACCGTGCCGGTTCACCCCGGGGACACGTTTCCGTGATGGATACCCCGGCGTCCCCTCCCGCGACGCCGTCTTCTGGGAAGACGCCGAAATCTGTGTCCCTGGAAGTCGGGCCGCGGCCCGATCCCCCCACCGTCGTAGTCACCGCCCCCGCCGGGTACGACGAGCCCACCGGGACGCTTCACGTGGAGGTTTCCGACCCCCACCGGGTGGGGGACGGGCTTTCAAAGCACGTGGAGTACAAAGTGAGTTACTGGACCACGTTGCCGCAGTACGCGAGCGGGAGCGGGTGCGTCACGCGGCGGTACTCCGATTTCGAATGGCTGTGGCGGATGCTTCGCGCGTCCATGGACGGCATAATAGTCCCCGCGCCTCCGGTAAAAACCCTAATGCCCAACGACGACCCGCACAGCGCCGCGATTGACAAGCGGCAGACACACCTAGCGCTGTTCATCGCCAGGGTCGCCGCGCACCCCGTGATGCGCGCGTCGAAACACGTGCAGATCTTCCTGGAGGAGACGGACAAGCGCGGGTGGAGCGAACGCGTGCCTTGGTACGAACGGGGGGTCACGAGCGACGCGCTGAAGGGCGTGAGCGACTGGTTCCACAACACCGTGCGTCTGGATGACACCGGAACCGCGGCTAATTTGCTCGCAGGCGCCGCCGCGGGAGCCGCCGCGGCGCAAGGCGCGGCGGCGGCGGCGGCTTCGAAAGCGCGAGGCGGCGTCGGCGGCGTCGGCGAGATGCGCGGAGGGTCTCCAAACACCGCCGATCGCGTACCGCCCGCGCCCATGGTTATTCACGGCCAGCCGCCGTCCGTGCCTGCTCACCTCACAGGGCTGGCGGCGCGACAATCCGGGTCGCACCCCGGGTCGCCTTCCGGAAACCCCGCCGCGAACGGCGCGGGGTTTGACGCAAACGCGGCGACCGCGCACGCGCCCGCGGATGGCATTTCCGAATCCGCGCACTTCCTGGAGGTCGCCGAGTACGTCGCGAAGCTCAAGGCGCGGGTGGATAAGCTTCTGTTGGCGACCTCGGCTTTGGTGAAGCATGACACGTTGTTAGGGACGGTGATGATGCAATTCGCCGCGGTGGTGAGCGATTTGGAATCAACGGAGGCGCGCGCTTGTTTGGCGTTTTCGGAACTGCGATTTGGGTCGGAGGAAAAGGAAGCGGGGTCGTCGGGCGATACTGCAGACGAAACACACAACACACAGACACGAATCCAGTGGACAGACGCGGCGGCGCTGTTCGTCACCACCGCGGGGCCTCCCCGGCAAGCCGTAGATGCCATTATGCACTGCTTCGTGGAGCCCCTGGAGTCCGCTGCCGCGCTGTGCGCCGCGTGCGTCGGGGCGTGCGAGACGCGCAAGGATTTGGCGGAGGGGTACAACAAGCTGTGTCGTCAAATCACTCGGCTTGACGCGCGGATCGTCACTTTTGGGGTTCCCGAACCAGGCCCGAAACGAGAGGAGAAACAGAAAGTGGAACTCGCCGCGTCTGATTTGCGAATAGAAAGAACGAAAGCCATGGCGCGGTACGAAACCTGCTTGGAGCGCGTGGAGCGCGAGCTGTTGTGGTGGCACACGGAACTCGCCACCACTTTGGGGGTGGCGCTGCAGAAAGTAGTCGCCGCACAAGGCGCCGCGGCAGGGCACGCGCTGCACGCGTGTAGAGGGCACTTCGACTTGTTGGGGGATACGCTGGGGAACCCGCCAGGGGCGTTCGTGGAGAGAAGGTAGACGTAGTAGATGGCAATGAAACGCGCTTGTGCGGTCAAAGAGGAAAAAGTTGCGTGCATCTCGTGTCTGACTTGCGTATCAAATAACCTCGACTTTGATGCAAGTCTTCCGATCGGAACGACGCATCCACGGTCACCGCGCCTGTCTTCATCGCGACTTTTGACCGGGGCCTTGACGCACGAACCCACGCGTTGCAATCTCCACAAGCAGATTCTGGAATGATCTAAAAGTTCCAATCCGAAGTGCCGATAAAACGAGCCTCGTCAAGAGAACATGCCTAGGTCGTGTTCCGTCCTGTGTTGCACTTGCGAGAGGCGCGCGACCGCACCGGCGGCGTGGAGAAGTCCTACCTGGGAGGTAGACTAAATCGGTTCGCGCCGGGTTTCTCGGGACGAGAGCAGCGCGGTGGGTGGAGCGTTTTCCGGAGGGTCGGAGTCGCGTAAAAAATCCGGAAGGAAGCGCAGCGGCGGTCCATCGCGAATCATCGGTGTCGCGACATCTCCGGATGTCGGGCCCTATGACTGCTGTCGAGCTTCTCGACGCGATTGAAACGCGCTCGGGAGGCTCATCAGCCCTGTCCACCAGCGTTTACGTTGACGATACGATGTTTGGCGTTGTTATGTCATCCAGGTACGTCGCGGTTCGGAGCCCGGCAGGCAGGCGCAGCAGGTTCGCGATTGGGTGACCCGATGACGACGTCTCTTTGCGCACGTAGCGCTGAGTCGGCGGCACTGGGCACCGACGCGTGCGATTACGCCGGTTAGACGCGGTCACGACACACACACACGATTTGCCGTGGATGCGCGATCGTCCCGACGTCATGTCGATCGGACCTCGACACTTTGTTCCATTCTGACCTCGCCCTTTTTTTTCTTTCCTCGGTCCATCAGATCCGCCGACGGCACGTTGAGTTTGCCCGCCTCGCAGTGGCCCGTGGTCAAGCGCGTGGTGCCTGGAACCCCGCTGTTTTTGTACGACAACGTCGAACGCGTGATATCGGGGGTGTACGAAGCGGTACGTCAGACACAAACGCCCCCCTGGATCAAACTCGATCCACCCTTCCCATCCATCGCGCGGCCCTTTTCGAGGTCCGAACAAACTGTTTCGAAGGATAAGTCCCAAAATCCAACCGTAAGGATTCTTGCATGCGCTTCGTAGTCGTCATTTCCCGAAAACTCACGCTGACTGTATTTTCTTTCATCGGGCAGATTTCCGCGGGCGAGCTGGTTGAACCCCCCACCACGGTACCCGCGAAAAGCGCGTGGAGTACCCTGGCTGGGGAGCAAACGAAAACCACGCTTCCCGCGCGTGTCAAGGCTCGTTTGATACGCGGTGAGCGTAAACTCTCCCCCGCCGCGACGGCGGCGTGGCACGCGTCGCGGGCGATCGGCGCGCGGCTCGACGGTGGTAAAAACCTCCTCGAGCCGAACGAAACCGTCGCCCTGGTGCGTTTGTTGGCTGGCAAGGACGATATTGACGCCGCAATTGATGCGACGACGCACTCTCCGATTTCTGTCGCCACAACCGGACACGATGAGATTTCGCACGAAGACCACGTCGGGTGGGAAACAGTGAGCGGTCGGAAAAACGCGGCGAAGGCGAAAGCTTCGAAAACGCACCCCGGGGGCGGACGGTCGCGGCGGGCCTCCACGGATGGCAACTCCGTGCTCACGGAGGTTGCTTCGCGAACCACGTCCAGTGATGGTGAGTCATCAGGCAAGGGAAGGGGAAAAACAAGGAGCGTCGCGTCCAGCGAAAACGGTTCCCTCGTGTCGTCTGAAGGCGGAACCCCGCCAAAGGCGCAAAAAGGCTGGGCCGCGATTCTGGTGGGACAAAAGAGTTCGTCGGAGTTGACCCCGTCAGAGGCGGCTCAAATCGCAGGGGAAGAGGCGGCAGCTGAAGCGGCGGCGCGAAGAGTGGTGGACGCGAAAGAAGCGGAGCAGGCGGCGGCCGCGGAGGAGACGCGCGCCAAGGCTCGCGCCGCCGCCGCGGAGAAGCGCGCGGCGGAGACCGCGGTTGCGGAGACTCGCGCAAAATCTACCCACGTTTCCGTTCCTGATACCGCTCCGTGCCGCACATCCTCGCCCGCGCCACTCAACACCAACTCCAAGCCCTCGGGGCCGTGGGCGTGTGTGGTGAGCGGGGACGCGAGTAACGGCAACGGCGGCGCGTCGACGGAGGGGTGGCGTTCGTTGGTGGAGGCGAGGTTGGACGCCGAAACCGCGCCGCACGTCACCGTGACTTTGGACGGGTGGGATTCGGATGGCAGCAGGGATGCCAAGAAACGCAGTTCGAGTAAACCGAAGACGCCGGCGCAGCTGTCGCGTCTGGAACTGGCGCCGGCGATGCCCGTCGTGCGGACGGCGAAAAAAGCACCTCCGCGCCCCGCCGCGTCGTCGGAACCCATTCCGGCTCACGTCTCATCCGCGCAAGCCGGCCCTTCCTGGTCGGGATGGGCGGTGAACACCCCGCCCCCCAAGGTTGACTTGAAGGCGGAGATGGATGCCGCGCTTGTGGTGCGAGCGGCGTCGCCGACGCCGGCCGTCGCGAAACCCGAAACCGCGGCAAAGAGACCTGGCGACCAAACCCAAAACGCGAAGAAGGGAAAATCCGGAACCGAACGCCCTGTACACGGCGTTTCCCAGGTTCCCAAGCCTGGCACGACCGGTGTCAACGGACGCAACGGCGCTGGAAACGACCTCTCCAGCCGGTCGTTCTCGCCCTCGCCGCCGTCATCGCCGCCGTTGACGCTTCCGGGCGCGTCTCGGTTCCAAACGAGGCCGTTCGCGGCGCCCCCCGCGCCGCCCAGAGCGCCCGCGCCTGAAGCGCAGTTACCGAAACTCGTTTTCGGTGCGGAATGGCCAACGCTTGGCTCGCTTGGCACCGCCGCGCGTCTGGCGCTTGAAATTTCTCTGGGTAAGGAAATGCTGGACACCCCCGCGTACGCCGCCGTCGATTCCGAGAAAGCCAGCGCGTTAGCCGCGGAGCGAACCGCCGTGGAAAACTTGATTCGCGCCATTCACGGAAGCGCGCGTTCGTTGTTTCCAAACGCGTCAACGGAAGTTTTCGGGTCCTTCCCCACGAACTCCTGGGTGCCGGGGGCCTCAAACGTCGACGTCGCGCTGTCCCTCCCGGACGCCGTGTCCTCGACGCCGCAGACCAAGCTGGACGCGCTGTCTTCGCTGGCGGCGGCGCTGCGCCTGAACAAGTGGGTTGGCGACGTCACTGTGGTGCCGAGCGCGCTTCGGCCGCTTATTTTCGTCACCACGCGCGCCGCGTATTTCACGCAAAGCGGCGGCGGTGGTGTAGGGGACGGGGCTGGCGCGCCGCCGCTACCCCCCGGCCCGCCGCCTCCAGGCGCCACGGGGAAAGGCGTTCCCGCCATGGACGTCCCGGAACTCCAAGGCACGCCGCTGGAGGTGCACATCTCAATCAAGGACCGCGCGCACAAAGGCGCGGCAACCGTGAAGTTCCTTCGCCAAGCCGAAACGGAGTACCCCGCCCTCGCTTCGGTGCTGTGCGTGCAAAAGACCTGGCTCGCGAAGAAAGGCTTGCGCGGCGTGTACAAGGGGGGCATCGGGTCGTACTCCCTGGCGCTCCTGGCGCTGCACGCGCTGCAGCGCAAGGCGTTTGAAGACGCCGCAAAAAGGGTTGGTGGTTCTGGAATTACAAAAGCGTGTGACGAGACCGGTCCCGACACCGACGCGCGCGTTCTCGGCTCGTCTCTTTTATACTTCCTCGAGTTTTACGGAATGCACGTGGATTTGACGAAATCCCAGGTGGTGTCGCACCCACTGAAGCCCACGGGCAAGGCGGCGAAGAAAGCGGCGGCTGCGGCGGCGGCGTCGGGCGAGCGCGGCGCCGAGTGGGGCGTCGTCCCCGCGCCGCGCGTGTCGAGCCACGGCCCGCCCATCGCGGGCCTCGGCGGGCTCACGGTGAAGGACCCTAATCAACCGGGGCACAACGCGGGTGGTGGGTGTTTCGGTATCGCGGGGGTCCAAGCGTCGTTCCGGGAACAACTCGCGCTCGTAGCGTCGACGCCGGGAAACGAAGGAGCGCTGCGACGGCTCACCCATTGACGAGGCGACGCGCGCCACTCCCGAGACGAGTGACTCACGAGTGCCACTCGTTGCTTTTGAAAATATACGATATACACACGCGTTCTTTGTCGGTGTCGGTGTCGGACGGACCGGCAGACGCAAAAGAATGCGTGATTGGGTTGGTGACGTCGAAGATCAAGGGTTCCGACGCGGGTGGGGGGTGGAGAAGCGCGGCGTCGCTTCGGACGGGAGACGAGAGCGCGGATTTTGATCCGCGCGCCATGACAAGAGCGCGTCGGAAGGGCTTTGAAGTCCGGAAGACGCGTTTTTAGCAATTTGAAGACAACAGAGCGTCACGCGACGTTCATTATTAATGCATGCAAGCGAGCTAAAGAAGAAGGTATCTTTCGTATACTTGTACGCGCTCTCGTCACAAGCAGTCTTGGAAACGAAAAAGATCCGCTAAAAAAAAGATTCGTTTTTGATTTCCTCTGTTTCCAAGAAAGCAACCAGGCCAAGTCCTCACACCAACCACGCGCCGGCACCCGACCGCACGTGACGCATCTTTCGTGTTGCGTTCCAAAGCATCACCACGCATACTCCATGTCATCCTCGATCGCGATGTCTCTCCGTTCCCGATACCCTCACGTGACTGCCGCGCTGCTGCTCGGTTGTCTCCTCTCCTGCTCTTTCGTCTCCTCCGAGGCGCGTGTCCGAGTCCTCACTCAAGACGTTGTGGCACCGGACGCAGATACCGCCGCCGCCGTTGTGGCATCGGACGCGGATACCGCTGCTGCCGTTGTGGCACCAGACGCGGATACCGCCGCCGCCGTTGTGGCACCGGACG
>Ga0222633_1000343_pt1 | contig 46677 bp, 27 predicted proteins | sample AntAcemetageno48_FD_179816 | JGI IMG/M metagenome (GOLD analysis project Ga0222633, IMG submission 179816) | Saline water microbial communities from Ace Lake, Antarctica - #48 | ecosystem: Environmental > Aquatic > Non-marine Saline and Alkaline > Saline | place: Antarctica: Ace Lake | collected...
CTTCACGACATGCCCGTGGACATCGGTGAGGCGAAAACGTCGGCCCTGATGGAAGTAGGTGAGCCGCTCGTGGTCGATCCCTGACAGGTGCAGAATCGTGGCCTGGAGGTCATGAACCGCGACGGGGTTTTCCGCGACATTGTAGCAAAAATCGTCGGTCACGCCGTAGCTCATGCCCGGCTTCACGCCGGCTCCGGCCATCCACATCGTGAAACAACGTGGGTGGTGATCACGTCCGTAGTTGGTGTCGGTCAGGGTTCCCTGACTGTAAATGGAGCGACCGAATTCTCCGCCCCAGATCACAAGGGTGTCATCGAGAAGTCCCCTTTCCTTCAGGTCGGCGAGGAGCGCGGCGGTTCCCTGATCGGTTTCCTCGCAACGCAGCGCGAGTTGTTCGGGGAGCTTCGAGTGTTGATCCCATCCGGTGTGGTAAAGCTGGATAAAGCGGACATCTTTCTCGGCGAGACGACGCGCAAGAAGACAGTTCGCGGCGTAGCTGCCGGGTTGGCGGGCGGCCTCTCCGTAGCGCTCGAAGGTTGACTCGGGTTCATCGCTGAGATCGGTCACATCCGGCACCGACATCTGCATGCGGTAGGCCATTTCGTATTGTGAGATCCGCGTCTGGATTTCCGCATCACCCGTCTGACCGAAGCGGAGTTGATTCATCTGCGAGATCCCATCGAGAAGGTCGCGGTTCCGTTCCCGTGGCGCTCCACCGGGGTCCTGGAGAAAGAGAACCGGATCACTTCCGGAACGCAGTCGCACGCCCTGATGCGAGGTCGGGAGAAAACCACTTCCCCAGAGCCGTGAATAGATCGGCTGCGCCTGGTTGAAATTTCCGTTGGAAACGAGAACGACAAATGCGGGCAGGTTTTCATTTTCCGACCCGATCCCGTAGCTCATCCAGGAACCGAGCGAGGGACGACCCGGCTGCTCGTGTCCGGTTTGCAGATAAGTGATCCCCGGGTCGTGATTGATCGCGTTGGTATAGACCGATTTGATGAAACAAACGTCGTCCGCCTGTTTCGCGAGGTGAGGCATCAGCTCACTGATCCAGGCCCCGCTTTGGCCATGCTGTTTGAAATCGAAGATCGAACTCGCGACAGGAAACGAACTCTGTTTTGAGGTCATTCCCGTGAGGCGTTGCCCCATGCGAATCGAAGCAGGAAGCTCCTGGCCCCGCATCTCCGTCATCTTCGGTTTGTAATCGAAGAGATCCATCTGCGACGGGCCGCCACTTTGGAAAAGATAGATAATCCGCTTCGCCTTCGCCGGAAAGTGCGTCTGCCCCGGCGCGAGTCCGGGCGCGGTCTGGACCCCCGCACCGAGGACATGGTTGAGGCCGAGGGCACCAAGTGAAAGCCCGCCCGCCTTCGCGAAAAACTGGCGGCGGCTCTCTTGGTGAAGTTGGGACAAAATCGGATTGTTCATGACTACTAAGGGAATAGCAAAAAATGCCGGGTCCTTACGCTAAAATCGAGGACGCTTTTCCGCAATCGTGGACTCCTGCGAGAAGGCAGCAATATGCTCTGAAAGGTAGTGGTGATTTTTAATCGCCACTGCAATGCTCCGTGCGAGATGCTGGTGGCGATTAGAAATCACCACTACCAAGCAGGAAAGGCCAGGCCCTCACCCTAAGCAGTCAGCTCCGGGATCGCCTTTCCATCGCTCACGATGTGAGTGGGTCGGCCGTTGAAATCATTGATCGTCACTTTCGAGTAATCGATCCCGAGATGCTGGTAGATCGTAGCAAGAAAATCGTGGGGGCCGCAGGGGCGCTCGATGACGTCTTCGCCACGCTTGTCACTCGCGCCGATGACGCCTCCGGTTTGGATTCCGCCTCCCGCCCAGATGTTGGAAAAGGCGCGCGGCCAGTGATCGCGACCCGGCTGGAGGGTTCCGGTGGGGCCGCTCGCATTGCCGGCTCCGGTGCTTCGGTCATACTTGATCTTCGGGGTGCGTCCGAATTCCCCGGTGACAACGACGAGGACCCGCTTGTCGAGGCCACGGGCATAAATATCCTCTATAAGAGCGGAGACGGCCTGATCGTAGTTCGGCATCCGGAAGCGGAGCGCTTCGAACTGATGCTGGTTCACGGCGTGGTCATCCCAGTTCTGGACCCGTCCGCAAAGAGGTCCGCTCAAGGTGCTCGTCACGATATCGACCCCGGACTCGACGAGGCGCCGCGCCATCAGAAGTTGCTGTCCCCAGCGATTGCGACCATAGCGGTCACGCGTTTGAGCATCCTCTTTGCCCAGGTCAAAGGCGTCGCGAGTTTGTGGGTTTGTCAGAAGCGTCATCGCCTGAGTTTCGAATTCATCGAGCGCTCCCAGTTCCCCCTGCGTATCGAACTCGCGCTCCATCTTGTCGAGACTCTTGCGCAGGGCGAGTCGATCACTGAGTCGCTGCATTTCCGCCGGGTCGGATAGTCCGATGTTTGGAACGGAGAAATTTGGACGGTTCGGGTCGTCGGTCACCGCAAAAGGGCCGAAGGAATTGCCGAGATAAGCGGGACCGCTGTAGTTCGCCGGAGGGAGATTCACCCCGACATAATGCGGGAGCGGATTGCTGCGCCCTCCCTCCTGCGATCGCAGGTAGTTCGCGACCGACATCCAGTCCGGGAGTCGCGGTTCGGGTTTGTCCCGTGTGTCGGAGTCGCCGGAGAACATCTGCATGGACCCTGCGGGGTGACCGCCTGCACCCTGATTCATGGAGCGCAGGATCGTGAACTTGTCCGCGATCTTTGCGTGCATCGGCATCAGCTCCGTGATCCGAGTGCCGGGTACCTTGGTCGAAATCTCTTTGAAGGGGCCGCTATATTCACTGCCGCTGTCCGGTTTCGGATCGTAGGAATCGAGGTGGGACAATCCGCCGGGAAGCCAGACCATGATGACGGCTGTCTTTTCGTGATCGGGCTTGGTGGCGTTCTCAGCGCGGAGGCGAAGGAGACCGGGCCAGCTTAGGGAAGCAAATCCGGTCATGCCAACTTGCATGAAACCACGACGACCGAGGGGGCCGCGGCAGTTTTCAAACGGGGTGGGTGTCAGGATGGATGACATAACGAATGGATAGTTGGGGGATCAGGGAAAAATTCTACTGCATGCCGAAGGCGGCGAGTTCTTTGCCGTCGGCGCCGTTCCAGACGCGGAGGTAGCTGTCTTCGCCTCCGCCGATGAGAATACTGCCATCGGGGGTGCTCGCGGCGGCCTGCATGAAATCGGGGAGCTTAGAAATCGAACGGACCTGGCCTCCGTCGTCCCGCACGACGCGAATGAGATTATCCCCCGCCGAGGTCACGAGCTGATTCGTCGCCCCGATGAACTGGAGCGAGGTGACTTCTTTTTTCCAGCCTTCGATTTTCTTCTTCCGCTCGCCGGAGATCATGTCCCAGGCATTGACGACTCCGTCGGCTCCGGCGGTGGCAAGGATGCGGCCGTCGGCGCGGAAGGCGACATCGGTGACGTAGTGCGTGTGGCCTTCAAAAAGGTGACTCTCCTCCCCCGTCGCGACTTCGGTGACGCGGGCGATCTTGTCGGCAGCACCCGAGGCGAGGAGCTTTCCGTCGGGTGAAAAATCGAGGCTCACGACGCTGTCGGTATGGCGCTCGCTCCAGCTCGTGATGAGTTTTCCGGAATCGAGAGCAAACAGGGCTATGTCCCCCGTTCGAGAGGGTTCACCGCTTCCAGTGGCGAGGGTTTTGCCGTCGGGACTGAAAGCGACAGCATTGACGCGGTCAGGGAAAAGGGTGGCGTCATCGACTCCGCCGAGAACTCTTTCGAGCTTCCAGGACGGCGTGCTTTGTGTTTTGGTGAGGGCTCCGTTACTCTGGACGGAAGCAAAGGCACCGCTGCTCTCTACGATGAGCGAAGCGGTGGATGTTTCATTGCCGACCGCCTCCGCGAGAGGCGTTCCCGAGAGAGCGGCCCAGGTCCGGATCGAGCCATCGCCGAAGCTCGCGGCAACGAGTCGGGAATCCGTTGAAAACTTGACGGCAAGAAGGGCTTCCTTTTTCCCGATCACGGCTTTCTTCGCGGCGGCGAGGTCGGTTGTCGCTTTCGCGTGCGCGGCTTTTGACGCTTCCGCAGCGGCGTTGGCTTCGGCAATCTCGGTGGTGTTCCCTGCTTTCGTTTCGGTGATTCGCTGCTTCGTCGCTTCCGCGTCGGTCGCGTTGCTCTTCTCCGCATTAACGGCGGCGATGGCATCGGCTTCGGCAGTTTGCGCGGTGATGAGTTTGTCCTGCGCCGCTTTAAGGGCGGCGTCCAGTTTCGGGTCGGGCTTATTTTCGGCGGTCGCTTTTGCCAACGCGGCGGCCGCCTCATCGACGACGGTTTGTGCGGCAAGGCGCGCCGCTTCCTTTGGCTTCACTTCTTTTTCCCGAAGCGGGAGATTTTTGGTGCTGAGAGCAATCGCATCGTCGGCCTTTTTTAAGAGCTCATCGAGGGCTTTGGTCTGGCTCTCGACTTCGGTGACGATCGCTTTTTGCACGGCCTGTTCCAATGTTTGCGCGGCGATCTCCCACTCAAGGTCGGCGATCTGTTTTGCGGCCTCAACGCTCATGCGTAGTTCGAGTGATTGCTTGCCCGTCGCGATGTCCCAGAGGCGCACGACGCCATCGCTGCCGCCGGTGGCTAATTGATTTCCGTCAGGTGAAGTTGAAAGGCTGACAACTCCGGAGGCGGCGATTTCTTTGACTGCGGCTCCTTTCGAAAGGCTCCAGATCCGCACTTTGTTCTCGGCGCTCGCGGAGACAATCTCGTCGGGCGTGGCTCCGGGAGCAAGCACGGTGATGGCCCCGTGGGATCCCTTTAGAACGCGTGGTGCTGACTCTGCCGGGGCGAGCGGCCAGAGTCGAAGGAGCTTATCATCCGAACCGGTCGCAAGGGCCTCGCCGTCACCCGTCCAGGCGAGAGCTTGCACCGGCACTTTCTTCGCGGCGTCGAGTTTCTGCTGCGCCTCCACAACAGCCTTGCTAAGGGTGACCTTATCGACCCCGGTGGCTGCGGCGAGCCTTGCATGTGCGTCGGTCAGGTTTTTCTCCAATCCCGGATCGGGCGAGAGACGGGTCAGGAGGAGTTTTCCATCCTTCAGATCCCACACCGACAGATTCCAGTTCTGAGAAAACACCGCGACTTTCGAAGCGTCCGGAGAGAGGCTCAGCAAAGCGGAGGAACCGCTCGCGGCTTTTTCGATTTTTCGGAGGACGCTCCCCTTCCCTGCATCGAGAATGAGAATCGCTCCGGCGCTGTCGAGGCCGACAATGATCGTGCCATCAGTGGAGAGGACTGAGGTTTCCAACTTCAGGGCGGGATCCTCCTTGCGATGCGAAGCCGAAGTCTGTTCACGCTTCCAGATCTTCACCTCGCGGAAACTTCCCGAAGCGAGGCGGCTTCCATCGGGACTGAAGGCGAGCGAATTGACGAGGGCACGATGGGCTCCGCCGGAGGCTTCGTTTGGGTCGGTGATCTGGCCGACTAAGCTTCTCGTCGTGAGGTCGTAGAGCGAGATCTGGTTGGAGCGACCGCAGGCGGCAAGATGGCCATCGGCGGTCATGCTCACGGTGTAGATGGGATCAACCCCCGCCGCGAGCGGCTGCCAGACGACCTTGCGAGTGTCCTGCACCGATGACTTTGCGCCTTCATCGATCCAGCGCCGCAGCGTCGCAATTTCTGCTTTGGTTAGGTTTACCGCTCCGGTCTTATTTTTCGGTGGCGGCATCTCCATGTCGTCGGTGTGAATCGAGGCCTCGACGAGAATGCTTTTTTCACTGTCTCCGGGAACGATGGAAGGACCGGAGTCGCCGCCCTTGATCATGAGCTCCGGCGTTTCCATATTCAGCCCCGCCTTTGTCGTCGTCTTGTTGTGGCAGGAAATGCAGTTCGCCTTCAGAAAGGGATACACGTCCCGGTAAAAATCCGTCTCCGCCGCGTGCAGATTACTGACGGAAAGTGCCGAAACGAATCCGGCTAGCACTATCACAATCGTGTCCTTCATTTTTTCTCAGCGGTGGCGACGGTCGCTTCGGGTTCGGCGGCTTTCACCGAAATCCGGATCGGTTTAGAAACGTAAAGATCGACCCGGTCAGCGGGCGCGGCGGTTTTCGTCGCGGCGGCGAGTTCTTTCACGGCAGCAGCAACGGCGGCATCGGCGATCTTCTGCGCTTCGACCGCAGCCTTTGCTGCCGCCTCGGCGTCCGCCTTCGTTTCCGGCGTCGTTTTTGCGACCGCGTCGGTGAGTACTTTCGTTTTTTCTGCGGCTTCTTTTGCCGCCGTTTCGGTCTTTGCTTTTGCCTCCTCCGCCGCGGTCACGGCATCGGGATGATAGCTGTATTTTGCGACGGCGCCGCCATAGAGAGCAATCGTGTAATCTCCCGGCGGAACCTTCAGCGCGGCGAGATCAATCGCGAGGTCATGTTTCTCCGCCTTGAGCGGCAGTTCGAAAGAAGGCAGCTTTTCAAATCCGGCCCCGTGGGCGGCGACTTTGATCGAGGTCCCGGTGAAGTCGCCATTCCAGGTCGCCGCGAGCGGGATCGTCAATTTTTCGCCTTCCTTCGCTTCCCAGACCTTGTCCTCAGCGGCAGAGAAATAGAGCGGTGACTTTTCCGAATCGATTACGGAAACGGGAATGTCACCGACGAGTCGCGGGGCTGGAGTTTCCTGCTTCGCATCCTTCACCGGCCATTCCATCGTCGCGAGTCGGCAGGATCGCGTCACGGGCTTGCCTTCGATCATGCCGGTGCCGGAAATCGTCGAGAGAGAGAATCCGGGCTTTGCCCCGGCAGCAGCGGTGAGGACGATGTGCCCGACGGAACTGCCTTTCGCGATCTTTAATCCGGTCGCGGTCACGCCGGGAGGGAGATCCTTCATTTCGAGCTGAATCTCGTCCTCGAATCCGTCGCGGCGAACCGTGAGCACCTCCAGCGTCATCGCCGCTCCGGCCCGCAACGCCATTGGTTTCGAAAAAGCGGCGCGGTCGCCGTTGCGAAGGGTCATGTGGACGCCCCAGGCAGCAAGGGCAAAGTCGGGCTGCGCCTTGCGCACGATGAGCCGGTAGGCATTTGCGGGCTCGTTCCGCGTTCCGCCGAAGAGATCCCGAACCTGGAGGCGATGAAGGCCATCCTCTTTGATCTCGACTTTACCAAGGACATCAGGCGAACCCACATTGTAGGGCGGGCCGTCGTAGGAATAGCCGTTCGTGGAAACTTTCACGGGACTTTCGATGTCGTAGAGCTCGGCAATGTCGGTGAGAGTTTTCTCCCCGTCTTTTTCGGTGACGCTCTGAACGAGCACGAAGGGATCAGTCGGGAGTCCCTTCCGCGCGGAAGCAACTTCGACCCACCAGATCTCGCCTTTTTTGGCGGTGAACTCGAAGGTGTCCACGTCAGCGGCGGGATAGAAGCTCCCCGCGATGTCGCAGGGCAAGGTGATTTTTTCGGCACGGTCGGCTTCGTCATTCGGCTCGACTTCGGAGGCGGTCGCTTCCGCACTGAGTCCCGGAGGCGGCCACGACATCGAACTCACGGCAGCGGTCGCGGGGTGAAGAGGTGGCGGGCCGGAAGCCAGTGCTTCCTGCAAAGCGAGTCGGTAGAAATGCCGTTCACTTCCCTGGTAGGTGAGGTCGTTCACTTTGATCAAATAGGTTCCGCTTTTGGAGGGGAGAAAATCAAGCACGCCGCCGGTGCGATTCACCATGAGATCCCGCCCTTCCGCGTCGGCGAGAATCACCACCGGCGTGAGTTTGGAATCGATCCCAACGGCGGCGCATTCGATCGCGTAGCGCTTCCCCTGCTCAGCGGCGAAGGCATAGAAGGCAATCGAGCGCTTCGCCATCGTGGCATTGGCAACCGAGTTCACGGGGATCGTGACGGCTGTCTCTAGCGACGCATTGGCCTCTGCCACGGTCACTTCCGGCATCGTTCCGATGGTGAAAGCACGCGGGGAGGAAATCCCGAGACGCGACATGACGCGGGCATCGTGGACCCCGACTGGCGCATCGGCAGCGACGGTGACGAGGAACCTGTTCGCAACGGGTTGGCCGGCCTCATCCTTGAGCGGCTCCGCCGTGATCTTCGGCGTCGAGAAAAGGAGCGCGGAAACCTCTTCGAGATGCTCCCCCGTGATCGTGACCTCCACGCTTGTGCCTGTCTTTGCTCCCATCGGCATCGTCGTGAGGAGATGCGGTGAGGGCAGGCAGACGAGCTGCGCGGAAGCCGGGGTCAGTCCGCCGAGGAGTACGGCTCCGGCGAGGAAAAAGAGAATGCGTTTGAATATCATCGTTCTCAGTGGTTGTAGAGAAATTCTTTGGTGTTCATGATCGCCCAGATGAGGTCTTCAAAGCCGTGTCGTTTCGCGACCTTTGGATCGAGCGGCTTGCCGTTCGCATCGGTGCGCTCCCTCGCGAGATAGTCTTCCGCGAGTCGAACTTCCTCCCCGGTGGGACGGCGGGAGTAGGCGGTCAGATAGATCTCAGTAATCCCGTCGATCTCGCTCGCCTCCGCCTGAGAAAGGAGATCAGCCCTACCCTTAGCGACTGAGAGCTTGTCCTTCACCTCCTTCGAGTTCATGAGGTGCAAACTCTGCGCGAGGCTGGAACTTTGGACCCGCTCACACTCACAGACACTCGCGCCCTCGGGGCGGCCAAAGACTTTCAGAAAAGCGGACGAATTGTAGCTGTCGTCCGGGAGGGCAACGGCCCGCGTCCCCGGAGGAAGATCGGCAAAATCAGTTGCGGATCCGGCGAGTCGATCCACTGAATCGAGGAGGACTTCGGCCTGCATTCGTTTCGGATAAAAGCGGGAGAAATTCTGCTGATCGATCGCGTTATGATCGTTCGGCGTCGAGCTGAGCTGGTAGGCCTGGCTGTTTGTCAGGAGCCGGACCGCCGCTTTCAAATCAAATCCGCTTTCGACGAAGTGAGTTGCGAGAGCATTGAGCAATTCAGGATTCGTCGCCGGATTCGTGTCGCGAAGATCGTCCTCCGGCTCGACGAGGCCGACGTTGAAAAAATGCTTCCAATAGCGGTTCATGAGCACTTTGGAAAAGAAAGGATTCGAGGCGTCACTCATCCAGTCGGCAAGAAGAAGACGCGGATCATCGTCCGGGGAAATCTCAAGAGTCGGGCCGCCTAGTCCCGCCGGCTTCACGGGCTCGCCGGTCTTCGTGTTTTCGTATTCGGCGATACCGCGCTCGTGAAAAATGAGATCCTCCCCGGCAATCGCGGTGGGCTTTCTTCCGACCTGACTGAAGAAGGCGGCGAGGCTGTAGTAGTCGTGCTGGCTCCACCGCTCGAAAGGGTGATGATGGCACTGCGCACATTGCATGCGCACCCCGAGAAAGAGCTGCGCGACATCCTCGAGTTGCTGCTTGGGTAAGGTGACCCGCTTATACCAGGCGACAGGAGGATTCTCAACAATCGTCCCCGTCGCTCCGAGAAGTTCGCGAACGATTTCGTCATAGGGTTTGTTCGCGAGAAGGCTGTCGCGGACCCAGGAATGAAACGCAAAATTCGCGGTGATGTCGGCCTTGCTTTCCCGTCTGTTCTTCAGCAGTGCGCTCCATTTGTTCGCGAAATAATCGGCGTAGTCAGGGCTGTCGAGAAGAGTATCGATCACGGCGGAACGCTTTTGGGGATTTTTGTTGTCCGCAAACGATTCGGTCTCCGCCAGTGTCGGAAGCCGGCCCGCAATGTCGAGGGTGACACGCCGGAGAAAAGTTTCATCATCACAAATTTCTGAGGGTGGCACCCCGATTTCTGTGAGGTTCGAAAAAATCAGCTCGTCGATGAAATTGTGTGCTGGTGGGACCTTTTCAACAGGCGCTCCCAGCGGGATCGAAACACTGAAAGTCGAAACCTGTCCGGCGTAACGAACCATGATTGCGACATTGCCGGGGAGATCCGAAGTCTTGACGAGGCCATACTCGCCCGCTTCCGCCATCGCCTTATTGTTCGCTTCGTAGAGGGCGAGATCGGTGACGTCGCGCGCGGTCTCGTCGGAATAGCGAGCCGTCACTTTGAGTTGCTGCGTGGAGTTCACCTTCATGACGCCTCGGCTTGGCTCGATCTCGATGGAGGCAAGGGTGCGATCGGATTCTTTCCCGTAGGGCATCCCTGCACCGATCCAGCGCACGAGGGTGCGATAGCTTTCGGAGTCAGGATCGAGCTTTTTCCCACCGCCATGCGGGACCTCGTTCGTGGCTTTGAGGAGGAGGAGGCTTTGCTCCGGGGCATTGGGGAAAACGCGGCGACCCTTTGCCTCTTTGACAATGTGTTCGTAGTCCTCCTGCGGCTCAAACCCGAGGAGAGAAAGCCGAAACCCCCGCTGCCCGACATCGGCCTTGGCATGGCAGCCGCCCGAGTTGCAGTGCATCTTTGTCAGGATCGGAACAACATCGTGAACGAAATGCACCGGTTCGTCGGAATCGGCCAGCGCCGCAATTGGGAGAGCCGAAACCAAAAGAGTAACGGCGAGAAAGATCGCGTGGATGCGGGGCGGCAGGATCATGGGCGGGTCCGGAAGTCGGTCCGGAAATGCTTTAGCGGGAACGGGTTGGGCTCACGCATGCCGTAAACCCTACCTTATGCCCTACCAAATAGGGAATCACTGCATCGCGCTATCAGCGCATGATGTGTGAAGGTTTCGCACTTTCTTCGTTGCCTCCCCTTTTTGTTCCTGCTATTCTCCAGAGCGTGTCACCGAACCCTCCAGAGTTTGATTCCGGGTTTTGCCAAAGAGGCTTTCCGGAGCCGATTGACAATCCGGTTTATCATTCCATTCCCCTGCCCGCTCGGGTACCGGCGAAGCCGCCTTTTTTCATGCCTCTTTTGCGGCGTGGATTTGAAACCCTTCGTCGCTGGACGCGGAAACTTTGGTCTGATCTTTCTCCGGCGCAGAAAAGGAGGCGGTGCGAGTTGGGGTATGCTTTATGTGTCGCTTTGTTAGTCAACCTGCTTGTTATCCTCGCAGCACTTTCCGTCGCGGTCACGAGCCGGGAGTCCGCGGGCGAGGCCTTCCTCATCGTCACTGCCGAAGAAGAGGCAACCGAAGAAGCCGGCGCGAAACCGGCCAGCGGCGATCCGGCGGAGGCTGCTGAACCGAGTCTCGATGTGGGAAGCACGGCGAATCCGCTCGTGGTCGAAGGACTCCTCTCCGCCGCCGTTTTCTCCCCTCCTTCGAAGGGGACCCGTTTCGAAGTGGCACCGATGGAGGAAGCCATGTCGATGACGGGTCTCTCCCCCTCGTTTTCTCAGGCAGATTTTTCTGCAGTCGAGACGGCGAGGGTCGATAAGATCAAAGAATTCGTTGGCAGCGACGGGAGGCGGGACCATTTCAACACCGGTCAGGGCAGCACGCGCGGCATCAGCGAAGAGGGGCTAAAAAAACTCTTCGGAGCGGATCGTATGGACGACGGATCAGAGGTCGTCGTATTTCTCGATGTCTCCGGCAGCATGCATTCGATCAGCAAGGATGTGAAGGAATACATGGAATCCAACTTCTGGCGCAGCATGACTCGAGATGTTCCCGGCTGTAGTCTAAAGTCTCCTTCCGACGCCTTTATGAAGTTGTTGGGGGCGGAAACGCAGCGGGATCTGCGGACCGATTACTATTTCGTCTGTGACCTTCGGGATGGAGAAGGCCCCGCCGGGATTGACGAGATTCAGCGGTTGCTCACTACCTCCGAATTTCCGCGTCGGCTTCATGTCATCAGCTTCGGGAAGATGGTCGGCCCACTTCTCCGCGAAATGCTCTGCGAAACCGATGGCAGCTTCACGATGGGGCCGATGTTTTGAAGTGGATGCTCCGTCCACAACCCGCAGCGAGGGCATTCCTGCCCTTGTCCCACCGGTCCTGCGATCAGGTCCGCTCTATCGCACGACGGCAGAAATTCGGTTCCTGCAGTGCCTTGCCCCGGCCACGAGACGTCCTAAGGTTTCCGCTCGACGCTCACTCGATTTTCCCAAGCTTCTTCTTGCGCTCGTAGTCGAAATTCGGGACGCGGTGCTCTTTGAAATCGGTGACTTGTTGCAAGCCCTCCGGCACGACTTGCGCGGCTCCGATGCGTTCATGAAGACGCAAGCTGAGAGTGGCTTCCAACCCCTCAAGCTCGGGGCGACCTGCGAGGTTGTTCATTTCCGCCAAGTCAGATTCGTGATCATACAATTCACGCTCGACGCCGCCGTCCTCCCCTTCCCATTCCGTGAGGCGATAGCGTTCGGTTTTGATGCTGTAACCTTTCGTGCGAAGCGTCAACTGAGAGAGCGCATCTTCGCGCGGGCGGGCATCGGGATCATTGAGCGCGGGGACAAGGCTGACTCCGGAGCAATGATCAGGTATGGGAAGCCCGGCAAGTTCCGCCAGCGTCGGATAAAAATCAGTCATCTCCGCTGGAGCATTCGTGCGATTGCCGACGAGTTTCTGCCCCGGGGAACGAATGATGAGTGGAACCCGCGTCGCGTTTTCAAAGAGGGTGAGCTTTTGAAACTGCCCGTGCTCGCCCATGTGATAGCCGTGGTCGGAGGTGAAGAGGACGATCGTATTCTCGTCGAGCCCTTCCGTTTTGAGCGAGTCAAGGACGCGACCGAGTTGCGCATCAGCGAAGGAAATCGAGGCGTAGTATGCCTGGAGCACCTGCTTGCGCTGCTCGTCGGTCATGTTCTTTTCCTCGGCGCGGACCACGATGGTGCGACGCGCCTGCTCCGGGATTGAGTCGAGGTAGTTTTCCGGAATCTCCGGAAGCTTGATCTCATCGAGTGGGTAGAGATCGAAATATTTCTTCGGCGCAACATAGGGCGTGTGTGGTCGGAAGAGTCCGACCGCGAGAAAGAAGGAATCCTTGCGCTTCGCGTGCCACTGGAGGCGCTCGATCGCCTCGTCCGCGATCATGCCGTCGGTCTGGTCATGGTCGGTGCCGGGAGCAGCCCACCAGCTTAGAGTTGCGCCGTAGGTTCCCGGCTTCAGCGTGAAAATTTTATCCTCATCGAGTTTGTCGAGTCCGATGGGATTGATCGTGTGATCCCATGAATACGGGTCGTCGTGTCCCCCGTTTCCAATATGTCGCGGCACGCCGTAGTGATAGAGTTTTCCAATCCGTGTCGCAAAGTAGCCGGCATCGCGAAAGTGCTGCGGGAGCGAAATCACATTTGGCAAGGTATCTCGGAGATAAACCGAGTTCGTCTGAATCAGGGTCTGGTCCGGATAGAGTCCCGTCATGAACGAAGCCCGGCTCGGCCCGCAAAGTGCGAACTGACAGTGAGCATTGTCGAACTGAACCCCCTGTGCTGCGAGCCGGTCGAGATTCGGCGTTTTCACGAGAGGATGATCGTAGCTCCCGAGATCGCAGTTGAGATCGTCGCAGATCAGGAACAGGACGTTGGGCCTCACTTCGTCAGCGTGACCAGAGAGTGAAGTGAAAATACCAACAAGTAGACTGAGGCAAAAAATACGCATGCCGTGAGCGTGACTTGGACTGTCTCTCCTGTCGCTTGCATCATCATGCCATTGGAGAAATGGATTGAGCTATCCCCAAAACCGAAAAAGCATCACTCTAAGGCTCCTACTTTACAGCGAAAATGGCAGAAACTTAGGCATAGGAGTCTCGGCGATGGCCTCGGCGTCATCCAGTAAGGCTCTCAATTCTCCGACTTTACCAGGAAACTCTCCCGCCCTGTCCATCTCCTCGGCCGGATCATAGCCGAGGTGATACAGCGCCTCGGCGCGGAAAGCCTTCATCACCTCACCCCTTGCTCCTCCGTAGCCAATGGCATCTGGGTTAGGTGTCTGGGTATCCTCGTGAGCGAGTTGCAGCTTCCAGGGCCCGAGACGGATCGCTCGCACTTCGCGATTATAGAAGTAGAAGAAAGGTTTTCCCGGTTTTTTTTCCGTCTTAGCGTCGCTCCATCGCACCGAGAGATCGCGACCATCTATTTCGACGCCCTCCTCCCACGGGATCCCTGCGAGTGAAGCGAGAGTTGGCCCGAGATCAAGTCCGGAAGCGAGATGAGAATCGATCGTGCCCGCTTCGACGCCGGGACCGCGAATGATCATGGGCACTCGCATCCCGCCCTCCAAGGTTTGTTTCTTGCCTCCGGATAAACCACCACTCGACCCTCCTTCGTCCCCAAAGATAAGCCAGGGACCATTGTCGGAAGTGAAGGCTAACAGAGTCTCGTCAAGGATACCGAGTGCTCTGACTTGCCCGCGGATGCGACCCACCGCATCGTCGATCTCGGCAACGACATCGCCGTAGAGGCCTCGGTCAGTCGTTCCTCGAAATGCCTCACTCGCGAAGAGCGGCGTGTGCGGCATGTTGAGAGGCAAATAGAGAAAGAAGGGTTGCTTTTCGTGCCGCTGTATAAAGTCGAGCGCAAGATCGGCTGAGCGCTGGGTCAAGAGAGTCTGGTCAGGATCAATCTCGGTGACTTCAGTCTGGCTGGCCCACTCCACTCCGGCCTTCCCGGCACGACGGGCGTCCAATGACGGGCGTCCCGGTCCCATGTCGTTCGATCCGACGGTCCCCTGCCATTCATCGAATCCCTGCTCCAGCGGCCAGACTCCCGCATGATTCCCTAAATGCCACTTCCCGAAGATGGCGGTAGCATAGCCATGTTCACGAAATCGTTCTGCCAGCGTAATTTCTTCGAGTGGAAGATGGTCCGGTTTGTTCCGAGAGATTACGCCAAGGACCCCGGTGCGTGGTGGGTAGCGACTCGTGAGCAATGCAGCGCGCGAAGCCGAGCAAACTGGCGAGACAGCGTAGTAGTGGGTCGCGAGGACTCCCTCGCGAGCGAGGCGATCAAGGTGAGGGGTGTCATAGCCGTACGCACCGGTGATGCCAAGATCGCCATAGCCAAGATCATCGGCGACGATGAGGATGACATTTTGATGAGAAACGTCCTCCCCGGCAAAAGCGAGTTTCCCGGTGAGGTAGAAGGCTACGGCGCAGAAGTATAAGGGAAAGAGGAAGTGATCGGGTCTCATGGGCAATTAGGGAAACAGGTCTCGGATAAGAGGACGAAAATCGTTCGAGGGTGAAATCGAGCCTCATCTCGGTTCTTTCAACTAGGGAACATCAGCATTCCAATTTCCGATGATCCTTTTGTTCCACGCCGAAAGGTTCGTTTGCATCTCGGCGCTCTGAAAGTTGCGCATTGATGCCTCATTGTCCCTTTCAGCCCCATCGCAATTGAGCCCGCCGTGGGATTCGGGTTGCGCGAGCGGATAACTTATTTCTCCGGTTTTTCGTCAGACAAGCTTCGTAAATCCATCACCGTCCATCATTGATGGAAATCCGTGTGCGCTCCCAGCCGGCCGCAGTCGCCCAATTGACACATCAAGAATCCACGAGCGAGGCACACAACTTCACGTGGCTGGTGAAACCACGCATCCAGAGCTTTCAGTCGCCAGCGGTAGCGTCAGGAGGAGAAGGAAGAAGGTCGGGATTTTCATTAGCCGAAACCTTCACCTGAGCTATCACCGCTCGCGGCGTATAGATTAGAGTTCCTCTTCACGGAGATACTTTGAAGAATCTCAAGGACTCAAAAATGGTTCTGAGATCACGACCCGCTTGATGAGATCACGCATTCCGAGACCGTCCTTTTTCCAGTCGGCAATGAGCGCATCGAGGTCGTCTCCGTCCTGGAATCCGAGCTCCCGACCAAGCGCGTAGGTGAGCATCTTTTCCGCGAGATGGTGGGTAAGCAATTCAGGATGATCGACGAGGAATTTTCGGACGTCATTCACGTCGGCGATTTCTTCGCCGCGATATTCTCCGGTCGTGTCGATCTCGACACCTCCCTCGTAGGTTTCGCGAAATCCTCCGATGGGGTCGAAGATTTCAAAGGGATAGCCGAGTGGATCAATGTTCTCATGGCAGGTCGCACAGGCTTTGACTTCACGATGCTTATCAACCAGTTCGCGGATCGTCTTCGCGCCGCGAATGTCCGGCTCGATAGGAGGAACGTCAGGCGGCGGTGGTGGTGGCGGAGTGCCGAAGATTTTCTCAAGAACCCAGACGCCCCGAACGATGGGAGAAGTATCAACACCATTGGCAGAGACGGTGAGAACGCTGGCCTGTCCGGGGAGGCCGCGCCGAATGGAATCAGATGGCAGGGCGACGCGCTGCCATTCCTCCGATCCGCGTTGGAAGGGAATCCCGTAGAGCGTCGCGAGACCCTGATTCAGAAAGGTGAAGTTGGCATCGACGAGGTCCGTGACTGGTCGGTTCTCGCGAATGAGGGCGTTGAGAAGACGGTAGGTTTCCTCCTTCCCTGATTCTTCCAGTTCGTGAATGTAGTAGGCGGGAAACTCGGAGGTCCCCGGCGGCATGCTCCCGAGCTTGTCGAGGCCGAGCCATTGTTCAGCGAAGAGACGAAAGAAGCGCTCGGCCTTTTCATCATCGAGGAGGCGGTCCACTTCCCGTTGAAGAGTTTCAGGTAATTTTGCTCCGCGACTAAGCCTTTCCCGCGTCCCTGCCGCCGGCATTGAGGCGTGAAGAAAATACGAGAGTCGGTTCGCAATTTCCTGCGGAGAGAATTCATCGATATTCTTTCGTTCTCGTTCGGTGAGGTAGAGAAAGGACGAGGAACAGAGGAAGGCTTTGAGGACGGGGCGAAGTGCCTCCTTGTAAGTTTTCCCCGAGGCGAGCTGTTCCTCGATGAGCTTTGCGTAAACCGCGAAGTCACTTGGTGATTGCGGACTTCGAAAAATTTCCCGTGCGAGACGCGAGAGATCATTCTGGAGATACCTCGTGCTTTTCACTGTGGTGGCGTCGGGATCGATTTTGCCAAAGAGAAATTCCTTTGTCGCAGGTTCTTCTCCGAAAAAGGGTCCCTTCATTTCGACGTGGCGGATCTGGACCTCGGGGCCGCGATAGCGGTCGTAGTAAAGTGCATTCCGCTTTGCCCGATCCGTAAGATTGTTTCTCACCTCTGGTTTGATGCGGGGGACTGTCTTATCGAACTCCCAGAGACGGTTTGTCGTAAACTGCATTTTCACTCCTTTCGGCGGACCATTGACGAAGGCAAGATACGGGCGGCTCCCTGCATCAAGCCAGACGCGATAGGTGCGGGTCACGAATTCGTTGTCGGGGAGATCGTCGACGACGCGGAGATTTGGACGGGTTCGGGTGCGCTCCTGCGGCGTGCCGCCAAACTGGGTTCCGATCCCAAGTTGGATAGGTCGGGACTGGTCGTAGAACTCCTTCTCGGTTGCGTAGTAGGAATCAACAACGCTCCACTCTAAGGCATCACCATAGGGGTGCATCCGATTCGCTCCGGAAGCTTCGACGGTGAAAGAATACCACCCTGACTGAGTCACACCGGGGACAATGAAATCTTTGAAGAACAACTTCGCGTCATAGGTCGAGTCGTGAGAGCCGAGGCCATGCGCGAGAGAAATGTGCTGCGAACCATCTTCCGCCGTCGAGAGGCGAATCCCCTGCCCTTCGGAGACCATGACGCGTTTTGGTAGCATCACCCCTAATGCCCAGGTTTGGGGTTCGGTGTTGGCAGAGGCCTCAACAAGTCCGTAGACATAATCAATCACTTCGTCGGCCGCGCGAAAGTATTGCTCGATGAGTTGGGGCGAGGTTTGCAGGGCATGGCCGTTGTTGCGGAAGCCTTCGACCGCGTTATCGGCCGGAAAGTTCGTCGTCGGATCGAAGTCCCCTTCTTCAATCCCAAAGAGATCACGCACGGTGTGGAGATACTCCCAGCGGTTGAGACGGCGATGGGTGACCCGGTCGCTCTGATCTTTGGTCTTTGCCCGCACTTTGTCACTCATTCCGCGCACCCAGGCGACGAGAGCTTTGCTTTCCTTCTCAGAGGGTTGATCGGCGTCGGCAGGAGGCATCTCCCCAAGTTGAAGTTGGTGCATCACTTCCTCCCATCGCTCCGCCATGAGAATGTCGGTGCCGGGATCGAGGAGCAGATCATCGAGGCGACGGTCGCCTTCCTGGGTGAGATCGTCGTGACATTCCCAGCAGTAGGACGCGAGAAAATCCTCTGGATCGTAGACTGATTCCTCGGACTGAAGGACGGGCGCACCGAAGCACAGGAGGAGCAATGTCAGGATTCTCGACATCACCCTAAGAGCTCGTTCAGGTTGCCAGTGCTCGTCCCGAACTGATCGCGCTCCAGCCCGAGTTGCTGGAGAAGCGTCACGTAGAGATTGCAAAGCGGCGTTTGATCCTCTTCCTCTTTCTGAAAGTGAAAGTTCGGGGCATGCTTGAGTCCTCCCCCGGCGACAAGGACGGGGAGATCGAGATTCGAGTGCGAGCTGGCATTTCCCATCCCGCTCCCGAAGAGGACGATCGTGTTGTCGAGCATCGAAGATCCGTCGGCGTCTTTGTGAGAAGCGAGCCGCTTTAGAAAATAGTCGAGTTCACTGATGAGCGCGGTCTCAACCTTGTGCAACTGCGCGAGCTTCTTCGGATCACGTCCGCTGTGGGAGAGGTCGTGGTAGCTTCTATCCACGCCGGGGACCCGCTTCGCGACGGGGAGACCGACGCCAATGTTCATCGTCATGACCCGGGTTGAGTCGGAAAGCAGCGCGAGCGCCATGACATCGAGAGTGGCCCGCACCTTGTCGATACAACCGTCGTCCGACCAAGTCGGACTTGGCCCTTCCGGTTTCGGGATCGGCGCATCGAGCCACTTTTCCTGATCGCGGGTTTTTGCCTCGAACTGATCAACGGATTCGACGAATTCTTCCAACTTTTCACGATCCCATTGATCGAGACGACCGCTGACCCGCTTCGCCTCGCCATGGAGCAGCGCCGCGACTTGCCGGTCTTCGACGCTGAGCGCGCGGGCGTGTGACTTCTCCGCCGCCGACTTCGGGGTGAAGAGCGCTTCGTAGGCATTCGCGGGATCCTCGAGCTTCGCCAGGTTGGAACCCGAAGCATTCCAGGCGATGGAATCTCCTCCTCCCACGCCAAAGGTCAGAAAAGGAAAACGCGTGAGATGTCCGCGTTCTGCCGCGACGAGTTGATCGAGCGAAATGCAGCCTGAATCGAATGCGGTCCGCTGCTCGCGTCGCACCCCGCTGAGAAAAGCGTGCACCGCCGAGTGCCCGCCGCTGACTCCGGGGTGCTCCATTTTTGAAAAGGCGGTGAGATTGCCTTTCCAGTCACGGAGTGGTTGCAGCAAAGGTGGCAGCGGCGATTTTTCGTCACTGCGACCGGGGAAGAAGGTTTCGGGGCGCAACGAAAGATCGAGCCCGATGCAGACGAGACGTTTTGGAGTCTGCGGGGAAGAGGCCGCGCCGAGGCTACCTAGGAGAGGGAAACCGGGGAGAGTGGTCCCGGCATATTGGAGGAAACGTCGTCGGGGAATCATGGAACGCCCGCAGTGTCGCGTAGAAAATCGCGACAACAAGTGGCTCGAACAAGTGCGTAATGCTTTCGGTCGCCCTAAGCAAAATGGTAGTGGTGAATTGTATTCGCCACCGCCCTGCCCCGTGCTTGATCGGGTGGCGATTTCAAATCACCACTACCGCAGAAGCAACGTATTCGTCGGCAAACTGCAAGTTTAATGCCGCGTGATCGTCTCGCTCAGATTAAAGAAAAGCCGGTTCACCATCGTGAGTCCTAGCAAACGTCCCTGTGGCAGGGTTTCATCGAGCGGGAGCCGTCCGATCGTGAGAATCCTCGTGCTCTCCGCATCTGAGATTCTCGCGCTTTCACTCTGGAATAACTGCGTCGCGATCAACATCTCCTCGGCTCCGGGCGAGCGTTGCACGATGCGATGAAACGCTTCGCGAATGAGTTCGTCGTTTGATGCTTCAGGCTCTTCGCGAAGGAGGCGCTGGGCCAGAGATCGAGCTGCTTCCACGTAGGTGTCGCCATTGAGCAGGGCGAGCGCTTGAAGCGGCGTGTTCGTGCTTTCGCGCCGCACTGCACAGATCTCGCGCGAAGGAGCGTCGAAGACGGACATCATTGCCGGAGGGGCGGCGCGTTTCCAGAAGGTGTAGATGCTGCGGCGGTAAATGGCATCTCCGGGCGACACCTCGTAGGTCATCATGTAACCGGGGCGTTTCGTGAGCTCCTCCCAGATCCCGGCGGGCTGGTAGGGATTCACGCCGGGACCGCCGACGGCAGGATTGAGCAAGCCGCTCACGGAGAGGGCTTGATCACGAATCATTTCGGCGGAAAAACGTCCGCGCGGACCCCGGGCGAGGGTGCGATTCTGCGGGTCGACTTTTTCGATCTCGGGACGTGTTGCGGAGCTCTGCCGGTAGGTCGCTGAATCGAGGATAAGATTCACGACATACTGAAGGTCCCAACCCGACTCGATCAGTTCGATCGCGAGCCAGTCGAGCAAGGCGGGATGACTGGGCCACTCCCCCTGCGCGCCGAAATCCTCGACCGTCTTCGTGATTCCGACGCCGAAAAACTGGTCCCAGAGGTGGTTCACCGCAACGCGGGCGGTGAGCGGATTGTCCCGGCTCGTCACCCACTGCGCGAGGCCGAGTCGGTTCGGCGGGTACTCTTCGAGAAATGGATTCAACGCTTCCGGCGAACCGGGCGCGACGGGATCTCCGATTGGCTGATCGTAGGCTCCCCGGTCGAGGACGAAGGCAGGCCGAGGGACCTCCATTTCCTCCATCACCATGACGGGCGGGATCTCCGCCTTGAGCTTGGCATGAGCGGTCCAGTCTTGCTCCAGGGCCTTTGCGGTTTGCGGATCTGCTTCGCTCAAAAATGCGGTTGCGATCGCCTGACGATCCTCGCGGCTCAGCTTGGCCTCCGGCTTTTTCAAGACCTCGCTGAGGCTGTCGGAAATGTCCTTGATCTCATCGAGGCGGGAGAGCGAAAGCCGGACGCGACCGTAGGAGTGGAGATGCCATCTCGGGCTGAAGGTGAGGACGACTTTGAGGGTCCAGTCCCCTTCTTTGCCGAAAGGTTCTTTCATCGCCGCGACGAGAGAGCGATCCTCCATTTTCGGATGAAAGAAGCCCCAGCCTGCCCCGCCGGGATTTTTAATGAGGTTCGAAGCGGGATAGTCTTCCTGCTCGTAGCTCGGGCTCACATTAGCGAGGGAAAGCGGGCGTTCCGTGCCGTCGGGCGCGACCTCGAAAAGATCGAGTCGGGAAAGAACCGCGTTGGCATTCGTTGATCGTCCGGGACCTTTGTTCGGCAGTGACTCGTGCTGGAGTGCTTCGAGGAGAAGACTCTGCCAGCCCGCGCCTTTCATCGGGATTTCAAAATTGTAGACCTCTCCTTTGCCGGGGCCGTCCCCGGCGACGAGCCATGAACCGTCCCCAAGATTTTCAAAGGTGAGGCCTTCACTGCCGGACACTTTCGCGGCGACGAGCGGACTCCAACCGACTGAGCCGGTGATCTCATTTTTCCAATTCTGAAATGCCGACCGTCTCGATCCGTTCTCCGCGAGGACGGATTGGTGAACGGCATTGATCGCGGCGGTGAGTCCCTTGTCCTCCGTTTCCTGCTCTTCGCTCGGGGCGAAAATGTAGGGCTCGGCGAGTGCCCCCGTGACGCTGCCGACCTTCCCCTGCGAGGCGCGGCCGCCTTCGGGAATGTTGTTAAAAAAGGCGAACATGCGAAAGTAATCCTGCTGCGAAATCGGGTCATACTTATGGTCGTGACACTTCGCGCATTCCATCGTGAGGCCTAGGATGCTACTGCCGACCGTGTTGACGCGGTCGGAGACATATTGAATGCGATACTCCTCCTCAATCGTGCCGCCTTCGATCGTGATCGGATGGTTGCGGTTGTAGCCGGTCGCGATGACCTGGTCGCGAGTCGCGTCGGGCAAAAGATCACCAGCAATTTGTTCGATCAGAAATTCGTCGTAGGGTTTGTTGTCATGGTAGGCGTCGATAACCCAGTCACGCCACTTCCACATGATGCGGGGCGTGTCGTATTGATAGCCGGTCGTGTCGGCGTAGCGCGCCTTGTCGAGCCAGCGCGTCGCGAAGTGCTCGGCATGATGCACGGAGCCGAAAAGATTCGACTTGATCGCCGCGTAGGTTTCGTCGTTTAAACCCTCATCGGCCACCGACTTAACCCTGTCAGATCCCGGAGGTAACCCTGTCAGGTCGAAGTGAATGCGGCGGAGGAGCGTATTAGGATCGGCTTCGGGAGCGGGTTCAAAACCGGAGGCGTTGAGCTTTTCCTGAATGAAGTGGTCGATCTCGTTTCTGGCTCGGTCAGGCCAAATGGCGTCCGGAACGACGGGGCGCTCGATTTTGGTGAAGGCCCAGTGCTGCTCATACTTGGCTCCTTCGCGGATCCAGCGCTCGATCAGGGCTACCTCCTCCTTCGTCATGCGGGGAAGCTTGGCCTCGGGCGGAGGCATCACGTCCTCCTCGTCATCGGTCGTGATGCGGTAAAAGACTTCGCTCGTCTCCGGCGCACCGGGTTTGATCTGGTGCCATTTGCCTTCAGGATCGAGGGCGGCGTAGGCTCCTTCGGCGGTGTCGAGTCGGAGGTCAGCTTCACGCGTGTTCGCATCGGGCCCGTGACAGGCAAAACAGCGATCGGAGAGGATCGGACGGATGTCGCGATTGTAGGAAAGCAGTTCCCCGTCGGATGTCGCCGGAGTCGCTTTCGCAGGAGGACGACTCTGCGACCCACTTTCGCCAATCTTCGCCATCGTCTGCACGTAGCGCTCCTCAGGGTCGATGGGGAGGGGTTCCGCGACTGGTTCGATTTTGACGGGCCGTTCCACAATGGCCGGCGCTTCAGGCGACGCCGTGCGATTCAGAAGAAACAGGGTTGTGACGACAAGCGCGGCTGCAGCACTGCCCGCGAGGAACCACCGCTGACGCAGTCCGAGAAACCGTGAGGGCACCGGAGCCAGCTCGATGATCCCGCTCGCTCTTGATGCGTCGCTTTCATCCCCGGCGAGGCGGGCGCTCGTTTCGAGTTGGGCATAAAATTCAGTTCTCGCCGAGGCGGAGTCGAGCAGAATCGCTTCGAGTTCAGCGGTTTCCGCGGGGCTGATCGATTCGTCGAGATACTTCCCGATGAGAAAAGCGAAGCGTGGAGGAAAGTCAGGATCGTTCATGCTTGAGCGGGATTTCCAGCATTCTGAAGACAGACGCGGAGAGATTTTCGGGCGCGGAAAAGGAGTTGGCTCACCGCGTTTTCGTTCAGTTCAAGAGTGATGCTGATCTCAGCGAGTGACTGGTCTTTGAGGTAGAAATGTTCAATCGCCGCTCGTTGCCGCTCGGGCAGCTTGCCGAGACATTGATCGAGCGCCGCAGTTTCCGGCTCCGACTCGTCGTGGGCGGACATTTCATCGGCCATGAGGTGAAGCAATTCCTCGCCGAAGACATGGCGGTCGCGTGAGAGTTTCTTGCGATGCGCCATGACCTGAAAGTAGGCAATTTTCGCCGCCCAGGCCCAAAAGTTCGTCCCGTCCTCGAACTGTTCCCGCTTTCGCCAGAGGACGCGGTTTGTTTCCTGAACAACGTCCTGCATGTCGGCGTTGTTCCCGAGAAGCGAAAAGACGTAGCCCCGGAGTCGGTGCTGCACGGACTCAATCTGTTCCTCGTAGGGGTCGGGAAATTCTTTGATCGTCAAAGCGCTCATGAGAGTTGTTGCGAGTAGATAGCCACCCCTCCAAGTCTCCTTACGCTCAGGAAGTAGACTTCCGTGGCGCGATCAAGTTCCTACCTCGCAACTTGTCCAAATTTGTGAGAATTTTCAGGGATTGCAGACCACTTAAGGAGCTGCCGAAGACAACTTCCAAAGCTTAAGGTCGTCAACGACAGCGTGCTTCGCGACCGCGAAGACAAACTGGCGCTTTGTCTCATGGCCAAACCCGGGTGAGCTATGACTCCCAACTTCCTCTCCATCGATATATACGGTCAGTCTTTCACCTTCATGAACCGTGACGAGTTCGTACCATTCCCCGGCATCGAGATCGAGAGGGAAACTCTTACTTGCTGAGGCGAGCGCTTCATCCAACGCTGCCTTTCCTTCAGGGGTTTCCTTGTTGTCCCTTAGAGTAAGTTTGAAGATACTCTCGCGCTCATCGACGAGCTTGAGAGAATTAGTCGTCATTGTCACTCCGTTAATGTGACCTGCCCAGACGGACTTGTCCTCTTTGTCGTTGTAAGCGAGCTTCAGTTGGTCTCCTTCTTCAAGCTTCATTCGCAGATAGACGACCGCGTCTCCATAAGGTTCCGCAGTCGAGTGAACCGTCGAAATGGCATGATCAGCCCTTGGTGAAATTGTCATGACCAACTCCCCATCAAGGAGATCGTTTTGCTTGTCTCCCATGGCACGGCTTTGACTGTTCGTCGTCCAGGCTTCGCCAAGGTCGTCCGTTTCGTCGGAGTCCTCTCGGTTAAAGTCATCTTCGAAGAGAATTGAGCCACGTGCCTCAATCAATTCTTCGACCTTAGATGGAAGCTCGACTTCAGCAGGCGCTTCACCTTCTTCGTTTGATTTGACCCAATCCTGATCCGCTGCCGAGAGCTTATCAATCGGCAAGGTAAAGCGCTTCCTGTCAGCTTCCCGCTGGATGGTGATATGCGTCTCTGTCGCGGATATGAATTCCGCATCGACCGTGTTTCCATCCGTCGAAGTCCAAGTTCGGGCCGTGGCAAACGCAGTCAGAGCAACAAGGGTGACGACCAAGAGAGGGGTTTTCATGAGAATTACTCGTCCCGTTTCTCATTTAGCTCAAATCTGAAATTTCAGTCGGATTTCAAAGGACTCATCAGGATATTGCGATTCAACAGGGTTTACTATTGGATTTGCCCTGTTCAATGACCTCCTTACGGTCCCATTTTCCCGCCATCTCGTAGGTCGACGAGCCGAGGTTTTTCCTCCATTCTTGTTGCGATGAATCGCCTTACGCACCTTTCCATCGCACTTTTCGGTTTTCTCCTCCTCACGATGATACCGCTCAGCGCTATTGATTTCGAGAAGGACGTCTTTCCCATTCTCGAAGCGAACTGCCTCGATTGTCACGACGGTGAGACTCTCAAGGGCGGGGTCGGACTCGACAGTTACTACTACGCGACGCTGCCGACTGATGCCGGGGAAAGTCTCTTCGTTCCGGGGAAGCCTGCTGATTCAGTGCTTCTTCACGTCGTCGAGGAATCGGATCCTGAAAAACGAATGCCTCCAAAGGGAGATCCTCTAACAGCCGGGGAGATCGCGACGCTTCACGAATGGATCGAGGCCGGAGCCGTTTGGCCCGATGACGGATGGCGCCCGCCGGTTCATTGGTCTTTCATTGCCCCGGAGCTTCCCGCCCTGCCTGAAGCCGATTCCATGCTTGCGGACCGCGGTGCCAACGAGATCGATCATTTCATCGCCGCAAAGCTTTCGGAGAATGATCTCGTCATAAACCCGGAGTCCGACCCGGCCCGTCTCCTTCGTCGCCTCTATCTCGACACGATCGGGATGCCTCCAACGATCGAGCAGGCCGACGCCTTTTTAAATGATCCCTCCCCCGCTCACTACGCGAAGATCGTCGACGAGCTTATCGCGTCTCCTGCCTTCGGCGAAAAATGGGCGACGCAGTGGCTCGATCTCGCACGCTATGCCGATTCCGAAGGCTACCAGCGCGATGCCCCCCGCAACATGTGGCCCTACCGTGACTGGGTCATTCAGGCGCTGAACGACGATATGCCGTTTGATCAGTTTTCAATTGAGCAACTCGCCGGAGATCTTTTGCCGAAGGCAACCGAGTCACAGAAAGTAGCGACCGCCTTTCATCGCAACGCGCCGACGAATCTGGAGGCCGGAACGGATCCCGAGGAGGATCGCTACAAGGTTGTCGCGGACCGCACCGCCACGACCGGTATGATCTGGATGGGTCTCACGGTCGGATGCGCGCAGTGTCACAATCACAAGTATGATCCAATTTCGGCGAAGGAATACTACGAGCTCTTCGCCTTCTTCAACAACAGTCCGATGGAGACAAAGCAGCAAGGTTCCAAAATGGGAATGTCCGGCCTACAGCACATTGGACCAACCCTCGCGGTGACGAGGACCGATGATGATATTGCCTTTGAAAAAGTTGCGACAGCGACTTACCGCAAAGAGAAAGCCGAAGTGGAAACCGAGCTTCGCGCACGGTCAGCAAAGGCGCTCGCCGGGCGCAAGCAAGGTCGCGAAGGACTGAAAGAGACCACCCTCTCGATGATGGACAGCGAGGAAGAGCTGAACACGAGCCAGATGAAGGTATTGCTTCGCGAAGTTCTCCCGAGAGACAGTGAGATGTCGGTCGCGATCGAAAAGGTCGACATCATTGCCAATCGCTTGAAAGCAATACGGGAGAAAACGGTGCGAGTCATGGAAGATTTGGACGAAACTCGTCCCACCTTCATTGCAAAACGCGGTGACTTTCAGGCAAAAGGCGAGGAGGTCACCCCGGCGACTCCCGCTTCCCTGCACCCCTTTCCCGGGGACTTGCCGAAAAACCGCCTCGGACTGGCGAAGTGGATCGTTGATCCGGCGAACCCACTTGTCGGACGAACATTTATCAACCGTCTCTGGATCGAAATTTTTGGCCAGGGACTCGTCACGACGCCGGAAGATTTCGGGAGTCAGGGTGAGTTGCCGACACACCCCGAACTCCTCGACTGGATGTCGGTGACTTTCGTCGAAACAGATGCGTGGTCTCTGAAAAAATCTCTGCGCCGAATCCTCCTTTCAGCCACCTATCGACAATCAGTGGCATTGAATGATCAGTTCGCCGAGATGGATCCGAAGAACCAATTTCTGTGGCGACATCCGGGTCATCGCCTTCCTGCCGAAACGATCCGTGATCAGGCGCTGAAAATCAGCGGCCTCCTTTCGAGCCGAATGCATGGCCCCCATTCCAGCCCTTACCAGCCTGAGGGTGTCTGGCGAAAGACCGCGGGCGCTTCGGAGTCTCACTACATCCCGGCACAGGGCGAAGATGCCTACCGCCGCGGAGTCTATACGATCTGGCGGCGCAACAACCATTACCCGAGCTTCGCGAACTTCGATGCTCCCGACCGTGCCGCCTGCGTTATTCAGCGCGACATTTCGAACACCCCGCTCCAGTCGCTGACCCTTCTTAACGATCCTGCCTTTGTCGAAATGACAGAGGCCTTTGCGAGCAGGATCGCCAACGAAGGCGGTGCCACTCTCGATGACAAAGTCGACTGGGCTTTCCGCACGATTCTCTCGCGAGAGCCCAAAGAATCGGAGCGTCTCCTTCTCCATTCCGCTCACGAGAGCGTTCTCGGAGATTCCGGCTCAAAAACTCTCGCACTCATCGAACTCGCCACGATTCTGATGAACCTTCACGAAACGATCAATCGCAGCTAGAGACATGAATACTTCTCCGCAAGATCTCATCAACCGCCGGAACTTTCTTTCCAAAGCTGGAGCAGGTGTCGGTTCTCTGGCGCTCGGTTCGCTCCTTCAAGATTCGGCGCGGGCCGAAGCAGTCCCGGAACAGTTCCGACGCATGGCGCCAAAAGCGAAGAGCGTCATTTTCTTTCACTTCACCGGGGCACCATCGCACCTTGATCTGTTCGACAACAAGCCCGTTCTGCAAAAGTATGATCGTCAACTAGCCCCCAAGGAGCTCTTTGAAGGAAAGCGGTTCTCGTTTCTTCGCGGCCATCCGAAGCTTCTTGCTTCACCCTATGAGTTCACGAAACATGGTCAGGGCGGGAATGAGCTATCTTCCCTCCTCCCCCAACTCGGGACCGTCGCTGACGAGATGTGCATCATCAAGTCAATGCACACGACCGAGTTCAATCACGCTCCGGCGCAGTTGTTTTTTCACACCGGATTAAACCGTCAGGGAAGTCCATCGATCGGTTCCTGGACGACCTATGGGCTCGGAAGTGAGTCGGACAATTTGCCTGCCTATGTCGTTTTCATGACAGGAAACACCCCGGGTGCCGGGGCCAACCTCTGGAAATCAGGATACCTGCCGAGCGTTCATCAGGGAGTTCGCCTCCGCAGCGAAGGTGATGCGGTTCTTTATCTCAACAACCCTGAAGGCGTCTCACGTGAACATCGCCGACGCACGCTCGATAGCATCGAAGCGCTCAACAGGCAGAACTACGAACTGATTGGAGATCCTGAGATTCAGACCCGCATTGACCAGTATGAAATGGCTTTTCGTATGCAGGCGTCGGTGCCGGAGTTAAACGATTTTAGCGAAGAATCAGAGTCGACTCGCGAGATGTATGGGAAGAGCGAATTTGCCGACCAATGCTTGCAGGCGAGACGCCTCGTCGAGCGCGGGGTGCGATTCGTTGAGCTCTTTCAAGGAAACTGGGATACCCACAGCAATCAAAACAGTCGGCTCACTGCCAACTGCAAAGAAGTGGATCAACCTATCGCGGCTCTCATCAAAGATTTGAAGCAGCGTGGCCTCCTCGACCAGACCCTGGTTGTCTGGGGCGCTGAGTTCGGGAGAACTCCCATGCTCCAAGGTGATGAATCACCTGCAAAATGCGGTCGCGATCACCAGAAGGACGCGTTCACCGTCTGGATGGCCGGCGGAGGCGTCAAAGGCGGAATCACTCACGGACAAACAAACGAACTAGGAAACGAAGTCGCTGAGAATCCGGTTGAGGTGCGCGACCTCCATGCCACGATCTTGCATCAGCTCGGGATTGACCATGAGCGACTCACTTATCGTTTTCAGGGCTTCGACCAGCGCCTCACGGGGGTGGAGGAAGCGACGGTGTTGAGAGAGCTAATAGGATAAAGTGTGATTTTTCATATCCATAAATCACAAAAATACACAAAGTCTCCTTGCTTTTTGTGATAAAAGCTGAAAAGATGAGGGTATGAAGTTCACCGTAGATTTGGAAGATCGGACCGTTGCGGATTTGATGCGGTTGACAGGCATCACCAAGAAAGGGCCTGCGGTGGCTCGCGCAGCGACCGAATATTTGAAGCGCGAAATGAACAAAGAGTTCGCGACCCGCGTCATGGAAGGCGAGTTCGAGGATTATCCGATGACTAACGACGAGATCGAAGGCATCGATCGTTAACCTTAAGGTTTCTCTTATGGTAATCGTCGATACCAGCGCCTGGATCGAGTTCTTTCGTCGTGACGGTGAGCTCAAAACAAAACTCGCGGTTAAATCGCTCCTCGATGAATACGAGGCGACCCTATGCGGCCCCGTCGAGATGGAATTTCTCGGTGGGGCTCGTCCAGCCGGACGGCCTAAGCTTCAGGCGTGGCTCGATATCGTTCCATATCTCCCGAACGACCAGAAGCTCTGGCGCCGCGCGGCGACGAATTTTTCCGACTGCAGGTCCAAAGGGCTCACGGTGCCTTGGAATGATATTCTGATTGCGACGATTGCGCTTGAGTCTGGGCATCGTGTCTACACCGTTGACAAGCACTTTGACGCGATGGCGAAGATACTCCCTCTTCGACTTTATGCGCCTGGCTACAACGGCGGTTTTGCCCGCGAATAGCCGGAACGCGGCAAGTATCGGCTTTTCCTTTGTCGTAAATATCGCTGAGACTCCCTTCTATGCGGTCTCTCTTTCTTTTCTCTCTCCTTCTCGCGTTTGGCATTAGTGTGGCGGCCGACTCGCCAAAGCCAAACATCGTCTTCATTCTTGCCGATGACCTCGGGATCGGAGATGTCGAGTGCTACGGGGGCGACCTCTGCGCGATCGACACCCCTAACATCGACGCGCTCGCCGAGAACGGGATTCGGTTCACTGATGCCTATGTCGCGGCCTCAGTCTGCATTCCTTCACGCATCGCGATGATGACCGGTCGCTACCCCTGGCGCTTTGGTGAGCCTGAAAAAGGTGGCCCGTGGGGGTTTCTAGGCCTGCGCTTTCCTAAGGATACCTTCACTCTTGGTGATCTCCTGCAGTCGGCAGGATACGAAACCGGTTATGTCGGGAAGTGGCATCTCGGAACGACGATGAAAACCTTCGAAGCTGAACAAACGCAGGACATCGGCACGGTCGATTACACGCATCCCCTTCTCGCGGGACCGAATGACTTCGGGTTTTCCGACACCTTTATCCTCCCCGCGTCACTCGACATGTTCCCCTACGCTTTCCTCCGGAATCACGAATGGCTTGGCGAAGTGACCGCGACGAAAGGCTGGAGCGCCTTTAATCGTCAGGGGCCTGCGGAGAAGGACTTCGAAGATCACGAGGTGCTCGAGGCTTTTTACCGGGAGTCGGAATCGTTCATTGAAAAACAATCGGCCGAAGAGCCCTTTTTTCTATTTGTTGGCCTGACTGCGCCACACACCCCGACGAGTCCGGGCACTGATTGGCAGGACAAGAGTCGCATCGGAATCTACGGGGATTTTGTGATGGAAGTGGATCACGCCGTCGAGCGGGTCGTGGCGTCGCTGGAAAAGGCGGGGCTGACTGAGAACACGCTCGTGCTTTTCTCCTCGGATCATGGGCCCGCTTCCTATGCCGGACGGAATCCGCTCGCCGTCCCCGGACAGATGGACGAACTCATGAAGGAAGGACATCACGCCAATGGCCCTTATCGTGGCTACAAGTTTACCGTCTTTGAAGGCGGGCAACGGGTCCCTCTCGTAGCAAAGTGGCCAAAAGGAGTTCAAGACCCTGGCCGCTCGAGTGATGCGATTGTCGGTCTCGTCGACCTTATGGCTACATTTGCAGAAGTCTCCGGATCACCCCTCAGTGAAAAACAGGCTCCTGACTCATTCAGCTTTGCCCCTATTTTTGCCGATTCTGAGGCTGAGACCGATCGCACCAGCATCGTGATGCAGGGAGCGGGAAATTTCGTGATACGCGAAGGAAAATGGAAGCTCTGCCTCAACCCCGGAAGCGGTGCGAGCGGGAGGCACGGGAATACACCCCCTGAGCCAAAAGCCTGGGAGGATGCAATCCGTGAATTTGGTCGCGTTCCGAAAGTTGATGAAACGGCACAGGCCCCTTTCCTACAGCTTTATAATTTGAAAACCGATCCTGCCGAGAGCACGAATCTTGCGGCTGAGAAACCGGGGATCGTTAAAGAGCTTATCGCAGCGCTTAAGGGGACGATTGAATCAGGGAGAAGCACTCAGGGTGAAGCTCTGCCGAACGATCGGGAACCCATCCCCTATTTTCCCCGAGTGCCGAGGGCAATGATCAAGCGTTGACCACGTTCGTTGCCGCTCCCTCCTGCCACGCGCGAATGTTCTCCGCGACTTGAGCGATCAAGCGGGTCCGCGCTTCGAGCGTTGCCCAGGCGATGTGTGGGGTGATGAGGCAATTCTTCGCGGTTCGAAGTGGATTTCCTTTTGTCATTGGCTCTTTGCAAAGCACATCAAGTCCCGCACCACCGAGGTGGCCGTTGTTAAGCGACTCAGCGAGTGCCTCTTCGTCAACGAGCGGGCCGCGCGAGGTGTTGATGAGCCAGGCCCCGGACTTCATTGAAGCAAGACGTTCCGCATTCATCAGATCTTGCGTTTCCGGTGTGAGAGGGCAATGCAGGCTCACGATGTCGGACTCAGCGACCACTTCATCCATCGGGGCAAAGGGATAATCGACGACCTTTTCGCGGGTTCGATTGTAAACGACAACGTTCATCCCCAGTGCCGCGGCGACTTTTGCAGTGGCCTGACCGATCGCTCCGTAGCCGATAATTCCTATCTGTTTCCCCGAGAGTTCCATGATCGGTGAAGTCGTGAACGAGAAGTCCGCGCAGTTTTCCCAATCACCTGCGGTAACGGCGGCGCTGTGATCACCGACGCGACTCGCCAGTTCGAGAATGAGAGCGAAGGTCAATTGGGCGACCGAATCAGTGCTGTAGCCGGGAACGTTCGCGACGACGACTCTGGCTTCTTTGGCGGCGGCGATGTCGACAACGTTCACGCCGGTTGCGATGACGCCGATGTATTTTAGGTCCGGCAGTGCCTGAATCGCTTCGGCTGGGATCAGGGCTTTGTTGGTGAGGACAATTTCAGCTCCGGCACTCCGTGCGATGACATCCTCCGGGGCAGTCCGTTCATGCACGATGACTTCGCCGAGCGCATCTAGCGACTCCCAGCTAAGGTCACCCGGATTGGCGGTATAGGCGTCGAGAATTACGATCTTCATTCGCCACTATCAAGAGCGCGGCCGGGAAATCCACGCCTTTTTCAGCTGAAACCGTTTACTCGTATTACGAAAGAATCTGTTTGATGACATGAGCATGCTCAACTCCTGTGAGGCGTTGATTCAATCCACGGAACTTGAACGTGAACCGCTCGTGATCGATCCCAAGTAAATTCAAGATCGTCGCGTTCAGATCTCGAATGTGGACAGGGTCTTCGGCGACGTTATATGCATAGTCGTCGGTTGTTCCGTGATCATAGCCAGCTTTCACTCCACCCCCAGCCATCCATGTCGTAAAGCAGCGGCCATGATGATCGCGCCCCGATGTCGGTGATTCGAACTGTCCCTGGCTGTAAACACTGCGGCCAAATTCACCACCCCAGATCACTAGCGTGTCTTCCAGCATCCCAAGACGTTTCAAGTCTGTCACGAGTGCGGCTGAGGCCTGGTCAACGTCCTTACACTGACGGGGCAACTGAGAACGAATTGAAATATGCTGATCCCAGCCGCGGTGGAAGAGCTGAACAAAGCGCACCCCGCGTTGAGCCATGCGACGCGCCATGAGGCAGTTCGCGGCGAAGGTGCCGGGGCGGCGGGCTTCTTCGCCGTAGAGTTCGAAGGTGGATTCCGGTTCGTCGGAGAGATCGGTTAAATCAGGAACCGATGTTTGCATGCGGTAGGCCATTTCGTAAGCTTCGACGCGGGCGAGCGTTTCGGGATCACCGGCCGCCTCGGCCTGCTGGCGATTCAAGTCCCCGAGGGTATCGAGCAAACGACGCCGGGCATCGCGGGAAACACCGGGAGGATTCTTCAGGTAAAGCACCGGATTTGCTCCGGGACGCAGCATGACCCCCTGATGGCTGGAAGGCAAAAACCCACTCCCCCAGAGACGGGAGAAAAGCGGCTGACCGGGATTTTTACCCGTCCCCTGACTGAGCAGGACCATGTAGGCAGGGAAATTTTCGTTCTCCCGCCCGAGCCCGTAGCTGAGCCAGGCCCCCATCGAGGCATTGCCCATTTGCTGCGAGCCGGTGTTGATATAAGTCACCCCGGGGTCGTGGTTGATCGCTTCGGTCCACATCGAGCGGACGATCGTCATGTCATCGGCGATGCCTTGCATATGAGGAATAATATTCCCCATCCAGGTGCCATGCTCACCACACTGCTTACCGCCCCACATCGCTTTGACAACGGGGAAACTTGCCTGACGCGCGGTCATACCGGTGAGTCGCTGATCACCCCGAACCGACGCCGGGAGATCACTGCCATGATGCTTATCGAGGAAGTCCTTTCCGTCGAAGAGGTCGACGTGACTCGGACCACCGGATTGGAACAGGTAGATGACCCGCTTCGCCTTCGGCGCAAAATGCGGGAGACCGGGAATGCCGTTTTGTGAAGTCGAGGCACCGGCATCGAGGAGCGCACCCTGCCCGTCCTGCGCCATCATTTGGCCGAGGGCGACGCCACCGAGACCAGCCGCTGTTTTTCCGAAAAGAGAACGCCGCGTCATTTGCTGACGCCGCATTTCATCGAAGGTATGAGTGAGAGGTGTTCGATTCATGGCTGGGGGAAAAGTTCGTTAAGCTGGGTTTGAAAGCGGGAAACCACTTTCGGGTTCTCATCGGCGAGATTCGTTGTTTCGTCAGTATCCTGACTGAGGTCGAAGAGTTGCACGGGGACGCGGTCCCAGTCGTGCACGGTCGCGTATCGCGTCGTGTCGAGTCCGTCATGACGACGCAGGAACTTCCAGTCTCCTTCGCGCATCCACGAGTATTGCAAGGTCTCGAATGGATTACCGGGAGTCATGTTATGAATCGAGTAGGCGGCACCCGCGACCGAGTTTCTCGTCTTTGAAGTGAGGTCGATCCCCGGCAAATTTTGAGGTGCTTCAAACCCACAGAGCGAAACGATCGTCGGAAAGAGATCGAGCGAACTCGCCAAGCTGTCAGCCCTCTTCGGCTCAATTTTTCCATCCCATGAAAAGAAGATCGGCGTGCGGATTCCCAACTCGTAGGGCGAGCCTTTCGACTTGGGTGCGTAGGCCGGCCACCAGCCCTCCGGAAGCGGGATCTTCGAATCATCCGCCGCAAGCCAGCCATTGTCGCAAATATAGACGAAGAGTGTGTTTTCGCGGAGTCCGCGCCGCTCGATTGAAGCGATTAATTCCCCGCAGGTTTGGTCGAACCACTCACACATCGCATAATACTTGGCGGTTCCTTCGGTGAGGCCTTTGTCCTCATACTTCGCCAAAATCTCATCCGGTGGATTGTGCGGCGTGTGCGGAAGAAAGGGCGCATACCAGAGAAAAAACGGCTTTTCCTCGGCCTGAGCATAATCAATGAAATCTTCGATTGGGGCCAGTCCCTCTCGCCCGATCTTGAGCCCGACGTCACCATGCCGACCACCTTTCGCGGGATCGCCATGCGTCATCCCGTGAGTGAAGCCCCCGTCAGCCGGCGTCCCCTCCCACCATTTTCCTGACTGATGCGCGAGATAGCCTCTTTCGACCAGAAAACGAATCAGGCTCGGGTGCTCATGAAACGCTTTCCGAACGGGACGATCCTCGGCATCGCGGTCCAATTTCTTGGCGGGGCTGACATCATTCCCGACGACGCCATGCTGATGAGGATGAAGGCCTGTCACCATCGAAGCGAGAGACGGGCGACAAAGCGGCGAGACGACATAGCCCTTCTTAAAAAGCAGGCTCTCCGCCGCGAGGGCATCGAGATGTGGCGTCTGCACGACTTCGTTCCCCATGAAGCCGTAGTCCTCCCACCCCTGATCGTCGGAGAGAATGAAGACGACGTTGGGTCGTTCTGCCTGTGCGAGGACAGGCAGAATCAAACCGACAAAAATGGAGGCGAGACACTTCAAAATTAAAGGCGTGTCAGGGTTTCGCTGAGGTTAAAGAGCAGACTTGAAACCTGAGTCCAGACCGCCTGATCGACCGCTGGATGCGATTCATTCACCGGCGACTCTCCGACGGCAATGAGCGCACGGGCGGCGGCTTCATCGGCTTCGTAGCGGGCGCGCTCATCAGTGAGGAAGGACCCGAGGGCGTTGAGCTCAGCATCGGATGGGGTGCGACCGGTCACTCTCTCAAAGGCAAGTTTGAGTCGGTCCAGGTCCTCCGCCCCCGCCGTCGTATCGAGAAGGCGTGCCGCAAAAACACGTGAGGCTTCGGCGAACTGAGGATCGTTCAAAGTCACGAGCGCCTGCAGCGGCGTGTTCGTGACCCCGCGCTCGGTGATGCACATCTCGCGGTTAGGCGCATCAAAGGCGGACATGCTAGGGTGCGGGCTTGTCCGCTTCACGATTGTGTAGAGGCTGCGGCGGTAGAGCTTCTCTCCACGATCCTGCACGAAAACCTGCATCGTTGCCGGGGTGCTGCCAAAGTGACTCACTTCTTTCCAAAGTCCGGCCGGCTGATAAGGCAGGACGCTTGGTCCTCCGACACGCGGCACGAGCAATCCGCTCACCGCGAGCGACTGATCGCGGATAAACTCAGCGGCGAGACGAAAGCGCGGACCGCGGGCGAGAAGACGATTGTTAGGATCTTTCTCCCGCTGCTCGGGATTCGCCGATGAATTCTGTCGATAGGTCGCGCTGCTCACGATTTTTTTGATGAGCGCTTTCTGGTCCCAGCCACTTTCGATGAACTCAACCGCGAGCCAGTCGATCAAATCAGGATGGCTCGGCCATTCGCCCTGCGATCCAAAGTCGGCGGTCGTCGCGACGATCCCAGTGCCGAAAAAGACTTGCCAGATCCGGTTCACCGCGACACGGGCGGTGAGAGGATTTTTAGGATCCACCATCCAGTTCGCGAGATCGAGACGGGTCGCTTTGCCTTCTGCTTTCATGGGAAGAAGAACCCGCGGGGTCGTTGAGGTGACCTTCTCCGTAGGGGCATCATATTGCCCGCGGTCGAGGATGAAGGTTTCACGCGGCTTCAGCGCGGTATCCATCACCAGTGTGGAATGGGCTTCGGTGTGGACTTTGATCCGTTCTTCGAGGTTCACGAGGCGAATGCGATCACGCTCGAGGGATGGAGACTCACCACGGAAGGCTGCGAGGACGAGCTCCCTTTCCTCAGGAGTCCAATTTGCCTCCTCCCTCTGAAGAATCGCCGCAAGCTCATCGGGGTAAGCGCTGTCGGTGTCCTCGCCGCTGAAGGCATCGATGCGCCACTGAAACGGAAGCGAGTTTCCTTTTCCATAAAAGACCATCACGGAAATGTAGGGCGTTTCCGCCGGATTGATCGGTTCGTCGAAGGTCACCGTAAGATGGGGATTATTGTCGCCGGTATTCGGCTGCCACCAGTGCAGATTACGCTCATCAAGCACGCTCACGGGGAGGTTCACTCCGTCGTTCGAGCTTGCGGTGGCAGCGTCGAGCACGAGCTGACTGTAATACTCCACCTGCTTCGCGGGCTGGGTTCCGGCTGAGACGAGCACGGTCGTGATTTTAGGAGCATTGTCAGGATGTGGCGTCAGCTTTCCGGTTTCCGGATCGGGAATGATATGAACACGAATGCCGTTGACCGAAGCTACCTCGGGCAGTTTGAGAGCATGGCTGAAAGCATTGAGACCCGCGCTCGGCTCCATCACGACAACCGATCCATCGCCCGAGACATTGAATGGTCCGGGACGGTTCGGGCTCGAAGCATCAAGTGTTTCGAGGCCGTGCAGCGCAAAGTCTTCACCGCGCGCCCGCTCCTTCGCCTGAGTAGCAGCGAGCCATGGCTCAAGGCCAACCGTGCTTTCGCTGAGCGAGGCCTTCAGCTCAGCGAGTTCCTTTCTGAGTCCCGGTAACTCATGGCCGGGAATAACCGTCTTCGCCATGATCTTAGGCACCGCGTTGACCCCGCCGTTTCCGTCATTGCCTTTGTCACTCAATTCATTGAAGAACGAAAAGAACTCGTAGTATTCCTTAATCGAAATCGGATCATACTTGTGATCGTGACATTGGGCGCAGGCCATCGTGAGTCCAAGAAAAACCTCACTCGTCGTCTTGACGCGGTCGGCAGCATAATTCGTGAGATTCTCCTCGGGAATCGTGCCTCCCTCGTGCGTGATCATGTGGTTGCGATTGAATCCCGTCGCGATGACTTGCGCAGGAGTTGCCTCCGGTAAAAGATCACCGGCGATCTGCTCGACGGTGAACTGATCAAAGGGCTTGTTCTCGTTGTAGGCCTGAATGACCCAGTCGCGCCAGAGCCACATGTCACGACCGCCGTCGATCGAGTAACCATTCGTGTCTGCGTAACGCGCCTGATCGAGCCACGGCACCGCCATGCGCTCGCCGAAGTGATCGGAGGCAAGAAGTCGGTCAATGGAACTTTCCCAGGTCGCTTCGCTGTCTTGTGTATAATCGCCCACAAAGCGCTCAACCTCTTCACGTGTTGGAGGCAGACCGGTGAGGTCAAAGGTAAGTCGGCGGATCAGCGTGCGGGGATCGGCTTCTGCTGAAGGCTCCATCCCTTCCTCCGTCATGCGGGCAAGAACGAAGGAATCTATCTCACCCTTTCCCCAATCAGCTTTCGGAGCCTCGGGACGAGTTGGCGCTTCATAGGCCCAGTGACCTTCGTATTGCGCTCCTTCTTCGATCCAGCGTTTGATGAGCTGCTTCTGCTCTTCAGTGAGGACGAGATGCGACTCCGGAGGTGGCATGAGCTCGTCCTCGTCATCCGAAATGATGCGCCACCACGCTTCACTCTTCTCTAAACTACCGGGGACGATCGCGACGGTGCCGCCTAGATCCTCCGTTGCTCCCTCGATGGAATCCAGTCGGAGATCAGCGCGACGGCCATGCTCATCGGGTCCGTGACAATGAAAGCAGGTTTCCGAAAGGATCGGACGAATGTCGCGGTTGAACTTGATGGGCCGATTCGGAGCGACAGCCGGAACCGGTTTGTCTTTCAAACCCGGATGCTGCACCGAGCCGGTCGCATTGATCACCTTCCACGGGTCCCGCTCGCGGGGTTCTTTAACCACGGCAAGATCAACGTCGGGCAGCTCAATCGTCTCAACCGCAGCGTCCGAAATTTCCACTTCCTCCGCCATTTCACGGTCAGGGTTTGATCGCAAAAACTGCCCCGCTACAAAGAGAATTGCGAGAGCGGCGACGGCGGCAAGGAACCATTTTTTTGTCGCCGGGTGCGTCGTTTCATGGGCCGAAGTGATCGTTTTAAAAGCCTCTTCCGGGGCCAACTTCGCGGTCATCCCCTCACCTGCCGCCGAAAGCCAGGTTTCCATTTCACAGTGATCCAGATAGCGATCCATCGCCTCCGGGGAACGCCGCAGGAGAGCCTGAAATTCAGAACGCTCGGTATCGGTGAGCGCTCGTTCGCTCAGGATCGTGAGCCATTCGTCGAGTTGTTGTTGATCAGTCATGGTCAGGAAAGTTCAGTGAGATTGTCGTGATCGAGTTGCTGGTGTGATTCTTTGCGAACGCAGTCGATGAGATTCTGCCGGGCCCGGTGAAGGAGCTGAGCCATCGCATTCGGTTTCCGCCCGCTTTCGTTGCCGAGTTCCTCGAGGGAATGGCCGGAAAGGTAATAGCCCTCGACCGCATCACGCTGCCGGTCGGGGAGTTTTTCGAGGCAAATTTGGAGAAGGCGGCGCTTCCGCGATTCCTCCTGTTCGCGCTCCTCGTGGCGGGTCTCGATCATTTGCTCAAGATCGGAATCGAGGAGCGGAACCGTCTCGCGCGTACGCCAGCGACGGGCCGCATTTCGATAATGGTTGTGAGCGATCGCCCGCATCCAGGCGACGACGTTGGAATCCGGCTCGAAGTCAGCGCGTTTCTCCCACGCCGTGAGATTCGTGGTCTGGAGCAGATCGCGCGCTTCCGCCAGATTGCCGGTGAGACGCACGAGATAGCCTAGAACCGGCACCTGTGCCCGTTCCATCTCCGCTTCGAGGGGATGTTCGTGTTGATGTTGCAAAGCCTTCACTCCGTAAAGGGATGTCACTCCCGGAGAGCAGCTTACGGTTTTAGGGGAAATGACCGATTACTTGATCGCGTGATAAGGCCGGCGCACTGCTCCGACGCGGGATGGACTGCCCATTCCGTCTTTCCACAAGCGCTGCCGGTCAAACCGAGGCGGAGTCTCCGCAAACGGGTAAGGCGACCCGTTCTACTTTGATGTGCCAGTCATCAACCTTACCCTCTTGAATCACTGACCTAACAGGGTTAGGTCGCCACAATCTCCTCGCTTTGAAAACACCGATCCTCTTCGACCTCGACGGCACCATCACCGACCCCGCGCCCGGCTTCCTTGCGAGCATGGACTACGCCCTCGAAAAGATGGGCGAACCGCTCCGTCCCCATGCCGAGCTGACGCCCTTCATCGGTCCACCCCTCCGCGGGACCTTCGAGATTCTCCTCGGCGACTCTGACCCGGTTCGCTGCGAAGCAGCGGTCGAGCATTACCGCAAACGTCTCAACGACGGTGGCAAGTTCGAAGCGACGATCTATCCGGGGATGATTGATCTCCTCGCTTCCCTCACCGACGACTACCGTCTTTTCATCGCGACCGGCAAACCACGTGGCATGGCCCGTGAGATCGCGACGCACTTTGGCTTCGATCATTTCTTCGAAGAAATCTACGGGGCCGAACTCGATGGCCGCTTCGTCGACAAAGCCGAGCTGATTGCTCATTTTTCAAAAATCCATGACCTGCCCAAAGGAAAGGGAATCATGATCGGAGACACCGCCTTCGACATGCGGGCGGGGCGGCTTAACGGTCTCGAATGCCTTGGCGTGACCTGGGGCTACGGGACCGATGCGCAGCTAGTCGGAGCCGGGGCGACGACACTGGTTTCGCGTGCGGAAGATTTGGCAGCGGCGATTGGAGCTTAGAAAACGGCACGCAGAGAGTAGTGGTGAATTGTATTCCCAACCGGCATTGCCCCGGCTTGAAAAGGCAGCGATCAAAGATCCCGACTACTCCGCCTCTTGGCTCGTCAATTCCTGCGCGGTCGTCCCTTCTCCCAGCTCAAGAACGACGCGGAAACCATACGTATTTAGCTGGAGGTGGCCGACGTTCCCAATTTCGAGTGAACTGAGGAGATCGCCCGGGGACCTCATTCGCCAGGATGCGCCGCGAAGGACCCGGAAATCGATCGAACTCTTGTAGGAGTCGGAGCACCACTCCCAGACATTTCCGCCCATGTCGTAAAGGCCGAACCGGTTTGACGCGAAGCTGCCCACCGGAGAAGTGTAGGAATAGTTGTCGCAGCCCAGTTCCGGATGGTAGTTGCCGGACTTGTCATCGGGCGGCCATTCTCCACCCCAGGGAAACTCAGTCTGTGATGGGCCGTTCGTAAGCGAAAGGGTGTCGTTCGCGGCCGGTTTCGGGAGCCCGACCGCGAGACTCCATTCAGCGGAAGACGGGAGGCGGTAACGACAGCCTTCAGTAAGCGTTCCAGCTTCAATTTCGCGTTTGGTCAGCCATCGGCAGAATTGTGTCGCGTCCTCCCACGAAACCATCACGACCGGATGCGATGATGATTGTGAGAAACCTGCGGACTTCCAGCTCCGGCCCGTGCTACCGGTGAACGCCCGGTAATCCTGGACCCGGGTTTCCCAGATGCTGAAGAGGATGGGCGTTCCCTCGACTGCGGTAAAACGAAGGCCAAGCGAATTCTTGAAGGCGGCCGCGGCTGCCGGAGTCTCCGCCGGAACGTTCCCGCCGAGGCATAGTAAAGTGATCGCGAGGGCGATTCCCGAAGGAGATGAAAAACGGGTCTTCATTGTCTTGTCGAGAAATGCTTTGTTGATCGGGACTTTTTCCTTAGAACGGCTTATACAAGTCAACGACTCGTGAGAGGTCTACCACGTTCATGCCGCTACCCAAAACGAAATCTCAACTCGAAATCGAAAAGCTCTGGCGTTTCGAAGGACGGGACGCGGCCTTCTGGGTCGAACTGATCCGCGTCTTTGCGCTGCAATTCGAAGCCGCCAGCGGGATGGTCCTAATCAAACTCGACGATGCCGACGGAGTAAAACAATGGTCACCGCTCGCGGTCTGGCCGGACGCCGAGGAAACCCGTCAGCGACTTGCCGGTCAGCGGGATGCGATTTTTACCCTCGCCGATGAACTGGATGAAACCAGCGGATGCCTCATCAGCAAAGAGATCGACAAAGGAATTCGCGGCGCGGCGCTCCCGCTTCGTATTGAGGATGACTCAGTCCCCTGCGTCGTGACCTTTGTCCGCTACGGTGACGAGGACTTTTTCCATCCGACAGAGCGGCTTGAGCAGCTCATGATCGATACGCCCCTGATCTACGGGGCCAATCCCCTCGCCACTTCTGATCCGGTGACGGAAGATCCTCACGAATCTTCGGCCCCGCTCGCCACGGCTCTGACCCTGGGTCTGCTCGTGAACGGGGAAAAGCGTTTTCTCGCTGCCGCGATGGTGCTTTGCAATGAGTTGGCGGCAAGGTTCTCCGCCGACCGGGTTTCTCTCGGATGGCTCAAGGGGCCCTACCTCAGGCTGAAGGCCACGAACCACGCGGAGAAGATCAACCGAAAAATGGAGGTCTCGCGATTCCTCGAAGCCGCGATGGAGGAATGCCTCGATCAGGATGATGAAATCGTCTGGCCGGGGACGAGCGGAGCCGCCGCGATCGAGCGGGATCATGAACGCTACGCCCGCAAAGTAGGCGTCGCTCATCTCGCCTCGGTCCCTCTGCGGGACGGATCTGAGCCGGTCGCGGCGGTCACGCTGGAGCGGGTCGAGCCTTTTTCGGAGAGCGAACTTCAATCACTCCGACTCGCGGCGGACCTGTGTGTGAGACGACTCACCGATCTCTACACCCGGGACCGTTGGTTCGGTGCGCGCTGGGCGGCAGGACTGCGGCGCGGGCTGAGCAAGGTCGTCGGCTTTGAACACACCTGGGTGAAACTGGGACTTCTTGCAACCACGGCGCTGATCGCATTTCTGGCGTTTTACCCGTGGGCGTTCAAAGTCCAAGCCTCCTTTATTTTGCAGCCGCAGCGCACCTTTCATCTCCCGGCGCCGTTCGATGGATACATCAAGACCGTTTCGGTGAAATCCGGTGACGCGGTGTCGAAGGACGAGATTCTCATGACGATGGATACTGCCGAGCTGGAACTGAATCAGGCGGAACTCGCGGCGACGGTGCAGCGATTTCTCTCCGAAGCGCAACTCGCGCGGTCTCAGGCTTCACCGGCGGAAATGCATATTGCGATTGCCAAAGCGGAGGAAACGAGGGCGGCGCTCAGGAAGGTCCAGTTCAACCTCGACCTCTCGAGCGTGAAAGCCCCGGAAGACGGCGTCGTTCTTGAGGGTGAAATTGAAGAGCGGATTGGATCGCCTGTCACCCGTGGCGAGGCGCTGCTAAAATTGAGCCAGCTCGACGGCATGTTTGCCGAACTGCGATTGCCGGAACGCGAAGCGACGCGGGTGCGCATCGGGTCGGTCGGGGAGGCCTCGTTTGAAAGTCGCCCGGAGGAGCGGTTCGCGATCGAAGTGATTCAGATCGAGCCCCTCGCAGTGGCCGAGGAAGGCGGTAACATGCTCATTATCCGAACGCAGTTTTCGGAGCCGGGTCCGGACTGGTGGCGTCCCGGAATGTCCGGAGTGACCAAACTGGACTGCGGTGAGCGCTCTCTCCTTTGGATTTTTACCCGTCGTGCCGTCGATTACCTTCGAATGAGATTCTGGATCTGAGCCTATGTCCGAGCGCAAAGAGATGTTCAGTGATTCGTGGCATCGCGTTGCCCCGGAACGATTGCGTCTGAACCCCGCCGTGGAGGTCTCACGACAGGTCTTTCGTGGGCAGGTGTGGTTTCTCCTTCGTGACCCGCTGAACAACGAATTTTTCCGTATTTCCCCGGCAGCCTATGCATTCGTCGGTCGTTTGAAGGGCACCCGAACCGTCGATGAAATTTGGCAGGAATGCCTCGGCCTGATGCCGGACGAAGCGCCGGGCCAGGAGGAAGTTATCCAGGTTCTCTCCCAGCTCCATCGCTCGAATCTTCTCCATTCGAATCTGGCTCCTGACAGTCGGCAGCTCTTCGAGCGTCAGCGCAAAGCCCGGACCCGGAAGGTGCGGGGGCAGGCGATGAATTTCCTCTTCCTGAATATTCCGCTCTTCGATCCGGACCGGCTCCTCACGGCGCTGCGTCCCATCTTCCGGCCCTTTCTCAGCCGGGTCGGCTTCGTCGTCTGGTTGGGAATCGTCGGCTCAGCGATCTGGACGGCGATTGGCCATTTTGACGCGCTCGCGGATCAGAGTTCAGGTGTGCTCGCCCCGGGGAACCTGATTTATCTCTATGCCTGCACCGTTTTCATCAAACTGATCCACGAGCTGGGTCACGGGATTGTCTGCAAGCACTTTGGAGGCGAGGTGAGAACGACGGGGATCATGCTCATGCTTTTAACTCCTCTTCCCTACGTGGATGCAACGTCGAGTTGGGGGTTTCGCCGCCGCTGGCAGCGCATCGCGGTCGATGCTGCAGGGATGGGTGCTGAGTTTCTCATCGCTTCCGTGGCTTTATATTTCTGGCTCACGACTCAGGACGAGTTCGCGAACCGACTCGCCTATAATGTCCTCTTCATCGCCTCGGTCTCGACGGTTCTTTTCAATGCGAATCCGCTCCTGCGTTTTGACGGCTACTACATTTTCAGTGACCTTTTTGATCTCCCCAACCTTTATCAGCGGGCGACGCGCCAGCTGAAGCACCTCGGCGAACGCTATCTCTTCGGGGTCCGGAAATCTTTCACCCCCGCCACGGACCGGCGTGAGGAGTTCTGGCTGACGGTCTACGGGATCGCCGCCTTCATCTACCGCGTCTTTCTCCTCGCTTTCATTACCTATCACGTTGCACAGGGTTTTCTCGGCCTTGGTATCGCGATCGCCGCGTTTTGTGTGTTTCTCTATTTCCTGATGCCGATCGGAAAGTTGGTTCATTATCTCGTGACGAGCGACCGCCTTGCCCGGCATCGGAGGCGGGCCTTTGCGGTGACCGCATGCCTAGTCGCGGGACTCATCGGGGTGGTCGGATTTGTTCCTCTTCCGCGGAGCTTTCGAGCGTCCGGGGTGATCAAGCCGGAAATTGAGTCGGTCGTCTACAATCAGAGTGCCGGGGTCGTCGCTGAAGTGCTCGTTCCCTCCCCGCACCAGGTCAAAGCCGGCGACCCTCTCGTTCGATTGTCGAATCCGGAGCTGGATCTGGAAATCGAGAGCGCTGCTTCGCGACTGGATCAGCTGACCACGCAGATGGAGGAGGCACGACAAAATCAATATGGCTCTATCATCGGCTCACTCATCGAACAGGCCAAGGTCGGGCGCATGGCCATGGAGGAATTGCAGCGACAGCGGAGCGATTTGATGATTACCGCTCCCATCTCTGGAATCTGGACCTCGCCACGGACCGGCGAGCTTGCCGGGACCTGGGCACCACGCGGAACGGATCTCGGTCGCATCGTCGATTTTTCCGGACTGATCTTTGTGGCCGCCGTTCCGCAAAAACAGGCTGACAGCCTCTTTGACGGGAGCATCCAGCGATCCGAAGTCAGGCTCTATCAGGATGCTTCGGAAACGTTTCAGGTAACCGGGCAGTCGGTCGTCCCTGGCGGGCAGGAGAAACTACCCACGGCGGCGCTGGGCTGGCTCGCAGGTGGAGAGATTCAAACCCGGAAAGGCGACAACACCGGAGTGGCCGCTTCGGAAGAGTTTTACCTGATTCGCTCCACCCTGCTTCGAAAAGAAGACGGAGCCCTTCTCCCGGGGGCGCTCACCGGTCAGATTCGGTTCTCCCTGCCGCCGGAACCGCTCAAAGCACAATGGGGTCGGAGCTTGCGGCGGCTTTTTCAACAGGAAACGGATTCATGATCACACCCACGCAGCTCTTCTACACCGCTCCCCCCGGAGAGCCCCGCAAAATCGCGAAGGGTATTGACCGCGGAATCGACTGGATCTCCGGATCTCTGAAGCGCCGGGGTGGGCTTCATCGTCGCTTGCTGCGCGAGGCGGATGTCGCGCTGCGCCTGCACGACAGCGAAATTGCGACGCTTTCACCGGAGGCGTTTCAAGCAAAGCTTGCAGATCTTCATCGCCGGTTTCGGCGGGGCGAATCATCCTCCGCCCTGACCCGTGAATCCCTCGCCTGCCTCACGCGGGTTTCGACCGAATCGCTCCAACTCACTCCCTATCGCGAACAGCTCATGGGCGCGTTCGCCATTCATGAGGGGCTTTTTGCTGAGATGGCGACCGGCGAAGGCAAGACTCTGACGATCGGCCTCGCGGGCATTCTTGCCGGGTGGCGCGGGCAGCCCTGCCATGTCATCACGGCGAACGACTACCTCGCGCAGCGCGACGCCGAAACGATGGCTCCGCTCTACAAAGCCTGCGGGCTTGAAGTCGGCTACGTCATTGGAAAAATGTCGCCGGCCGACCGACCCTCACAACACCGCCTCCCCGTGGTCTACACGACGAGTCAGGAACTTCTCGCCGACTTTCTGCGCGACAGAATCAAACTTGGGGCGGATCAAACACCCCAGAGCCGGCTCATCAAACACCTCCAGCAGGAAGGTCGAAAAAGCAGTGAGGAACTCTCGATGCGGGGAATTCACACCGTGATCATCGATGAAGCGGACAACATTCTCATCGACGAGGCGGTGACCCCGCTCATCATCAGCCGGACAATGCGGGGCTACTCGTTCGACCAGTGTTGCCGGATCGCCCGGGATCTTGCCTCCGCTTTGCGAACGGGGGACGATTACCGGATCGATTTCAAGCACAACGAGATCACCCTCACGAACTGCGGCATCACCTCGATCAGACGTCACTCGCACCGGCTCCCCGCGATGTGGCGCTCTCATGACCGCCGTAACGAACTCGTGAGGCAGGCTCTCGTTGCCGCGCACTTTTTTGAAAAGGATAAACATTATGTCATCACCGAAGACTCCAAGGTCGAGATCGTCGATGAATTCACCGGCCGTATTCTCCCCGGAAGGACCTGGAAACAGGGACTCCATCAGGCGATCGAGTCGAAAGAGGACATTCCGGTCACCAACCCGACGGAAACCCTCGCGAGCATGAGTTTTCAGCGCTTTTTCCGGATGTTCCGCTCCATCGCGGGAGTTTCGGGGACGGCGCGTGAGTCTTCGGGAGAGCTTTGGCGGATGTATCGTCTCGCTGTCGTTTGCATCCCGACCCATCGCCCCGTGAGACGTGAAATCGCAAAAGCCGGGGTGTTCGCGGACCGGGAGAGCAAATACGAAGCGGTCATTGCTGAAATCGCAGCAGTCCACGCGACCGGTCGACCCATTCTCGTCGGGAGTCGCACCGTCGAGGCAAGCGAAGCGCTTTCGATCAGACTAAACGCGATCAATCTCCCCCATACCGTTCTCAACGCTCTGCGGCACGAGGAGGAAGCAGCGATCGTCAAAGACGCCGGTCAGCCGGGCAGCATCTGCATCGCGACGAACATGGCAGGGCGCGGGACAGATATCAAACTACCGGAAGAGGTTATCGCCAGGGGCGGACTGCATGTCATCGTCGTCGAACATAACCTGGTACCGTAAAAAGATCGTTCGGAGGAGTCGCGCGAGCCCGAAGGGCGTAGCTCGCGCGACTCCTCCGACGGGTAGCCTTGCGAATGAATCGCGGGCAACTTTTCGGTCTTATGAGAACA
>Ga0222633_1000344_pt1 | contig 46643 bp, 46 predicted proteins | sample AntAcemetageno48_FD_179816 | JGI IMG/M metagenome (GOLD analysis project Ga0222633, IMG submission 179816) | Saline water microbial communities from Ace Lake, Antarctica - #48 | ecosystem: Environmental > Aquatic > Non-marine Saline and Alkaline > Saline | place: Antarctica: Ace Lake | collected...
ATGGCGGCAGGTATCTCCATTGACCTTATCGGCAGGGAAGTAGAAGTAGGTGGCCCGGTTGCCTCTTATTGGGTTCAGCTTGCATCGGCAATTGTATCCGGCCTCAGCTTTGCAACCCTGCTCACGCTGATTGTTACTCCTTCACTGTTAATGGCGCCTCAGGCGATCAGACAGTTGCTGCGGGAAATAGAAGCCCGAATCAACGATTATCAGGCAAGGTACCTTGCTTCAGGACTCAGGAAATCATGAACACCCGGTCAGAGACGCTCTACTATGACGGGCAATGCCCCCTTTGCAGTGCTGAAATGTCGCGTCTTGGTGCGCACAAGTCAGATACCTTGAATTTAGTCGACATACATCAGGTCGAAATGGATGAACCGACGAAACACCGCATGCTGAAAGTGCTGCACCTGGAAGCTGCTGACGGTACGTTCAAAACCGGGATAGAGGCCAACATTGCGGCCTGGGAACACACGCGCTGGGGTTTGGCATGGCGATGGCTGCGCCTACCCGTCATTCGATGGTTTGCGGGGATTGTCTATAACGCCTGGGCAGAGAATCGATATTCACGCTTGTATCGCCGGAAGCCTTCTTCTTTTCCCTATGGGTAGGCATCTTCTCATTAGTGGAGGCACCATTGGAGGCGCGCTTGCGAAGATGTATGCAGAACAGGCCGATGTTGAACGGGTGACGCTGACCTGGCATCGGCATGCACCCTCCCTTAATCATCCGCAGATTCAGCTGAAACAACTGGACCTGACCGATGAGGATGCCATCTCAGGGTTGATTCGAACGCTGCCGCAGCTTGATGGCGTTGTTAACTGCGCTGGATTCCTGCATGGCAAGGGGTCTGACGGTACTCAATCAGGACCTGAAAAAACGATTGCACACGTATCTTCCGGGCAGTTGTTGAGAAACATCGAGCTCAATTCGTTGCCAACCATGCTTTTAGCCAAACATACGCGTTTGCTGCTGCGTAAGAGTCCTTCAGCCTGTTTTGCAGCGATATCAGCACGGGTAGGTTCGATAGAGGAAAACGGACTGGGTGGCTGGTACAGCTATCGCGCCTCGAAAGCCGCGTTGAATATGATACTTAAGACACTCGGTATCGAGTGGCAAAGAGCACTGCCAAGGTGCACGGTTGCAGCGTTGCACCCGGGAACGGTCGCCTCGCCACTATCAGCACCGTTTGCCGGCGGTGTCCCGGAGGGAAAGCTGTTTACGCCGGAACAAAGCGCGGCATACCTGATGGCCGTGATCGACGGGCTTACACCGGAAAAGACGGGAAGGTTCTGGTCGTGGGATGGCTCGGAGTTACCCTGGTAAGGCAGGTTCTCCAGAAGAGGGCGTTCAAGCCTGCGTGTTTACGAGGGGATGTTCAATCCCGGGATTGGACCTGAAGAGACTCCAGTTGTACGCGAAGGGCTTCGGCCTCTTCGGTTAGAAATGAATACTCTCTGATTTTCCCGTTTCGTTGGGCATGCATCGCTTCTTCAAGCTTCGCGTGATACTGCTTGCGAAGTTTCTTGTCCGGTGCTGATTTAAAGAAATTAAACATGAAGTAACTCTATGGGGTATTAAGGGTCGTACGGTTCACGCGGGCAACCGGATCATTGCTTTTGTTGGCCACCTCGGGTTCGCTCGCTTTCTTCACTTCGTTCAAATCAACTGGCTTGATCTGACACCGGCGGTATTGCCTTCTATACCGGCTCAGCCGTCGATCGTAATAATTGATCGATATGAGCAAAACAATTCATTTTACCTATCGAATCAGGTCGGGATAATGCCTCCCACTTACTAAGAAGAAGGTAGCAAAAAATGAATGAAGTCGCTTTTGACATCGGTATCAGCGAGGCATCGCGTCTGGAGATTGCAGAAGGTCTCTCTCGCCTGTTGGCTGATACTTACACGCTTTACCTGAAGACACATAACTATCACTGGAATGTGACAGGCCCCATGTTTAACACGTTGCACATTATGTTCGAAGGGCAATACACGGAACTGGCGCTGGCGGTTGACGAGATTGCCGAGAGGATCAGGGCGCTTGGGCAACCCGCACCTGGAAGCTACAAAGCGTATGCAGAGCTGACCAAAATTGTGGAGGAAACGGATAACCCCAGTGCGGAGCAGATGATCAGCAGGCTTGTTGAAGCCCAGCAGGACGTGATCAAAACAGCTCGCTCGATCTTTCCGGTTGCCGATGAATCCCATGACGAACCAACGGCTGATCTGCTTACCCAGAGAATGCAGGTTCATGAAAAAAACGCCTGGATGCTTCGAAGCTTACTGGCATAAACAATTATCAGGAGAAAACGATGTTTATCGATAAAGCGGGACAAACGGTTCCGGAAGTCACTTTCAAAACCCGTAAAGACCACGACTGGGTGGACGTAGCGTCCGGAGACCTGTTCAGGGATAAGACAGTTATTCTGTTTTCTCTTCCCGGCGCGTTCACGCCGACCTGCTCGTCGACACACGTGCCACGATACAACCAGCTGGCGCCTCTGTTTCGGGCAAACGGCGTTGACGACATTATTTGCATCTCGGTTAACGATGCGTTTGTGATGAATCAGTGGCAGGAAGAGCAGAAAGCCTTCAACCTGACATTTGTGCCCGACGGTAGCGGCGACTTCACTCGCGCGATGGGCTTGCTGGTCAATAAGGATGACCTTGGGTTCGGTGAGCGCTCGTGGCGATATTCGATGCTGGTTAGAAACGGCATCATCGAAAAAATGTTCATTGAGCCAGAAGTACCGGGAGATCCGTTTGGCGTCTCCGATGCTGATACAATGCTTTCTTACATTGCACCCCAGCAGACCAAGCCGGCGAATGTCACCATTTTCTCACGCAAGGGATGTCCATTTTGCGTCAGGGCAAAGGGTCTGCTAAATGATGCCGGATTGGAGTTTGAAGAACTGTTGCTGAACCGCGATTACGAGGAAAGAACCCTCAGGGCGGTTTCCAACAGCACCTTAGTGCCGCAGGTATTTATCGACGGTGAGCTCATTGGTGATTCTACGGATCTGGAGAAGTGGCTTAATCAACTAAAGGCCGCATGATGACTCAACAAGGCCTTATCGTTTAGAGATAAGGCCTCTGTTCAGGCGCGGGCTTTATCTATTAACTAGTGTAGGTATTGATATCTTATGAAGCTCAACAAAGCCAGCGCCTGGTCGGAAGCGGAAACCCGTTCTTTTCTAACAACTAGCGCGATACCTGTTCGTATCGCTACCAGTACCGGCAGTTACCCCACTTTATGTTCTGTCTGGTATCTGTTCGATGAAGAAAAAGACGACCTGCTCTGCGTCTCGCATGAGAACAGTCAGCTGGTTTCCGACCTTAAGGCCAACGAGAAATGCGCGTTTGAAATTGCGCCCAACGAGGCGCCGTATTGTGGTGTCAGGGGTAAAGCGATAGTCACGCTTTCCAAAGAACATACCCTGGCAACACTCTCTACTCTTATTGAGCGTTACCTGGGTAATACGGACAGTCGTCTTGCAAAGTGGCTTATTGGCCGCATCGATGAAGAATACGTATTGAGGCTGACGCCAGTACAGATGACCACATGGGATTACAGCGAGAGAATGAGCTAGCGGTTCCGATTCGCGGTTTGGTCATCTGTTTTCGCCGTTCCAGCGTAAATCAGTACAACTATTATCTGGAATGAACGATGTCCTTTGTATTTGGTTTTTTGCTTTTATTGCTGGCAACAGGTTACTCGCTGGCGACGCACTGGAGCAAAACGAAAGTCAAAGTGGTGCGTAAAAACTGTGTACGTCATATTGATGAAGACGCTGACTTTTGATTGATTTAGCCGAAGGGTGAACAGCCCGGTCGCCGTAACGCTGGAAGTACGATTCGGACCGATCAGCTGGCGAGGATAAAAAAACAGAAGCGGAGTTGGTTTTCCCAATTTCACTTCACCGTCAGGGTAATCCATGATGCCCATGCGGGTTATGAAAAAAAGAGTATCCGACTCCAGCAAGTGACTTCTATAAATACAGGTTGAAATCGTGAACGATATTCCGGTCAGGATAATGCAGTTTGAGTTTGATGAGAATGAACTCAGAAGAAGCATACGTGGGATGTATGGCCCCCTTGGCTTGTCCATGACGCTGCCCTACCTCGAGCCGTATCTGATTCGTTCCATGCGTGAGGCGTTAAAGCATACGTCCGACCCGGCAGTGGAAGCTGAGGTCCGGCAGTTCATCGGGCAGGAGGCGCAGCATTTCAGGCAGCACAGGCTTTTGAATGAGCTGTTGAGAAATTGCCATGATGGCTATGCCGGTATCAGGCAGATCGAAGACGAAATGGAGGCAGACTACCAGCGGTTCACTGCCACTAAATCACTCAAATTTAACCTGGCCTATGCCGAGGGTTTTGAAGCGGCGACCTGTGCGCTGGCTCTCAATAGAATGAAGTACATGCGTGCGGGTGAGGACATGCCCGATATCGAAAAACTGTTTGTGTGGCATCTCACTGAAGAAATCGAACATCGAATGGTCACGTTCAATATTTATAAGCACCTTTATGGCGGCTATTTTTACAGATTGGTGGTAGGCATGTATGGTCAGTACCACTTTTTTAAATACGTCTATCGGTTCGCCAGATTCATTGCTCAAAACCAGCCTTCAGTGGACGAGAGCAGGCCCTCCGGAAAGAGCAAACGCAGCGAGCAAGGTCCGAAAGCCGCTTTTGCGCTTCTCGGTAGTCTTCTTGGTACCTATCTGCCCTGGTATGACCCGGCCAAGCTAAAACTGCCCGAGAATATTGGTGCCTTGTCAGAGAGGTTCTCGGAAGAGGCGCTTGAAACCAGGGGCGTCAGTTAGCGGGTAGATGGCACGCAACGCTGCTTGTTTTTATGTGCTGGTAGCGGGCATGCCTTCCGGTACCACGGCACGAATAGGAGACCAGGATTATTATGGCCGGATGCGTAAGATGCTGGAGCCGGAATGGATGACTTTTACAGCGTTTCACCACGCCGAGTCAGCACTCAGCCTGGATTGGCGCTCTCATAACAGGAGAAGTTGAAGAAGGTCTCACTGTTAATAAAGTTGAGATTGAGTAACCGCAGGGCATCCTCAGCCTCTACTTCCATCATGACTTCGCCGTTCCAGGTGGCACCATCGAAGATGTTGATCAAGTTGTTCCTGTTGATGAAGACCTGCTCGTTGGGGGCAAGGGTCGGCAAGATAGTCTGGCCCGCAGGACCTACCTGATTACCGTTTGAGTCATACAGTGTTCCGGTCACATTGGTGATGGCGGTGTCGCTGATGTTTATAAACCGGATATAGGTAATGTCCGATGAGTCCAGACCTTCGATGTTATGAATCTGGTTCTGGCGTACACAGTTAACGTTGCTCACCAGTCCGCTGCGAGAGGTCTGCTTGGTCATCAGTTCAAACGCACCGGAGCCGCTGACTTCCAGCATTGAAGGCCCCTTCCAGGGCGAGGTGTTGAAAATCTGCTCAAGGTCGGCGGTCGATACAACCACTCTGCCTTTGGCGGCGGCGTTGCCAAGCACCTGGTCCGCTGCGCCAAGCTGTTCACCCTCTCTGTTGTACATCGTTGCCGTGAACTGCTGGGCCGTGTCACTGGTATTGACGATATGAGTCATGGATATGTTCGGGCCGGTCGTAGAGGTTTGTAAATAGACTCTGCCAATTTCAGCTTCATTGCCTTGCTCAAAACAGGAGAAGTTAAAGAACGTTTCGCCGTTGATCAGGTTCAGGTTCAGCAGTTTTAACCCCTCTACTTCTGTCACTTCAAGCAGCGCTTCACCTTCCCAACCGGCGCCGAAGGATTGCTCAAATTGAAGAATGTTGATCCAGACCATTTCCTTGGGCAGGAGCGAGCCGACCAGTTCAGTGTCAGCGGAACCGATAATATTACCTGAGGAATCATAGAGGGTGCCCCTGATGCTGCCCATGGCATTCTCGGTTGTGTTGATCAGACGGACGTAGGTCACGCCATCAGGATCGTACCTTTCGATATTGAGGACCCGGTTTTCCCTGACGCAATTAGTATTACTGATGAGACCACTTCGGCTGACAAGCTTTGACATCGCGGCGAAGTTGCCGGAACCCACAACCTCGACCATCGCTGGACCTTTCCATGGGTCGACAGCGAACAGGCTTTCAAAATCACTTGAATCCAGGATAAGTCGACCTTTGGGCGGCACCTCGGGTCCCAGTGATTGATAGGCGCTCCCCAGCCGCTCGCCCTTTAGGTTAAAGACCGTGCCAGTGAAACTCTGTGCATCTTCACTTGTATTTACAATGTGCAAACGGGCGATGTTTGGACTGTTCGTTGTGTTCTGCAAATACTGCGTCGCCTTGGGCAGTGCAAGATACTCTTCAAGGTTAGTGCTGTCGTTGTTGTCACTATCATTGTTCGCATCATCAACCAGAGGGTCATGGCCTGCGACCAGTTCGTACCGGTCAGGCATGCCGTCGTTGTCGTCATCCCGGTCTGCGTTGTTACCCAGACCATCGCTGTCGGTATCCACCGATTCGTTGGCATCCTGGGGGAAGGCGTCATCGACATCAGGTATGCCGTCTCCGTCCTGGTCAGCCTGTGCAGACACGTCGAAATTTGCGACCTGAAAACGGACCGCGTTCAGGCTCATGGCAGCATCTGCGGGAGCCGGTTCATCAGGACCAGCGCCGCAGGGCGATCCATTACACTGCGACACACCCGGGTTTGAAAAATAAGGTAGTTCATCCGATACGTTAAATGCTGAGCCATACGCCATGACTGTCGCGAAGCTGTTTGTGACGCCGTGACCGCGAGACCAGATAAAGGTGCCCGTGCTGTCCTGCTGTGCAGAATGTCCCAGCCCCATGTTGTGGCCGATCTCGTGAATCATTGTGATGTCGCCGCATTGGTCAAATTCGATGAAACTGGCAGAGATATGGTCTGTTCGGGTGACAAACCCCTGGGTAGCAAAACCGCCGAGTGTCGCCAGACCACAAGTTTGAAGTCCATCGTAGGGGCGAAACATGGCAATCAGGTCGGCACCCGCGTCTGTTCTGGACTGTTGCAGATTGCTGAAGACGCCTTCACCGTTTTCGGCCGCATTCAGCCACTGGGAAATGCTCTGGCTCGTATCCATGGCCAGTTCCTCGCTGGCAACAAGCCGCACGGTCATGTTGACGCCGCTGTCAGACAGGGCAAGGTTGGAGACGGCGATCAGGTGATCAAGCCGTGCTGAGGGGTCACCGTCATACAAAGCACTGGTATCCCTGCTGTATACCGCCAGTACATCAATGACGCTCGATCCTGGTGTTGAGGAACCGGACCCGGGGTCGGTACTCATCAGTTTTTCATTGTCATCGGCAACACCATCGCCATCCGCGTCCGTCAGATAATCTGCGCTGGTTACGTTGAATGACTGATCGTCATACATAACACCCGGTGCCCGGACCGTGTGCATTAACAACGTTGTAGTCCCGTCGGTCACGACCAGATGATAAAAAGTGTATTCTGCCGGGATCGACGAGGTATCGTAATCGGCGGTATCAGGCGAAGACCGGGATCCGGCCGCAATCCGGGAGACGCCATTGTATTGTCCGATTGAAAGATAAGGTCCAGCAAAAAAGTTTTGGTTCTCTGTTGCAGCTAACAAGACCTCCACGTTTTGATCAGATAAGCCGCCGTTGCCTATTGCCGGGATATTCAGGGTGACTGCTGAGCCTGCCATGGAGATGGTCGGGTCGGAAACGAAGTACAGATCCCCGAAGCTTCTGGAAGCCGCTTTTCCGAAACTTACCTGATCACTCATCAGCGTCAGATCCCTTACCGAGCCATCTTCAAGTAGCAGGATGGTAATGTAGTAGAGCCCTTCGTCAGGTTGGCTGAATGCGCCCTGGTAAGTCGTCTTATTGATTTGGCTATTGGCGTCGAGGCTCGACGTAATGATTAGTTCACCAAGGTACTCGGACGTTGAAGAGGAAAAATAATCGCGATCAGAATGCGCGTAGGCGGATAAAGTCAGCTGACCGGTTGCGCTGCTGCCTCTGTTGAGTACACCAAATGCTGTAATTGTCGAGCTGGAAGAAGCGGATTCAACCGTGCAGGGGCAGATCAACTCGAGATCGGGGCCGTCTTTACCGGCCGCCAGTGAGTCGCCAAGGGCGGCTAATAGCAATACGAATAAGGCAGTGCGTAACTGCATCTCTAAACCTCTGGTTCCCTGGCTGCTTCTTTGGCTCGTTCTTCGTGCCGCAGAACCTTCCTCCCTGGCACAACATAATCCGGCTGGGAAAAATCCAGACCCTCGTTGATGGTCTTAACCGAGACAATCCTTCCCGTGCCATCTCGTGCTTCCAACTGGTAGCGACCCGCTTGCGTCTGGATCGTGCCGAAGGTCTGAAATTTTCCTACGGTGAAAACAAATCGGTAATGCCCATCCAGGAAACCCGTAATCACACGATTACCTGACCCGGTTATGCTTACCTCGGTTACGCGGCCTTCGTGAACGCTATCTTCCTGCGGCACGAATAGCGCAACATCGTCTCCCTCTTTTAGGTTGGACAAATCGGTCAAGTTCACGGACATACCTTTACCCGCTATCGGAGCTGATGCTGGTTGTACTATCAGAGGTCCTGTCAGAGACGCTGTCTGCTGGTAGGTGGTTGGTTCCGTGAGTGTATCTTCCTGTCCCGTGGGGGAGGTCATTTCAGGCTCTTCAAAAGTTGGCCAAAACACAGTCAGTCCGGCCATGATGACCAGGACGACAAGCGCTGTTGCAATTTTTTTCATCGAAACCCACGAGCCCTGATGGTGAACTTTCCGACCTCTTTTGGGGTTACCCGATCCAGCATAATTCTGTTTAGGGAAGTAAGGAGTGAATCGAGGCTAACATCCTTAGCCGTTGGGCATCAATAATCGAGATGTGAGGTCAACTGGAACAAAAAATTCTTCCACTGCCAATAAACCTCCATCTCTGGATATAGATCAACTAATCGATCCTGAAAGTCGCCTACTATTAAGCATTGGATATGGAGATAGATATGATCTACGAGGTACAGGGCGACATTCTTTTAACGAAAGCACAGGCGATTGTTCACGGTATTGCTGCAAACGATCCTATGACACAGGGGCTAGCCATGTCCCTTCACCAGAACTACCCGGCCATGCATAAGGATTTTCATCATTATTGTCAGACACAACGTCCGCAAACCGGCGACGCCTGGATCTGGGGTGGTGCAGAGAATGTTCGAATAGTGAACCTCATTACCCAGGAGGGTGGCTATGATCATGGCAGCCGTCCCGGCAAGGCGACGGTGAAATTTGTGAGTGATTGTCTGAAATCCCTGGTGAAAATTGTCAAGAAAGAAAAACTCACATCGATTGCCCTGCCGGCTCTTGCAACGGGCGTCGGCGGACTTGACTGGGCCGATGTTGAGCCTGTTATCCGGCAACGACTGGACGACCTGGATATTCCGGTTTATGTCTACGTGGAATACCACAAAGACCAGAAGGCGAAAGAGCCCGGATTGTAAGTTAGCTCATGCAGTGTTCCTGCTGAACCGCGCCCTGAACCATTTACCTATCGTCGTCTGGGGGTCTGTTCTTCCCGTCATCACGTAGGTCAAAGCGGCGTCGTTCTGCAGGTTCCACTTCATCCTTGATTCATTCGCTATTGTCCCTGCGAACAGGATACGGTCACCCGGTTGGCAGGGCGTATCCAGGTCAGGCATGCAAAAAGCACCGAGGGTATTGGAAAATAATAACGGCAATGCGGCGAACATATACGTCCGGTCCCTGTGATCGGCCAATAAATGGCGCAGCATTACAATCTCTCCGGCGGCAAGCTTTTCGGTGACGGCGTGTGCTTCCTCGACGCATATCCTCACAGCCCAGATTTCAGGCATCCGATGGTTTGAGATTTGTCGTAGCTGGTCGGCCAGGGACCTTGCCCACAAATCATCATGTGCCCGGGCCAGACTGAGGAAGTCATCCACAAGACGATTAGTCAGTAGTGTTCTGATTTTATTCACCAAAACATCACTCGTCGCCATCACCAGGTCTGCCCGTGACGTTTGGAATAAATCCTTGTTGGAATGTTCATTTTGCCTGGCAATGACGAAGAGATCCGGGTTCAGCTCCAGTGCGGTTACAACGATAGACAGGTTGTTGGAGTCATCATCGGCACCAGCCACGATGCCTGAGACATTTTGAATATCCGCTTCATTGAGCGTGACGGCTTCGGTACCTAACCCGCACAAGGTTCCTTCCGGTTGATCTGGTATGAGCGCATTGGGTTCGATTATCTGAACCTCGAGCCCCTCACGGATAAGCTCTTTATATATGGCCTGCCCGAATCGTCCAAACCCGCAAAGTATCCAGCGGCCTCTTGGCACACTGATTAACTCAGCCAGTTCACTTCTGGATTCATCGTGGAACCACCGGCTCAGCAGGTACTGGTGAGGAGAATGAATGGCCATGCCAAGTAATGAGGCGAAGGTATCAAAAGGGTCAATAATGTGATCGGTGCCAAACGAGGCCAGATTGGCTTCAATGTCGCGTGAGTCAGCCCGACAAACAACCTGCAGGTCAGGATTGAGCACCTTGGCAGTGATGGCGATGTGCAGGTTGGCAGCATTGTTATCTGTCAGCGCGACAACACCCTTACACATGGGGTGATTGACACCCGCTAGCTGCATATATTCGGGGTTGGAAGCATCTGCGCATATTCCTGGCACATTCAGGGGAAAGTCACTCAGGGTGAGTGCATCGAGCCGATCCTGCTTGATGTCGATGACCGTCGCAGATTCAAGTCTTCGCAGGAGTGAATCGACCAGCTTGCTGCCGGTATCGCCATACCCGCAAACCAGGTAGAAAGGCTCTGTTAACAATTGCACCTGGCGAGAGAACCGGTATTCCAGTAACGCCTTTTTCAGGGCCTCATTCTGCAGCAGGTTAATGAGCGTGCCGATTGTGTATATCCAGGTTGCGACAGTGATGAAGAGAAAGACCAGCGTCCACATTCTCTGCGCATCGGTGAACGGATAGGGTATTTCACCAAAGCCAATGGTTGTTCCCATAAAGGAAACAAAATAGAAGGCATGGAAAAAATCCATGCGCCAGGTGTTTCCCTGATCATCGATGCCTGGAATGATCGTCAACCCAAAGGTAGCTATGGCATAGACGAAAGACAGCAGGAGTAAAGGTGCCCGCATTCTCCGTAGAATCAGGAAGACGATGGAGTTCATTCTTGCACTCCTAGCGGCGCAACATAACCGTTTCAATCACCAATAGCGTCACGGAAATCGTGTTGGCGATCAGTGCGCCACCAGCCAGTGAAACAATGCTCGACATCGCGGCAGGATTAAGACCCGTCATGGAAATATGGACCGCATAACCCCATACACCAGAAGCAGCAACCAGCTGTATCATCGCGACCAGACTGGTTGCGAGTAACACTGCGCCTATGTGTGAGCGATCACCAAATTTCAGAATGGTTGCCACCGCATTAACAAAAATCGCGGCATAAAGTTCATAGACATGATGGTGAGCGGGGTTTTCAATATCACCCACAAAGAAACCAAAATTCAGGGTTAGCGCCAGAATGATAGTAAAGGCGAAGATGACTTTCTCAAGATTCATTGACCCTCCTTAAGGACCTGTTCCCATGACTATACTTTACTTCATCTTCCGCAGGGTTGATGCGGGCCGTGGAAGTCTGATAATGATTAACAGGAAGACTAATAGAGTTTGGCCAGTCCATGAAGTACCAGAGCCCTGTAGTCAACAACACCTGCAATGCGCCCATCCTGCAAAACGGGCACGCACGATAGGCCGAACTGATCAAAAAGGCGTGAGCAGTAACGCACGTCCATTTCTGCCGGTACTGATATGACGGGCTTGCTCATGATTTCGTAGACATTGACGCGATCAGGGTGTCGATCCCTTGCCAGCACTTTCTTGGCGATGTCGGCGAGCAAGACGATACCGTACTCGTCATCTTCATCGCGCTTGTTCACAACCAGCACGATGGCTGAGTCTTGCAGGAGCATGTTTAAGGCATCGGTAACGGTAGCGGTGCCATCAATCATCAGGAAATGATCCTGCATCACTTCGGACACCCGAATGATCTTTTTCATAGCTCTTCCTCCACCTTTCGTGACAACGCCTGAATCTGGTGACTGACACCGATAGCATCTTCTATGTCTAACTGTACGGCAATGCCCGTGCCTTCTTTATCGTCTAACTCACCGGCCGCGCCTATATCTTCCAAAATTCGACGACAAAGATGTTCTTCCACCACAAACAGGAGCACATCTCTTTGTGTCTCGAGTTCCAACCCCAGAAAAGTCTTCTTGGGCTGCAGGCCTTCACCTCTGGCGTTATTGATAATTGTGCTGCCCGTCGCGCCGGCCTTCCTCGCGGCCTCCATGACGGCAGCGGTTTTGTCATCTTCGACAAAAGCGATAATTAATTTAAAGTGCATCGACTTTCTCCTGGTGATGAGATGCTGGTTTTACTCCGAAGATCTGTTTCGAATTTTGGCTAGCTGTGCGTAAGCCATCACGCTGATAATCGGAAACAGTGAGGCAAATGCTATGAGGCCAAAGCCATCAATTAGCGGGTTCCTGCCTGGCACGCTTTCCGATAGTCCAAGTCCAAGTGCCGCGACCAGCGGGACTGTGACCGTTGAAGTGGTTACCCCACCTGAATCATAGGCAAGAGGGATGATCAGCGGCGGGGCAAATCGCGTCTGGATGATGACCAGAACGTAGCCGCTGATAATGTAATAGTGAATCGGATCGCCCGAGACAATTCGATAGCAGCCCAGTGAAATGCCTACGGCGACCCCAAGGGCGACAGCGTGTCTCAGTCCGTTTGCGCTGATCGCGCCACCGGAGACTTCATTGGCCTTTATCGCCACGGCCATCAGCGATGGTTCTGCAATCGTGGTGCTCCAGCCAATGGCGAAAGCGAACAGATAGACCCAGTAGTAGTTAATCCAGTGAAAATGCTGGGCTACCAGTGCGTGGGCTTCAATAAATGATGGCGCGGTAAGCTGGCTCGCCATGACGCGTCCCAGCGGGAATAGTGCTTTTTCGAGACCCATCAGAAACAGGCTAAGTCCAACGATGATATAGATAAAACCGGCAATGACCCGTCGCGGTTGAGTGATGGGTTTGCGTATGACGAGAAACTGGAAACCGAAGATAATGGCTGCAATCGGTAGTACGTCAATGACGGTTTGGAGGAGGGTGGATACAAAATCAATGGCCAGTGCATTCATGACGCGCCGGTGACCAGCATGCCGTAAAACATCACAAAAATTATTGGGGTTAATGAAGCAAAAGCGATCAGACCGAAACCGTCAACCATCGGGTTGCGTCCCTTGATGGCTGATGCCAGTCCTATACCAAGGGCGGTTACCAGCGGGACAGTAATTGTTGAGGTGGTGACTCCCCCGGAATCGTATGCGATGCCGATGATCTCCCTGGGGGCAAATGCCGTGACGACCACAACCATCATGTAGCCACCAATGATCAGATACTGGATTGGCCAACCTTTCAATATACGGATAACGCCGATAGAAATAGCAAAACCGACTGATATCGCAACGGTGATTCTTAATCCCAGCGCGTAACCGTCTATAGCCGCCTGGTCCTGCGCGATCATGTTGCCTGCCGCAGCAATGATGGCGGCCTCTGCCGAGACAGCAATGAGTGCAGGTTCCGCAATGGTTGTCCCGAATCCCAGTGCAAAAGCAAAAACAATCAGCCAGAACAGACTTCCCTTTCGGGCGAAATCATTTGCCATCGATTCCCCGATTGGAAATAACCCCATTTCGAGTCCGTTGATAAAAAAATTCAGGCCCAGGAGCACCAGCGTGAGGCCAACCAGCATTTGCACCAGATTGGGAATGGGTTGCTGAAGCACAAGGATCTGGAAACTGACCACCACAAGAATGATCGGTACAAGGTCTTTGCCGCTGCCAGCAAGCGACACCAGGAATCTTTTTAAAAAGCTAACCATAAAAATGACATGAGTAAGATCAGGTGGAGTGATTCAAGACAGTCTGTCTTTCGTCGAAGCGCTTGAATCCCAATGGCATACTACCGTCTCTTTACACCCCTTTGTCTTGAGCTGGATCACAAAACCTTCAACCGTATGATGGCTTCATTGGTTACCTGGCCGTTGTGCGGATGCTGGTGGCCGAACAGGATCGACCGAGAGGAGGTTGGCATCAGTAAAGCAGCTGCCATTGCTGCACTGAAACCGTGCGGTTTTTCCTGTTAAACAACCGGAAGCGTAATAACAGTGCTTATCGATGAGGCCGATATAGCCATTACACAAACAACCGCACGCCCTTTACCCAGCCTGACGTCAGGCAACAGCTCAGGTTATTTGTTATCTGAGCCGGTGATGAAAAGCGGCAGCGGACGTGATCTGTGCTGACGCAGGTCACGTATAATATTGTACGGTCAAAAAGGCTGTAGAATAGCGTGGGCGAACTGCCTGACAACGAGGACTCATGTTCAGTCAAGAACGGATTCAATTTATTGCAAAGTTGCTGGCTCTGCCTTGTATGCTGGCGGCCTTGATCGGCTGCGATCAGCATGAGGATGGCAAGCCCGGGGTCAGGGATCCAGTGCGTGTCGTTGTCGAGCCGGTTCAGTTCAGTCACCAGCAGCTGATCGTGGAGGCTGTAGGTACTTCCCGTGCATTGCGTTCCGTCACCTTGCATCCGGTCGCCGCAGGAGAGGTTGTTGCCGTTGATTTCGAGCCGGGCCAGTTTGTTGAGGCAGGCCATGTGCTTGTCGTGCTGGACCAACGCAAGGAAAAGCTGGGCGTAGAACTCGCAGAATTTCGCCTTGGTGAAGCCGAAAGCCTCTATGCACGTTATAAACGAAGTGCAGAGACAGGCGCGACGTTACCAACAACCCTTGAAGCCGCGGCGACGGAACTTGAAGCGGCTCGAATTTCGCTGGGTCAGGCGCGTATTGCGTTGCAGGATCGCAGCATTGTTGCACCATTTTCGGGTCATGTTGGCATGACTGATCTTGATGCCGGCGACCGGGTTCAACCGGATACAGCGGTCACCACGCTCGACAGTCGAAGTACATTGCTGGTTTCGTTTGAGTTGCCCGAAGTGTTGCTTGAACAGGTCAGTAAGGGAGACAAGGTCAATCTGCAGACCTGGGACCTCAGCGCCACCGCGTTTGACGGAAAGGTCACTGATATAGGTTCCAGGATCGACCCCGGGCTTAGAACGTTCATCACCAGAGCTCAGGTCGATAACCGGGAGGATCGATTGCGACCGGGCATGAGCTTTCGGGTCAAAATGGTACTCGAGGGTGATTCCTATCCCATCATGCCGGAAATAGCCGTGCAGTGGGGGGCAGACGGCGCCTTTGTATGGACCTTTGAAGAAGGTATCGCTCGCCGAATCCCGGTGGATGTCATTCAGCGAACACGAGGCAGAGTACTGGTCGATGGGGTTATTGATAAAGAAGACGTCATTATCGTTGAAGGCATCCAGCGCCTTCGCCCCGGTATTGTCGTGCAACCCAATACTGCGATAGCCGGTGAGACAGTGTTGAAGCCTCAGCTTCCACTTGAAAAAGGCTGATGGCAGAGACCCTCCAACCCAACGTCACTTCAGATGAGGTGAACGATCTCCCAAGCTTGAGCATTCGCCGGCCTGTGCTGGTGCTTGTCCTCAATCTTCTGATTGCACTGGCCGGCGTTGCCGCTATTCTTGCGATAGAAGTTCGTGAACTGCCGGATGTCGATCAGCCGATCGTAACCGTAAGAGCTGTTTATCCTGGTGCTTCGCCAGAGACGATGGATGCGGAAGTCATCAGTCGCATTGAAGGGGCGGTCGCCCGGGTGTCTGGCGTTAAGACAATACAATCCTCGTCAGAGGAAACCGACGGGCGAATCAGAATTGAATTCCGGCCCGGCACGGACCTCAACAGTGCTGCGGCTGACGTCAGGGAGGCGGTGAGTAGAATATCGAGACGACTGCCTGAAAGGTTGGAGCAGGTTACGGTTGTCAAGGCGGACGGTGATTCGCGTGCTATCGTCAATCTGGCCGTGATGTCCGATACCCTGATGGACGACGATCTGTCGTACATCGTTGAGACAGACATTATTCCCCAATTGGTTTCTATTGATGGCGTGGCTGACGTTCAGACTTCCGGAGCGCGACAGCGTTTATTGAGAGTCGTTGTTGATCCACTTCGCCTGACCAGCTATGGACTGTCGGTCTCGGATGTAGCAGACGTATTAAGGCAGGCCGCTTTTGACGTTCCGGCAGGCAGTTTTCGGTCGCAGGACCAGGAATTGCTTGTCCGTGCGGATGCGTCAGTGGTTACCGCGGAGCAGGTATCTGATCTGATTATCAGTGATACCCGGCGAATTGGTGATGTCGCCAGGGTTTACTTCGGCCCGGAAGATGCCACGTCCTACACCAGGCTCGATGGTCGAAATGTGATCGGCCTTGGCGTTGTGCGCCAGGCGCAGTCCAACACCATCAAAATTTCCAACGGTGTGCATCAGGCGGTTGAGCAACTCAATCGACGATTTGATAACCTTGAGATCGTTATTACCGACGATAGCGCGACGTTCATTCGCAGTAGTATGCGTGAAGTGCTGACGACCCTCATGATCACGGTAATGATTGTCATCGGCACGATATGGCTATTTCTCGGTTCAATCAGAGCAACCCTGATACCGAGCCTTGCTATCCCGGTTGCCCTTATCGGTACCGTTGCCGGTATCTGGGTGCTTGGCTTTTCCATCAATATCCTGACGTTGCTCGCCCTGGTACTTGCGACCGGTCTGGTCGTAGATGATGCGATCGTCGTTCTTGAGAACATCCAGCGTCAGCGCGCCCAGGGGTTAGGAGCGCGTGCCGCCGCTGTGATAGGGACCCGCCAGGTATTCTTCGCCGTTATAACGACCAGTGTCATTCTGGTTTCTGTGTTTGTACCGATTGCCTTTTTGCCCAGTACCGCCGGTCGGCTGTTCAGGGAATTTGGCTTTGTGCTGGCACTGGCGGTCGCGATTTCAAGTTTTGTTGCCCTGTCATTAGTGCCCGCCATGGCGGCTCGATTGCCGGTTGACGCAAAACCGGGTCGTTTTCATCTCACGCTGCAGCGACTGGGCCTGAAACTGAGGACCATTTACGAGAGTCTGCTGGTACGTGTCGTGCATCACCCGGTTTCGGTCCTGGTTATTGCAGCCATTTTAGGGGGGGTGGCACTCTCGCTGTATCAACAACTCGACAAGGAACTGCTGCCATCTGAGGATCGGGGCATGGTACGTGTCTTTGCCTCTGGTCCTGACGGCGTTGGCGTCTCATACATGGAGAAGCAGTCGTACCTGATTGAAGACAAGCTTCTGCCCCTGGTTGAGCGTGGTGAAGTGACATCCATCTACAGTATTGTTGGCCGGTGGGATCCAAATCGAACCTTCATCAGTGCGCCGCTTGCAGATTGGAGCGAACGCGATCGTAGTCAACAGGAAATTATTGCAGAGCTCAGAGAGTCGATGGGTGAGCTTACTGGTGTGCGTGCTTCTGTCTTTAGTGATAACAGCCTTAATCTGCGGCGAGGCGGCGGTGGCGGTATTCGGGTGGCGCTTGTTGGTAACGACTACAACGAGATATTTCTGGCCGCACAGAAATTTACCGAGGCAATTGATATCAGCGGCAGTTCCCTGTCGGAGCCGAATATTTCCTATGAGCCAACCCAGCCACAGCTTTCCATTGAAGTAGACAGGCGTCGTGCAGCTGATCTGGGGGTTGATCTCAATGACCTGGCCAGTACGCTTCGGGCCATGATTGATGGCGACGAGATCATTGACCTGAACGTGGGTGATGAAGCCATTCCGATTGTCCTGGAGTCGGCCTCGGGTGAAATCAACGATCCGACGGATCTGATCAACTTATATGTCACGGCAAAGAATGGTCGCTTACTGCCACTGTCTTCCATGGTGACGCTGAAAGAAGAAGGTGTTGCAACCGAGCTGGATCGCCAGGCCCAGCGAAGGGCCATCGAAGTGGATGTCCAGGTGCAAAGTGGCTATCCGCTCAGGACAGCCGTTGATGAACTGCAAGCCATTGCCGCAGATGTACTGCCCGAAAATATTGACATGATTCTTCTGGGTGAAGCTGCAACGCTGGACGAGAGTTCTCGTGAGATAGCTGCCACGTATCTCATTGCAGTCCTGGTCGTTTTTCTTGTGCTATGCGCCCAGTTCGAGGGATTTACCAGTGCCGTCGTGATTACCCTGATCATCCCGTTCGGCATTGCTGCGGCTATCTTCGCCCTGTTCCTGTCGAACACGTCGATCAACGTTTACTCCCAGATTGGTCTCGTTATGTTGATAGGATTGATGGCGAAAAACGGCATCCTGCTGGTCGAATTTGCAGACCAGTTAAGAGACAGCGGCTATGAGCTGATCGATGCGATTACCGAAGGCTCAAAGGTTCGATTTCGGCCAGTAGTGATGACGTTGATGTCGACGGTGCTGGGCGGCCTGCCACTGATTCTCAGCAGTGGTGCCGGTGCTGAAGCCCGGGAGTCGATAGGTTGGGTAATCTTTGGCGGTTTGGGAATTGCGGCGCTTTTTACGCTCTTCCTGACCCCGGCACTTTATAGTCTGATTGCCCGTTTCTCACGGCCAAGAGCACATGAAGCGGATCGCATGCGCAAAGAGCTGGCGGAGGCTCGACTGCTTCAGCCGTGACTGCCAGCACAGGCATTCAATTCCATTTTCCCGGTCGAACATCTAGCCCGGATGTTTAACCAGTAAATCTACGCGATTAGGTACTCTGAAGACAAAGCCATTGTCAGATTCATGGGCCATAAATCGCTGCTTCACTTCTGCCAAAAGCGCGTCATCCAGCTTGTGATCCATGAATGTCGCATTGAGTACACCTGCTTCGAATTGCTCGAATGAACGCATCTTCACGATATTGTCGAAGAAAAACTCTTCCCTGAGTACAAACATATTCCCCTCTATCGCCCGGCCAAGGGCGTTGAAAGCCTGCGTTCGTACCAATTCCTCATCGTGAAATAGCCGGATGATTTCATTGAACTCTCCGTCAAAGACCGGTTCCGAAAAGTAGGCCATACCACCCGGCTTCAACACGCGCCGGATCTCCAGCAATGCCTGGTTCATGCTCTCTTCAGGCACGTGGTGCAGTGATTTGAACATTACAACGACATCAAAGGCGTTATCAGGTTCAGGAATCTCCTGCGCGCCATAGGATTTGAATTCGACGTTAGGCATGTCGGTGATTTTCAGGTTCTTCTGGTGCTGAATCGGGTCAATCTCGACGGCAGTTATTTTCTCGACACCTGACCGGTCTGCAATCATTCGCGTTTTTTCTGCGGCACCGCAACCCAGTTCCAGGATGTGCGTACCCTCGAGTGAGAGCATTCGGTCGATAACATCAATTTCGTCGATAACAGATTGTGGATCTGGGCTAATGAACTGCATTGAGTTTGAAGCCGACATTGACTGAATCCTCCAAGTGAAAACGGGTTAGCATGCAAGTCATGCTGTGCGACCTGTCGCAAGGTCAGGAAAAACCACAGTGTAGATTAAAGATTATGAGTCGGGATAGTGAATCTGAAGCTTCTTTGTCACTTGATCGAAACTGGCGTGATCAATTCAGCAGATTAGTTTGGTCTGATAGAGACACCGTGGCGTAAGAAAGGGATGAATATTTTTATACTTGATAGGGATATAGAGCAGTGCGCGAGATATCACTGTGATCAGCACGTTAACAAGATGATCCTGGAATCCGCTCAAATCCTTTGCACGGCACTCAACAAAAAAGGTTTTTCCACGCCCTATCGCTCAACACATATGAACCATCCGTGTGTGCGCTGGGTCGAGGCGTCTTATGATAATTTTCTCTGGTTGAACGAGCTGGCGTTGGCGCTGAACCGGGAAGCGCAGTACCGGTACGACAAAGCGCACGATCATGCCTCTGTTAAAGTGCTGAAGGCGATTATGGATCATCGATTTGAGGCGCATGGGTTGACCGGGTTTGCCCAGGCTATGCCTGATCAGTACAAAGATGCTGATGACCCGGTGTCGGCCTATCGTGCCTTCTACAGTAATGAAAAAACCTTTGCGACATGGCGAAAACGCGACGTTCCGGATTGGTATCGGTTGGGAAAAGCAGCATGAATACCAAAACAACTGACCCACTGGCGAATTGCCTGTTACGCTCCGCCCGGGTCGATGAACTGCCATTGATCAATCGAGTTATTGCCTCTGCGGTGATGAACTGGCCAAAACGGCAGCGGCTCAAGCGGCTTTCGGTGTCGAGTTACGTTCTGGATGAATTCGATGTAGGCGATTTCCATGTCGTCGTTTGCGAACGGCTGGGGCACCTGGTTGGTGTGTCGGCCTGGGTCGAAACCGGTCCGGGTAGGGGTTTACTTCACTCCCTGTTCGTTCTTCCTGTCGTAAAAGGGCAGGGGATTGGCAGATTGATGATGGAATCTGCTTTTAAAGAGGCACAAGCGCAGGGTATTTGCATCATGCAGATTAAGGCAGATAAAACCGCGATTCCGTTTTTTAGCCTCCACGGCCTGGAGGCGACTACGCCCAAAAAACCGGACGATTACCCCTGTTTATTCTCTAAAACGTGGTCTGCAGTCGCCTGAAATCACCCTGTCATTGATAAGGTTCGTTCTCTGTCACTAGGGCTGATCGTCGGAAGCCCACTGATAGCTGGCAGGTTATTTCAGCTCCTTTTAATCATTAAAATCGATCGTATTGATGAAAATAATTAGTTTTCTTGTTCGCGGCAATACGCTCACAATACCGCCACTTTAACGTTCCCCACCAATCACGGTGCTGCTTTGCGGCACAACGACGAGAACAAAATCTATGAAAACGAATCTAGCTGCTTCACTCAAGACGTTAGCTGCGGGGATATTTGCCCTGACGCTGACGTCACAGCTTGCTGTTGCTGATCCTGCAACAATGAGCAAACCAAAAGGCGCCATGGGATCCGGAAAGGTTGATGCTAACCAGCCGAAGTCGAACCAGTTCTGGTGGCCTGATCAACTGGATCTCTCCCAGTTGCGAGATCGTGACGGTCGCTCTAACCCGCTGGGTGAAGCGTTCAACTACGCCGAAGCTTTTTCAGCGCTTGATCTGGATGCGGTGAAAGCTGATGTCGATGCGCTGCTAACGACTTCACAGGACTGGTGGCCAGCAGATTTCGGTAACTATGGCCCCTTCTTTATTCGAATGTCCTGGCACAGCTCTGGTACTTACCGCACATTGGATGGCCGTGGAGGCGGTGATGGCGGTCAAATGCGCTTCGATCCGTTAAATAGTTGGCCTGATAATGGCAATCTCGACAAGGCACGCAGATTGCTGTGGCCGGTCAAGCAAAAGTACGGAAGCAGTCTTTCCTGGGGAGACCTGATGATACTCGCAGGTAATGTTGCCCTGGATAATATGGGGTTCAACACTTACGGATTCGCGGGTGGTCGCTCAGATGACTGGGAGCCAGATCTGGTCTACTGGGGTCCCGAGCTTGAGATGCTGGCAAGTGACCGTGAAGACAAGGGAGGCGATCTAAAGCGCCCTCTTGGCGCGACGCATATGGGGCTGATATACGTGAACCCCGAGGGCCCGAAGGGCAAGCCGGATCCCGTTGGCTCAGCGCGTAACATTCGTGTTGCATTTGGTCGTATGGCGATGAATGACGAAGAAACGGTTGCGCTGGTCGCCGGTGGCCACACCTTTGGCAAGATGCACGGGGCGCGCAAAGCGGCTGAATGTGTCGGTGTAGAACCTGGTGCAGGTGAAATCGAACAGCAGGGACTTGGCTGGAAGAACAAGTGCGGTAAGGGACACTCAGAAGATACGACGACGAGTGGGCTTGAGGGTGCCTGGACGCAAGCGCCTACGCAGTGGACAACGCTGTACCTGTCTAACCTGCTCAATATTGAGTGGAAACAGACTCGTAGCCCCGCTGGCGCTATCCAGTGGACGCCAGCTGATGAATCCCTGCACAATTCTGTTCCGGATGCGCATATCAAGGGCAAATTTAATGCGCCTGTCATGACAACGGCTGACCTGGCGCTCAAGTTCGATCCAGAGTATCGCAAGGTGGCAGAACGTTTCCTCGCTAATCCTGACGAGTACCAGCAGGCTTTCGCAAAGGCCTGGTTCAAGCTGACCCACCGCGACATGGGCCCCCGGACTCGTTACCTGGGTAACAGTGTTCCGGACGAAGCGTTGATATGGCAGGACCCGGTGCCCGCGATTACCTACAAGGCAGTCAGCGACCGGGACGTTAAGAAACTGAAGAAGGCTATTCTCGATTCCGGGCTGTCGGTTTCCGAACTGGTTCGTACCGCCTGGGCCTCTGCGTCTACATTCCGCGCGAGTGATATGCGCGGTGGTGCAAACGGAGCGCGGGTCGCATTGGCGCCACAGACTGCCTGGGCGGTCAATAATCCGTCTGAACTGTCAAAAGTGCTTGAAGGACTGCGTGCTGTTCAGGCTGACTTCAATGATAACGCCCGCGGCGGCAAGCAGGTTTCCCTGGCGGATGTCATCGTTCTGGGCGGCGCGGCAGCGATAGAAAAAGCAGCGAAGGACGCTGGAATCAACGTTGAGGTACCGTTCGTGCCTGGTCGCGCTGATGCGACGCAGGTGCAAACGGATGTGAATTCCTTTGCCCTGCTTGAACCGTCAGCCGATGCGTTTCGTAACTACTTCAGCAAAGATGCCAGTTATCGCTCACCGGCTGAAATGCTGGTGGATAAGGCAGATCAGCTGAACCTGACGGTGCCGGAAGTGACGGTATTGCTGGGTGGTATGCGAGCCCTGGATGCAAACATGGGTGCTGCGCAACATGGCGTGTTTACTGATGCGCCGGGTACGCTGACGAATGACTTCTTTGTCAATCTGCTGGATATGTCCACGGTCTGGCGCAAGTCAGGTGTCGATGGATTATATGAAGGTCTGGATCGTAAATCCGGTGAGGTTAAATACACCGCCACCACGGTCGATCTGATTTTCGGCTCTAATTCAGAGCTCCGCGCGATCGCAGAAACCTATGCGTTTGCCGGTGCAGAGGAGCGATTCGCTCAGGATTTTGTTAACGCGTGGGTCAAAGTGATGCAACTGGATCGCTTTGATCTCAAGTTCGAAATCTAAATGTTTAGTATCGTGCGCAGCGCTGGTTTCTCCAGCGCTGCGTTAACGATCCATTCTCTGCGAGTAGCTGATGATCGCTACCGCTCCAATTCATTAATACTGATTCCAGAGGGTGTCTTTAGTTTCTCGAACCTATCCAGGTTGCTAATTTCTTTCCTCGCTGAATATTCTTCATAAGAATGCTTTGTAAATTATTCGCAATTCCCGGGCCACGCCATGCTCGGCCTTCCTAGAGTCTGATGTCGTAAAAAGCATTGAAGACGTCGCCATCAAACGGGATGACATTGAAGCTCGAAAGACCCGCCGCGGCCGTCATTTCGCGCGCTTTTTGTTCATGAAAACCGAGGGTGCCCAGACCGGCGCCGTCAGCTGTCGACAGTCCGGCTGACATGCAGACCAGAACCGAAAACGAATAGGCCAGGGTCGCCATTGGGTTATCCCGTCGATTTTCTGCGAACGTGGGGAATCCCTTTACATCAGCGCAAAGCCAGGAGCCGTCGGGTTTAAGTGAATTTTTGATGGCGTCAATCAGCTGCGCCGGGTGTGTAGAGTCGTGCACGACATCAAAGGTGGTAATGAAATCGACGGAACCGTCCTCGGGAAGAGGATCAAAGACCGGGTTATGCAGTTTGATATTCTTTACACCAGCCGCAGCAATGTTCGCCCGTGCTCTCTCAAGAGCATGCAACGAAATATCGTAGCCGATGAATTTGCTTTCCGGGAAAGCTTTGGCCATCGCAATGGTTGATGTCGCGCCGCCGCAGCCTACGTCGGCAACACTCGCACCTGCAGTCAGACGTTCAGTGATGCCGTCAAGGCGTGGCAGCAACGCTGGAACAAGATAGTCTGTCTGGAACTTCCTGCTCATTCTTTCGATACCGCAGGCGCATCCTTCTCCCTTGTCGTCAAAACTCTGACCAAGACCGGAACGAAAACAATCAGGCAGGTGTTCCACGGTGTCGAACATGGCAACAACCGATTGAATCATCCCGCCCATGTATGCCGGATGATCTTCTTCAGCCAGGACGGCCTTACCTTCCTGGCTGAGGAAGAAAGTATTGTCTGCCTCGTCAAACTCTATCTGGCCAATGCAGGCTTGTTGGTACAACCATTCCCTGACCCAGCGCTCTGAAAGATGGGTTGCTTCGGCCAGGTCACCGCTTTGCATCGGACCTTTCTCTGCCAACGAGCGATACAATCCCAGCTGATCGCCAATCATGGTCAGGGCGCAGTTCAATCCTCCGGTGACGCTGTTTGATACTTGACCCGCGAAGGCCTGAAGTGCTTCTGGATTACGGTCTGTCATTGGAACCTCTTCAAGAATAATAAATTGATGTTGCCAAATCGGATGATGTCTACAATCTGACTCGGATAACGACTTCAGCAGTATAAGATAACCAATGCTATCCGAATTCCAACCTTCATACAGAAAGGCGACTATGACAGTTTCAAGACGATCATTAATCAAAGGGCTCGCTGCAGGCGGCGCCGCGGCATCCCTAGCGTCATGCGCGGCTACTGCCCCAACAAAAACACCGGGCCGGCGTTAACGTTACCGGACACGCCAGACCAACCGGTCTTCAATCATGCGCATGCGGTTGAAGTTATGCAGCGCGAAGGCGTTGATCTCGTGATCTGCAGTGATCCTGTGAATGTCTATTACCTGACAAACCACAGGATTGTTTCAAATTCCCTGGGTATGGATGGTATGGCCTTTGCCTCATTTGCTGCATCCGGGCGAAGCAAGCCCGCGCTGTTGACCGGCAAGTTTTCCTACTACCTTTCGAGCGATGACAAAACCGTTCCTTCCCATATTGACCTCAAGTTGTTTACCTCACCGGCAGAGCCTGATATTTATCAGACGTTGACTGATGTTGAAGACCTGATGTCAGCGCCCGCATCTGATGGTTACATCACGCCCACTTTTGCCTATGAGCCCTTTCGTGATTATGAAAAGGCGCGACGCGACACCATTACGGCAGCAACCGCTGATGTAGCAGCCAGCAGTGACGCGGCGTTATTAAGGGCGATCAGGGACGCGGACCTGCCAAACAAGACGGTTGCGGTCGATAACCCCAACCTCATAGCGACTCTTAATCGAAGTGGATTGGATATTCATTTCGTGGATGGAGAAAGACTACTGCGCCGCATTCGACTTCAAAAAAGCCCCGCAGAATTAGTACTCATGCGCTATGCCGCTGCTGAAAACGCCGCGGCAGCGCTCGCTGCAGCCAGGACGGTTCGAGAGGGGGCCACATTTCAGGAGATGCGAGTTGAGTTTGCGAAAGCGTGTGGTGCGAGGCTGCTAACCCCAGGGTATCTGCTGATTGACGGCGTTTTTGCTCCGTTAACGCAGACGAAGTTCGAGGCTGGCCGTTCTTTCCTGATCGATGGTGTCAGTGACTTTGAAGGCTATCATGGAGACTATGGCAGAACGGTTTGTGTCGGGGAACCAGGTTGTCGAATGCAGGGAGTTGTCGACGCGCTGTCTTTTGTCTGGGACCGTGTGTTGCCAGAACTCAAGGTTGGCGTCACCTATGCAGAGATATGGGCGCTCGGCCAAAAACTGTTCACAGAAACCGGTGTCGATGCGGGGCTGGTCATGGGGCCACACGCCGTAGGGCTTCACCATACGGATGAACCCGGCGCGACTGAATTTGCGCCTTTTGCCAAAGATAACCTGACACTGCAAAAGAACATGGTTATCAGTGTTGATATGCCGGTGCTCGGCAGTGGCCTCGGGGGACGGCCCATCTGGAGGATCTGGTGCTTATTACGGAGGACGGACCTGAACTACTGAACCCGGGTGATAACAGGCTCATCATTGTTTGAGTTGCCTTGACCCAGGTGCGGGGTGCGGCAAACCTGAAACGTTACGACTGGGCGAATAAATCCGATCTTGCTGTGTTCGTTATTGTCAGGATCGCCGGGTGGCGCAGTTTACGTTCCGGTGAGATGGCGTAGTAGTATTCCTTGATGCCGGGTACCTGACCGATCTCTGCCGAGTGATACATATACTCGATTTCTTCTGCAATCACCGAGGGCGCCGGAAACAAGCCCTGCCTGGCTTCACCAAATGCCTTCATCAGGGCGCTGTCATCGAACTCCGCGGCGATTTTTGGCGACAGCCCGTTTTGTTCGAACCAGTCATCGAGCGCTCTTCTCATGGGGGTCTCTATGGTCGGCAGGAGCACCTTCTGCTGGTTGAGACTTCCTGGAAAATCACGTTTCAGCTGCTTTCCGGAACCTTTCCTGGCAAAGAAGGAAACACCGCTTTCACCCAGCAGGTGATTAAACGCCTTGATGTGCATGCCCGGCTGTATGGGACGATCAGAGATAACCAGATCAAGCCGGTGCACAGACAGTTGTGCCAGAAGACTGTCAAAGTCATTTTCATGGCAGACGATTCTTGTCTTGTCCTCCCCCTCGAAGATGGGGGCCAGTATGCGGTGAGCGATCAGCTTGGCAATGGAGTTGACGATCCCGACTCGTAGTGTCTGAGTGGTTCCGGGTTCATCGCTGCTGACCCACTGCGCCAGTTCTGAGCCCAGTGTAAAAATTTCCTCTGCGTACTGGAATACCACCTGACCGGTTTTTGACAGCAGCAGCCCGCGGCCAACCCTGTCAAAAAGTGGATCACCAACGGATTCTTCAAGGAGCTTGAGTTGCCCGCTGATCGTCTGGGGTGTGAGGTGGAGTACCTCGGCAGCGCGGACAATGCTGCCTTCCCGGGCGGTAGTCCAGAAGTACAATAGGTGGTTGTAGTTAAGATGTCTCAAGGTGTCTGTCCGTCGTGAGCTGGCTGGTGTTTGACTCGCTAGTGCTTAACTGGCTAGTGCTTAACTGACAGGGCATCCGTCAACAGGCAGAGTCCACCTGAACGAGTCAGTATTGGCCTGATGGCTTCAATCACGTTTGCGGCTTCTGCCTCTGTATCGCAGGCTGCGATAATGATGCAGTTGGTGTTGGTGCCTGCAGGCTCGTCGTTCCGCCTATCGCCACGACCGCCGCGACCGCTGACGGATGGGATTAGCGTATAGCCGGAGACTTCCAGCTTGGCCAGGCAGTCGATGACTCTATCTGCGAGGACCTCTTCAATAATAATTTCCAGGCGTTTACACGTATTCATGATTTCGTCTCTAGCTTATGAGGCCGGCCAGGGCATGGTAAAGGGGGATTCCGATGATGATGTTGAACGGGAAGGTGACCGCCAGTGACATTGACAGGTACAGCGCCGGATTCGCTTCCGGCAGCGACAGGCGCATGGCGGCGGGTACAGCAATATAGGACGCACTCGCGGCCAGCACAGCAAGCAGCAGCGTGTCTCCCTCTGAGAGTCCCAGCAGGTAGGACAGGATTAGCGCGATGGCGGCATTGAACAGTGGGAAGGCAATGGCGAATGCCAGCAGGCCATATCTTCCGGACATCTCGGTCCGGTCAATGCCTGAAAACAGTGAGGGTAATCTGCGCGCAGCGACAATACCCATATCCAGCAGGAACAGACACAGTATTCCAATAAACAAATCCACGACAAAGGGTGATATCTGTGCCATCCCGGCAGGTCCCGTCACCCAGCCGATCAGCATGCTGCCCGTCACCAGAAACACAGAGCTGTTCAGGAAGGACTCCCTGAGTAGTTCGGACAGAGACTGGGTTGGCGCTTCGTTTTCCGCAGTGACCTGGTGGAGACGGTAGAGGGCAAGACCGACAATGATAGCCGGAGCTTCCATGAGTGCCATCGCAGCCACCATGTATCCGCTCCATTCAATGCCATTGCTGTCCAGGTAACTGGTGCAGGTGACGAACGTCACTGCGCTGACCGAACCATAGGTGGCTGCAATAGCGGCAGCATCCTGAAGCGGAATTTTCTTTCGAAGCAGAAAAAACGCGACAACCGGAACCAGCATCGACAGCAGGACGGCCACGGACAAACCTTTTAAGGCATAAAGATCCAGCGAGTTGACGGAGAGGGCGACACCCCCTTTGAACCCGATGGCGAACAGCAGGTAGAGGGAAAAGAACTTTGCGATCTGTGGCGGAATATCAAGGCCGGATCGAACGAAAGTAGCCACCACGCCGAGGAAAAAGAACAGCAGTGGTGGCGAAGTCAGGTTGCCAAGAAAGGTAGCGGCGTCCATCTAAAATTGACTCATTTCGCAGATCTCATCGTGTGGTTATTCATCCCCTCCCAGCGCGCCGAGCAGGTGCAGCAGGCTGGTAAACAGATTATAGATAGCGACGTACAGACTAACAGTCGCCATGATGTAGTTGGTTTCTCCCCCGGCAAGGATGTTCTGTGTCTCGTAAAGAATCAAGCCCGACATCAACAGAACAAACAGGCCTGATACCGCCAGCGCCAGACCGGGAATCTCGAGGAAGATAGCGGCCAGTCCCAGCATGAACGCTGTCAGGATGCCGATGAACAGGAAATTGCCCATGTTCACAAATTTAAGCTCAGTCTTTCTGGCATAGGTCGACAGTCCGATAAAAACACCGCCGGTAACGGTGAACGCCGTTGCAATAATCGTCGGTCCTGATGACATCGAGAGATAGAAGTTCAGCATAGGACCCAGGGTATAGCCCATAAAACCGGTAAGGGCGAAGACTGAGGCCAGGCCCCAGACGCTGTTTTTAAGATACGACGTCAGGAAAAGCAGGCCGATAAAGCCACCCAGCGTCAGGAGAAGGCCCGGGTGTGGGAGTTTCAACATGGCGCTCGTGACGGCTACCGCGCCACTGAACAGCAATGTCATTGATAGCAGCCTGTAGGTGTTCACCAGAACCTGGTTTGACGCCAGACGGTTCCCACTTTCTGACGCGCCTGCAGCCGATAGTTGCGGGTCTGTCTTGTGAGCCAGTGATTCGTTGTTCATATCCTTTCGTCCTCTCTTGTAAACATCTGGTTTAGATATCCGAGGAGTGTGTCGAATAGACGTAGTTGATTCCATTCGTTTGTTTTTTCCTAACTGTTCGTTAATATCGATCTATTGAACTGTAATCATCGAGTATACCTTTTTGTAGGCGTGTAGGAAACTCATTGCCGTCTATTCAAGTGGAGTGAGTAAATGTTTGAATTATTGATGGCTATATCAGCAGGTCTGTTGCTGGTTTTGGCGGCTTTTCTGCTAATAAACTACGTTTCACACCGTCTTTATCCGATCAGGATTGAAAGTGAAGCGCGGCGGTTTCATATCTCTACCAATCATATGAGGGGTAGAGCCAACACGCGCCCCAATTATTAGGAGTAGTAACGACAGATAACAATGATGACGTCAGTGATGGCTGTGCGAGCCCGGCCTTCGCATGCGGCGGTCAGCTGGTGGTGGTTGATAAAGGTGTTACTTCTGCCAAAGCGATTTTTCGAGGGTTAAGTCGCTGTCAAAAACTGGTGACCAGAGAATTTGAGCAGAGGCGAAGAACTGATCGACAGTTACTGGCAAATACTGAAACGGGTAAGAGGCTTCAATTCTCTCGAACGGAAGACGAAAAAATGTCCGTTGATCTCATCAGCAGAGTGTCATGAGAAAATGGGTTTCCAACTACCTGTGATAGATAACATTTTCCAGTAAGACGGTTTCTGGCCGGATCGGTTATTCCAGATAGTTTGCCCTGACACGATTGAAGACTTCGTCGTTGATACCGATGCTGCGAAGATACTCAAGGGGCCCGCCCCAGCGTTCTTCCAGCCCATCAAGAAAATCACCAATGGCGTCGTCAGGTACGCCCGCGGCGCGCATCATATCTTCCCTGCTCATACCTTCCGGTAAACCAACATACTCCTCAATGAAATCGACCTGCCGTTCAACATCGCGATTGGTAAGCTGGTAGTCGGCTTCGATCCAATCCCGTTCGACGCCGAGTACCGACAGCAGGAACGCGGTTGATACGCCGGTACGATCTTTGCCGGCGGTGCAGTGGAGTACCAGAGGCCCGGTTGATGCGTTTGCCAGGATATCAAACAACCTGATCCAGGCTTCTGAACCAAATTCGAGGTAGCCAAGGTACCGTTTACCGGAGATGCCGGTGTCACCGACAAGGCGGCTGAGCGTGTCAGTGCCACCGTCTGGTATCACGGGGATGTTGTGGTGCGTCGCCCCCATGGTTACCAGTGGTCCCTTCCCCTGGTCAAGAATTTCTTCCGGTTTGCGCAGGTCAATCTGGGTTTGGATGCCGAGGGTCTTGAGCATTTCAAGATCGGCTGCAGTCATCCTGTCCTGTCGGCCGGCGCGAAAATATTGCCCCCAGCGAACCTTTTTGCCGCTGGTAGAAGGATAGCCACCAATGTCACGAAAGTTAAAGCTGCCCTCGAAGGCATGGTGGCGGTCGGAAAGATTAATCAACATGTTTACAGGTGCTTTCAGGGAAGTGTCCAACGATACCATTCGCGCCGAAAAACGCCAGACACCGATTAATTGATCCGCTGGCAAGGCTGGTGATGTACCTTGTAAACTTCCTGAATGGTTGAGTTAAAACATATTGACGCGACATCCGTGGATGAAATTCTGGATGCCGTCGCGACTGATGGTGCCTGTATAGCCAGTAATGCACTCACAAGTCATGTCTGTGAGCGGCTGGTCGATGACTTCAGGCCACATCTTGATAGTTCGCAGTGGGGTGTGGACGAGATCGGTTACAAAGACGAATTCTTCGGTAGCAAAACCAAGAGGCTGCACGGCCTGTTCAGTAAGTCGACGCTGATGTCCGACGTGCTGACCAATCCTGTGATGCTGTCTCTCGCAAACAAGTTGCTGAAGGAGACCGGGGTGGCCAGTGATATCAGGCTGAGCAACGCCGAGTTAATGGTTCTGGGCAGCGATCAGGGTGCTCAGGTGTTTCATGCAGATGCAGGGTCATGGCATCGTGCACAGCAGGCTGAAACCCGTGAGCTATTGATCAGTGTGAACTATGCGTTGACGGACTTTACCGGGACTAATGGCGCAACAAGGGTTGTTCCCGGCAGTCACCTTTGGCCCGAGGGCAGGGAGCCCGTAGAAGACGAGATATGCCACGCCATCATGCCCAGGGGCTCCGCGCTGATCTATTCAGGCAAGGCTATCCACTCCGGTGGCGCGAACAAGGAAGATGATATCAGGGTAGGGCTATACCTGGGGTACATTGCCAGTTGGCTGCGTCCTATTGAAAATCACCTGGTGACCAATCGCGTGGAAGATATCCTCGCACTATCCGAAGAAGCGCAAAGGCTTCTCGATGTTTCACCCGGTGGCATTACCATCTATGCCTGAGTGATCCAGCAGGTTGCTCGAACACACGATGGTTTTTTTGGGGCGGTATTCACTACGGTTTTCCCGAGGGGTTGTCTGGCAAAAACCGAATTGTATCGCACGGTCATATTTCTAGAATGGCGGCTTTACTATGATGAACCCGGAGAAAAATCGATATGACCGAAAATCAATCAAAAGAAATCCACGCTGCGGCTGATATCGCTCTTGAAGAAACGAGCAACCCGTTGGCAAGATGGATCCAAGACCCGTTTGCCTCTGCACTGCTTGCTACGGCTGCGACGTCGACAGCATTTGGCTTTGTCGTCACAGGGATCTGGCTGATGAGCGTCATTCTGGGTTAATTCGCACCGGCGGCTTCAGCATCCTTGTTGGCCTTTGCCATTGCTTCGCGGATTGTCCTTCCCGCCAGCAGAAAATGTGCCCCGGCCCAGAAGTATGCACCGGTAGCAATAAGAATTGCATAACGAAGCGAATAGAGGCCGTAGTTTTCTTTCAGCAGATCACTCAGCACGCCTACAAAGAAAGGTCCCATTCCCAGGCCGATAATATTCAGTATGAATAACACCATGGCAGAGGCCATGGCGCGCATACGAGTTGGTGCAAGGTTTTGTATGGTGCCAAAGGCGGGACCCAGCCACAGCGAATTCAGGAAACTGGGTAGAACAAGTAGGGCGATGGCGACATAGGGCTGCTCTGTCAGCATGGCGAATACATAAAACGGGAATGCGATCAGTACACCCGCGGCAGGTAGCCAGGTATAGAAACGGAGATCTCTTCTACCCAACCGGTCAGCCAGAAAACCACCCATGAAAGTACCAATCGCGCTCGCTACCCCCAGTACCAGGCCGAAATAGGTGGCCGTTTCGGCAATACCCATGCCATGAATTCTGATGAAATACGCAGGTAGCCATTGCCCCAATCCGTAGCCGACAAATGAGGTAAGCGCACCGCCCATCGCGATGTGGACCATGGTTCGATTGGCCAGCAGTGTTTTGAGCGTTACCCCGATCGGTAATTGTTCCTGGACCTGTCTGGCGCCGGGATCCGACATTCCGCGGGGAGGCTCAATCACGCTCAGTTTTACCAGTATTGCGAGCACTATGCCTGGAATTCCTACCAGCAGGAACGCCATGCGCCAGCCATAGAACTCTGCAATCCAGCCCCCGGCAAGCAGCCCGAAAATGCTGCCAATAGGAATGCCCAGTGCGTAGATCGACAATGCCGATGCTCGCTGGTCCGGCGGATAATAGTCAGCGATCAGGGAATGCGCTGGAGGGGAGCAGCCGGCTTCACCCACCCCTACGCCGATCCGGGCGGCGAGTAGCTGGGTAAAGTTTTGGGCCATGCCACACAGGGCCGTCATGCCGCTCCAGATCACCAGCGCACAGGAAATAATCGTGACGCGATTGGCCCGGTCGGCGAGTCGCGCAATGGGAATACCCAATATGGTGTAAAAAAGCGCGAAGGCGAGTCCCGTCATCAGGCCAATCTGGGTGTCGTTTAGACCGAGATCGACCTTGATGGGTTCGGCAAGGATAGTGACGATCTGCCGGTCAAGGAAATTAAACGTGTAGACCACCACCAATACCCCCAGCATGTACTTTCGATAGCGGGGCGCGCGTAACTTGTCTTCGTCGGTTGCAGATAAAGGCTTATCGCCGGCGTTTGTAAGCATGTTCCTATCCTGTCGACCACACAGCCAAACCAGTTACACTACTGGTTTGGGTAAAAAACTCAATTCGGAGATCGCGAACTTAACCGGCCCCACACCTCGACAAAAAACAGGTGGTAGTGGGGCTGGCCCGATAGCCGTTTTAGTCGAAGATTTCCTTCTGCGCCCGTCGAACGAATACCAGTCCGATGATGGCGTTAAACAGAATGAAAAAGTTGTGCTGAACCAGTCCAAAGGCTGACATCTCTGCCGGATACTCCGGGAACAGGATGACCCACATCGACACGGCGACGGCCCGAAACGGGCCCGGTATTGAGGCGCCGAAAAAGATCACGGGCAGGATGCCAAGCATCTGCAGGTAAGAGTATTCGATGCCAAACAGTGAGAGCGCCTCGGAGTAGACAAAAACCGCTGCCAGAAGGGCCGGGGATCTTAGAAGCAGGATAATCGCGTACTGAGACAGTTTGGCTTCACGAAACGCGAACAGAATATCGCGATCCCGAAGGTTCACCCCGGGCAGGATATAACCCCGGAAATACAGGAAGGCAATGGCGAAGACGGCGACAATACCCATGCCAACCCAGGGCAGGGCATGAAACACGACGGGCAGGTTATCCCATTGTAGTGCCAGTCCAATATTTGCCCAGGCGCACAGGTAAATCAGTTCGCACACCATGATGAACAGCATGCTGGATCCGAGTTTCCAGCCGGGAACACCCTCTCTTCGGTTCAGGTACATCGCCATGGCACCCTTGCCAAGCTGTTCATTCAGAATTGACAGAATATAGGTACTGGCGCGTACGGGGAGGATATCTGTGTAGGCTACCTTCGCGTTAAACCAGTTGATCACCCGCCACACAACCAGTGAGTCGATGGCAAAGAAGAACAGTGAGTAGGGGATCATCAATCCCAGCCACATCCACCAGTTCACCGACACGAAAACGGTGCTCAGGTAGGCGACGACGCTCATGTCCTGCGCTGCTGCAGGGCCTGCAATCCGGGTGTACAGAAAGGCGAAGCACGCAATGGTAATCAGCCAGGGAAGTGCTCGATAGATCAGGGGGCGTTTTTTGGGGGCCTGTTCTTTAGGGTCCCGTTCTTTAGGGTCTAGGGACGCATCCGGGTCACGCTGCTCGTCTACTTCAGTCAGATCATGCTCACTATCGTTTTTTTGTCCAGACCGATAGTAACACCTTCAGTCCCTGGGATTAACCAGCACCTTTTGATCCAGTGCAAGGATCAGCCCGTGAGGCAGTTCCACATCCGGGAATGTTTAGACCTGCCGTGTTCGGCGAGCAGCCAATCTGCAGGTCACGAACCCAACCGCCTGGTCACGTTGATGGAAAGGTTGGGGGAAGAACCGATCGACTGTCCTGTTCGTATTAACGGAGATTAAAACAGAATCACCGGGAAAGATGATGTCCCTGCCGACGCCTGGAGTCGTACCGACACCAAAGATAGTTAACCAGCAGCTGATTACCGCACTCGGCTACGCAGGGGTCCTGCCAATGCTGGCGGCACTGTTGATGATCAGGACCGAATTTGGCCTGCCGTTTCTTGAGCTATACTCGCTGGCGATTATCGCCTTTCTTTGCGGTTCCTGGTGGGCCACCTGCCTGATGCACCATGACCTGTCGGGAAAAGAAAAACGCCAGACACTCTTACTTAGCAACAGTGCCGTATTAGCGGCGGTGGTTGCCATTGCACTGTTTGATCATGCCGCCCTGTTTCTTTTGTCCGGTCTCTATATGGCGCTGCTTTTCGGTGAGGCTACCTTGGCCGCGTTTAAAAATCAGCCGAAGTACTATCGTGGCATGCGCCAGGGTGTGACAGCCCTGGTTGTCGTTATCCACCTGGCAGCCTTCCTGCTACTTTGAAGCTGGGCAGTGGTTCGCTGTATCGTCAGGCCACGGGGGTTAACCCGTTTAACGCAATGTGAACAGTGCTTGTTATCCCGGGTGGCCAGAGAAAATGAAGTCAGTCTATACTAGCGGCCTAATTCAAAAGACGACGCGTTCCTATGCGAGACGAGACCAAGCTGATTCATTCCGGATACGTTACTGATCCCACTACACACGCGGTGGCGACCCCGATCTATCAAACGGTAGCCTACGAATTTGACAGCGCGCAGCACGGTGCGGACCTGTTTAACCTGGCCGTGCCGGGTAATATCTATACGCGGATTATGAACCCTACCAATGATGTCCTGGAGCAACGTGTTGCAGACCTCGAAGGTGGCATTGGTGCGCTGGTGGTCAGCGCCGGTAGCGCCGCTATTACCTATGCCATCCAGAATATTACCTCAATGGGTACCAACATTGTCACCACCCCGCAGCTTTACGGTGGCACTTATACGCTGTTCGCACACATGTTGCCTAATCAGGGCGTTGAAGTTCGTTTTGCTGAGAACGATTCAGCCGCCGCCATCGGCAGCCTGATCGATGAAAACACACGGGCAGTGTTTTGTGAGTCTATCGGTAACCCTGCGGGGAACATCATTGATATCGAGGCGCTCGCGGCCGTAGCCCATAAGCATGGTGTCCCTCTGATTGTTGATAACACCGTCGCTACGCCCATGCTGATCAAACCAATCAGTTATGGCGCAGATATCGTTGTGCATTCCCTGACCAAGTATATGGGAGGCCACGGTAACTCTCTTGGTGGTGCCATTATCGATTCAGGTAACTTCCCATGGGCTGAGCACGCAGACCGGTTTTCAATGATGACGGAACCGGAGCCGTCTTATCATGGCGTGGTCTATACCGAAGCCATGGGGCCGGCAGCTTACATCGGGCGGGCTCGTACGGTGCCTCTTAGAAACACCGGTTCGACACTTTCACCGTTCAACGCGTTCCTGTTGCTGCAGGGCCTGGAAACCCTGGCACTTCGTATGGAACGCCATTGCCAGAATGCACATGCGGTGGCGAACTACCTGCAGGGTCACGAGAAGGTGACGAAAGTTAATTTCGCCGGTCTTGAGAGCGACCCTTACCACGCGCTGGCACTGAAATACTGTAATGGAAACCCGGCCTCGTTGCTGACGTTTGAGATAAAGGGTGGGTTTGACGCCGCTGTAAAGTTTTATGATCAGCTAGGGCTGTTCAAACGCCTGGTGAATATCGGCGATGCCAAATCCCTGGCTTGTCATCCAGCTTCCACAACACACCGCCAGATGACGGATGAAGAGCAGGCCCAGGCCGGGGTTACCGCGGGCATGATGCGGCTATGCGTCGGGATCGAACACGAAGAGGATATTCTGGCTGATCTGGAACAGGCGCTTGCGGTTGCTTGACCGCCAGCGTCCCTGGAGGGCCTGATTCAGTTTAGCTCGGCTCCGTTGGGTCCTGTTCTTCCAGGTCTAAACGGGTCCAATGCTATTGGACTCGTAACAGTCGCCGGGCATTGTCAGCCATCAACATCAGAAATTCCGGAGAGTGATGAATCTCGGCCTGGTCCCAACCGGCGAAGTTGGTTCCCAAAACCAGCCGGTCGGTACCGACGATGTCCTCAAGTAACTTGAAAGATCGGGGATCATGCACATTGGAGTCGAACCACAATTTGGAAAGCATCTCCTCGAACGCTCCGTCCTTGCGCAGTGATTCAGGTGACCAGGGACGTACCCTGCTGGCCTGGGCCAGACGGCCCACCAGATAGGGTACCGCGCCGCCACCATGGCTAACACAGATATCAAGGCCCGGGTGTCGCTCGAGCACTTCGCCGAAGATGATCGATGAGACCGCAATGGTTTCCGACGCGGCGAAACCAGTGGTTAACGCCAGGTCATAACGGCTGAGATGGGGGTCGCCCGCCGGGCCATCAATGCCCGCCGGCGCGGGATGTATAAACAGCGGCACATCCAGTTCTACGCAGGTTTCATACAGTGGGTCCAGCGCGGCCCCATCAAGCGGCTGGCCGATATCCGTACCGATGTACGCAGCCAGCAGGCCGAGTTCTGTGACGGCTCGCCGCAACTCATCGCATGCTGCCGGGATATCCTGCATAGGTAGTGCCGCGAAGCCTGCGAGTTTTTCAGGGTGCTGTTTCACCAGTTCGACCAGAACATCATTGTGCCGCTTGCAAAAACTGATTGCGCTGGGGGCGTCAATGTAATGAAAATAGGTGAGCGGGTTAGGTGACAGAATTTGAAAATCTATGCCCGCACTCAACATACCCGCGATGCGCTTATCAACATCCATGAACGCGCTGTCCCTGTACTTGACGCCGTGCAGTTCATATCCACCTACTCGAAAGAGTGAGGGCTGACCTTCCTTTTCGGTGAGTTCCGGCCCATGCTCTCCGGCTGCACCCATGGATTCATCCAATACGGCATGGGCATGGATATCGATTGATTTCGCTAACTTGATATTTTTAATGAACTGCTTGTTCATGATTTTTATCCATTACTCCTTTTTAGTAGTCCCGCCTGTTACTCGACGGGCTATTCGCGTGGCAGCTGAGCTAACACACTGTTGATGACGCCACCGTCAACGGCAATCTCCTGACCTGAAATATAGTCGGCGTCCTCAGAAGCAAGGAACATGACGGCCTTTGCCACATCTTCTGCGGTTCCGAGCCTGCGTAGCGGTACACCACCCCCACGCCTCTTGCGCACTGCTTCATCTTTGAAAAAAGGCGCTGACATGCCGGCATCGATAAAACCCGGCGCAACGGCGTTCACACGAATACCAAAGGGTCCCCATTCGACCGACATCAATTGAGTCATTTGTGCCAGGCCCGCTTTGGTGGCGCCATAGGCGCCGGAACCCGGAGCAGGATGGATGCCGCCCATCGAGGTGATGTTAACAATCGAGCCGCTGCCAACGGTCTTCATTCTTGCGGCTGCCTCGCGTGCAACGATAAAACTTCCCACCAGGTTTACGTTTACTACGTCCTGAAAATCCTGCACAGCAAGGTCCTCAAGTGGTCCAAAGCGAACGAGACCGGCATTGTTAACCAGCAGGTCCGGAACACCACCGAAAACATCGAATGCTTCCCTGACAGATTCCTCGTCAGTGATATCAGCGGTGAGGGGCACAACGTTGTCGAGGCGATTGGCAAGTTCATTGACGCCTTCTGGCTGAACGTCAATGGCGGCAACCCGATAGCCGAGTTGTACGGCGAGTGCTGTTATACACGCACCGATATCTCCGCCTGCGCCGGTGACAATTGCATTTTTCATATTATGTTCTTCCAGATTGATGACAGTTCATGAAACGGGGGCCGCCAGAATAACCGGGTAGTAACCCCAGTTCGGCCTCTCCGTTTTTTTATCCATTTCCGGCAGCTTCTCTGGGTCCGGTCGTGCGCCGCGTTCCAGTAGTGCACGCACGATCAATGTGATGGTGCCGTACTGGTGATCAAGGGGGTCGGAATCGGGTTTGGGTGTGACGCCGGCGGCAAGCGTCCTGCCTATGCAGGCATGCATGCCAAGGCCAAATGAAAGTCCGTAGGGTGAAGTGCCCTTGTCAGTCTGTCGATACGGATTGAACTCCGCTGCATCAGGTCCAAAGACCTTTTCATCCCTGTTAGCGCCGAGCAGATCGATGGTGACCAGTTCGTCTGTCTCCACCGTCTCGTCAGTGGCGAGTGTCAAAGGACACTCTGCCCGTCTTCTGGCCACAGGGCTTGATGGGTGCAACCGTGCGCTTTCGTGGACACAACGCTGCAGCAACATTGGGTCTGACACTATTTTTTCTCTTTCGCCAGGACGGTCAGCTGCCCAGGCAAAGATCTCATGCATGACATGTACAAGTGAATGGATGCTGGTCTGCGCACCGGCGACCACAAAAAAAGCCATTTCGCGAACCAGTTCCTGGTCATCTATTTCAATTTGGTCCTCATTGCGCAACAGAACAGTCAGGACATCCCGGGGTAGGTCATCCTCTTCAAGTTCACCTGCTTCACACCGGGTAATTAACGATAGCCTGTGCGCCATTGAAGGTTGCAAAAACTCTTTATCAAAGGCTGACAACGCATCCCGAACCTGCTGGCGGACCTTCTCCCGGTCATCTTTTGAATGCGCGAGCGTTGTGCCTAGTGCAAAGGTGCGCATCAGCAACAAGAGGCGGTCAGTTTCTTCCCGTGTACCCCTGGGGCGATCAATACCCGCGAAGTCGCAGGTCAGATTCATCAAGGAACGGAAACCGAATTCAACAAGATCGCCACCCCCGTCTGCAACAAATCCGTCAATGGTTGCCCGCAGCGTGTCCGGGAAAACTTCTTTTTCATAATGCTGAAGGAACCCGCGCCGGAAGACCTTGTTCTCCAGGCCGCGACGAGCACGATGCTTTTCCCCATGCAGATTGACCAGCACGCCCTCCATCAGCACCGCGCCTTCGTCGTACAGTCCCTGGCGCAGGTCATTCTGGCGCAGTGTCCTGGCCGCCTGCTGATAGTCTGTAATTGGCTTAATGCTCATAACTCTTCACCATTCCTTACCGTCTCGGCAGGCAGTTTCGATGTTCATGGCTGCACATTTATGTCACCCGCGATTTGCTTTGATAGTGATTGATGGTGCGTCGAATTGCAACGCAGCTTGACAGGATCAGGGCGATCTCATAGCGTCAGAGGCATAGCCTCGAAGGGTATTCTCACGATGCAGTACGCGATCAAAACTTCACCCCAGCAGACAACCTGGAAAGACATGCTGTCCGTGTGGCAAGAGGCTGACAAAATGGATGTATTCCATTCCGCGTGGAACTTTGATCACTTCTATCCTATCAATGTGCCTGATACGAGTGGTCCTTGCATGGAGGCATGGACGACGCTAACGGCGTTGGCCCAGGCAACTACACGAATTCGCCTTGGTTGCATGGTGACGGGTATTGTTTATCGTCACCCCGCGCTGCTGGCCAACATGATTTCCAGCGTGGATATCATTAGTGATGGGCGTCTTGAGCTTGGCATCGGTGCCGGGTGGAATGAGGAAGAGTGTGATGCCTATGGCATTGAACTCGGCACGCTCACCGAGCGATTCGATCGGTTTGATGAAGCCTGCGAAATTCTTCACTCCATGCTGACGAACGAGGTGACTAATTTCCAGGGCAAGTATTTTAACCTGACCGAAGCACGTAATAACCCACCGCCGCTGCAGAAACCACATCCGCCGATTTGTATAGGCGGGAATGGGGAGAAGCGAACGCTGCCGAACGTCGCGCGCTGGGCGCAGCACTGGAACTATGCCGCATTTGACTTTGAGGGTTGGGTCGCCAAGAAGGCCGTGCTTGACGGTATTTGTCGAGACATTGGTCGCGACCCGGGCGAAATCATGACGTCAGTTCATCAGGCCGCTACGCCCGACGGTCTGGATGCTCTCGAGGAAAGCTGCTTTAAGTTCAGGGAAGGTGGCCTTGACCTTGTCCTGTTCTACCTGCCGCCGCCGCATACCCCGGAGATACTGGTTAAACTGGCTGGTATTGCCCAGCGTGTGGGGTGAAGACTATTTCTCCCTGAGACCGGCCTCAATCATTCTGGGCAACAATTCCTTTTCAAAGTGAGCGAGTCCGCTGATGTAGTCAACCCAGCTGAGTGTTATGCCGTCCAAACCCGCCTCTGAAAAAGCCAGCATGCCTTCAACGACCTGGTCGGCGGTGCCGATTAGGGGCAGGGCACCGTAACCGGCAATCAGGTTAGAAGCCATTGCTTCCCAGCCATCCCCAAGCGCACTTTGTGAATTGGGGATAAGCACATCCAGCAGATTACGAACGCCGTCCCAGTCTCCCATTTCATTGACATAGTGATGGTGGAATGCCCTGGCTTCCTCTTCGGTTTCACGGCAGACAATATAGGCCTGGCCGAACACCTGAATGTCGCGGTGGTAATCGTCACGTGCAAGGCGCTTGACCTCTGCTGCGATCTCGCCTGCTGTTTCGATATCCTGCGCGACAACAAAGTTCAGGTCCGTGTGCCTGGCCGCAAAATGCTGGCCGCGCGGGCTGTTACCAGCGCTCATCAGTACAGGACCGGGACGTTGTACGGGTTTGGGTTCTGAGTAGGCGCCCGGGGACTTGAAATACGGCCCGTCATAATCAAATTCACCCTCGCGGGTCCACAACTCCTTACAGAGTGTCAGCCAGTCTTCAGCGACATCGTATCGCTCGTCATGTTCACGTTGCGGGGTACCAAACATGGCAATTTCCCGCTCATTCCAACCAGCGACGATATTCAGGCAAAATCTGCCGCCGGATATGTGATCAATGGTGGCGACTTCCTTTGCGGCGCGCACGGGGTGCACGGTAGGAATATGGAAGGTCGAAAAAAGCCCGATACGTTCGGTGACTGCCGCCAGTCCTGCCGCCCAGGTAAAAGGGTCAAAGTTGCGGTGGTTAAAGTTTACTTCACCCCCCATACCGCGCCATCTGGCAACAGGGATCATGGCTTCGATACCAGCACGATCGGCGGCCTGGGCAATCGTGACTGACTCATCCCATTCTGCTTTGATCGTCGAGGGAACTGACGTCATGGAACATCCCCCGGAGACGTTGACGCCAAATACACCCAGCTTCAATTTGTTGGGACTGCTTAGTAAAGGATTGGTGCTTTCGCTCTGTACAGACATTTTTGCTTCCCGGGTTTCATGCTGGATAAAACCATTACTGGCGGGATTGTGCAAAAGCACTTGCAGTTGAAGATATCTATGGCTGTTTCTGAGCGTGCTGCGACGATGCAAGATCCACTGGTACAGATTGTCCGGCGCGAGCATAGGCAAGGATGCCACCCAGGCTAACCAACAGCACCGTGCACATGGCCCATCGTAGAGACTGGTCACCAAGCGCAGGGGCGTAAACGTCACTTAGAATACCGACCGCCAGTGGCCCCAGGCCGAGACCGATGAGATTGAACATCAGCATATACACAGCCGCTGCGATCGCTCGCCTGTCAACAGGAACCAGCTCCTGGATCATGGACCAGGTGGGGCCGGCATAGACGCTGGAGAGTAGCCCGGGAATCACAAACAGACCCAATGCGAGTGTGGTGTTGTCGGTGAGCAGCATCGCCATCAGCAACGGCAGACTAATTGCGATAGAGACCGCCGGTAGCCAGGCGTGCCATCGAATATCATGCCTGCTAAGCCGTGCGCACAAAAGGCCGCCAAGTATTGCCCCAACTGCCCCAAGGACGCCGACGATAATGGAGATGGCGGTACCTGCTTCGCCTGTCGACATGTTGTGATAGCGAATGTAGTAGACCGGCATCCAGGTATGAATGCCGTAGGCTGAAAGCCCATACAAGGCGCCACCCAGGACAAACCGGCGAACGCTAACGTGTTTGGCGACCAGTGCAATGCCGTCCAGCGTTTCTGAGACCCAGGCCGAAGGTTTGTCAACAACTTCTCTGGCCGGTTCCTTTACGGTGAAGGCAATGATAATTGCGATCAGTACACCCGGCACTGCGACAACCAGAAATGCCATGCGCCAGCCATACCATTCGTTGACCCAGCCACCAATCAGCAAGCCCAGCATTAATCCGATACTTCCACCGGCTGACAGTACACTCATGGCAAAGGGTCTGTCTGCAACGGGATAAAGATCTGAAATAATGGAATGGCTGGCCGGCATTGTGCCGGCCTCGCCTACGCCCACGCCGACTCTCGCCAAAAACAATTGAACGAAGCTTGTGACAGCGCCGCATAACGCCGTCATCGCACTGAAGGTGAAAATGGAAATCACAATGATATTGCGGCGATTAAAACGATCTGCGAGCGCGGCGATAGGGATGCCGCACGTTGCGTAAAAGGCGGCGAAGGCGATACCCGAAAGCAGACCCAGCATGCTGTCCGGCAGATCAAATTCCTGGCCGATAGGTTCTAGCAACACGCCCAGTATTTGCCGATCAACAAAGTTGAACGCCAACGTCAGAGTGAGCAGTGCAAGCACATAATTACGACTGCTTATATTTCCTGCTTGATTGTTATTAGTACTTGCCGGCATAACGTCTGAGTCTACCGTATGGCAAATTGAAAAGGGGAAGACGAAAAATTTAAAAATAATGCCTCGGTCGCGAATGATTTTTTCGCGGGGGACATCTGACGTTACATGTTTAAAGAATTGGAAGTATGTTGTGACAAACGCAGCTTTTGCAGGGACTAGAGACGGTCTTCTTGTTGTTCGTGAGGGTGAAGCGCTTTATGAAGCGGCCTGTCAGTTCACGAAAGACCGTTTTGAGCATTGTTTTGGCTGCGAGCTCACTGAATTCTATCCAATTATCCTGACTTCCTGGCTGAAAGGTGAACTTCAGGCAGTTGTCGGGGTCAGAAGTGCAGTCGATGGTCCGCTTTTCCTCGAGCAGTATCTCAATTTCCCCGTTGAGGTGCTGCTCGCGGACTCATCCCTGGATCGATCACAGATAGTTGAAATTGGCGGTTTTGCTGCGGTAGATAAAATGGCCGCGATCCCTTTGATGGAAAGGACAGCCAATGTCTTGCTTGAGATGGGCTTTGCCCATGCTGTGTGTACGGCCAACAAACCTATCCGTCGCTGTCTTTCCTCAATAAATGTACCCTTTGAACAACTCGCTGTGGCAGATATTGAAATGCTCAAGGATTCCTCAGAAAACTGGGGATCTTATTACGCGACCACACCCCTTGTGTTGGCTGGAGACATTCAGGCGGGCGCTGAGGCGATAGACAGACTTTTTCAACTCGCGGCGTAAAGCCCGTTCTCCATCTTACTAATCGTTAACTTTGTGTGAAGCAGGTGTCCCCACCTGTGCCTTTTCCATGCACTAATTCCTCGACGCTTCCTCTCAGGGCGTACTGCAAACCGTCGCTATGATTGATCCACATCAATGTGGAATTTCTCGAGGAGCAAACAATCAGTGATGAGGCAACAGAAAAGGAGTGCCATCGGATGGAAAGCATATTTGAGTCGGGCGATGTCTTTGGCCCCTACAAAACAATTCACGTGCAGAATCCCGCGATAGGGCTTAAGGGAATTCTTGTGATAGATAACGTTGCGATCGGACCATCCATAGGTGGTCTGCGTATAGCAGAGGATGTTAGCTACAGTGAGTGTGCAAGACTGGCGAGGGCGATGACCTGGAAAAACGCTGCGGCAAACCTTCCACATGGTGGTGGTAAATCGGTCATCTTCGGAGATCCGCGGATGTCGCTCGAACAAAAAGAAACGCTGGTGAGAGGGATGGCGCGCGCCCTTGTTGACGAGCAACAATATATCTTCGGGCCCGACATGGGCACAAACGAACAATGTATGGCCTGGGTAAAAGATGAGATAGGACGAAGTGTTGGTCTGCCGGCTGAACTGGGGGGTATACCTCTCGATACGCTGGGTGCAACAGGTTGGGGTCTGGCTGCCGCTGCCGAAGTTGCCCAGGCACACTGTGATTTCGTGCTGAATGGCGCCAGCCTTGCTGTTCAGGGTTTCGGGTCTGTTGGCATTCATGCCGCTCGATTTCTGGCAGCCCGGGGGGTGAAGCTCGTCGCCGTCGGTGACAGCCGTGGTGCGATACATAACCCTGAGGGGCTTGATATTGAATCACTGGTAGCAATAAAGGAATCGGGCAACAGCGTTATCGAGAGCACAGAGGGCGATGTCATTAGTCAGGAGGAGCTGATCAGTATTGATACTGATATATGGATTCCGGCAGCGCGGCCTGATGTGATTAACCGTAGCAATGTCGATTCCGTATCGACAAAACTCATTCTCCAGGGCGCTAATATTGCCATCACCGCAGATGCGGAGGAACGACTGCACAAAGCGGGCATTCTTTGTGTACCGGATTTCATCGCCAATGCTGGCGGGGTGATCTGTGCAGCGATGGAGTATGCGGGTGCGGGAAGGAAAGCGGCTTTTGATGCCATCTGGGAAAAAATCGGCAGTAATACGGAAATTCTGCTGGAAACGGTAAAAAATGAAAACGTGTTGCCGAGAGCCGCCGGCCTGAAACTTGCCCAGACACGCGTTGAAGCTGCCATGACCAATCGGCGTCATTCGCTGTACTAACATTCACTGTACTGGTATTCGTTGTAGTAGCCAGTAATCCAGAGAGGCGAGGCAAATGTATCGGATCAGGTTTCATGGCCGTGGGGGGCAGGGCGTAAAGACGGCAAGTCGTATGCTGGGCACGACCTTGTTTCATGCGGGTTTTGAAGTCCAGGATGCACCGCGCTATGGCGCCGAACGGCGGGGAGCGCCAATTTTCGCCTACGTACGTGCGGACCAGCACCCCATTAATGAACGCGGCATCATTGTTCATCCTGATCTGGTGGTGGTGACTGACGACTCTCTTATGGGGGTTCCCTCAGCGGGTGTACTCCAGGGCATTACCGACCTCACTGTGATATTCATCGTCAGTTTACTATCGGCTGCGGAGTGGCAAAAGCGCACTAACACCCAGGGGCGCATCATCTGCCTGCCACCACCCGCCGGTGATGTCGATTCATTGCACAATCGTTTTCTGGGTGCCTATGCGGCTGGCGCTGCTGCGAGGCTGATGGGTGGCTTGTCATTTTCCGATGTTGAAGCCGCCATGTGCAAAGAACTCGAGGGTTTCTCCGCTGACCTTGCTGAAAGGAACGTTGAATTCTCCAGAGAGGCTTATGACGCAGTTGCTGAGTTCGAAGGCCAGGTAAAACAAGGGCTCTCGCTTGCTGTTGAGCGTCACAGGAACAGCGACTGGATGGATATTCATGCAGAATCAATAGGCCAGGCGGCTCCGGCGATCCATGCCGGGGCAACCAGTGTGCAGGTGCGAACCGGGCTGTGGCGAACCCTGAGGCCGGTGATTGAATATGACCGGTGCAGGAAATGTAATTGGGTTTGCTCGAATTACTGTCCTGATAGTGCCATCTCAGTCACCGCCGACGGCTATCCCGAAATTGATCTCGAACACTGTAAAGGTTGCATGATCTGTGTAGCTCAATGCCCGCCCCACGCCATCGAGACGATCATTGAAAGTGAAGCCAGAGCCATAGAGGAAGCGCAAAATGAGTCGTGAACTAATCACAGGTAATCGGGCGTCAGCCTGGGCTGCCCGGCTGGCAAACGTCGACTACCTGCCCGCTTTTCCCATCACGCCGCAAACAGAGATCGTTGAAACCCTGGAAAAATGGGTCAAGTCCCGTGAGATGGATGCACGCATGGTCATGCTTGAATCCGAACATTCGATGTTGACTGCTGCCGGCGCAGCCGCCGCAACCGGTGTGCGAGTGTATACGGCGACATCCAGTCAGGGTCTGCTATACGGTATGGAGATGCTCTACACCCTGGCGGGCTGGCGAGTGCCGTTTGTTTTAACCAACGTCTCCAGAGGCTTGTCGGCGCCAATTACCCTTGAACCCGATCACAATGATGTTCTTGCTGCCCGGGATTGTGGGTTTCTCCAGTTGCATGCCGCGACCTGTCAGGAAGTCTTCGATGCTACCCTGATGGCATTCCGGCTGGCAGAGGACAAACGAATTCGCTTGCCTGTACTGGTAAACCTTGACGGGTTTTACCTCTCGTTTACCCGGGAGCCGGTTGATCTGCCTGACCCGGAAACGGTAGCTCGGTTTCTGCCGGCGTTTGATGATCAGGGTTTATCTTTTCGTGCAG
>Ga0222633_1000351_pt1 | contig 45846 bp, 39 predicted proteins | sample AntAcemetageno48_FD_179816 | JGI IMG/M metagenome (GOLD analysis project Ga0222633, IMG submission 179816) | Saline water microbial communities from Ace Lake, Antarctica - #48 | ecosystem: Environmental > Aquatic > Non-marine Saline and Alkaline > Saline | place: Antarctica: Ace Lake | collected...
CTGGGATTTCTACAATCTCGCCCAGTAACCCGTCTGGTGAAGTGCCCACTAGCTTGAGCCCCTTTTTATCATACTGCTCGCGGTAGTGCTGGTTGAACTCGTAGCGGTGACGGTGGCGCTCACTGATCTTTCCAGTACCATACAGTCCTGCAGAACGGCTTCCTTCTGTGAGTATCGTTTCCCAAGCTCCGAGGCGCATGCTGGCTCCTTTTTCGACGACGTCTTTCTGCTCCTCCAGCAAACAAATGACAGGATGCGGAGTCTCGGCGTTGAACTCTGTGCTATGGGCATCAGCAAGACCGCACACGTTGCGGGCGAACTCGATCGTCGCGATCTGCATGCCGAGGCAGATTCCGAAAAATGGCATCCCGGTCTCGCGGGCGTATTGGGCTGCCTGGATTTTCCCTTCGATTCCCCGATCACCGAATCCTCCGGGAATCAGCAGGGCAGCGACGTTGGCCAGGTGCTTTTCAGCGCCCTCTTCTTCGATGTCGCTCGAGTCGATCCGGACAACTTCGACGTGAGCGTCATTGGCGGCACCGGCATGAGTGAGTGATTCGTAAATAGATTTGTAAGCGTCTTGCAGATCGATGTATTTCCCGACGACGCCGATGCGGACGGTGTGGGTCGGATTGACGATGCGATCGACCATGTTGCGCCACTCGATCAGGATGGGTTCCTTAGTTTCGAGCCCGAGCCGCTCGCAGATGATGTTGTCGAGTTGCTGGTCGTGCAGTTTTAGCGGCGCTTCGTAGATGGTTTCCTTTAAGTCAATAAAGGGAATGACGGCCTCAGGAGGAATGTTGCAAAACATAGAGAGCTTCCGCTTCAACTCGAAATCGAGCGGGTACTCTGACCGGCAAATGATGACATCGGGAGCGAGACCAATCTCGCGCAGTTTGGCGACGCTTTGCTGGGTCGGCTTTGTCTTAAGTTCCTGCGCAGCCTTGATGTAGGGGATCAGGGTCGCGTGCATGAATGCCACATTTTCGTGACCCACTTCATCTTTGAACTGTCGCAGCGCTTCAAGAAAAGGGAGCCCTTCGATGTCGCCGGTCGTCCCGCCGATCTCGGTGATGATGACATCCGCGTCGGATGCTTCGGTCACATCGTAAATCCGTTTTTTGATCTCATCGGTGACGTGGGGGATAACCTGAACGGTGGCGCCCAGATAATCCCCTTTTCGTTCCCTTTTGATCACGTTTTCGTAGACCTGTCCGCTGGTCAGGTTGTTGAGTTGAGAAAGGCGCCCACTGGTGAAGCGCTCGTAGTGACCGAGGTCGAGATCGGTCTCCGCTCCATCGTCGAGCACGTAGACTTCGCCATGTTGAAAGGGGCTCATTGTGCCCGGATCAACGTTCAGATATGGGTCGAACTTTTGCATCAGGACGCTCAGTCCCCGACGCTCCAGAAGAGTGCCGAGAGCAGCTGCAGCGAGACCTTTTCCGAGTGAGCTGACCACTCCTCCTGTGACGAAGATATACTTCATTGACTCAATTGTTGTTGGAGTATCGCCGCCTGCTCTGGGGTGTCAACGCCGGGCGACTCGTCATCAGTAATTACGACCCGGATGCGTCCGCCATTCTCCATCGCACGGAGTTGTTCGAGGCCTTCCGTTTGTTCCAGGAGTGAAGGCTCCCAACTGACGAAGTCGAACAAAAAGTCCCGCCGGAAACCGTAAATGCCCTTGTGACGGTAGTAGACGAGACCTTCAGGAGCGTTGCGCGGGTAGGGGATCTGGCTGCGCGAAAAATAGAGGGCCAAGCCATTGCGGTCGATGGTGACCTTAACCACGTTGGGATCGGCGAGGTTCGGGTCGTCGGCGGGAAGGGGATTCGCCGCCGTGATCATTGGTAGCTCGGGATCGTCCGTCAGCGCCGTTGCAAGTTGATCGATCAACTTGGGATCGATGAGCGGCTCGTCGCCCTGGATGTTGATGATGTGAGTCATCTCGGGGAACGCCTTCGCCACCTCCGCCGCCCGGTCGGTGCCGCTGGGGTGATCGGGGCGGGTCATGGTGACTTGACCGCCAAAATCTCGCACGGCATCGGCGATGCGCTCGTCATCAGTCGCCACCGTGACGGAGGTGAGACGGTTGCATTCCGCACAACGATCCCACACGTGCTGGATCAGCGGCTTGCCGGCGATGAGGTGGAGCGGCTTCCCCGGAAAACGGGTCGACCCCCAGCGGGAAGGGATCACGCCCAGCACTCGATTCGATTCGGATGACATGGTTTGGAGAATGTTGAAAAAATCCGCAACGGAAAATCAAAAAAGAGACTTTGGTTTTAGATCTGCGGCTCCGCCGGGGATTGCAGAAGGGTGACCCGTTGGGCTGCGGCCCTTTTCCCATCTGGCTTCGTTTCTCCGGTGACCGGCACAGCTCAGTCGCGGGGGCAGCCCCGCTTCCTCGTCGCGCCTCGCCAAATTAAAAAATGACTCGCAGTTTTCCATTCCGGATTTTTCCAACAATCTCCCGCTTTCACGAAGTCGCTGATTCTCAGATTATCAAGAAATTCTCCAGCGAATTGGATTGAATTTTGGTGGGATGCGGTGGATTCGTGCCTGAACTTTTCACCTATCCCATGCAAATCGCCTGTCTCGACCTCGAAGGAGTTCTCATTCCGGAAATCTGGATCAACGTTGCAGAGAAAACCGGTATCGACGCTTTGCTCGCTACAACCCGTGAAATTCCCGATTACGACGAGTTGATGACGCAGCGACTCGCGATCCTGAAAGAGCACGGTCTCACCATTCACGACATCCAGGAAGTGATCGACGGGCTTGGCCCGCTCGACGGCGCGAAAGATTTCCTCGACTGGCTCAAGTCCGAGTTCCAGGTCGTGATTCTGTCCGACACCTTCTATGAGTTTGCCGACCCACTGATGCGGCAACTCGACTACCCGACCCTCTTTTGCCACAAGCTCGGAATCGCCGAAGACGGCAGCGTCGAGGCCTACCACTTGCGGATGCCGGATCAAAAACGCGAGGCCGTGAAGCGCTTTCATGAATTGCAGTTCCAGGTCATCGCAGCGGGCGATTCCTACAACGACACGACCATGCTGACCGAGGCCGACCGCGGCATCCTCTTCTGTCCGCCGCAAAATGTGATCGACGAATTCCCGCAATTTCCGGTGGCAAGGAATTATGTCGAGCTGCGGGCGGAGTTCGAAGCGGCGCGTGAGGCGATTCGCTGAGTTTCGCTCACCAGACGAGGGTTTTCACGAGTTTCACGAACTCGGCACGCTCTCCGAAGGGGTCGGGGCCAAGGTTGGATTCCGCGATCTTTACGACATTTCCGAAAGTCGCGTCGCCCCGATGCGGCGACTCGCGGAGGAGCATTCCAAATTCGGCCACCGAGGCACCGAATTGGAAATCACGGGAAGCATTTTCGAATCCCTTGCCGTCGTCTACGACCGGGGTTTCGGAAAGGTGGCTTTCGTCTTCGCGGGGCCATTTGTAGCGCAACTTCAAGGTCATCAGTTCGGCGGCGGTATCGGAGTCTTCGGCGACGGGTTCGACTTTCTGGTACCGCAGATCAATCTGGCCGGGTTGTTCTGGAAGATCGACTCCCGGCGGTACGATTTCATAAAAAGCTGTCACGGTATGCCCCGATCCGATATCTCCTGCGTCGATCGTGTCGTCGTTGAAGTCGCGATTTTTTAGGAGCCGGTTTTCGTAACCGATCAGGCGGTAAGCGGCCACGTTGCGGGGGTTGAACTCGACTTGAATCTTCACATCGCGGGCGATGACGACGAGGGTGGAAAGCAGGCGCTGACCGAAGAGCTTCCGGGCTTCCCGCTCGGAATCAATGTAGCCGTAGTTACCGTCGCCCTGGTTGGAAAGAGTTTCGAGCATGTCGTCTTTGTAGTTACCCATTCCAAATCCCATGATGGAAATCTGGATTCCCTTCTTGGCATGATCGGAAACGATCCGGGCAAGGTCGCCGCGGTTGGTCGTGCCGACGTTGAAGTCGCCGTCGGTGCAAAGGACGACACGGTTGTTTCCGTCGGGGATCAGATTCCTGGCGGCGGTCGCGTAGGCGAGTTCGATTCCCTTGCCCGCGTTGGTGCTACCTCCGGAATCGAGTGAATCCAGCGCCTCTCTGATTTTCTCGATCTGATCTGCCGGGGTGGATTCGAGAACGAGTCCGGACGCCCCTGCATAGACGACGATGGCGACGCGGTCTTCTTTGCCGAGTCCGTTGAGAAGCAGCTGCATCGACTTTTTCACGAGCGGCAGCTTGTTGTCAGAACCCATCGAACCGGAGACATCAAGAAGGAAAACGAGGTTCGACGCGGGGCGTTCCGCATCCGTGATTTCATACCCCTTCAAGCCGATCCGGACGAGGCGGTGTTCCGGTTTCCAGGGGGCGGCTGCGATCTCGACGTTGGTCGCCAGCGGGTGTTCGACCGGGAGTTCGGGATGGGTGGGGTTCTCGACTTTTTCGGGTGGCGAGTTGTCGTAGTCGAAATAGTTGACGAGTTCTTCTATTCTGACGGCGTCGACCGGGGGCGTTTGTCCTCTGTTGAGAAAGCGGCGGACGTTCGAGTAGCTCGCCGTATCGACGTCGATGGAGAAGGTGGAGAGCGGCTCGTTCCGGGGCGAGAGGAACGGGTTGTCGCGGAGTTGGTCGTAACCCTCGGTGTTGAAATCGGGCTGTGCTCCTGCGGTTGTTGGTCCCTCCGGGACTTGCAGGACACTGCCAGCGCTTACGGGTGCGGCGAATGGATCGGCGAAGGCGTCGGCAGCAGATCGTCGGTAGTTTTTGGTCAAATTCGCACCCGGCAGGATCACGACGACTTCGCCTTTGTTGACGGTCCAGTCGAGTTGCCCGGTTTGCTTCGTCAGCACCTCCAACACCGTATCGAGATCGGAGCCGCGGAAGGTGCCGGATACCGTCAGGTCGCGGTTGCTGCCCTGGAGGTATCTGGCGACGATTTGAAATCTCCCGCTTGCCGGATCGATTTGAGAAAGTCCTCCTGCTTTGGCCATCTCCTCGATTTTTCTCAAGGCGACTGCGAGCGGGGTGTCGGTCAGGGTGAAATCGGGCAAGATGGACTGCTTCATGCGGGCGCGACCGGGGATGGCGAGCAATTTGCGATGGTGTTCCTGCAGCGTTGCCGTCGTGTAGACGACGACTTTGCCGTTGGCGATCTTCCACTCGAACCCGGCCTGCTCCGTGATGAAGTCGAGGATAAGGGCCAGATTCTGTTCGAGGATATTTACCGAGACGAGAGGCGGAGTCACGCTGGTGTTGGTATCAAGGACGATCTGAATGGGTCGACCGCCAGTCTTGGCGCGGTTCGCGGCGTCTTCGATTTGCTTCAGAGCATCCGCCAGAGAGATTTTTTCGAACCGGACTTCCGGGATTTCCAAAATCCGCAGCGCGAGATCGGGAGTTTGTGCGGCGACATTGACCGTCGTTAGTAAAGCAAGAAATAGACGGAAGAGAGTTCGCATTGGCGAATGCTAACATCGGCCACAGTTTGGGGGCAAGATCGAAGGTGTCGCTCGGTCTATCGAGCAGGGGTGAGTGGTGTACCTGACCCTGTTGAATATCGCCTTTCGCGCCGCGTGGGATTTCTCACTGCCGTTTCCGGAACTCCGCGAGCGCCTCCGGCAAATCCAGCACGGTGACATATCGAATTTCATCTGTAGTCGTCCACGATTCGTCTGTCCGGGAAATGATGAGATCGAATCCCGCTCCCTACGACGTCCGGTAGACGAAAGTTTGCCAGTCCGGGAGCAGGGAGATGACGTCTACGTCCGCAACCATAGGACGGCACCTATGATGGCTAGAGAAAGGAGAACGAGAACAATCCGACCGGATTTGCTTTTCGCTGCATCGCAGAGGAGTCAAAGCATGAGGACTAGAATCCGCCCCTTTCCGGAGTTAGCAAGCCTTCTTCACCTTCCGCTGTTCGTATCTTTCAAAAAGATTGATTTACTTTCTCAAGGATTTTTATCGGGACGTCGGTCCTGCCGGGATTGAGGAGGGCAAATCGTTGGTTCTTCGGAAACTGATCCATGCCTGCTATACCCCGCGTCATCATAAATTTCCGGGGGAACGTGGCGGCGAGCGCCAGCGAGTGGACGACAGAGCTACCCGCCGAGCCGCATTCCACTCGCTGGCGCTCGCCGCCACTCAAACCAACAATCAAAAAATGTGATGAATCGAAGAATAGCAGCCGCTTTTCGAATTCAAACTATTTCGATAGCAGTATCGGCGCTTCGGACACAGAAACTCGTTTTTAAAAAAAATTTCCCGCCTCCGGCGGGTTATAAAGGGTAAGAGAGTGAAAGGAAAAAGGGTGATCAGGGACTTGCGACGCGAAACCCGAAGCTGCCGGTATCGAAGTCGGGGTTGAAGTTGTTCTGGTTGGAAGAACGCAGGTTGCTCTCGCCGTCGCTCCACGGGCCGCCCCGCAGCCCCCGAAGCGACGTTGAAATAATGGTCTCGTTCCACTCCCAGACGTTGCCGGCCATATCGCTGGCTCCGTAAGGGCTCGCGCTCCCGGGTCCCCCGCTCCCCACCGTCGTCACGTTACCGTTCTCCACGCTGGCATCGTCATTGGAGTCCCAGTCCGCTCCACTGAAGTAATTAGCGATGTTCCCATTGTCGTTGGTGATCTCTCCGATCGCGTTCACCGTGCCTACCGTCGGCACCGCGTTGCTCTTCGTCGGATACAGCCAGTAGTCATCGGTATCCCCGCCCGACGCCGCCGGCTGGTGATACGCTGCTTTGTACCACTGGTCCTCCGTCGGGATGAAAAACTTCGCGCCCGCCGAGCGCACCACCGTGTTCCCGGCTATCGCTCCCGGGAGCGTCAGATCGTAGGCGCCGGTTTCCGTGGTGCCCGCGCTCTGCAGCCCGCTCGGCATTCCGTTGTGCAACCAGTTGCAGAACCGGCAGCAATCCCAGAAATCCACGTGGCCCACCGGCTTGTCTCCCATGAACGGCTTGGTGGTGTAGTGGAAATTCGGCGACGTTCCGAACTGCGTAATCCCGCTACGCGCGTCCAATTCCATGTTCGCGTCGAACAGCCCGCTGGTGTCAGTCTCCGCCACCGCATTCAGAAAAACCGCATACTGCGCGTTGGTCACCTCATACTTCCCGATCTGAAACGCCGCAGCCACCGCTCCGATTCCCGGCACACTCCCGCTGTTGAGTGGGTCCGCCGCGTTCCCCGCATTCCCCACCGTCACCATTTCGATGAAGGGGGGCGTCGCGGGAACGAGAATCGGCCGCTGCGTCATGAGCTGTCTCTTCAGCTTCTTCACCGTCTTCTTCAGCTTGCTAATCTTCTTTTTGTCCCGGGAAGTCGCCGCCTCCGCATCGGGAATCAGATCAGGTATCGTGAACGTTCCGAAGAAGAGGCTCGCTAAGATTGTCAGGACAACTGCCGGGCGGTGGGAGAGGACGGAAGATCTCATGCTCAGAGACTAGCGGTATGAAATTGCATGTAAAGCATTCCCGAACGCACTTTCCCCTTTCAGCTCGAAGGCTTCGACCAAAGAGTTACTCGGAAATCGCCCCTCACCTGTTCTCTCACTTCATGACCTTCCGCACCCAATCCAGCATGTCGCCGTAGGGTGGCTCGAGGCGCATCATGTCTTTCCACAGGAAGCGACGCATCACCGAACGTGCAAAGGTGAACGTCTCGTATCCGAAACGCCCGCGATAACGGCCCATCCCGCTTCTCCCGACTCCGCCGAAGGGTAGCTCGAGATTGGCGACCTGCTTGATGGCGTCGTTGAAGCACACGGTCCCCGATCGCACTGTCGCGGCGACATGCTCCAGCGCGTTCTTGTCTTTGGAAAAAACGTAAAGCGCGAGCGGGTCGGGATGCGCTTTCAATTTCTCGAGCGCCACCTCAAGATCATCGTAGCCAATCACTGGCAGGATGGGCCCGAAGATTTCCTCCTGCATCGCTGGATCGTCCCATCCGGCATCGGGAAGAATACGCGGGGCGAGATAGCACTCGCCCGGATCGTCGTCGCCGATCTTAATAGCATCCTCACTGATCAGAGATTGAAGTCGCTCGTAGTGATGATCGTTCACGATGCGGGCGAGGTCAGGAGTCTTCTCTTCGCCGAATTGCTTGATGAGCTGGCTCTGTGCCTTGCGGACAAACGCGTCGCGCATCGACGAAGGCACGAGAACAAAATCGGGAGCAACGCAGGTCTGACCTCCGTTGAAAAATTTCGCAATGACGATGCGCTCTGCCGCCAAATCCAAGTCGACGTCCTCGTGAACAACGGCGGGACATTTCCCTCCGAGCTCCAGTACGGCCGGCGCGAGGTTTTTTGCGGCAGCTTCTCCAAAGAGACGACCAATTTTCTCGCTGCCGGTGTAGAACCAACTATCAAATTTCTGCTCCAGCAGTGCCTTCCCGACCTCCGCGCCTCCCTGCACGACCGTGACGTGCCCGGGATCGAACACGGCTGCAACGACTTCCGCGAGCAGGGCAGCTGTCGCAGGAGCGTGCTCAGACGGCTTCAGCACGACGCAGTTTCCTCCTGCCACCGCAGCGATCAACGGACTGAGCGAGAGCTGGGCGGGGTAATTCCATGGGGCAACGATGACGGCGGTGCCAAAAGGTTCGCGGCGAATCTCGCTCCACGCGGGCCAATCGCGAAAGGGCGTCGCGACCCGCCGGGGCCTGGCCCAGCGGGGGAGGGATTTTGCGATATGCCGTGTCTCGGCCAGAATGTACCAGATTTCTGACAGGTAGCCTTCGAGACGCGGCTTTCCAAGATCTGCGCCGAGCGCGTCGAGAAAATCATCGGCCCGCCGCCCCACCTCGGCTGCGAGAGCGCTGAGCCGTTCGCAGCGGAACTTCACCGGTATTGTTTTGCCTGAGGCAAAAAATTCTTTCTGAGTGTCCACAATCTGCTGCAGATCGTAGCTTCCTGTGCCTGAACGTTCGCTGTCGCTCATGGTAATTCGTTTGCCGGGATGGTTTGCGTTTGCCGAGATGACGTCTTTTATACAACGAGTCGGCAACAGAGTCGAAAAATTAGTCGACTATCACGAAAGAGAAAACGATGAATACCAAGACTTTGCGCTCGCAAGATAGAACTGCGGCTTCAAAACGTAGAGGTGCTAATCGATGCCAAATCGAAACATGAGAGGCTTAGGATTAAACGGTTCCGGAACAGGCGGGAAAAAGGTAGTCATCATCGGCGGCGGTCCGGGCGGTGTCGCCAGCGCTCTGCTGTTGGCAAGTCGCGGAATAGAAGTGCATCTTTACGAAAAGCATGACCGCATCGGCGGGCGCACGTCGTCGATGGAAATGGGCGGCTACCGCTTCGATATCGGCCCGACATTCCTGATGATGAAGTCGCTGCTCGACCGCATCTTCACCGAGGCGGGCAAGGACTCTGCAGACTACCTCGATTTCGTTCGGCTCGACCCGATGTATGAATTGCGGTTCGACGACGAAATTTTCCGTGCCTACGACAACACCGAGGACACCAAGGCTGAGATTGATCGTCTCTTTCCCGGGAAAGGATCGAGAATGGATGTCTTTTTGAAAAAGGAAAAGGCACGCTTCAGCAAACTTCTTCCGGCCTTTGAACGCGATTTCTCTAAACCCATCCGCAGTCTGTCGCCGGATCTGATCCCGACGCTCCCCCATCTCTCTCTCGGAACGACGGTGTTCGACAATCTCAAGAAATACTTCGGCGACGAGAAGCTCGCGCTCCTGTTTTCATTCCAGAGCAAATATCTCGGCATGTCGGCCTGGGAGTGCCCCGGTGCTTTCGCCATGCTCTCTTACATGGAGCATGAGCACGGCATCTACCATACCAAGGGCGGTCTTGCTGAGATCCCGGTCGGCCTCGGTAAGGCAGCGGAAGATTGCGGCGCCAACATCCACCTCAACACACCGGTAAAGCAGCTGATGCTCAATGGACGGAAAGTCATCGGTGTCGAGCTTGAGAACGGTGAAGAGGTCCTTGCTGACCAGGTCATCATCAACGCTGACTTCGCCCATGCCATGACCCATCTCGTGCCACCGGGCGCGGCGAAGAAGTACACCCAGGAGAAGCTCGACAACATGAAATACAGTTGCTCGACCTTCATGATGCATCTTGGAGTCGATAAGCTCTACGATCTGCCGCATCACACGATCGCCTTCGCCCGCGATTACCGCAAAAATGTCGACGAGATTTTCACTCTCAATCAGACTTCCGACGACATCTCTTTCTACGTCCGCAACGCAAGCGTGACCGATCCGACTCTCGCTCCCGAAGGCAAGTCGAGCCTTTACGTTCTAGTACCCACACCAAATCTTGATGGCGACATCGACTGGGATACGATGCAAAACGAATACCGCGAAAAAGTTATTAACGCTTTCGCCGACCGACTCGGAATCGATGATCTCGAAGAGCACATCGAGGTGGAGAAAATCTTTACGCCCCAGACCTGGAAGGACGAGCTCAACATTTTCAAGGGTGCGACTTTCAATCTTTCTCACTGCCTCAGCCAGATGGCGTGGCTAAGGCCAAGAAATCAGTTTGAAGAATTCAAAAACTGCTTTCTTGTCGGTGGAGGGACTCATCCGGGAAGCGGGCTCCCGACTATTTTTGAATCTGCTCGCATCTCGTCCAACCTGATTTCCGATTCATTCGGACTCGCCTACGAAAAGACGCATATCACTGCATGACCAAAGCCGCGCCGAACCGCAACAAGAAGGTCGTCGTTGTGGGAGCTGGACTCGGCGGACTTTCCGCAGCGGTCTCGCTACACGGCGAAGGCTTCGACGTCGAAATCGTCGAGAAGAACGATAAGATCGGGGGAAAACTGAACTTCCTGGAGGTGGAAGGGTTTGGCTTCGATCTCGGCCCGTCGATTTTCACGCTGCCCCAATTTTTCCGCAGCCTGTTCGACCGTGTCGACAGGCGAATGGAGGACTATTTCGAGATCGAGAAAGTGACGCCTCACTGGAGGAATTTTTTCGAAGACGGCCTTGTGCTCGACCTGTTCGAAGAGCCCGGGAAAATGAAAGCCGAGCTGGAAAAGCTCCCCGGTGATCTCGAAGAACACTGGAAGCAGTTCCGCGCCTTTCTCGAATACGGCCGCGAGCAATATCATCTCGTCAACGATGGCTACTTTTCCAAAGGTCTTGATACCGTTTGGGAAATGTTTCGCCACTACGGACCGATGAAGCTCTTTTTTAAGATGCACCACCGGCAGACAATGTCGGTCGCCATCGCCGAGAGAATCGACGAGGAGCATCTGCGGATGATCTTCGAATACTTCATCAAGTACGTCGGCTCGTCCGCAAAAGACGCACCGGGCTACATGAACCTGATGCCCCTGATCCAGTTCGATTACGGACTCTGGTATGTGAAAGGCGGCATGTATAATATCGCCCGCGGGTTCCAAAAGCTGATCGACGAACTCGGGATCGCGGTGCGACTCGACGCCGAAGTCGCCTCCATCGACCGCAACGGAAAGACTGTCTCCGGCATCACTCTGACAAGCGGCGAGAAGCTGTCGGCCGATTACGTCGTCTGCAACATGGAGGTGCTCCCGGCTTACAAGAAGCTGCTTTCCGAGCCGCTCGCTTTCACCAACAAACTGGAGAAATTCGCACCCTCCTGCTCCGGGCTGGTCATCCATCTTGGCACGGATCGAATCTACGATCAGCTCGCTCATCACAACTTTTTCTACTCGAAGGACCAGAACAAGCATTTCGATTCTGTCTTCCAGCAGGGCAAACTCCCGGACGATCCGACCATCTACCTCGTCGCGCCCACTCGCACCGATCCGTCGAAAGCACCGGAAGGGCACGACAACATCAAAGTTCTCCCCCACATCCCCCCGATCGATCCGGAGAATCCGCACACGCACGAAGACTACATAGCGCTAAAGGATCGCGTTCTGGACAAGCTCGAGCGCATGGGACTGACCGATCTCCGGAAACATACCATCGTCGAGGATACCCTGACTCCCGTCGACATCGAGCGTATGTATTATTCTAATGGCGGCTCGGTTTACGGCGTTGTCAGCGATTGGGACAAGAACCAGGCATTCAAATTTCCAAAGCAGTCATCGAAGTATAAAAATCTGTTTTTCACCGGCGGTAGCGTCAACCCCGGAGGCGGAATGCCGATGGTGATCCTGTGCGGTCAAAAGGTTGCTGACCGCGTGGTGAAGCAGGAAAATAAAAGCGGCTGATGGACGTTGATCCGGAACAGGTGGGCGGTTCATAGTTCAATTTGCATGGACCTGTTCATCTGGAGCTCTCTAACGCTCACGTTCGTAATTTGGCTGGGCGGATGGGCGGTCATGGCCCGGCTGCGAAGAGTTCCGAAGACAGAACGAGGTGCGCCGAAGCCGGGTGTTAAAATTTCGATTATCATTCCGGCGCGGGATGAGGAGGAAAACCTCTCCCGCCTTCTCCCTTCGATATCAGCGCAGGAGTTCGCTCCGCACGAAATCATCGTCGTCGACGATCAATCGACCGACGGCACGGCAAAAGTCGCTGCAGAAAATGGAGCCCATGTGATTCCGGGCCAACCCCTCCCCGACGGATGGTTTGGTAAACCCTGGGCCTGCCAACAGGGAGCGGACGCCGCAACCGGCGAGTGGCTCTTTTTTCTCGACGCTGACACTGAATTGGAAACGGAAGCGCTGATCGACATTGGCGATCTCGCCCGCGACACCAAGAGCGTCCACTCCATTTGCCCCTGGCATCGCGTGGAGAGGCCCTACGAGCAACTGTCCGCCTTCTTCAATGTCATCATGTTGCTAGGGATGAATGCGTTTACGCTGAAGGGTAACAGCGCGCGCGGGATCGGCTTGTTCGGTCAGGCGATGTTCATCTCGCGGGAGCAATACGACACTGTCGGAGGTCATCGCAAAGTACGTCGTGAAGTGTTGGAAAACTTCAAACTCTCTCAGTATCTCGCCAATGCGGGTTTTAACTGCCGTTGCTATCTCGGCAAAGGGACCGTTAAAATGCGGATGTTTCCCGGCGGCTTCGGGCACCTCGTAGCGGGCTGGTCAAAAGGCTTCATCTCCGGCGCTGGCTACACCCCCCGGAGCGCGATGATTGGGATCTCCGCCTGGCTGTCCGGGCTAATCATGATGACGATTTCTCTCACTTTTTTGCCGCTGGCATCAGCCGCCGCCGCCAAAGTGATCGCCATTCTTTACGGTCTCGGGGTTGCCCAGTCACTCTTTCTATTTCGACGTGCCGGTGGCTTCTGGTTTGTCAGCGCACTACTTTTCCCCATCGGACTAGTCTTCTACCAGGCTGTCTTTTTCCGGGCACTGGTGCGCAAGAAGTCCGGAGGAACAGTGCAGTGGAAAGGTCGCGATGTTAGTTAAGTTGCCGGATATCTGGATTGTCGTGCTCAACGTCCTGGGTATCCCGGTGATTCATCTTGGACTCTCGTGGATTTTCACAAAGATGCCCCGGTCGTCATTTGACCCCCAGTCCCCTCTCTTCCGGGCACGGGGGGTTGAACAGGGGGGAGTCATCTATCAAACCCTGCTTGGTATTCGCAAGTGGAAGGACTTACTTCCGGACGCGGCGCCCTGGTTTGACGGTTTCGCCAAAGGAAAGCTAAAAGACAAGGATCCAAATTACCTGCGCGATTTCATCGCCGAAACGTGTCGCGGTGAAGCAGCGCACTACGCGCAAATTGCCGGACTACTCGTGACATTGATTTGGAATCCGTGGCCCGTCGCCGCGATCGTGATGATCGTGTATTCCTTCTTTTCAAATCTGCCATGCGTGATTCTTCAGCGTTTTACCCGGGCCCGATTGCGTCACTTTTTGGCTGAGATCGAGAAGGAGAGCGCCGAATAGTTTTTTACGAAATGGGGTTCGGTGCGCTATGATCAGCGAACCCACGCCCCATGCTCCGGATTCATCCCTTTATCCTCGTCACTGTCGTCGGCGCAATCGCCGCCTTCAGCGTGATGAACGTCAAATTTTCGGCAAGCCTTTATGAAATGCTCCCTCGCGATTTGCCGGAGGTGCAGGGCATGGACCGGCTTAATCGTTACTTTAGCCGCGACGGCCAGCTCATTGTCACGATCAAAGCCGACGAAGCATTTGTCGCCGACGAGGCCACTGCCGCCCTCGCCAAACATCTCGGGGACAATACCGATCTCGTGTCGGACGTTTTCCGCGAGTTGTCACTGACGGAGCTCGTCACGGAAGGTGGCGGACTGCTCGCGTGGCTATGGTTGAACTCGCCCGCGGACGAGCTCGATACGATGCTGGAGCGCCTGAAGCCCAACAAGTCGGCTGCAGATATCGCAAAATCCATGGAGGCGATCCAAAGCGGATTCTTCGATCAGAGTGCCATCGTGACGAGCTACGATCCGCTTGGATTTTCCCGACTGGGTGACAGTCTTGGTGGAGGAGAGAACTCGGGGCCCGATCCAATGACCTCGGTCGACGGGACGTTTCAGATCATGTACGTCGAGGGCAACGGCGTCGATTTTTCCGACTACCGCGATGCGGCAAAGTGGCTGAAGAAGGTGCGCGTTGTGGTGGAAGACTGGGAACGGGAATGGCTTTCTTCGCAAGAGCCCGGCACCACACTGGAGGTCGGGCTCACTGGAACGCCGGCCTTCATGGCGGAGGTCGGCGCGGAGATGGAGCGCGACATGACGATCTCGGTCGTGGCGACCATGCTGCTGATTTCACTGCTTTTCTGGATCATGCATCGGCAGACGAGGCCGCTCTCGTGGCTGATCACGGCGATGCTCGGGATTCTCGCGATCACCCTGAATCTCGGCGGGCTCATCTTCGGGGATCTCAGCGTGATGAGCGTAGGCTTCGCCGCGATTCTAATGGGGCTTGCAGTCGATTACGGAATCGTCCTCTACCGGGAGGCGATGGACTCGAAGTCCGACGCAAAAGGGCTGCGTCGCTCGGTCGGGCCGGGCATCCTCTGGGCCGCTGCGACGACCGCCGTCGTGTTTTTGTCGCTCAATCTCAGCTCGCTGCCGGGTCTATCCGAGATGGGAAATCTAGTCGCCATCGGCGTGGCGGTTGGTGCGCTGGTGATGGTCTACTTTTTTGGCCCTGTCGCGGTGAGTTTCAACCGCGAGCCGGTGGCCACGAGCAAACGCGGCATCGAGCTGACCGGTCTTGGATTCACAAAAAGAGGGTCGGGCATTGCGGCAATCACTGTTCCGCTGCTCGCGCTGATTTCCGTATTCGCCGTCGAAATGCCCGGGCTCGAAGCCAACTTCCACCCGTTTCGAATCCGCGAAAGCCCGTCGATGAAGTCGTGGCAGCTGTTGCAGTCGGAACTGCGTGGACGGCAAAATGCTGTGCCTACCGTGATTATCGGCAAGAGCCTCCCCGATCTCATCGCCAATATCGAAGCGACCGAAGAGCGCATCAACGCTGCAACCAAAGCAGGATTGCTGAGCGACTCAATCCTACCGCTGGCGTTTATTCCAAACCCTAACCGGCAGTTCGAAAACGGAGAGAAGATCCGCTCCATTCTCCCCGACCGCGAACGTCTCCTCGGGGAAATCGACGCTGCCGGATTCTCTGAAGACGGCGCGGCACTCGCCGCAACAGTCTTCGACTCGTGGCAGATCTATCTCGATCAGGATTCCAGTGCCGGTTACGCGACCCCGACCGGGAAACTGGCGGTCTGGTCCATCGATCGACTTTTCGCTGAAAAAGACGGTATCTATGCTGCGCTTGGAACGGTCAAACCGACGGCACCACGCGACCGCGAATGGGTCGCCGCCATCTGCAATGACAACACCGCTGTTGCCAGCCTCGGTTCTCTCGGAACGGCATTGAACGAACGTATCAAGGTGGATCTACTGCGGGTCTTTTTACCGATGATGGCTCTTCTTATCGTAATGCTCGCGGTCGTCTTCCGCAGCTGGCGCGACCTCGCATTGAGCGTCTTCTGCCTCGTTTTCTCCGCCGCTGTCCTCGTCCTGCTGACGGTGTGGACGCCGCTGAGCTGGAACTCCTTTAATGTCTGTGGTTTGCCGCTCCTGTTTGGCACTGGGCTCGACTTCAGTATCCACATGATTTTTGCCCTCCGGCGCTGTCGTGGCGATGTCGCGAAAGCCCGTCAAGGGATTGGAAAGGCCCTCATCTTTTGCGGAACCTCGTCAGCCATCGGATTCGGCTCTCTTGCAACTGCCTCCGCCTACGGTCTGGCCAGTCTTGGCATCGTCTGCGCAGTTGGCATTCTGATCAACATGTCGGTTGCCGTTTGGATGCTGCCCCGGTGGTATCGATGGCTACACCGGTTAGACACCGGAGCGATTACCGCTGATACGTGAAATTATTAACAATCTGACAAATCTTAATAATCGGGATATATTAATAATCCTATGCGGTCTCTTTTCCGTTACTCCTCGATTCTTGGATTCGTATTTGCTCTGAATTCAACTGTCTGTGCCGCTCAGGACGCTGCGGCCATTCCGCCGGTTGCTCCGATTCCGCCGGTCGCACAGGCACCTGTCGATCCCGGTCTTCAGATCATCCAGCGTTGGCTACAAACCAACTCGAATGTGGCAACACTGAGAATCAACTTCACCCAAACCCGGACGATGAAGTCGATCAAAGTCCCGATCCGGCAGGAGGGCTCGCTCTGGCTCGACTACCGGACAGGTCTGTTCCGCTGGCAGACTGGCGACCCGCCCCAGACGATCGTGACAAAACATCGCGACGACATCATCATCATTAGAACACCCGGAAAGAAATATGAAGTGCGTCCTGCCGGTTCGGGAGCATCTCCGGGAATGGCTGCTCTGGCGGGTGGATTTCCGAAAACGCTGGAGAAATTCCAACAGAAATATCGGCTCCTCGAGGTTCGGCAACAGGACAAAACATTCCGGATAAAAACCCAGCCGCTCGGTGCGGGTGGACGTGGAGTCGGAAGTTTTACGTTTGTGATCGAAGCTGATCACTACCGACTACTTGGTATCGAAGTCGATCTCGAAGATGGATCGTCGCTACACACCGTCTTTGATGACGTCGAGTTAAATGCACCGATTCCAGCCGGTCTGTTCACACCTGATTTGACTGGATACAAGCAGACAGAGTTTTGATTTGGTCTACCGGTCCAAAACGGACCAACCACATTCTTGTGGTTTTACGAGCACTCGGCACGCAGATCCCGTTGCTCGTGAGGAACAGGAATGTCCCTAATCCGTCTCGTCAGTTTCGTCGCCGTCTTCTTCCATCAATTCAGCGATCGTCGCGTTCAGCTTGCCATTGTCCTCCGTCAGGACCTGAATCTGGTCCTGCAAATGCACGATGAGCATCTCTTCCTGCGTAAAAAGGTCACCCGACGCAGTTCGCTTCCAATGGACGCCATAGAGCCATCCCGAAATTGCTAATCCTACCAAGAGAAGGAACACAAGCGTCTGGCCTGGCGAAAGGTTTTTCACGCTCCGCGAAACTATCCGGGGTTATTTGTCTCTCTTACCGCTGAAAAAGCGACCGAGATTCATGCCCTTGCGCTTCTCTGGCTGTGCGGCAACCGGTTGGGCTTGAGTCATAGCGGGGGCGGGAGCAGTCGCCTGGACCGGGGTAGCTGCCTCACGGTTTTGCTTCCCGAAAAATCCGCGCTTCTGCGGCGCAGGTTCTGGCACTTGAGTTGCCTGAGCAGTCAGTTCGGACTCGCTCTCGCGGGTGATGACCAATTTCAAATCTTCGGGAACGTTCTCAACGTAGTCCACACTGCGGAGCGGGAGTTTTTCGCCATTCGGCGCGTATTCCTGGATTCGACGGCGAATCAGCTTCTCATCCGGATCGTAAATTTGCTCTTCGGCAAAACGTCCCATCCGGTCATAAATCTGAGTTCCACGATATCTGAACTGTCCCCGCCCGTCGTAGATCATCGCCTCGGTCGGTCGTCCCGCTTCATCGAGGAGAATCATGCGGCGCTGTAAAACGGTGTCCCCTTTCTTAGTCTCCTGAGTCAGCGTGCGGGTTTCATTATCCTGCTTCGACTCGGTGTGCGTTCCGTCCGGGTGGTGGATCGCCCGCCCCCAGATTTCCGCATAGCGCTCGTTCATCTTTCCTAGCTGAGGAAGCTTCAGCCCGGGATTGTTTCGCATGAAAATCTCACGCTGAGCATCCGACATGAACATCGACGAATTTTCTCCCATGCCCATGCCCATCCCCGAGGGATGACCGGACATCTGAGCTGCCTGCTGCTGCGCATGCTGAATTGCCTGAGGATTGACGGTAGTGGCGCCAGTTTGCGTTTTGTTATGGAACTGTGCATGAGCACCCAACGACAAGAGCGTCGCCGCCATCGTGCCCCAAACCAATACTTTCACCTTTTGCAAATCCATCGCGTACAGTCGGCCAAGATACCGGAATTGCGCCATAGTCGCAAGCTTTTCCCGAGACACCTTAATCCTCCATCGCAGCGATATGTCGCTCAGCATCGAGCGCTGCCCGGCATCCGTCACCAGCTGCGGTGATCGCCTGCCGATACACGTGGTCGGAGACATCACCCGCCGAGAAAATCCCCGGGATATTCGAGCGAGTCGAGTGCGCCTCCTGCAGAATATATCCGTCGTCGTCGAGCTTAACGCCCGATCCCTCTAAAAACTCTGTCGTGGGATCGTGTCCGATCGCGACAAAAACACACTTCGCCTCGAGTTCCGATTCCTCGCCAGTTTCGGTATTTGCAAGCTTCACAGCACGCATTTCGCCCTTCTCGTCGGTAAGGTACTCGACCACCTGAGAATTCCAGACCGGCTCGATCTTCTCATTGTTGAGCGCCCGATCTGCCATGATCTGCGAAGCCCGCAACTCATCCCGACGGTGAACCAAATACACTTTGCTGGCGAACTTTGTCAAAAATGTTGCCTCTTCGCAGGCGGAATCTCCTCCACCAACAACCACAACCGGAACATCGGGATAAAAAGCACCGTCGCAAGTCGCACACGAAGTCAGGCCGTGACCGACCAGTTCTTTCTCGCGATCAATATGAAGCCAGCGAGGAGTCGCTCCTGTCGCGACGATCACGGTGCGAGTTTGGTGCTCTTTACCTCCAGAGGTCTTAACGAGAATGCTGCCGTCCTCCTGGCTCTCAACACTGCTGACGAGATCATATTCGACCCGCGTGCCGAATTTCTCTGCCTGCTTCTGCATGCTAATCATCAAATCCGGCCCCATGATGCCTTCGGGAAAGCCGGGGAAATTCTCCACCTCCGTCGTCGTCGAGAGCTGGCCGCCGGGCAGCTCGCCTGAAAACACGAGCGGATTCAGGTTGGCCCGAGCCGAGTAAATGGCAGAAGTCCAGCCGGCGCAGCCGGTTCCGATGATGATGACGTTTTCCATGCCGCGAATGTGTTAGTGGTTCTCTTTTGAATCAATCAAGAATCTGAGCAAATTTTTGTCGCGTAAGACCGGCGAAAGCTGACAAGATTCCCGTTGTGACAACGAAGAAGAGAACACGAATCCTGCTGTTTCTGCTTGTCACTACCTGCGGGCTTGCCGGAATGAAGCAATTTGGTCGACCACTGTGGACCCCGCTAGTGGCAACTGCCCGGGGAGAAACAACCATTGCCTCGGCAGTATCCAATCTACACGGGAAAGGTTGCGGGCTCGATTCCGGGCAAGTCGATCAGATCGAGTCGTTGACGTTGATCGGACTCAAAGAAGAACGCTCGCTGGAGGTTTGGGCTCAGCAACAGAACGGCCAGCGCGAGCTTATTCGGACTTACCCATTTACTGCTTACAGCGGCACGATCGGTCCAAAACTGCGCGAGGGAGACGGCCAAATTCCCGAAGGGATTTACCGGGTCGAATACCTCAATCCAAACAGCAGCTACCATCTATCGATCAAGATCGACTATCCCAACGCATTCGACCGGGAGAAAGGCGAAGCCGACGACCGGGAACAACTCGGGTTCGACATTTTCATCCATGGGAGAAGCGTCACTGTCGGATGCATTCCGATCGGCGACGAAGCCATCGAAGACCTGTTCACCATCGTCTCTCAAGTTGGCCCGAAAAATTCCGAAGTGATCATCACGCCGGTCGATTTTCGAAAACGTGATGACCGCCCCGAAATCGAAGAGATCGATTGGGAAGACGAACTCTACGAAACGATTACGACCGCCCTGGCTCCCTTCACTCCACCTCCGGCAGAGTAGACGCCAGCAAGCTCCCGCCGATTCCCAACAGAGCGAATACCAGAATCACGACCCGCTCGCCCACGACATCCGCGAGCAGTCCGAAAGATCCGCTCAGCAGCAGCACGATCCCCATCAGTGTATTACTCACCGCAACGAGTTGGGCGCGATTATCTGCATTCGCGTGATCCACGATGTAGGTCTTTCGTCCCATTCGGATTCCCGTGTGAGACAGCCCTATCAGAAAAAACAACAAACCATACATCCAGACCGACCCCGTTCTCCCCAGATCAATCCCGGCCAGCCCAGCGGTGAGACAACCAACCAACCCCGCGCTAAGACCCGCGACAGCAAGGGTCTTGCGACTGCTGGAATCCGATAGTCGTCCCCAGGCTGCTCCGCTCAGTGCCGTAGCCAGACTTCCCGCAACCATGAGAATGCCAAGGCTGGCAATCTTCCCTCCCGTCGCTTCATGTGCCAGCACAACGTAAAACGGCATCGACAACACCGTGCTCGCCAACAGTGCTCGTGCGATGCAGAAGCGAAGGAAGACCGGGTCCTCCCGAAGGAAATGCAAACTCGCGACCGCATCTTTCCAGGCGCTACTGACGTCTGCCGCATCGCTCGGCATCTCGATCACCCGGCTCATCGCCCAGGCTCCGATTAACCATAGAGCTCCTGCCGCGAAAAGCAGTCCCGCGAACAATCCGACAGGCAATTCCTCCGCCGGATTCAGTGCGAAAAAAATCCCCACCCCCACAGCGATCCCACCCGAGATCGATGACGCCAAACCACTCATCCGTCCGCGTCGCGTTTTCGGAATCGTCTTTCCCAGCAAGTCTTTTGAAGAAATCGAGTTGATCCCGCGCGCCAGACTGAAAATAACTAATAAACCCACAATCGACCAACCCGCCGCCGCGCCCGTCAGCGACAAAGCAACCAATCCCATCCCCACGACCGCCGCGCATTGAATCAAACTGCCAACGACCCAAAACCATTTCCGTATCGGAAACTGTCGCATCACTCCGCCGACGATCATCTGGGGCAAAAGCGATCCGCTTTCCCGCACCGGCACCAGCATCCCGATGGCCGCAGCGGGTGCCCCGAGTGCAGTCAGCAACCAACTGAGAACCAGTCCCGGCGCACTGAGTTGATCCCCCGTTTTCGAAGCGACAGAGGCAAACACCTGACGGGCAAAATTTTGTGGCACAACCGCGCACGCATCCTCCGAGATATCCTTACAAAATTCTCTATCGTCTTCACCGACGGTCCATTGGTAGAGTTTCTCCTCCATACAAATTTTGAAATACTACGCTAGAAACCAGTTTCAAGGTAGGTGCGCCCGGCTCGATCGCAGGAGGCCCGGAAGCGGTTTATTTCCTGCCATTCGACGGTCGTAGAAAAATAAACGAGCGAGGCCGCTCGTTCCTGCCCTTTCACAGCATCGACTCAACAGGTACAGCCACTGAGCACCCCCCTTCGGGCAGTGCCATGTTGACTCAATAACTCTTCGCGAAAATGACGCGCCCCTCGGCAGGCTTGCCGGTGTAGAGGCAAGTACCCGATCCGCCGCGCAGCTTCGCGTCTTTCGGGATGCATCGGACGGTTACCTTCAGCTGCTGCTGCAATGCTTCTTCGTCCTCGACGCCGCCAGCCCAGTGGACCAGCGCGAAACCTCCGTGGATTTCAGGCTCGCTCGCATTCTTCGGCGTAAAGAATTTCCGGAATTCATCCATCGAATCGATCTCGACAGTGTGCTCGTTTCGGAAATCTCGCGCTCGCTTGAGCAGGTTGTCCTGAATCGACTGGAGCGTCTCGACGATGCCGGAAACGGCTTCGGCGGTTGGGAGAAACTGTTTGTCCCTTGGCGCCCTGTCACGACGAACGAGAGCCACGGAGCCTTTCTCCAAATCGCGTGGGCCGATCTCGATGCGAACCGGTGCCCCTTTCTTGATCCACTCCCAATTCTTAATACCACCACCGAGATCCCGCTTATCGATCTCGACGACGAGATTCTGTCCGTGGAAAGACTGAGCGCGCAATTCGGAAGCGAGTTCCTCGCAGGCCGCGTGAATCGACTCTTCGTCCTCAGGCTTAGGCGTAACCGGCAGAATCACCACATGAGTCGGCGCGACGCGAGGTGGGACGATAAGCCCGTCATCATCCGAATGCGCCATCAGCAGCGTTCCGATGAGTCGTGTGCTAACTCCCCAGCTCGTGGTCCAGGCAAACTCCCGCTGTTCGCGGCCTTCGAACTCGATTCCGGCGGCTTTGGAGAAATTCTGTCCGAGAAAATGGGACGTGCCGGCCTGGATCGCTTTGCGGTCCTGCACCATCGCTTCAACCGTGAAGGTGTTCAGAGCGCCCGGAAAGCGTTCGGCTTCCGTCTTCTCTCCTGCAATGACAGGAACGGCGAGATGATCGGTCAGAAAGCGCTCGTAGACTTCGTGCATCTTTTTGGTTTCCACCATCGCCTCTTCGGCCGTCTCGTGCGCGGTATGACCTTCCTGCCAGAGGAACTCAGTGGTGCGGAGAAAAAGGCGTGGGCGCATTTCCCAACGCATCACATTGGCCCACTGGTTGATGAGCAAGGGCAAATCGCGGTAGCTCTGCACCCAGCGGGCGAAAGCTGCGCCGATGATCGTCTCGGAAGTCGGACGGATCACGTAAGGTTCTGCCAACTCGCCCGCAGGCACCATTTTCCCATCCTTCAGCTCGAGCCGGTGATGGGTGACGACGGCACACTCCGTCGCAAAGCCTTCTACGTGAGTTGCCTCCTTCTCCAAATAGCTGACGGGAATGAGCAGCGGGAAATACGCGTTCTTGTGACCCGTATCCTTGAACCACTTGTCGAGCTGGCCCTGGATTTGCTCCCAGATTCCGTAGCCCCACGGCTTGATAACCATGCAGCCGCGCACTTCAGAATTTTCTGCGAGATCGGCGGCCCGAACGACTTGCTGATACCACTCGGGGAAATTTTCCTCACGAGTGGGAGAGATCGCGTTTTTTGGTCCTTTAGCCATGCCGGACATTAGGAGACTGTTGAAAAACCCCAAAACGGAAAATTAGATATTTTTTGTGGGACAATTGCGGCTTCGCCAAGATTTCGAGGACGGACCCTCGGCCGGTCGGACTGGAGCACCAGCTGCGGCTACCGCTGTTTTCCATTCCGGTTTTTTTCATCAGTCTCCCCGCCAGCCGCAGGCGAATTGCCAGCGGGGAAATTCGGCTCTACCGTCGCGGAGTGAAAATCCTGCACCTATTCATTTCCCCGGATCACAACTACACCGGGCATTTCGGCAAGCCTGCCGGGGAGAATCCCATCGTCGAGGTCGACGAGATCGAGTGCGTAGCCGGCAGCGGAATCCAGGGCGACCGGTTTTTCGATTACAAGCCGGATTACAAGGGCCAGATCACATTTTTCGCGATGGAGACGCATCTCAGGCTCTGCGGGAAATTCGGTGTCACTGACAAAGGGCCGGACATTTATCGTCGAAATATCATCGTCGAAGGAACCGATTTGAACGCGCTGATCGGGAAGGAATTCTCCGTGCAAGGGGTGAAGTTTCTCGGCACAGAAGAAGCCAAACCGTGCTTTTGGATGGACCAGGCATTCGCAAAAGGCGCGGAAAAAGCTCTCCGCGGTAGCGGCGGGTTGCGGGCGAAAATCCTGACAGATGGAACACTGTCTCGCAAAATATGATCCTCGAAATCTCCACTCCCGCACTTCTTTTTCCTGCGGTCAGCTTGCTGTTTCTATCCTACACGAATCGCTTTCTCCACCTCGCATCGCTCGTCCGTACGCTGCACCGCGATTGGATCGAGCTGAAAGACGAAGCGCTCCGCGCGCAGATCGTGAACCTTCGTCGACGGCTGAAACTGATCCGTTGGATGCAATTGCTGGGTGCTGTCAGCCTGCTACTATGTGTTCTCTCGATGGTGGAGATATTTTTTGAAATGGACACGGTCGGCATCATTTCCTTTATCGCAGCACTGCTCCTGATGGCCGCGTCCCTCGCCTTCCTTATCGCCGAAATCTGGTGCTCGGGTGGTGCGTTGCAAATCTTGCTGAAACGGGTCGAAGAAGAGTAACGGGCGGTGACGAATCAGTTGCTCAGATTTTCGACGAACTCCCCAAAAGGCAGGCCCACGTTGAGTTCTTTCTTCAGCTTTTCAGCTCTTTCGAGCAGTTGCGCCGTCTCCATTCGTCCCTCCTTCTGCGTCGCGATCACGACGAGATTACCCGTCCCGGGAACACTGAACCGATAGACCGACGGAAACACTTCGCGAATGCTCGCAATGTCACCACGCGTCGTCGGATACCACGCGATGAGATTGAAGGCGACGAGTCCATCCGGACTGAGGCGGGACTTCACATCCTCTAGAAACTCCACTGTTTTGAGACGTTTGGTCAGCTCATCAAGTTCTGGTCCAGCTTTCGGCTTGAGAAACGCATCCATGTAGATCGCATCGTAGGCACCATTTTTCGCACGAAGAAACTCAAAGGCGTCGATCGTGTGGATCGAGATCCGTGGACCGTTTTTCGTTTCGAAATATTCCGCGGCGACGCGAACCACTTCAGGATCGATCTCCACAGCTTCAATTTGTGTTTCAGGCAGCGCGCTCTCGGCGAAGCGAACCATTCCGCCGCCACCCAGCCCGACGATGAGAATTCGTTTTTGGGAGGGGGTGAAGAGGAGTGAGGCAAACATGGTCTTCGTGTAGTCGACCAGCATGACTTCCGGGGCACTGAGATCGATGGAGGACTGCAGTTGCTCCGTGCCGCGATCATCGACGAAGAGGAGACTGCGGATGTTCCCGGTCTCGCGGACGCGGATGTGCGAAAACTCCGAGGTCACTTCATGAATAACGTCGCCGCGCCTGTGCTCTTTGAACCAACGCGTCGCGGTCAGCAACGCGAGAAACACGATGCCGAAAAATACGACGCGAAGAAATGGATGCGGCTTTTTCACACAGAGCCGTGTGTAACAGCAGATCGCCCCGTTGTCGATCCGAACGTCTTTTCTCCAGGCAAAACAGGGTTGGATAGTCGAGCTACCCCTGTTTGCTCGTCGGACGACGGCGTTCTCGCGGATCTTCCGGAGTCAGACCGGCAACCACATCGACAGTCGCGGCCAATTCGTCAGTCTTCCATCCGGGACGAGGCCTGAAATCGATGATCGGTAAAGCGGACAGTCCGGGTAGTTCATGATGTCTCCCTTCGAATTTAGAGATGGGACCTCTGGACATAGTCGAAGTCTCAGAATCGAGCCATTCGACAATTTCGCGAAAGACCATATGGCTACCAGCTTCATGGGCCAACCAATGTCCATTTCGTGGAAAGTGGCGGGTGTCCGCCGCGGGATAGAGCCGTTTCAGGGTCCTACTAATGATCGGGCGCATAATGCGATCTCTACCCGAACTGACGATAAGAACGGGATCGACTATTTTTTCCGTGTCGACATGTGTGGTATTTGTCTTGTCGAGAAACCAAAAGACAACCTCAAAGAGACAACGCCCGGACTCAGCAATGAGCGAACGGTGAATCTCGCGGGCGCGCTCCAACGGAATGCGGTTGAGAAGCCCGAACCGGGCGAACAAGAAGGGTAGCCGGTTTGTGCGTTTCCAAAACAGTGGTCGTGAGAGGACCGTCGCGGTGGTGATTAGAGCGACCGGATAGATGTGATTCACGCCCTTCGGCCCGGCCGAGTTTAACAAAATGAGTCCAGCGACGGATCGCCGGGCGGCAAGCATCTGAGCAATCAACCCGCCCATGGAATGCCCAATCAGGATCGGTGGCGCCTTGAATTCCTTCTCTTGGATAAAGTCGTAAATGCTTTCTACGATATCGGCAACCGACAGCTTCGCGAGCCGCTTTCGATCCCATGGATGATCCGGATCATGCCCCGGCAGTAGCGGCACATGGACGCGATAGCCATGATCAGTCAGGAAGCTCCGGAGCGGCTCAAGCACTCCGGGGTGACTCCACATTCCATGGATGAGAATGACCTCCGCTGTTTTCGTCGTACTAGAAGCGGCGGGTGAAGGAAAGGGTGAGGATGTCCCAATCGTGCTTGTAAAGCCCGTTATAAGCGGGCTGAACGTTGCCTCGAATATCTGTGTCCGCCATGATGAGCTTGCTGTAGGCGAAGTCGATCGAATTGGGACCCCACTCATAGCCAAAGCCGACACTGACCGTATGCCTGTCGTCGGCCGGGACGGACGGGTTAAAGGTGCGACTGTTCATCGGCGAGTCGGCATATTGATAGCCGGCGCGGAGGACGAGACTTTCCGTCAGGTCATATTCGGCACCGATTCCTACGCTAATCGAATCGTCCCAATCCAACGGAATCGCATTCGCTCCCCCGAGCAGAGGCTGGTTCGCACCGATCATCAAGGGGACGTCGTCATGGGTGGAGTTTTGAATCCAATTGAAGTCAGTGCCGATACGGAGGCTCTCCGAAACATCATATCCATAGCCGATACTGATGCTCCCCGGGTGTTTGACTTCAGACTCGAAAGGAGTCTTGGGCAACGCAAGACCGGGCGCAGGAATGTTGCTGATGTCGAAATCACCTTCGTAATCGACACTCACTGGCAAACGTCCCGTCAACGCAAGGTGATGCCTTTCGCCGAAATCGTAGTTGATCCCCATGTAGGCTCCGAGCCCCCAACCATTCCCATCGAAAACGGCATCTCCATCAGGAATCGACGCACCAAGAAGAGGACCCCACGGATAACGCTGCTCGAGACGCAACTTCGAGTGAAAAATGTCGAGGCCGAAGCCGATGGACAATTTATCATTGAGTTTCAGTCCGAGCGCAGGGTTAATCGCGAACGTCTGCAACGTCGCGTCGTAGGCTCCGGTATAGCGAAAGGCTCCCTCGCGCGGGAAGTTCATCGAGATTCCGAAAGGAGCGGAAATACCGAGACCTGCTGTCATGGTATCGTTTACAGGGACTGCGATGTAGGCACTGCCAAGATTCTTGTTCGGCATCAAAGACGAATCCGAAACTCCAAGAGTATTGGTGAAATCCGTTTTCTGGTGATACACCTGATAGGTCATTTGCACCTCAGTCTCCTGAATTTTTGTCAGTGAAGCCGGATTCGATCGGGTTACCGAGGGGCTATCAACGATCGTGAGTTGTCCCCCATAGACTGCCATCGCATCTGCCGTATCCGGCAGGGTGCGAACACCTTCAGCCGCAAAAGCAGGAAGAGCTGTGATGACCAATGAAAATGCGAAGATTCTGTATTTCATAATTTCTATAATATCCATTATATTGAAATTATCAAGACAGATTTATAGAATACTTCAGTTACCCGTCCTTCCTCACGGAGATTTCTATTCCTGAACGGGCAAAGAAAAGAGCGAGATATTAAGAATAATCGATTGGCCATTCTCATACTCTTCCCAGACGAGAAGGTCATCCCCATCGAGATCCAACTGTTTGAAGGCCGCTTCAAAATCGGCCTGCTCAGTAATGTAGCCGATCGCTTCGTCTTCCCTGAATTCTCCGTCGCCATCTTCGTCGAGCTGGCTGAAGGCTTCGTTGTCGGCCTCCGGCTCTTGACGCGTGGCACTCCATTCATGCAACGAGATGCAATTGTCATTGTTGAGATCGAATTCCGCCAACGCCTCCTGATGCATGTGCTTAGCCAGCTCGACGTTAGAGAGTCGTCCGTCTCCGTCCTGATCGGCTACTTCGAAGGATGCTTGGTCGAGCAACCCGCTTTCCGCCATTTCCTCCTCCGTCGTTACACATGCGGAAAGTGCCATGCCGGACCCGACGAGCGCAATGATGAAGGAGGGGCGTGAATTTTTGAATACTCGGGTCATGGCAGCGCAGCGAATGATGATACTCATAGCAGAAACAATTTCATGATCACAGCAACCTGTGTTAAAAACTGCGCCATATAAAAAGCGAATCTCACACCGATTCCGATTCTGATTCGTAACCGGGAATCATAATGACCATTCAAGCGTACGCCGCCAAAAGCCCCAAAGGAAACCTGGAACTTACCGACATCGACCTCGGTGAACTCAACCCTGACGAAGTCGAGATCGAAGTCGATTACTGCGGTGTCTGCCACAGCGACCTCAGCATGCTTGCCAACGACTGGGGCATGAGCGACTATCCGTTCGTTCCCGGTCACGAGGTCTCCGGGCGCGTCGTCGAAAAAGGCGATCAAGTCTCCAATCTCGAAGTCGGCCAGAGAGTCGGAGTCGGCTGGTATGCGAGTTCTTGTGGAGAGTGCCGTCAGTGCGTTGCGGGCGATCAGCACCTCTGCTCCGATGCTCAGGGAACCATCGTCAACCGACCGGGCGGCTTCGCCCAGCGTGTCCGCGCCAGCTCAAAATGGGCATTCCCTCTGCCCGACGCGCTCGATCCCGCCGCCGTCGGCCCACTCTTCTGCGGAGGCATCACCGTCTTCAGTCCCCTCGTCATCAGCGGCATATCGCCGACAGACCGCGTCGGCGTTGTCGGTATCGGCGGACTCGGCCACATGGCGCTTCAGTTCATGAACAAATGGGGCTGCGAAGTCACCGCCTTTTCCACCAGCCCCGAAAAGGAAGAGCATGCCCGTAAACTCGGCGCACACCACTATGTGAACTCCAGGGACAGCGACCAACTGGACAAAGTCGCCGACAGCCTCGACCTCATTCTCGTCACCGTGAACGTCGAACTCGATTGGGGGAAATACATCGCCGCCCTGCGTCCTAAGGGAAAACTCCACCTCGTCGGCGCCGCGCCCAAAGTCGAGTCCGCCGTATTTCCGCTCATCGGTGGGGAGAAATCCATCGGCGCTTCGCCAACCGGCAGCCCCTCGACCATGCTGAACATGCTCGACTTCGCCGCCCGTCACAACATCGCTCCCGAAATCGACACCATGCCGATGTCTGAGATCAACGAGGCTTTCGAGAAATTGGAAAAAGAAAGTCCCGCGCATAGGATTGTGTTGAAGAGTGATTTCTGAATTCGTCAGGGCTAATTTCCCGACGATGAATCAACCAACCCGTCGTAATTTCCTTGCCGGCGCAGCTCTCGCCGTCGGCATTCCCGCCTTCGGGGCGGATAAACCCAAGCACATTCTGCTTCGGTCCTCGTGGCAGACCGTCAACATCGGTGATATCGCCCATACGCCGGGAGTTCTCAGCATCCTGAGAAAACACCTCCCCGATGTGCAGGTCACCCTATGGCCGAGCAACGTGAAAAACGGCGTCGAAGAACTTCTTCTAGCCGAATTCCCCAATCTTAAAATCGTCAAGGGAGATGACGCTCTGGCGCAGGCCTTTCTAGAGTGCGATTTCCTTCTCCACGGCTCCGGAGCATCGCTCGTAGCGCAGCGCGATGTGATAAAATGGCGGGACAAAACCGGCAAGCCCTACGGTATCTACGGAATCACTCTGCCGATAAAAGAATCGCACAAGACCACTGAAACGTCGGACGACGCTCTCAAGGCGACCATCGATGTGCTGAGCGGAGCGCGGTTCGTCTACTTCCGCGACTCACATTCGTTGGCGCTCGCAAAAGAAAATGGCTGCTCCGCCCCTGTGATGGAATTCGGTCCAGACGGCGCCTTCGCCTGCGATCTCCGCGACGCTGAGAAAGCCGAAGCATTTCTTCAAGAGAACGGACTGGAAGAGGGCAAATTCATCTGCTGCATCCCCCGCCTCCGCTACACGCCTTATTGGACAATCCCCGCTAAGAAACGCGAACTCGATCCAGTCAAGCATGCCCGCAACGAGGAAATGCGGGATCACGACCACGCACCTCACCGCGAAGCCATCGAGCGCATCGCGACCGAGACCGATCTGAAGGTTCTCCTCTGCCCCGAGGACCAGACCCAGATGACCGTCGGCAAAGAAAATATTCTCGACCAACTCTCCCCCGCCGCACGTGAACGAGTCGTTTGGAAACCGGACTACTGGCTCGCCGGCGAAGCCGTCAGCACCTATGTGCGCAGCGCCGGACTCTTCGGAAACGAAATGCACTCACCCATCATGTGCATCGGCCACGGAGTCCCCGCCATCGTCTGCCGCTGGTCCGAACAAACCAGCAAAGGGTACATGTGGGAGGACATCGGCCTCGGCGATTGGCTCTTCGATTTCGACAACGACGACGACGCCTCTCGCCTACCCGATGCCGTACTGGAGATGGCGAAGAATCCTGACAAAGCAAAAAAGAAAGCCGCGCAGGCTCGCGCCTTCGTCGAGAAGCGACAGGCCGAAACGATGGAACAGCTCCGCAAAGAACTGGAATCCTAGACACGGACGAAGCGGGCAGGTTCGCTCGGCCTCGCGTGAACTATCGTTCGCAACCGTTCAATCCATTTCACGTTCAACGCGCCAGACCAATCCGCACCTGACATTCATCCGCGCAACCGGGACGCCGGGCCGACGAATCGGTTGCGGCTACCCCTACCTTCCTGACATCGACGCAAAATATTCAGAACGAGGTGGAGAAAGACAACCGGGAAACGCGAGATAGGTGCTCCAGGGGAGCAAGCGAAGCGTTCAAAGCAGAGCGAAGTTAACTAAGTCGCTGACTAAACCCTGTTGAATCAGTAAGTGCCCGGGCATAATTGCTCTGAAACGCCGGGTTTCTCCACTCGTCAGAGCGCTCGATTTGTGGCCAACCAGGTCCCTCTCTTGCGATGAAAATTGGGTTTCTCGTTATTTCCTGCCTACTGATTCCCCCCGTTTCGAGCGCTACAGAAGATTGGGCCGCACGACGCGAAGTATACCTCGACGCGAAGAGCCTCGCCGATCTCGGTTTGCCGCAACAGCATCTCGAGAGCCACCTCATCTCGGCAACGATGGCGCGGACAATATCCAGCCCGGTCAATCTCGTCATCGGAGAACTCTGCGCCTCGACGTTTCGCGAAGCGGTTCCTTTCAGTGCCATCGGGACGGCCCGGAGCCATTCCTCGTTTTTGAAAGCCGATAACGGGACGGATGAATGGAACGACGTGGCGACCGGCTTGGTCGCGGGCTGGCGTCACCGCAATCGCTTCAACGGACTACCAAAGGAAGAAGGAAAGGCTCTCGACCCTTCGAACCTCACGGTCATCCCGATGATAGCGATCAGCTGCCGTCTCGGCGACGCGGACGCCGTGGCTTGGCACTGCGAAGAATTCACCAACACCTGCGGGACGTTCCCCGGAATGTTCGGGAGCCTGGTGCGTTCCGGGCACATGGAAAGGGCCAAAAAATTGCTGCAAAACAAATGCCGCGATGTCCGCTACAGCACCGCTCACTACCTGCTCGATCCGCGCTATGACCGTAAATTGCACGAGTCGGTCGAGCCATTTCTCGAAACAGCTACCGATTCCGACCTGCGGAACTACGCCCGGATACTCCTGATGGCGACGCCTGATCCCGACCCGAAATTCGGAACCGATCCGACGGTCCCCCCACGCTCGAAACGGATAGCGCAAGCCGCCGAAGCCATTAGCAACGAACCCATTAGAGACTTGACCCTTGCCAGTCAGGCCGACGAAATTCTTTCCACAGCCTTCAACGAATCGGCAGTTAGAGAGTTTCTCGACCGACCTTCTGCGGATTTCTTTGCCAAATACGACGAGATGGTCGGCAAGCGTTCCGGCTCCACCGATGTCTACTGGCTCGCGCACACACATTTTCACGACGCGATTTACCAACTCAGTGAAGGTGCGCCGTTTCCCGCCCAATTTTTCTGGGGGCGACTCGTCTACGAACAGCGGGAAAACAATACCAATTTGGAAAGGAACGGTACCGAGGCTGTGGTCGATGTGCTGAACCAATGGTGTGAAGTCGCCCTCGCCGAAGGACGGAAAGAGGATTTGCTCCGGCTTTTGCCCTTCGGACGTCAGGTATTGGAAGGCGTCCCGGAGCTTGTCTACAGAAGAGATGTCTCCGATGCACTCACGAAACCGGACTGATTACTCTTCGCGCCACTGCGGATTCGGCTGCGGCATTTCTGCACCGAGGTCCTTTTGCCACGCAGTGAGTTTTGCCCTCAACTCGGCGACCTTCTCCGGCATCGACTCAGCGAGATTGTTCTTTTCTCCGATATCGTCTGCGAGGTTGTAAAGTTCGATCCCGTCCCATTCCCAAAGCTCGATCAGCTTCCAATCGCCGTCGCGGATGGCGGCCCCGGGCTTCCAACCGGATCCATGGTAATGCGGGTAGTGCCAGCAGAGCGTGCGAGGCCCGGCCCATTTGCCGCCCTCGAGAATCGGCACGAGCGACTCGCCATCGGCGTGCAATTCGGGCTGCATCGGTAGACCCGCCAGGTCGAGCATGGTGGGGAAAAAGTCCATACTGACGACGGTTTGATCACTAACGGAGGCGGGCTTCGTCACTCCCGGAGCACGAACGATGGCAGCCTCACGAATACCGCCTTCGTAGAGCCAACCTTTTCCGGCGCGGAGCGGATCGTTCGAAGTGGACGCGGCTTTTACCTTCCCGCCGGGCTCTCTCGACCGGGTCGAGAGCCCGCCGTTATCGGAGAAAAAGATGACCACAGTGTTGTCTGCCAGCTTCCGTACCTCCAAAGCAGCAAGAATGGCTCCGACGCTATCATCGACTGCTGCGACCATGGAGGCAAAATCCGGATCGTCCTGCCGCGGTCGGGTTGCGGCCCCGTGTTCGTCGAGGTAATCCAGAGCATCGCCGGGGAACATCTTCGCCGCCTTTTCGCGGTAGTGCTCGATTCGCTTTTGGTAAGGCTGGATCGGCGAGTGAACGTTGTAGTAGGAAAGGTAAAGTAAGAACGGCTCCGACTGATCGCGCTCGTCGAGAAAGGAGATCGAATCTGCAGTGAGCCGCTCGGTCAGGTATTCGCCTTTCTCTTTGGCCTCCAGGCGAGGATTTTTCCAGGGCGAATAGTAGCCACCGGGAGGAGATCCGCGGTCGTGGCCTCCGATATTAATGTCGAACCCCTGGTCTTCCGGCCAATACCCTTCGTCCCCGAGATGCCATTTTCCGGCAAAAAATGTCGCGTAACCCGCCTGCTTGAGAACCTCCGCAATGGTGACTTCAGAGAGCGCCAGGTCGTTGTTGTCTTCCACTTTTAGAAAGCGATCCCCGTCCGCCGGATCAACAGTTTGTCCGGGAATCCAATCAGTGATACCGACCCGGACAGGATGACGTCCCGTAACGATGCTCGCTCGAGTCGGCGAACAGATCGAAGCGGCGGCATAAGCGCTTGTGAAACGAATCCCCGACTCAGCCAGTGCGTCGATTTGAGGAGTCTCGTGAAACTTGCTTCCGTAGCAGGAAACGTCGGCCCAGCCGAGATCGTCGACGAGGAAGAAAACAAAATTGGGTCTATCCGCCGCTGTCAGTTGAACGGTAAAAGCCGTCGCCACCAACGCCGATACCCAAAAGCGCATCCAGTCTACTTCGCCAGGACAACTTCCGTCCCCGAGTGAACACACTTCCAGACCCGCTGCGTGCCGTCGGAATAACGCTCACGGTAAGTCGTGACGAGAACTCTGTAGGGCTGCTTATCGACGACGGAGGTCTTCCCCCCGTAGGAGTTCTTCCCTCCCCCGTAGGTATTGCAGTAGTAACGTGTCTCCCACTCCTTGCGAAGCTTGACCCGATACATGCGGAAGACGCCTTTCTTCGGCTTGTAGTCCCCAACGCACTCGCATTTATTTTTCGAAATGAAGGGAGCAGGAAGCGGAGGCGGCTTCGGAAGCGGAGGCAACAGATCATGGGGTTCTGCCGCCGGAAGCGAAGCAACCGCAGCGAATGCGAGTAGTAGAGAAAGACAAAATTTAGTCATCGGTTCAACAGGGTTCCGTTTCGTGTTACCTATGAGATAGGACAATCGCGACGGCGAATCAATCCTTTTTCGACGATCTACAGGATCTTAAGCAATTCGATATCGAAAATGAGCGTCTGGTTCGGACCGATTTTCGGCGGTGCCCCAGCGGCTCCGTAGGCGAGTTGCGGCGGGATGGTAAAACGGTATTTGGAGCCTTCGTCCATCAATGGGATCCCTTCGAGCCAACCGCGGATGACGCCTCCGCTGAGTCCGGTCTCGAACGGCTGACCGCGCTGCACGCTGCTGTCGAAGACTGTGCCGTTGGGAAGCCGGCCGGTATAGTGAACGCTGACGCGTTCGTACCTGCGAGGCTTGCGCCCGTTGCCGGGTTGGAGAACTTCGTATTTCAGACCGGAGTAAGTCGTCTGGACTCCCGACGGAGGGGCGGCATCAGTCTGAGAGCCAGCCGGTTGAACGGTTGGAGATACCGCGCCGTCGTCGGTGCTCTCGCAGGAAGAAAGTGAGATTCCAGCGATCACGGCGACGGTTCCGAAAAGAGTTTTCAGGAGTTTCATATTAAGGGGGAGCTTGCCAGAGGACTGGGCCGGGCGAAAGAGGAAATTACCTGGCCTCGGCACGGCGTTCAGCGTCGAGCAAGAGCGATTGATTCCGGGCCACAGAGAGAACTTTCGTCGCCGGATTGCCTTCGGCGTCGATGAGCGGGCGATCTTCATTTGCCCACAGGAAGATCGAACCGGCGAGATTGCGCACTTCCGGATGACCGGCGAGGCGAAGTTCATCAGCCAGCTCAGCGGAACGTTTGCCGATCGATCCGTAGACAACGATCAATTGGGGTCGTGGTCGCATGGGACTCCGGTGCGGTTCGAGAGGACGAAAGTAGGGTTCAAAATCTTCGAGAGCTCGTAAATTTACCGCTCCCTCGATGTGACTTGCCTCAAACTCCCCGGAACTGCGCACATCGACGACCAGCATGTCAGTGTCACCTCGGATCAAAAGCGCCATTGTCTTCGGCGAAATGTGTTCCACCTCCGGGAATGCCTCGCGGATCGCCGCCGTCTGCGCCGGAAGCGATTGCATATCATCGAGCTTCTCGTAACCACTTGGCCCGAGAAAAAGCAGCGTGATCGCGACAAGAAGTAGCGCGGCGATCGTGATGATGGCTTGCGGCCTCATCGCACAATATCAGGCCTTAGCGGCCTTCTTCTCAGCCGCCACTTGCCTGAAGGACGCGATGATCAACAAACCAGCCGCGATGCAGATGCAGGAGTCAGCTACATTGAAAGACGGAAAATAGCCCCCAGTGGATGGGAAAAGCTTTCCGTAGAGCGGGGGCTGAAATCCGAGGAAATCGACGACGTATCCCCGACCCGGGATAATGCGGTCGGTGAGATTCCCCATGATTCCCGAGATCAGCAAGGCAGCCGAGACTTTCGAAACCCGGTCGGGAAATCCGCCTTTTCTCCAAAAGATCGCGATCGCAGATATCGCCACTAGTCCGATCACTCCGAAAATCCAGTTCGCGTAATCGTGTCCGTTCAGCATCCCGAACGCCATGCCCGTGTTGTGGACGCGGTGGAGTTCAAAAAAGCCGGGGATCACATGGATCGGCTCATGTCCTTCAACCCGGGGATCGGGAAACCGCTGCAGCACCCAGTACTTCGTCGCCTGATCCAGTAGATAGAGCGGTAGGCTGAGGAAGAGGAAATACTTCATCACCCGGCAGGCTCAAGCTGACTCATGGCGTCGTCGCAGCGTTCGCAAAGATCACTGCCGGAAACTTTTTCGATGGAGCGCCGACAACGCGGACACTCATCGAGAACCGTAACATCAACGCTCGCCGCAGAGCTATCGCCCTCTTCGATTGCGATGCTGGAAACCATGAGAAACTCGAGCGCTTCCTCTTCGTTTTCTTCGAGCCACGTTTTCAATGTCGAGGCAGGCTCGAAACGGAAGGTCACTGCAGCCTGCTCGCGTTTTTTGAATCGACCGCCTTTCACGGCTTCGTCGATCGATACCTGTGCGAGATCGCGGAGGACGCTCAATTGATCCACCCGCTGAGTCGCGTCCGATCCAGAAAATTCCGGATCGGACTCGGGAAAGGCTTCCAAATGGATGGACTCGTCATGTCCGGCAAATTCCCACGCTTCGTCAGCGGTGTAGGCGAGGATAGGCGCGAGCAATTTCACCAGCGACTCGAATACGCGGTGCATTGCTGTCTGCGTCGCCCGCCTCCGTGTCGAATCCGGCGAATCACAATACATGCGGTCCTTAGTGATATCGATATAGAGCGCACTGAGATCGACGGCGCAGAACTGATTGATCGTATTGAAGACTTTGCGAAATTCGAACGTAGTATAGGCGTCGCGGCATTCGTTCACGACAACATTAAGGCGCTCCAAAATCCAGCGATCGATCAACGTCATGTCACTGGCAGCAACGGCGTCCTTTTCAGGATCAAAGTCGTTCAAATTTGCCAGCAGGATGCGAAGGATATTCCGGAATCGACGATACGGCTCGGTGGTCTGCTTGAAAAGATCCTCGCCGAACGGAACTTCATTTTGCCAATCCACACTGCTGACCCAGAGACGGAGAATGTCGGCTCCGTATTTGTCGTAGAAATACGCGGCGTCGACCGGCTTTCCGGCCGCTTTCGCTGCCGATTTTGAAATCTTCTTTTTATCCTGATCGACCACGAAACCGTGCGTCATGACCGCCTTGTAGGGTGCCACATCGCGAACCGCTACGCTGAGCATGAGCGAACTCTGGAACCAGCCACGGTGCTGATCCGTCGCCTCAAGATAGAGATCGGCAGGACAACTCAATTCTGGATGGCGATCCATCACCGCGACGTGGCTCGATCCGGAATCGATCCAGACGTCAAGCGTGTCTTTACAGCGCGTCGTCCCTGCAGGCAGGCCAAGCTTTTCCGCCCACCAGGCATCGTCGTGCTCGAACCACAGATTCGTGCCACCGTTCTCGGTGACTTCGGCCACCTTGCGGGCAGTCTCGGCATCGATCATCGGTAGACCCGACTCGGCATTGTAGAAAACCGGGAGCGGAACACCCCAGGTGCGTTGGCGGGAGATGCACCAGTCCGGCCGCGTCTCGACCGTACCGTGGATGCGGTTGCGACCCCAATGCGGGAGCCATTTCACATTGTCGATTTCCTCGAGCGCGGTTTTACGCAACTCATCGATGCGGATGAAAAACTGCGGAACCGACCGGAAAATGATCGGTGTCTTCGATCGCCAGCAATGCGGGTAACTGTGCTTGTAGTTCTCTTTCCCGAGCAGGACACCTTTTTCCTTGAGCAGCTTGATGATCTTGAAATTGCCCTCTAAGACATGCTCGCCTACGAGAAAATCGAGGCCGACTTCCTCGGTGAAATTCCCGTCATCGTCGACCGGTGAGAGAAGGCCTAAGTTGTTTTGCTGTCCAGCGACATAGTCATCCGAACCGTGGCCGGGAGCGATGTGGACCGCGCCGGTTCCCGTCTCGGTCGTCACGAACTCCGCAAGAATCACCTTCGAGGTCCGGTCGAGAAACGGATGCTGAGCTTCGTCGCCCGCGAGTGTTTCGCCTTTAAACTCTTCTAACTCACCAACCGGAGCAAAGCCGGTTTTTTCGGTGAACTTGTCGACGAGCTCTTTAACGATCACGAGATTCTCAGTGCGTCCATCTTCACCGTGAACAAACTCGCCGCGCACGTAGGTAAATCGCGGATGCAGTGCGATCCCGAGGTTTGCAGGCAATGTCCACGGAGTCGTCGTCCAGATCACCAGTGACGACTTGCCAGCCAGATCACCTGTGACGAGCGGAAACTTCACGAAGACCGCCGGATCCTTGCGGTCCTCATACTCGACCTCGGCCTCCGCGAGAGCAGTCTGCGCGCCGTAGCTCCACTGCACCGGCTTCTTGCTTTGATAAACCAGCCCCTTGTCGACGAGAGTCGCGAAGACACGGATGATGTCCGCTTCGTATTCCGGCGAAAGTGTCAGATAAGGATTGTCCCAATCTCCCAGAACTCCGAGTCGGCGAAAAGAATTCCGCTGGATGTCGATGAACTCACGGGCAAAAGCCTCGGACCGGCGACGAATCTCCGCTGGCTCCAAACCACGCGATTCCTTGACGACTTTGAACTCAATCGGCAAGCCGTGGCAATCCCACCCGGGAATGTAGGGGCACTCGTAGCCCGCCATCGTCTTGCTCTTCAGCACGAGATCCTTAAGCACTTTGTTCAGCGCTGTGCCCATGTGGACGTCGCCATTGGCAAAGGGAGGTCCGTCGTGAAGAATGTATCGCTCCGCGCCTTCGCCTTTTCGTTTGGCGATGATTTTTTCATAAAGGTCGGATTTCTCCCACTTTTCAAGTCGTGCAGGCTCGCGCTTCACCAAATCACCACGCATCGGAAACTCGGTTTCCGGCAGGTTCAAGGTCGCTTTGTAACTGGATGCGCCGTCTTTGTCGCTCATGGTCTTTTAGCCCCGTCGGACGGGGCGCGGAAAGTAACACCGGCGTTCAGTACGGTCAAAGGCGAAGGTCCTTGCGACGCCGGATCGCCAAGATCAAACACAACACGGTTATGGGAGCGTAACACGCGAACTCGATCGCAAACACTTTCGCGCTGTGCATGCTGGTCCATACTGGCGGGGTCCCCAGAATCTCGAACCACGGAATCGGAAAATTCAATCTCCCTTCGCCAAACGGCCACATCACTTTGATCCCTTTGCCGTGTCCGTAAAACGAATCGAGAACTATGTGACTGATCCAGGCGGTACACACAGCGAGCGCAACCCGTGATGATACTTTGTATCCAACGAAGAATTTTCTCGCGATCAAATGAAGCGCGAAGAGAATCGCGACGCAAAATACCGTCACAAACAAACTGTGACTCACTTCGTAGCGGTCATGCCCCCATCCCGGGAGTGGGGCGTAGGGAGCGTTCGCGAGGAACATGAAAGCGGGAATGCTGACGGCCCATTCTTTCCATGTCCACTTCGGCGAAGACGCCACGGCCGCTAGCGCAATCCCTACCAGGCTGTGGCCGACCAGTGTCATCAACCAGTTGGCAGCTCATTCCGCCGTTTAGCCACGAACGCATAGACGAAGAAGCCAAGCCCCATCACGATCATGAAAACCGAGTAGAACTGCCCTTTCGTCAGCGCCCCGATCATTCCGGAGTCCGGTTCGCGAAAATTCTCGACTGCGATTCGACCGATCGGGTAGAGAACAAAAAACAATCCAGTGAGAATGCCGTGGTAGAGATTTTTCCATCGGAGCCGGACAGCCAACAAGATCAAGAAAAGGAGCAAGCCCTCGGTCAACGCTTCGTATAGCTGCGACGGGTGGCGGGGAGTCAGCGCCGTACCGAGAATTTCACGGAAGGCCGGATTTTCCCACGACGTTTCCGTGAGAAGCCGGGCCACGAATCCGTTTGGAAGAAGATTCTGCGAGGCAGCGTAAGCCACCGCGTCGTTCGCTTTCTGAATTAACCCCGGAGCGACTTCAGATCCGCGATCCGCCAGATCCATGAGCTTGTCGATCGGAAAAACAGAGCGATCCGTCAATTCATCGGGAAACTTCATCGCAAACGGCCCGTTCGATGGTCGACCGTAGAGTTCACCATTCACGAAGTTGGCGATACGCCCGAAAAAGATCCCGACAGGCGCCACGGTCACGAGATTGTCTCCGAGACCAATCCACGATTTTTTGGTATACCGCGCGTAGATCCAGCAAGCTACGACGACCCCGGCGAATCCTCCATGACTCGCCATTCCCCCGCCCATAAAATTAAAGAAAATCAGCGGATTTTTGGAGAATTGAGCAAAATCGTATAACAGCATGTAGCCGAGACGGCCACCAATCATCACTCCGAGAACCGCGACGATGGTGATGAAATCAGCGACCTGCTCTTTTTTTAACTCGCAGGCACCCAGCTTCACAAACCAGCGAAGCAGCAGGAATGCTGCGAGAAAGCCAGCGACGTAGGCCAGACCATACCAGCGAACCCCGAACGTCTCCGTGAATTGAATCGCGAAAGGATCAAGATGATGGATGTAGGTCGCCAGGAACTCTTTCGTCATACCAGCGAAACAGGACGCTCAAGTCGAATGCTTGGCAACTGCGGAGGTGAGGTAAGTGACGTCGCGAATCAGGATTCACAGATCATGACCCCGGCCCCGGATGGGTCCTTCACCAGGCAGTGTCGCTTCTTAGATCCGCTTTCACTCCATTCGAATTGGTCGATGATCTCGCCCCCGGAAACTTCGGCCTTTGCCACGCTGGCGTCGAAATCTTCGACATCGATGTAGAGAACCCATCCGCCAACCCAATTTGGGAAAACGCCCTGGTCACAGATGCCGAGCACCTCGTGGCCGTCCTGATCCAGAAGTGAATAGGAGGTGTGCAACTCGTCTTCGACACACGGTTTTTGTGAATATCCGAAAACGGAGGAGTAGAAATCTGAAACGCCCTTCGGGTCTTTTACGATCATGTCGACCCATCGAATCTTGCGATGGGTCGAAGCGTTGCTCATGGCCGAAAATAACCTTAGCCGCGCTCACCAATAGGCATGAGCGGCTGATCTTCGGTCGGACCGGTGTAGAGAGTGAGCGGACGGTAGAGCCGATTGTCGTCGAGCTGCTCAAGCACCTGCGCCGTCCATCCTGCTGCGCGGGAAATCGCAAAAATCGGAGTGAACAGATCGGTTGGAATCCCAAGCGAATAATAAACGGTCGCAGAGTAGAAATCGACATTGGCGTTGAGGCCTTTGCGCTCTTTCATGAGCTCAGCAATGCGCTCAGACATCTTAATCCACTTTGCCTCGCCGAGTTCGTCAGTGAGCTTTATCGCCATCTTACGAAGATGCGGCGCGCGGGGATCGAGCACCTTGTAGACGCGGTGTCCGATGCCCATGATCTTCTTCTTGTTCGCGAGGCAGTCCTCCACGTAGGCATCGACTTTGTCGAGGCTACCGATTTCGTGCAGCATCTGGATGACGCCTTCGTTGGCGCCGCCATGGAGAGGCCCTTTCAGGGTTCCGATCGCGGAGGTGATCGCGGAATACATATCCGACAAGGTCGCAACGGTAACCCGCGCACTGAACGTCGATGCGTTCATCCCATGATCGGCGTGAAGAATGTAGGCTACATCAAGAGTTCTGGTCGCTTCAGCACCGGGAACTTCCCCGTTGATCAGGTATAGAAAATGAGCAGCCTCGGAAAGATCGGCGCGCACCGGCAGGAGATCGAGTCCCTGACGGGCTCGATGAAAATAGGCGACCATCAGAGGGATTTTCGCGCAAATCGCGAGTGCACGCTGCTCGTTAATCTCGCGATTCTGGTCTTCGCCACGGGTGTCATAAAGACCGAGCATGGAAACTCCGGTCCGGATCACATCCATGGGACCGGCATCTTTCGGTGCCGACTTGAGAAAGTCGATGACACCGTCAGGAAGGGTACGCTGGGCCCGGAGACTTTTAGTGAGCGTATCGAGTTGATCCTGTGTCGGCAGCTCCCGGCGATGAAGAAGGTAGACGACTTCCTCGAAAGTGCAGTTCTCAACCAGATCGTTGATGTTGTAACCGAGATAGCGAAGAACGCCCTCCTTGCCTTTCACCTCACTGAGGCATGATTCGTTGGCGATGACCCCCTCGAGTCCCTTTGCGTATTCCGGTGTGTCCGACATGTGTTTCTTAATTTCTACAAAATGTAACTCAAAGGATCAATAGCAGAATCAGCCCATCGCACGGACGAGAGCATCACCCATGTCCGAAGGATTCCTGGCCACTTCGATGCCTGCGTCGCGCATGGCTTCCATTTTCGCTTCAGCAGTTCCTTTGCCACCTGAGACAATCGCCCCGGCATGACCCATGCGTCGTCCGGGAGGCGCGGTCGCTCCGGCGATGAACCCGGCAATCGGCTTGTCGCAATGCTCTTTCGCCCAGGCGGCGGCATCTTCTTCGGCCGAGCCTCCAATTTCGCCAATCATGATAATGGCTTCGGTCTCGGGATCGTCGTTGAACATTTTCAATACATCCAGATGCGAAGTGCCATTGATCGGGTCGCCACCAATACCGACGCAAGTACTCTGGCCGAGGCCGAGATTGGTGAGCTGATAAACCGCTTCGTAAGTGAGTGTGCCGCTTCGCGAAACCACGCCAACTTTTCCGCGCTTATGAATGTATCCCGGAGCGATGCCGATACGACAACCACCCTGAGAATTCTCACCAGTGCCGGGAGTCACAACACCCGGGCAGTTCGGCCCGATGAGACGGACGTTCGTGCCCTCTATCGCAGCGCGGACCCGCATCATGTCCATGACCGGAATGCCTTCGGTAATCGCGACGATGAGATCGACACCAGCGTCGGCTGCTTCAAGAATCGCGTCGCCCGCAAATGGCGGCGGCACGAAGATCGCACTGACTGTGGCACCCGTCTCAGTGACTGCCTGCTCAACCGTATCAAAGATCGGAACCTTCCCGGCAAATTCCTGACCGCCTTTACCCGGGGTCACGCCAGCAACCAGTTTCGTTCCGTAATCCAGACTCAGTTGGGCATGACGCCCTCCGAATGAGCCGGTGATTCCCTGGATGAGAACCTTTGTGTTTTCGTCGACTAAAATAGACATGTGAAAAAGTTTTTAGTTTTCAGTTTCAAGTTTTAAGCAGCCGAAATCTGACAGCGTCCGATAGATCGGATGCTTGGTAAGTTTTCGGTATCAAGTTTCAAGATTGGTCGGCGAGATTCCGCTCGACGGATCGGACGAGGCCTTGAAGCATCGCGGAGATTTCCCGGGTTTCGCCTATTATTTGTTCTGCTGAATCGGGAGGAAGGACGCCGAGGCGTTTTGAAAGAATTGCCCGGGTTCGCAACTCGCCGGAAGAGCCTTTAGCAAGGCGAAGAAACCGCATAAAATCTCTCGGCGCATCCCGCTCTTGGCCTTCAGCGATATTCGGAGGCACGGAAAGTGACGACCGCTCCATTTGGTTCTTGAGCGAATAGCGTTTCACCGGTTCGACATCGCGATAAACCCTCTCCGCCAAATCCATAGATCGTTGCCATACCTTGAGATCCTCGAAATTTTGATAAGCCATCGATAGGGATACTTGAAACTGAAAACTAAACACTTATCGCCGCGACCGCTTTCTCAGCAGCGTCGGCGAGCGTGTCAGCGGAAATGAGATCGACGTCAGAACCGGCGAGAGTCTTCTTGCCAGCTTCGACATTGTTTCCTTCGAGACGAACGACCAGCGGAATGTTCAGATCGACCTCGCCACAGGCAGCGACGATTCCTTTGGCAATCACGTCGCAGTCCATGATACCTCCGAAGATATTGACGAGAATGCCTTTCACATTCGGATCGCCCAGGATGATTTTGAAAGCGTTGCGGACCTGCTCCTGGGTGGCACCGCCCCCTACGTCGAGAAAATTCGCAGGTTCGCCGCCGCAGTGCTTGATGATGTCCATCGTCGCCATCGCGAGTCCGGCTCCGTTGACAAGACAGGCGATGTTGCCGTCGAGACCAATGTAGTTGAGATCGTATTTCGCCGCCTCGACTTCGCGAGGATCTTCCTCAGTCGGGTCGTGCATCGCGGCGATGTCCGGATGGCGATAAAGCGCATTGTCGTCGAAATCGAATTTTGCATCAAGCGCGAGGACTTGCCCGTCCGGAGTCGTCACCAGTGGATTGACCTCGACCATCGAGCAGTCGCAATCCATGAACAATTTGAAGAGTGCCTTGAGCAGCTTTCCGAACTGCTTCGCGGTATCCCCGGAAAGTCCGAGTTTCGAGCAAAGATTACGGATTTCGTAAGGCTGCAGTCCCAGCAGCGGATGAATGAGTTCGCGGTGAATTTTCTCCGGAGTCTTTTCAGCGACCTCCTCGATATTCACCCCACCCTCAGTGCTGGCAACGATGACCGGGCAGCTGTTCTCACGATCCATGAGGACGGCGAGGTAATACTCCTTCTCGATGTCGACCGCATCGGCGAGCATCACTTTGCTGACGAGCTTGCCTTCTTCACCAGTCTGATGCGTCACCAACGTCTGCCCGAGCATTTTGCCGGCAACTTCGCAGGCTTCGACAGCTGATTTTACAAGATGGACACCACCTTGAAAGCCATTCTTGAAAGTGCCTTTACCACGTCCACCAGCATGAACTTGTGCTTTGACGACGATCTGGGAGCCGAGGCCTTCGGCAGCTGTTTGGGCGTCGGAAGCTGTCTCGGCTACTTTCCCTCCCGGAGTGGGAACTCCAAATTTTTCAAAAAGATCTTTGGCCTGATATTCGTGGATATTCATAGAGAAAAGCGGCTGCTCAAATCGAGCGGGCGGCAACTTACGGGGCGGCCCCTAGAGGTCAAGGTGGAACTACGGAAAGACACGGTGAAGACGCGGCGCTAAGAGGCTAATGGGCACCAAACAGGGTTAACGCTTCGACCTAACCCTGTTCAAAAATCCAAGTACACTTCCGCGCGGCGGTTTTGCGAACGACCACTCGGGTTGTCTGTTCCGTCGGGGAGAAAGTTGGGGAGACGGGGCTTCGTTTCACCGAAACTCTCGGCCACGACCTGTTTGGGCGAGACTCCCATGCTGATAAGAGCGTTGCGGATCGATGCGGCGCGTCCGTCGCTGAGCCTGGCGTTGTAGTCGTCGGTCCCCATGGAGTCGGCGTGGCCGTTGATACGGATAACGCGGTCTTTGCTCTGACCGAGAATATCGGCCACGATCGCAAGCTGGCGACTGGTCCGCGAGGTGAGCCCGTCATTGTCGAATTCGAAGTAGAGCACGAGCGAATCGCCGCCGGTTGGATCCTCGACGATGGGGCTATAGGCGATGTCACCGCCGCCACCTTGTGCGGCGAGCACTGAGAGGACTTTGGAAAAGGTGAGGCCGTTGACTTTCCAGGCATCTCCGACTCGTCCCAGCTCAAGCGCGAATTCGGAGTCTGTTTCTCCGGCGTTGACCCGGGTCAGCACCCAGGTGATGTCATCACGGGAAAGTGTTACCACGAGCGGACGCTCATCCTTCAGCGCGAATTCCCCTTCTTCGACAGCGATCATGAGAGCGGCGACGCGCTCGTCGGTAACTTTGGAAGGATCGGACAGAGCTCGGGCGGCCTCAAACTCACGGGCAATCACGGCTTTGGAAAAGGCGTGGGCGATGGTGAGAGCGTCTGCACCTCGAATCTCGGCTTCGGTCGAATCCGGGGCACCCGACTTAGCGGGCTTGTTGGGATCAACAGTAATCGGAGAACCCGGGGAGTTCGTTGCCGCGTCGGGCTCGTCACGATCGAGGCCGGATAGCTGCAACGGGAAGCTAAGCCTGGCAATGTCGAAGACCTTGGTGTCTTTTTCGTCAGGGGCAAGATCGGTGTAAAGTTGCTGAGGCTCACCGCCCGCCTCGGGAATGAAATTCAGTGCCCACCGGACAGCCGTAGCCGATTTTGAAATCTCAGTGAAGGGCTTTTTACTATCGAGTTTGAATTTGGGATCCTCGATCAGCTTTTTGACTCGCCCACGGATAGATTCAGGAATGGTCTCCTCGCCTACCGCAGCGGCGAACTCATCGTAGCTCTTCGAGCCGGCTTTTGCAGCGAGCGACTTCATGGCAGCCTCCGGCGATGTAAAGCCCTCGACTGGAGCGGGCACAGCGGCGGCCTTCTTAGTGGCCGTCGGAGCGTTGCCCTTACCCTTGCTTTCGCCTTTGGATTTCGGCTCCGGCTTAGATTCAAACCCGGCAGATTTCGGATCCTTCGCCGGATCGGTGACTTCTGTCGACGGCCCTATTGCGGTGACTTCGACGCGCTTGCCGAAATCCCCAAGCGTGATGACAGAAATCACGACACCAACGATGATAATCCCAAAGAAAATGAAGGCGGTCGTTTTGTTCATCTCGGGGCCGGTAGGTCTATTCGATAGTTGAAGCTCAATGTAGCAGATGCCTTTCCAAT
>Ga0222633_1000356_pt1 | contig 45332 bp, 44 predicted proteins | sample AntAcemetageno48_FD_179816 | JGI IMG/M metagenome (GOLD analysis project Ga0222633, IMG submission 179816) | Saline water microbial communities from Ace Lake, Antarctica - #48 | ecosystem: Environmental > Aquatic > Non-marine Saline and Alkaline > Saline | place: Antarctica: Ace Lake | collected...
CTGGGGGGCAGGCCGAAGCTCAAGTACTCTTGAGTCCATGTCGGGCTTGGCATCAGGGATCGTGATGGAGAAGTTTTGGTTATCGTACTTGGTTATATTGGTGTACTGGGTTGCGTACCAGTTGTTATACCACGGCGCTACGATATAGCTGGACTGGTACATAAAAAACATGAACATAAAGTCGTCACTGGTGACGGTTTCGCCATCGCTCCAGCGTGCCTCAGGGTTGAGTTTGACGTAAACCGTTTTGTTGGGTTTATCAACGGCCCAGCGTTCTGCTAGTCCAGGATAAAAATCAAACTCATTTGGATGACGGTGTGCAATGCTGAGTGTGGTGTAGTCGAGTATGAAGGGTCTAAAAGACCCATTCGAGTCCGGGCCAACTTGACGCAAGGTTCGAGGAAAATCCTGGATGGTGTTGTAAAGGGTGCCGCCCTTAACTGCTTCGTCCGAACCAATGTCTTGCAAATGGCTACCGTCTTCCCAGCTGAGATCTGTTGGGACATCAGCAAGAGTTTTGAAGGCAAAAAATTCTGGTTTGGCTGTGTAGTAGGCGGCCACCTCAGCAGAATTGTCGACGACTTCGAATTCGCTGACATCGGTGTCGCCACCACAGCTAGCGAGCAGAAGCGCTGAGCCCATGGTTGCCAGGGTTCGATAAATTGTTCTCATAATGACCTCAATTAGGGGATCTATTTGTAAACTTTATTTATACACCGTGAATTTCTTCGGATCGAAAGATTCTCGAACCGCTTCTCCAATAAACGTCACGATCGTCAGCAGCACTACGAGGGTTAGGAAGGCTGACATGACGATCCATTCTGCAGTTCTAAGATTGGCTGTACCTTGCTTTAATAATTCACCCAGACTCGGGGTCGGAACCGGTAGGCCAAATCCAAGAAAGTCTAAAGCGGTAACAGCTGTAATCGCCGACACCACTGTGAAGGGCATAAATGTGACCAGGGTTGATAAAACGTTAGGCAGAATATGATGAAAAATAATTCTTGTATGTGAAGCGCCGATGATTCTGGCAGCGTAGGTGTAGTCTCGGGACTTTTCTTTATAGGTCTCCGTGCGCATGTAGTAGGTCATGCCGGTCCAGGAAAACAGCACCATAACGATCAGTAGAATCGCGATCCGCATCGGGATCGAGAATGTCGAGGGGATCACAGAGAAGACGATAATGACCATGTAGAGAAACGGAATGTTGGACCAAATTTCGATCAGCCTTTGGAACAGTAAATCGAATGTCCCCCCGAAATAGCCCATTGCACAGCCGATCACAACGCCAATCAGGTACACCGCGACCATATAAACAATCGCAAACAGCAGTGCTATTCGGGTGCCGTAGACGAGTCTGGCGAGGATATCCCGTGAGGTTGTGTCCGTGCCAAGGAAATGTTTCTGACTAAAGCTAGGGGCTTCTGGTTTGTATATGTTGTTGGAGGAGTGATTCTCAAAAGGATTGTAGGGAACAATAGGCATCACCAACCAATTGTTGCTGTCCTCTGCGTGCCATTTTTCTTGCAAATCCCTGTAGTTGGTCTCGTAGGCATAGCTTAAGCCGAAGTCGGTGCCGGGATGGAAGGCTGTGTAGGTCGGAAAGTATAGGTCGCCCTCGTAGCTGACGACCATTGCGCGGCTGTTGACCCAGAGCTCAGCGATCATGACCATGAGAATCAAACCGCATAAGACTAAAAAACTGTAGTAACCACGCTTAATGTCCCGGAAACGGCGTAACTTTTTTAGCGTTTGTGGATTGAGGTTCAGCATCTATTGAAAACGTATCCGCGGATCAACCAGGGCGACAAGAATGTCCGACAGTATATTGCCAATTAACAGTAGGACGCTGGCGAGAAGCACCACTCCCATCACAACAGGGTAGTCGCGATCTAATATGGCTGTCAGCCCCAGTAGCCCAAACCCATTAATATCGAATACTGTTTCAATCAGGAATGAGCCTGACACGAGCAGAGTGATATTTTGACCAAATGTGGTGGCAATTGGGATTAAAGAATTTCGCATAGCGTGACGGGTGACTGCCTTACGGAAGGAAACACCTTTGGCGATGGCGGTTCGAATATAGTCCGACGCAAGGTTATCCATTAGGTGGTTTTTTAACAGTAAGGTCGTGAAGGCGAAGCTACCAATCAAGTAGCAGATCAGTGGCAAAACAGAATGATTGATGAGATCCATTGCTTTGTCCCAGGGACCGTATTCGTCAAATCGAAGACCGACAAAGCCGCCCATTGGGAACCATTCGAGTCGTACAGAGAAGTACAGCAGCAGCAGCGCGCCTAATACGTAGCCAGGAATGGCGTAGCCGACAAAGATAAATATAGAAGTGACATTGTCGACGGCGGTACGGTGTTTAATGGCCTTTAAGACGCCAAGTGGTATGCAGATTAAGTACGTAATCACCAACGTGACAAGGCCGTAATATAGAGAAACCGGGAATCGACTTTGTATGACGTCCCAAACGGGTTCGTTATATCGGTAAGAATTCCCTAGATCGCCCTGGACCACTTTAACAACCCAGTCGACATAGCTTTCGAGGAGCGGCTTATCAAAGCCATAGTACTCTTTGAGAACCTGTAGTTGAGCGTCCGAGAGCGCCATGTTGCCGCCTGCGACCTGCTGGCTCATGCCCGAGGCGTTGAGTTGCTGTGATTCCATGATGGCGCGTTCGAGGGGACCGCCGGGAACGAGTCTTGTGATAGCGAAAACAATGATCGTGACCCCCAACAGGGTTGGCGGGATCAGCATCAGCCTTCTTATGAAATAGTCGCGCATATTTAGCTTCTTTCGAACGTTCTTGGTTGACGTTCTCTAGCGTACAAACTTTTGATTTGTACAAATAAAAAGCCGCCGTGGTGGGCGACTTCGCGAGCTCCAATGGTGCCACAAAGCAAGGGCATGGAAAAGGCGCTTCACGGCTTTTTCACTTCTATGCGCCGTATCAGCTCTCACTTCCAGAATAATTGAGTGGGTCTATGGTTCAACTGCGCCGCAGTATCAACATTTGCAAAACGGTGGGATTTTGCCAACATCCTCGATTTCATTAACAATCTATACAGGTTCTATTCCTCAATACAGCGATAGGTTGCGTTGATAAGACGGGCTGCACGCGTTTCAATTTGGCCATCTGGCTGCATTTGATTCATGACGTAACAAAAGCTCAGTTCCGAGTCTGGGTCTGCAAATGCCATTGACCCGCCTGCCCCGGCGTGGCCAAAGGAATTAATGCCAGGTCCATAGTTGCCGCCGCGGCTCAGAATAAAGCCCGGCGATCGCCGAATTTGGGTGCCAGTCACGAGGTCAAGCTTGTTTTCGGCCTGTGCTTCAACTTCGACTTCGGGGGCGGTAGCCAAGGCCAGAGTCTCACTGCTGATGAGGCGCGTGCCATTCAATTGGCCACCAGCAGCCATCAATGCATAAAGTTTAGCGATACTTCTAGCGTCGCCGTGCCCATTAGAGGCGGCAATTTCCGCCAATCGCCACTCTTTGCTGCAGGCGTCCTTGAATGGGCTAATTGAAGGATTCAGCAATGACGCTTTAAAATATTTGTTGGGCGACTCACTCGGCGAGGGTTTTACCCCGCTAGTCGGCACTCGTCCTCTTGCGTGGTTTGGGCCAATCAATGTTGCGCACCTGTTGTGCTCTTCTGCCGGGAGACCCAGATAAAATTCTAGGCTAAGCGGTTTGGCGACGCGCTCGAGAAATAGCTGGCCAAGTGTCTTGCCTTTAATTCGCCACACAAGCTCCCCAGCAAGGTAACCCCAGGTCACGGCGTGATATCCAGAGGCTGTTCCTGGTGTCCAATAGGGTTTCTGTTTTGCTAACAGGCGCACCATCTTGGGCCAGTCATATAAGTCTGCAACCGAGAGAGTTTCGTCGACACCACAAAGACCAGCCTGATGAGAGAGTAGTTGAGCAATCGTGACCTGGCCCTTACCATTAGCGGTAAACTCTGGCCAATAGTCGGCAACCTTGTCTTCATAGGAAACGTCGCCGTCATCTACTAGTAGCGCAAATGTAAAAGCGGCAAGCCCTTTTGTGACGGAGTAGACGTTGACCAGTGTGTCTTCGCGCCAGCGTTGTTTGAGTTCTCGATCGGTAAATCCCCCCCACAAATCGACAACCGGCTCACCGCGCCAGTAGACGGAAAGTGCTGCACCGACTTCGATATCCAGCCATAGGCCTTCGAAGGTTTGTTTTACTGATTCGAATCGCCGGTCGGCTCGCCCTTCAATATCAACTTTCACTGGATCGTTGTCTCCTGATGTTAGCAAAATACTAACATGGGAATATGCGATAATGATGGTTCATTAATCTGATGGAACGAGCCTTGAATCATTTCGATATTGAGTTGATTCGACTGAGGAAGCTCAGTTCTTCGACTTATGACTTCCGTTTTCGGCGCCTGGATGGTTCGTCTCTAGAATTTGAGCCGGGTCAATTTTTCCGATTTGAATTCACCGATGACAAAGGGGAATTCGAAAGAAGTTATAGCCTCTGCAATTTTGAGGCTGATGTCCAGCCCAGACACCTTGATCTAGTTATATCGACGGTCGAAAATGGACGAGCCAGCCGTTTGTTATTTGAATCGAAGATCGGTTTGCGTGCCAAAGCGTCTGGTCCTTTTGGCCGGCTAGTGCTGCCCAGGGCAATGCCCCAAAGACTTTTCCTGGTTGCGACAAGTGTTGGCATCGCCCCATTTATGCCGATGCTAGCTGGTTTAGAGCCCATGTTGCTTGCCGGTGTAATTGAAGTGCATTTTCTTTATGGGACCAGAGACTTATCAGAGTTTATTTATGGTGACCCACTCGTTGAATTTGCTGACAGACATTCAGACTTTCATCTGCACGTCTGTTTTAGCCGATGCGATCCGGTCACAGCCGGTCAGACTCGAGGGTACGTGCAAGATGCCTTGTTCAAGTTAACTCCAAATCCAGCAACTGATCACTTTCTGCTTTGCGGAAACCCGAAAATGATTGACGACATCTACCCCAAACTCAAGCAACTGGGACTTGGCGTTAAGCAGGTCGTACGGGAAAAGTACGTCTTTGCAAAAACAATTGGAATGGCGAGTGAAAAATCGTCGATGAGCGATGAGCAGAAACGAATACTTGCGGAGAAAATGAAAAAGTATTCGAGCTGATCTGCTCGCGGGTTATTCGGGCTCGATGTAGGCCCAATGCCAGGGTTCGTAGTCGATACCAAGATCGTTCTCGGCAGGGTAGGACAACTCGAATCCAAAATGACTTGCATTGTTTTGCAGCCAGTCAAAAGCAGGGGACGATTCAAATTCGATTTCCAACGGCGGATAGTTCATCGTTGTTAGGTCAAGAGCCCGGCCCGTATGGTGCTGACTAAAACCAGGTATTGCGTTGACTGTTAATATTTCGTCGAGCAATACCCCCCGAGACAATTTCTTCAAGAATAATTCGCACTGGTAGTCGATGGAACGGTAAGCGGAAACAATTTGCAGTTCAATAGAGTTGTTAGTCGCCTGGTCCCGCATCGTTATCCATGCCGTGTAGGTTGCAGGTGTCATACTGATCTGCCGATCAAATATGTCAACTCCACCATCTACGAGTACGACGGCGTCGTCCTGCTTTGGCATCCTGCAGGCGTCGATGTGGCTTTGCAGAATGCCCAACTGGTTGAGCCTCTTGTCCATGCTGGTGCTCAAAGGCTCATTACTCCGAAAAAGATCGTTAACAAACCTATTAGTAGCAACAAGAAGCTATAGCTGATGCCCAGTAAGGTGAACTTTGTAAAGGTGATCAGCCAGCCTTGTTGGTAGGTAACCTTTAGACTTAAGAGCAGATATAGGGGGAGCCAGATATTGAATGGCGTTGCAATCCATTCGCGAATGCTGCCCACCGGCAATAGCTCTGCCAAATCGCTTAGGAGCAGCGCGATGAAAATAAAACTATGATTGTGTAGCGCAAGCACCAGGTGCTCGGTATAAAAACGGCCCTTGCCTAGATAAAATAGTTTGAGTAGGACCGCGAAGACGGGTAGCAGGCAGAAGATGACGGGTGGAGCGACGTCGAGTAACAACTGCCTGGCACTGTCAGGGTCTTGCTTTATCAGTGTCACAGCCTTTTCTATTTGGGTATTTAATCTACTGGTGACTGCCTTGGATTGTTGTTCAGAGAGAAAGTCCCAATCCATATCATCGACATAGATCTCATTCGTCTCACTCCCGCTATCGCTCGCATCGGAGCCCAATGTGGTTTTTTTGTCTGCCGCGACCACGATTTCATCACCAGTTATATCCACCGCAGTGACGATTTCACCTGCGAACAATGAAATGATAAAGAAGAACGAAATGCTGGTAATGAAATAGAGTCGGACAGGTTGGATATAGCGTGCGCGACGGCCGGAGAAATACTCACTGCTCAAGAATCCAGGCTTGAAACAGAGGGCGAACAGCGTTCGCGCAGTTCGAGACGTTGGTGTGAATATATCTTCGAGTGCTTCGCTAATCAGGCTGAAGAAATGTCTTTTGGTGGATTTCTGGTTTTGACCGCAAGCGAAACAAAATTGCCCATGCAAGGTAGCCTGACAATTTGGGCATTGTTCAGAAACGATCAGCCCTGACATTACGCGCGATACCCCGGGTCGATACGGTTGAGTTTTCGGAGCATCGCAGGCCAAACGAATTCGCCCCGGCGTTTGAGGGATTCGGTGCTGCTCCCAGCGCGGCGTTGGTCTAGTACATTTTGCGGGATTGGGCTTATGGTACCGCCGGTACTTTGAGCCTTGATTTGTATTTCGCAGGCTGTTTCGAGCCTGTAGATTTTTTGCCATACGCCACCCGCATTGGGGCCGCAGGCTAACGTTCCATGATTTCTTAGGAGCATGGCGTTGCTCTCTCCTAGGTCTTTGATCAGTCGTTCACGTTCGCCTAAATCTAGAGCGATACCCTCATAATCATGATAGGTCAGCTCGCTGTAAACAGAGAGAGCTGTTTGGTTTATCGGTAGCAATCCGTCTTCGAGACACGACACCGCAATACCATCCGAGGTATGCAGGTGAACCACAAAATTAGCGTCTGATCTCGCCATGTGAACTGCGCTATGAATGGTAAAACCAGCTTGATTCACCTCGTATTCGCTCGATGACAATTTGTTGCCCGCCGCGTCGATTCGTATCAAGGAGCTTGCGGTAATCTCCTCGAACATCATGCCGTAGGGATTGATTAGAAAGTGATGCTCTGGACCTTGAATGCGACCGGATATGTGAGTATCCAACATATCGTCCCAGCCTTTTAGAGCGACTAGCCGGTAGAGCGCTGCAAGATCAACTCTCACAGCCCATTCTGCTTTGCTTATTTCTCCTTTAACTGAAGCGTCCATTGGCCTGCCCTGTTCTGCCTTTATTTTGTAACAGCTTGATAATGGTTCGATTACAGTCAGTCTACTACCAACAATTTGTTCTGTCGCGGAGCCGGTAGAAATTGAAATTTGGCGACTCGTCAGGTGACATGAGCGAATAAGAGCGGTGAATCAAGCGCTCAGGAACTCCTCCGCATTTCTACCTCGTCGATGCTGTTGTGCCCGTACTTGTTGGCAAAAGCAACAGAGTTTATGAGTGCGTTTTTTTCTCAAGGGCAACGACAAAGAGCCAGCCAATAGAGCGACTGTTTCGCGACTGGGAGAGGACCGGCCGGAATCTGAGAAGCTAAGATGCCTCTAAGAGACTCCGGCATTCAGAGCGAGACTGCCCTGATTCAGTTTTCAGCCTTTAGTTTAGGACAATTCATTGTCAAAACAGATATCTTCCAAGTAATGACTTCGATCTATTGGATTTTGACTGGCAGACATCCCGCTTGAATGGTGCTGGTCATGAGGCGGCTGCAAAATTTATCAGCAGACTTGAAGTCTGCGAATGGGCCAGTAGAAACACGATAAACTCGACGTTCCGTGGATTCATTCAACGTGATCCTAGGAGCCAGGCCTTTGAATAGATTTGAGTGGTTGCTGGTCAGTAGTTCGTATAGCCTGTTTGCCGATGCTTGTGTGCTCATGGCGCCAACCTGAACCAGATAGGGCTGAGTGGGGTCTATTCGATCAGAAGCAGGCGGTTTGCGGTTTGACCTAGCCTGCAGGTGACTGTTCGGTAATCTAAGATCCCAATTTTTAGACCAGGGCAGCAGCTCTTCGGTTGCTTTACCCAGCACTGCGGCACTGGCGTTCAGCTCTGCGAGCTTGTCGATGGCCCGTTCAAAGCCATTTTCTGTTGCGACATTCAACCATTTGATCGCCGCTTCACGATCTGCTTCGACGCCTAGCCCATCCGCTAACATCACTCCAGTATGAAATTGCGCTGGTGGGTATCCTTGTTCGGCAGCTTTGCGATACCAGCGATAGGCGGCAGCGTAGTCCTGCTCAACGCCTTCACCAAACTTGTACATCAATGCCGTAACAGTCTGAGCTCGTGGATCTCCCTGTTCCGACAATACCTTGAATGCCTCGAAAGCGGAGACATAGTTCTTCTGTTGATAGAGCTCCGACGCCACTTCGAAATTTGCTGTCGAGGTTGAGGCGGACATGATGCTGCAAATAAACATCAGCAGTTTTAATCGTGTGCTAACGTTTTTCATTACCGCGCCCATAATTACTTGTTGCGGCCGCCATCAACCGTTGCTGCTCATCTTCTGGCTCATCGCGCAGGCGTCGAGTTAGTTTGATGGCATGACCATGATGGAATATGGTCATTCTGTCGGACATGTCGAGTTGAAAGGTAAAACCTAGCATATTGGCTGCAAATGTCGCGAAAAATCTTCGAGGTTTAAACCATATACTCATTTGGCTAACATCTAAAACAACCTATGCTTTTCGTTGCGCCAGCAGCCCGATCTAACGAGTAGTTGGGTGAATGAGCTTCTTCATCGCCCATCAGAGACCCGGATCAACGAGGTTCCCATCCCTGATATCTGCCATGACGTAAGCGGTGGAATCAGAGAACCGTGTGTTGGCAATACAATAGAAGTTGTTGAGCCTCCCGCTCATTAGTGGATGCTTAGCCGTACTGCTTCGTCATTCTGTTTACCGTTTCAAAAAACTCCTTCTCTGTATCTCTGAGTATTTCCTTGACGGGTTTTACCGAATCTATCCTGCCTGCCACCTGGCCAGAAAGCGGGATAGCCGCCTCCATATCGCCGCCGAAGTACAGGTCCTGGGCGACTCCAAATTGGCTCATGATGTTCTCGTCGATCGATTTCTCAAGTTCTGCTGTTTTGTTAGTACGCAGAGCTCGTAATGCAGGCGAGTGAAATCTGTTCAGGAACACTGTGCCTGTTTCTTCTGCATCGACAATCGCTTGTTTCCAGTTGTTGTGAACTGGAGATTCCAGCGCCGAGACCATTCGAGTTCCCATTTGAATGCCTTCGGCACCCAGCGCAAACGCCGCAGCCATCGTGGGTCCATCCACCATGCCCCCTGCAGCGATTATCGGCACATTAACCTTCGATCGTACTAAAGGTAGCAATACCATCGACGCGACCTCGTTCGGGCTTTTGAAGCCACCGCCTTCGCCACCTTCGACGATCAGCCCATCGACTCCTGCCTCTACGGCTTTGAGAGCAGCTTTGAGTGTTGGGACAACGTGAAATACCGTTAAGCCGGCTGCCTTCAGTTGAGCCGTGTATTTTGTTGGGCTACCGGCTGACGTTGTGACGAAAGTCACGCCCTGGTCGATGACAAATTGTGCGATACCGGGATCCCGAACGAAAGCCTGGGCGATGTTGACGCCAAAGGGCTTATTAGTGAGGCTGCGCATCTTCTTTATTTCTTCTTTGATGACGTCCAGTTCGCCGGAAGAAGTTTCGATGATCCCCATGCCGCCGGCGTTAGAAACGGCAGATGCGAGCTGCGACCGTGCGATCCAACCCATAGGCGCCTGTACGATCGGGAGTTCGACGCCTAACATTTCAGTGACTCGATTTTTAAAGGCCATAGGAGTTCCTCTACTTTCTCTTAAGGTGTTGGTAGGTGTATTTCAGATTGGTTTCAAAATGCTGTTCCCGCAGAATCTCATAGTCCGTCAGATCAATGTCAGGAAATAGGATGTCTCCAATTGGTTCAACTTCTATCGTCGTGAGATGAATTTCGTCCGCAATGGGCAGAGCTTGGGCGTAGAGGTCACCACCTCCTGCGATAAATATGGATCTATTTTCTGCTTCTGCGATCTTCAAAGCCTCATTGAGATTAGCTGCTATCAGGCAACCCTTGGCCTCATAGTCAGGGTTACGAGTCACAATAATCGTGACTCGTCTGCTTAATGGTTTGCCAATAGATTCGTAGGTTTTACGGCCCATGATCAGTGAGCCGCCTAGGGTAATATCGCGAAACAGTTTTTGTTCGCCTTTGGCTTGCCAGGGGATGTTAGCGCCTGCGCCAATGACGTTGTTACTTGCTCGAGCGGCGATTAACTGAATGGTCATTACATTTGCTCTACGGTTTCGATACCAAGTAAATCTAAGCCACGCTGTAATGTCGTTGCCGTCATCTCAGCAAGCAATAGACGGCTATTTTTGACTTCAGCTTCTGATTGCAGTATCGGGCACTGTTCGTAAAAACTCATAAATAGTCCCGCCAATTCGAACAGGTAGTTGCACAATATATTGGCCTGGAAATCCTCGACCACTCCATCAAGTGCTTCTTCTAGTTGGAGAAGTTTTAGGCCAAGGGCAATTTCCGCCGGTTCTGTGAGTGACAATTTGTTTTCGAGGCTGTCGGGCGTGATGTTAGATCTGCGGAACACACTGCGGATTCTTGTGTAGGCGTACTGAAGATAGGGCGCTGTATTGCCTTCAAAGGACAACATCGTATCCCAATCGAATATATAGTCGGTGGTGCGGTTCTTGGATAGCTCTGCGTACTTAATGGCCCCGACACCAACGACTCTGGCGACGTTGCGACGCTCGGTTTCAGATAGTTGTGGATTCTTTTCGCTAACCAGTTGGTAGGCGCGCTCTACCGCTTCGTCGATTACATCAATCAGTTTTACAGCGGCGCCGTCTCGCGTTTTAAACGGCGTTCCGTCTGATTTTAGAATGACGCCGAAGGGCATGTGGCGAAAAGACTGATGTTCTAAATAGCCGGCAGCTTTTGCAACCGCGAACAATTGTGCGATATGTAATTTCTGTCTTGCATCAATAAAGTAATATGCCGCGTCCGCCTTAAGTTTCCCTGTTCTGTGGCGAACTGCTGCGATATCCGTTGCCATATAGGGATAGCCGCCATCAGACTTTTGAATAATGGCAGGTAAAGCCTTTTTATCCTTGCCTATAAATTCCTCGAGGAAGACGCACTTTGCGCCATCGGATTGTTTGATCAACCCTTTCGCCTCGAGCTCCGAGACGATGACCGGCAAGTCATCGTTGTACTGACTCTCCGCCTGGATGTCTTTTCTCAACAGGGTAATGTTTAGCTTGTCGTAAACAGCCTGACAATGGGTGGCAGACTCTTCGATAAAGATTCGCCAAAGTTCAAGACACGCTTCATCACCACTCTGGAGTTTAACCACATATTCACGGGCGATTTTTGCAAAGGCTTCGTCGGATTTAAAAAGGCTGTTGGCAGCCTGATAAAAGACTTCAAGGTCCTTAAGTTCGGTGGAAAGTTCGGCGCCTTCTGCTTTGCGTTGGTCAAGGTATGCTAGCAGGCTGCCGAATTGAGCGCCCCAATCCCCAACGTGATTGGCTCGAATTACTTTGTGGCCGAAAAATTCGAGAATACGGACGGCGGCGTCACCTATCGCTGTACTGCGCAGGTGACCGATATGCATTTCTTTAGCCAGATTGGGTGCGGAGTAATCAACCACAATCGTTTTCTGGGTTTTGCTCTGAATACCGATTTTCTCATCACCTCTTCTTTCGAGAAGTTCTGTCGCGATGAGGTCGGGCTCGAGGTGAATATTGATAAACCCGGGCCCGGCTATCTCCAGCTTTTCTACTCCCTTTAGAGCCAGTTGCTGAACAAGTTTCTCAGCCAGCTGCCGGGGGTTCATCTTAAGTTTTTTTGCGGCGCCCATGACTCCATTGGCTTGGTAGTGTCCAAATTCTGGTTTTCGGGCCTGTTTGACAACAGCAGGGCTTTCCGCTGCGCCTAGGGAGGCAAGAGCGGCACCTATTGTGTCATCCAGATACTGTTTGAGATTCATTCGGTGTGGACCTGAAAAAGCTCGGTAGTGTAGCGGAAAAGAGTTTTTGCCGCACGCCGTGATATTGCAATACAGTTGTGAAGTGTGATTTGGTTGGGCGGGTGCACTAACCAACAAATGAGTTGAGAAGGATGGTTCAAAAACAGTTCGTGTCGATGGAATCCGCTACCGGAAAATCTATCCCTGTCGGTTTTAAACCTTGCCAGGGGCTCTCTGATGGCGGCTTATCATTCTGAGTCAGCGGATCCGAATAGGCCGGTCGCAGGTATGAAGCTGCCGGAAGCTTTGACGACGCTGATAGGAGGGGATGCGTATATATCCCTCAATATGTATAACGCCGAAAACGGACCCTCGTATTCAGAGGAATTTATTGGTCGGTACAGGTCGGCGCAACGGGCGCGCAATCAACGCATCACCGATTGGGTTGTAACGGAAATTGACCGATTAAAAATTGAAGGCGTGTTTGAGCGAGTGTTTACCATGCAGCGGGTATGGGCTGATCTGCGACTGATGGGCCCTGCTATTGATCGCTCCGATAGGGAAATAGGCATTTGTTATGCGGGGGACGCGAGGCGCGCTAACTTCGATGCGCGGGGCATTGGTAATATGAGTAGCCTTCGATCATGGTTGTCGATGTGGAGTCTCGAATATTCTTGTTGCAGCGGCAGTCGTCATCTGCAGAGGATCGAGTTGCCCGCGCTCGTCATTCAAAGCACGGCCGACGCCGGAGTTTTTCCGTCGGATGCGGAGAAAATTTTTGATGACCTGGCGAGCGATGACAAAGAGCTCAAGCTGGTGGCCGGTGATCATTATCTGCTAGAACCTGAAGGCATTCGAGGAATAGTAGCGGACTTAATCGGCAACTGGGTGAGGGCACGGATCTAGCTGCTATTCAAGCTCGATCGACGCGGCGACGATCTGTTCTGCGCTGCGCCAAACTTCCGGATGTCGTTTTGGATCTTGTTTGCCAATCTTGGAGAGGCAATATACGCCACGTCGAACCTTTTCAAACCAACCATAGTGATTGCTGTTCAATATTTGCGAGGTGTTTTCCGGCGTACCCAGCTTTCTCATCTGTACTGCGTTTGCCTCTCCTAAAGAGTCGAGGAAGCAGGCGATTAACGTCGCGTTTTGGCGGTAAGCAGTCATGATCTCCGTGCGAGTCGTACCACCAATATTGTAGCTGGCGTTGCGATCTGAAATTTCCCTTTTGACTGCATTTCTTTTTCGGGGTTGGATTCGCCGCATAGGCACAGGAGTAAAATACTCATTCACAACGTTGCCGAGTTTGGTGGTTGAGACAACCAGTAGGCCGAGCCCCAGTTGCTTAATGACCCTTTGAATGCCGCGCCATTGGCTACGACGATATTTTTTTTGAGGAATGGCCACATACACGCAATCGCTTATGGCCTGGCGTTCTGTGGCCTGGACGAGGAGGCTCAAATTAGGGCTGGTTTTAAGTTCGACGATGACTACCTGCTCGTCGCCTGGAATCTGGGCAACCAGATCACAGTGTTTGACTTCACCCTGAACTTCATAGCCGCGAGCTTCAAAAAACTGCTTTATTGGGGGGTAAAGTTCAACCTCTTTCATGCAGGCAAGTGCTCAAGCAACTGGTGATGAAAGCCACCAAATCCGCCGTTGCTCATCACGATGACATGTTGAATATTGTTCTTTTTGATAGAGGCGAGTGCTGCTTCAACTAGCCTTTCTCTGGCAACGACAATTCGATGCTGCTCGCCGCTGATGTGCTCCGCCATGTCCCACTGAATATTAGGCGGCTGGAACCAGAGAACGTGATCTGCAGACCTTGTTGAAGCTGCCAGGGATTGAGCATGGGTGCCTTTGCGCATCGTATGAGAACCAGGTTCGATGATCGCCAACACTCGGTCTGTGCCAACCTTGTTTCTAAACCCATCCAAGGTTGTGGCGATGGCGGTGGGGTGGTGGGCAAAGTCGTCGTAAACTGTGAGAATGCTCGACTCGTAGATCAACTCCATTCGACGCTTCACGCCTTCAAACTTTGATAATGCTGCCGCTGAATCAATCGGCTTAACCCCCACATGTCGTGCAGCTGCGATGGCTGCCAGCGCGTTATTTTGGTTGTGTCTGCCGCTCAATTTCCAGTTGACCTGACCGACATTTTGCCCAGCTAGAAAGACATCAAAGCGACTGCAATCGGTTGTGTGGTTGACTGCGCTAAGTTCGCCACCGTCGCCGAAGGTGAGTGATTCAGACCAGTTGCCGAGTGCCAGAGTATCCAGCACAGCTTGATCATCCGAGGGATGAATCACGAGACCTGATGCAGGGACGGTGCGAAGCAGTAGATGAAACTGTTGTTGGATTGCCGCGAGGTCTGGAAAAATATCCGCATGGTCGTATTCGAGATTGTTGATGATGAGAGTTCTTGGGCGGTAGTGAACAAACTTGGAACGGCGATCGAAGTACGAGGTATCGTACTCATCTGCTTCGATGACAAAGAATGGGGTTTTACCTAAGCGAGCGGAACATCCAAAGTTGCCGGGAACGCCACCGACTAGAAACCCCGGGGCGAGCCCTGCATATTCTAAAATCCAGGCCAACATGCTGGTTGTAGTAGTTTTTCCATGGGTACCAGAAACCGCGATAACCCATTTATCCTGTAATAAGTAGCGACCGAGCCATTCGGCTCCGGAAATGTAGGGAATACCTCGGTCTAAAACATATTCAACGGCCGCATTACCTCTTGGCAGGTTGGCATTCCCTATCATGACCAGATCGACATCCTCGGGAATATTGGCGGCACTATAGGGAGACCGAATTTCGATTCCAGCATTCATTAGCTGGCTGCTCATTGGCGGATAAACGTTTTCGTCGCTGCCTGTTACGGTTAGGCCCTGCTCTCTTGCCAAAAGCGCAATGCTACCCATCAAGGTGCCGCAGATTCCGAGTATATGTAGATGCATTGACGCTCTCTTAGTTGAACTGATCGAAAAGACCGCGAATGGTGATCGCGACAAGTAATTCGATGACAAAGGCGAGAACGATGCCTTGAATGAGACTGATTTTCGCCGATTTCATCAATAAAAACCCGACGATCGCTAACCACCAGACGAGACTAATCAGAGACATTGCATTGATGAAGTCGAGGAGAAGACCTTCTTCCATGCCGATTAGCATTAGGTTAACCGGCAGTAATAATGTAAGGAGAAGGCCGTTGCAGCAAAATATTGCAGTAACAGTACTTAAAAAGCGATTCCGAAACTGCTTGAAAGTCAGTAGCCCGAGCAAGGCGCAGGCTTCGATTACGACGCTCACCAGGCTGACCCCAACGGTGGTTGAAAATGTGAGTTCGGGTTTGTTAATACTGAAAGACAACATGCCAACCAGAAAATAGAAGGCGGTCGCAGACAAAGCGATATTAATGCTCGACGGAATTCGCTCGGGGCTTTCTCGAAACAGGCATAGACGCCAGAAGTACAACAGGATCGCCTGCATCAAAAATGAATCCTCGTGATTATGGTTTCGAGTTTACCTGATTGTATAGAGGTTTTGGTTTTTGGTCTGATCTCGGTATGCTGTCTTTCAGAACTTGCGTTAGAAGTGTGTCTTGGAACCGATTACCATACTATTTGCTTTTCTCTGCGGCGTGGTTTTTCGCCGCTTTGGCTTTCCGCCGCTCCCTGGTTACCTGATGGCAGGGTTTATATCCCACTCCCTTGGGTTTGGCGATGTAGACCTTATAAGCGCCATTGCCGATATTGGCATTCTGTTACTACTGTTTACGATTGGGCTCAAACTTAGTATTCGAGAGCTAGCTGCTCCTCAGGTCTGGGGAGTTGCGGGTTTGCAAATCCTCATCGTGGTGCCTCTTACGGCCCTACTTATCATTGCTTCCGGCTGGGTTTTCCCCGCACTATTTTTAGAAGATCGCTCTGCTCCCTGGGTGCTTGCCTTTGCGCTTTCGTTTTCAAGTACCGTATTTGCGGTCAAGATGTTTGAGGATCGAGGCGAAACAATATCGCTGCATGCTACCTTAGCGATTGGCGTTCTGGTCATTCAAGATATCCTGGCTGTCATCTATCTTGTCCTAGCCTCGGATACGCCGCCTGGTATAGAGGCTCTGTTTTTACTTGCCCTGCCATTACTTCGTCCGGTTGGTTTATTTCTGCTCAAACATGCGGGCCATGGCGAGTTGGTATTGCTGTTTGGTATCACAATCGCTCTGGGAACCGCCCAGCTATTTGAGTTTGTACACCTAAAAGGGGGGCTTGGAGCTCTTATGGCCGGTGTGCTATTGGCAAATTCCAGTCGTGCCAAAGAGTTGTACAACAGTCTCATCGGACTAAAAGATTTGTTTTTGATCGGGTTTTTCTTGCAGATCGGTTACTACGGGTTACCTTCGGGTGAAATGATGATCGTAGCAGTCGCCTTGGGTCTACTAATTTTCATTCGACCTGTGCTCTATTATTTGCTCTTCACCGCATTTCGTCTTCGAGCTCGAACCAGTTTGCTAGCGAGTTTCGCACTTTTTAATTACAGTGAGTTTGGCCTAATTGTTGCGGCAATTGCAGTGTCCCAGGGTCTGCTGTCGCCTGAATGGTTGACGACTCTCGCGGTGGCAGTGTCGATTTCTTTCTTTCTGGCGACTCCCGTCAACGCCAATGCCCACAGGATCTATCAAAAATTTCACGGATTATTACATCGAGTTGAGCGTTGGGAGCGTTTGACTCAAGAGTTACCGGCAAACCTGGCAGATGCGAGAATTGTGGTGCTTGGTATGGGAAGGGTGGGTATCGGCGCCTACAACTATTTCGCAGAGCGACATCAAAAGAAGGTTGTTGGTGTTGAGGAGAATTTTGCCAAGGTGCTCGAGCACCAGAAAGCTGGCATCAATTGTGTGCATGGTGATGCAAGCGATCATGATTTTTGGGTCGATACGGGGATCCAATCTAGAGAGATTGTTTTGGTGAGTCTAAGCAACCATTCTGAGAATCTCACTGTCGTGAAGCTTGCTCGGGCAAGTGGTTTCAAAAACCAACTTGCCGTAGTGTCGCGTTATCCCGATGAGCAGATTCAGCTAGAGGCACTTGGTTGTATCGTTTTCAATTTATATGCTGAAGCGGGATACGGATTTGCTGAGCACGTGCAACAGCAACTTAACGCTTAGCTCGGCTCTGCTGCTTGGGGCTCGAAGGGTTCAGGCTCTTGTATCGAGAAGATGCGAATTCCTGGGCCCGGTTTGAATCCGTCGGTTGGTATCCATGGTTTGAGTTCTCCCTCGGCGCTCGCTGTAAATATGACAGCCTGGGGGCTCTTTTTCTCGCAATAGGCTGCCCAGTCAAAGGTGTCGCTTAGAGTCGTGCTCTTCACGGCGTAGCCTCTCAACGTAAGGCTGGCGAGTTTTGAATAGGACATCGAGTCGTCGAAAACCTTGCGACCCACATAGTCCTGATGGAGCTGGAATTTCGATCCATCGTCGATGTCTGTGCCGAGCCCAAATATTTTGTTGCTGCCAAAGTTAGAGCTGAAGTGAACCGCTGCAACGGCATTAACGTCTCTGTAGGGTGAGGCCAGCAATAGAAACCCGAGTCCACTTAAACCCAGATAACGTTCCGCATGTTCGGAAACAGGATTGCCGTAGTAGGTTTCAAGTCCGGCCATTCGCGCCAGACGAATATTGTCCCAGTTTGAATCCGTGACAACTGCCCTGAAGCCGGCGTCTTTGATGCAGCTTGCAACCTGGCGAGCAAATGCGTTGGCCCCCACAATCAAATAGCCTTTTCGCTCGGGTTCCATTACGCCGAGCAAATAGGCCAGCGGTTTGGCGGTGGCGGATTGGAGCACTACTGTGCCAATAATGATCCAAAATGTGAGAGGAACCAGGTAGGCAGCATCTTCGTACCCGAGGCTCAGCAAGCGTTCAGCGAATATCGCGGAAATAGCAGCAGCGACAATTCCTCGTGGCCCGATCCATGCTAGGAGCGCACGTTCTCGCCAATTGAAATCAGAGCCCAGCGTGCATAGCCATACCTTAAGTGGCCTGGCCACCAGTTGGATGACGACTAATATCAAAACCGGTTGCCAGCCTAAACTTAAAAGCTGAGCAAAATCGATTCGCGCCGCCAAAAGAATGAATAATAGCGAAACTAAAAGAACCGTAAGGTTCTCTTTAAAGTTCAATATGTGAGCGATGTTCAGGTCTTTTTGATTGCCTAGATACATGCCCATGATCGTGACGGCGAGCAACCCCGACTCGTGGTGCAAGACATTCGATACAGAAAATACCACCAACAAAATGGCGAGGGAGGCCATCGTCTGGAGATACTCCGGCACTAGGTGATGTTTGAGGAGCAAGCCGAGGATGTAGCCGCCAATAATCCCTGTTGCCAAGCCAGTGATGATGGTTTGGCTAAAGATTATTAGAGAATGAGTTAACGCTGCTTCGCCAAGGCTAATAGAGACAATAAACTCGTAGGTGACGACAGCAAATAGAGCGCCAATCGGATCGATAATGATGCCTTCCCAACGCAGAACGTTGGCAATCTTACTGGTCGGCCGAACAGTATTTAGCATAGGTACAATAACAGTGGGGCCGGTCACGACCATCAAAGCGCCGAACAGGGCGCAGATTTCTGGGGGGAAACCGAATATCAAATAGGTTGCACCGGCGACCATGACCCATAAAACGAGAGCCCCGACAGTGACCATGCGCTGGACGACTGTGCCAAGCTCTCTTACCTCAGACAGCTTTAACGTTAAGCTGCCTTCGAACAGGATGATTGCTACCGATAGAGAGACGATCGGCATGAGGAGATCTTGAAACATCTCATCTGGGTTTAGATACCCCGTGGCTGGGCCCAGCGCCAGCCCTGCAAGCAGAAGAAACAGGATGGCTGGAATTTGGACGCGCCAGGCAAGCCACTGACAAGCTAGAGCCAAAAGCAAGATAAGAGAAAGAACCAGTGCAATGTCCATTCGGTGCCAGCATTAGAAGAATCGTGCACGTTATCAGACCCTTTGGAGTCAGGCTAGCAGAGCGGTTGGAGAATCACCGTAGTAGTTTCGCGAGGAATTCTGGTCTGAAAGTGAATCATACCCTTAATAATCGACGTCACTAAAAGTCGTTCGTTGCCCATGGGCGTGATGGCTTTAGCATACAAAAGGCAGCAGCGGCGATTTTGATTTGCATGATAGGCTCTTCTTTAAGGTTGAGACACTAATCTGGTTTGAGTTTATTACGAAGATTGGTTGCGCCGACGAGATATTGATTGTTGTGACGCCTGTATGGCCAAAGAGTTCAGCAAAATACATTAGCGAGCCGCCCAAGAAGAAGTGGTGCCGAGCGACACCACTGTTCTCGTTAGTGATTTACTCAGGCAAACCCAAAACACGCTTGGCGATGATGTTCATTTGAACTTCGTTTGTACCGCCATAGATAGTCACGGCACGATTACTCAGCCAATTTTTGGTGGTTTCAAGTTCATTTTCGGAGAAATTTTCACCTGACCAGCCCGCGCCCTGGGTACCCATTAGTTCGGATTTCAGTTCAGAACCATCTCTAGACAGGTTTGCGCCAATCAATTTGAAAATAGACGTCGTCGCACCTGGAGTTTTGCCAGATTGGCTTTCCTCTACTACCCGCTGGGTCGTGAGCTGGAATGAGCGTTCTTGCATGCTTTGATTCAGCACTTTCTCGCGAGCACCGCTGTCAGAAATTTTGCCATTAGTTTCGCCCACATACTGTTTGGCGATTTCAACGAACTCATTGCGTTTTGGCTTTTTCTTCTTGGCGCCGCCGCCTGAGAGGCCGCCGATGCCAGATCTTTCAAATTGCAGTAGTCGTTTACCAACCGTCCAACCCTTATTGAGTTCTCCGATCAAGTCCTCACGCTTGGCAATCGCATCGTCAAAGAAGGTTTCACAGAAAGGTGATGAGCCAGAAATAAGCTGGATTGGCTTAATGGTGACTCCGGGCTGATGCATGTCGAGGAGTACAAAACTGATACCGTCGTGCTTGGAAGCCTCAAAGTCTGTTCGAACAAGAGCAAACATCCAATCGGCGTACTGGGCGCCAGAGGTCCAGACCTTCTGGCCGTTGATGACGAAGTGGTCTCCGTCGAGAATTGCTTTGGTGCTGAGTGCAGCTAGGTCAGATCCTGCGCCGGGTTCGCTATAACCCTGACACCAGCTGACGTCACCGCTGACTATCTTGGGTAAATGGCGTTGTTTTTGTTCCTCGGTGCCGAGCTCTAGAAGAGTGGGTCCTATCATCGAGAGTCCCATGCCTGTAAGAGCTGGAATTGCCTTGATACGGCTCATTTCCTGGGCAAGAATTCCCGCTTCCTTAGGGCTAAGACCACCACCACCGTATTCTTTGGGCCAGGTAGGTGCAGTCCAACTTCTTCCTGCCATCACTCTTAGCCATTCTCGACCGGCGTCGGTATCATAAACCTGGTGGGCATCTTCCCAATGGAATGTTCGATTGCGCATCTCCTGAGGGCAATTTGCCTCCAGCCAAGCGCGAGTCTCTTCGCGAAACGCGTCTAGATTACTCATGTTTACTCCTAAAGCGTGTACTTGTTCAGTACAACTCTTATCGCGGATTGTCCGCAGGTCAAAACCATTAGTGGCGGGATTTTAAATTATAGGTTGCCTACCGGCAACATCCCGGCAGGCCATTCGGTTGGTGAATGACGCTGCATTTGACGCGATTGGCCCCAGCTCTGTGGTGGATAGAAGGCAGCCAGAATATGGCTGCGAGGGTCGGTTAGGGGTAAAATAGCGGCTTCGAAATTCAAAGATATCCGATGCCCCAATCAAATAGAGCAATTACCTACTGGCTCGTGACGCTGTGCGTAACAATCTTCACGATGATCGTCGTCGGTGGGATCACTCGCCTAACCGAGAGTGGCTTGTCAATGGTCGAGTGGCGGCCGCTGTTAGGCGCCTTCCCCCCGACATCGGATGCGGAATGGCAACGGGTTTTCGCTGCGTATCAAAACTACCCTCAGTATCAGCTAGTCAATCAGGGTATGACTCTGGACGCGTTCAAGCCCATTTTCTACTGGGAATATGGTCACCGTTTACTAGGTCGGCTTATCGGCGTCATGTTTGCATTACCATTTTTCTTTTTTCTGTTCACTGGCAGGCTTGAGAGCCGTCTAAAACCCAAACTCTGGATTGCATTATTACTCGGTGGCTCCCAGGGGTTGATGGGCTGGTATATGGTCAAGAGCGGACTGGTGGATGAGCCTCTGGTTAGTCACTTCAGATTGGCTGCTCACCTATGTCTTGCGCTGGTAATCTTTGCTTATTTGGTCTGGCTGGTGATGGACCAAATCAACTTAGCTAGGCTTCAGGTTTCAACGCTCTATAGACGAACAGCGTTGTTGTTTGCAGGATTACTGACAATTCAAATTGTCTACGGTGCTTTCGTTGCAGGTAATCGTGCAGGCTATGGTTTCAATACCTATCCCTTGATGAATGGGGAGTGGTTACCTGAAGTCGCGCTAAATCTGCTGCCATTTTGGCACAATTTGGTTGATAACAATGCGATGCTGCAGTTTATTCATCGCTGGCTGGGAGCGCTTGTGATGGCAGCTGTCCTGATGCTCTTTGCTATTGCGTGGCGCATCGAGGAGGCAAAAGTCCGAACATTAACTTACGTCTTGCTTGTTGTGGTGATCTTGCAGTTTGTCATCGGCGTGATGACGCTTATTTACGTTATACCGATAGGTCTTGCCAGCACTCATCAGGCAGGTGCCTGCATTGTAGTGCTGGCCATTGTGGTGTTGCTGCATCGAACCGCAGGAAGCGAAAAATGAAGGTTTGTCTCGGCCAAATCAATACCACACCTGGAGATTTCTCCGGTAACTTGTCAGCGATGTTGAAAGGTATTGATGTTGCCAATGAGGCCGGTTGTGACGTTGTGCTATTCCCAGAATTATCAATCCCAGGTTATCTGAGCCAGGACCTGATGTATCACACTCGGTTTATTGATCGAAACCTATCAGTTCTGGATGAAATTGTTGCCTACTCGCTAGGCTGTCATCCTGACTTACACATTGTTGTCGGCTATGTGGATCGGAACTCGAGTATTGGTAAGCCGTTTTACAACATGGCGGCAGTTGTGAGCCAGGGTAAAATTGTCGGCAAATATGTGAAGCGACTATTGCCGTTCTACGACGTCTTTGATGAACTCAGGTACTTCGAACCTGGTTGTGAGCTGTTAACCCTCGATATTAAGGGGCTCAAGGTCGGAGTAACAATTTGCGAAGACCTGTGGAACGATAAGGGGTCCGATGACTACAACTACTCGGATAACCCTTTTGAGCAGTACCGTGAGCTTGAGGTTGACGTGGTCTTATCTCTGAATTCATCGCCCTATGTGCAGGATAAACCTTGGCGTCGATTGGAAGTGATTGCCCCGGGAACGATTAATGGACCAACGGTAGTTTATGTCAATCAATACGGCGGCCAGGACGAATTGGTTTTTGATGGCCAGAGTTTTGTCTTGAAAGATGGACAACTCATTCATCTCGCCACAGATATTTCGAAAGACAGCTTTGAAATCGTTAATCTGAAAAGCGCTCAACCTTTGGCATTAGAGCGGAAAGATGTTTTGGTAAAGACACCAAGTTTGTATGACTTGTTGGTACTTTGTCTGCGTGATTATGTGCGAAAAACCGGATTCGAGACCCTCGTGCTGGCTAGCAGCGGTGGAGTCGATAGCGCTGTGGTTTGCCAGATGGCCTGTGATGCTGTTGGCCCGCAAAATGTACACGCGATAAGACTTCCCTCAAAATTCTCCAGCGATCACTCTCGTGATGATGCAATCCAACTACATAAAAATCTAGGGTGTTGGGACTATGAGGTGGAAATCGATCACGATTCGATGGTTACTTATCTCAATAAGGGTTTTTCTAAAGGCAAGGCTGCTGATAATTTGGTGATCCAAAAACTTGAGCATGGTTATGCGGAGGTTGCTGACGAGAATATTCAGGCGCGACTGAGGGACCTGTATGTCATGCATTTTAGTAATGCTTTTGGCGCGATGCCACTGTCGACCGGCAATAAAACAGAATCAGCCTGTGGCTACTATACGCACTTTGATATGAACTTCAGTTTCGCGCCAATTAAAGACCTCTACAAATTCCAAGTGGTCGACATTGCACGTTGCCATTGTGATATCCCAAAAAATATTTGGACAAAAGCACCAAGCGCTGAATTGGCGGAGGGCCAAACCGATGAAGCCAGTCTTCTGCCCTATAGTGTTCTGGATCCAATCGTTGCGGCATACATCGAAGACTATGTCAGCACGTTCATTGAATTCGAACGCTGGGCTAAAGAGCGTGGTACTTCTTACAGTCAGGATGCTAAGCAACTCGATCTTTGGTTGCAGGGGGGTGAAGCTTCTGCTGCCTTTAACCGTATCATAGCGTTAATCGGTCGCATGGAATTCAAACGACGACAAACCTGTCCTGGGACTAAAGTGTCCCGGGTGGCGTTTGGCATCGGTCGGCGAATTCCAATTGTCGAGAAGTGGTCGACACCCTAAGTCTTGTTGACTAAGTCTTGTTGACTAAGACAGGTTGACTAAGACAGGCTGATTAAGCCCCGCTGATCACTTTGATCAATCGAGGCTGACTTTCTGCTGTTTTGGGGATGGTTACAGATAACACGCCATTGGTCGTCTTTGCAGTAATGTTGTTGCTATCTGCAGCTTCGGGAAGGGTGAACAGGCGAACGAAATCTCCTGTAAACCGTTCTCTGCGTTTGTAACCGTCTTCCTCGTTGGTCGATGTGCTGTTTCTCGAACCCCTAATTGTTAGGATATTCTTGTCCAGTGTGATCTCGATGGCTGAGGCGTCAACACCGGGTACATCGGCGGTCACGATAAAATTATGTTCTTCCTCAAAAATGTCCACTCTTGGAACCCAATCTGTCGCCTCGTAAGTCGTCGCTTCCGATACGGGGAAAAACCGATCATCGAAAATTCGATTGAGGTTGCGATGTAAACCGCCGAATGGCGCTGTTGGTCTATAAGCTATATTACTCATGAAACTCTCCTAGGGAAAACTGATTGATCACGTAACACTACATAAGCACTTCTTTTGTTGATTCAAGAGGTGATTCAAGAGGTGATTATGAAAAATGTTATGTTGTGAATTGATCCAGGTCATGGCCAGCGTGAATTGGCTATGTTGTAATTGGGCATAAGTTCTTCAAGTAAGGAGTAATGTGATGGCTTTGTATCAAAGGGTACTAATTGCGCTGGACTTTCATAGTGACAACGCTGAGATCATCGAAAAAGGCAAAACGGTCGCTGCTGAAAATGGCGCTGACCTCTATTTGATTCATGTCGATGAGCCGATTGCGGTGGCCTATGCGACGGACGGCTTTGCCTTTAATGACCAGATCGTCTCCCTGCAGGGCAGTATCCGAAAAGAAGCACAGCAACGAATGGGAAAAGTTGGCGGGCAACTAGGTGTGCCGGTTGAACGAAGACTGATCCGTGAAGGTAGTCCCGCCAGAGAGATTCATTCCGCGGCAACTGAAAATGAGATTGATTTAATTGTGATGGGCACTCACGGTCAAAAAGGCCTGCAGTTGTTACTCGGCTCCACAGCAAACAGTGTGCTGCATGGTGTCAGCTGCGATGTGCTGGCGGTTCGCCTCAAAGACTAGACCAAACCCAAACTCACACTTCGCCTCAGTGCTACCCCAACGATATAGCCAAAGGTCAGGAGCGCCGCAATAAAAGCAGTGCTCCTGATGACTTTGGTCCTTCCTCTCAAAGTGAGTATGCCTAATCCAATGTATAGCAAAAGTGCGAGTAATTTGGCTGTCAGCCAGGCGTCAGCGAACGGATACGTACCAACGCTGTAGGCTAAGATCAGTGCCGACAAAATCAGAATGGTGTCTATGATATGCGGCAATATTTTGACCGGCTTTGCGGTTAGCAGGTCGCTGCCTTGAAGCATCCAAATACCGCGAACCAGGAAGAACGTGCCGGAGATAATCGCAGCGCTGACATGTAGCATTAAAGCTATGGAATAGGTGGTCATAAGCGAGGCTCTTCTGGGCATAGATACATTAAGCAATCATTGTGCGCAATATGGTCATCGGTCGTGGCCATAAAAATCGTCATAGGCCTGCGAGTTTTCAGAAAACCTGCCTCCTCGAGGAACAACTCCTTTGCAATATTTTGTTGCTGACTGTTCAGGACCACGAGTTGGTTCACCCCTGCTTGGTTGGTCCAACCAATGGCCGTGTTAGCTTTAAGTCGCCGAAAATTTAGTTGGTCTATCGTATTGTAGATAGTGATATCGGAGGCTGACTCAACTGTTGTTGAGTAATGTAAGCTTGCCTCTGGCTGGACTTCAAGTCTGAGTGGACTCTGTAATTCAAGCAGTGGCTCTGGCTCGATATCAAAAATCCGACGTTTTGCGATAAATCGTTCCAGGCTAGAAAGTGCTAAATCATCTGCATTAGGATCCAGGAAACCACCAAACTCAACGGTCACGACCGGACAACCAATACTCTGCTCAATCAAAGTGCCGAGGGATTGATCGAGCACGACAAGTTTTCTTGTGAACAATTGCGTTACCTGTCGTGTTTTCGCATCGCGGGACGTGGCGACTGCAAAGGGATCGCTATGAGCAGAGGTATTGTGTGTGTCCACGATCGCCTCTGGGCTAAACTCTTTCAATATCCCAACGAGTCGGTTTGCAAGCTGCTCTTGATTTGTCCTACCGCCACGACCGAAGCACCGATTCATGTCGGACTCATCGGGCAAATAGCGATGAGAAAATACCGGTGACAGCAGCGCAGCTTCAACGGAAGCAACAAAGATACCCAAGTTTGTCTGGGGTGTAATTTCATCCTTCAGCAATTGATGAATGGCTTTTAGGCCGGAAGGTTCGTTTGCGTGTAACAAAGTCACGATGGCGCGGCTGCGCGTGGTGTCTCGTCCCTTGAGTTGAATCCAGGTGGGATGGCTGAGCTGTTTGATGAAATCAATATGGTCATCGCCCAGAATCGGCTGCAGATCCGATGCACTTTCTGCTTGGATTATCTTGATGTCGTTGCTTGTGGCGGTCATCTGCTGGCGAGTTAGTATTGAGGCAGGGTATTATAGACCATCAATCGTACTCGATGTTCATGATGAAACTGAAAGAACCCGCCTTCACCCTGGGTGTTGAAGAAGAGTATCTGCTTGTCGATCTCGAAACACGGGATCTTGTGAGCGATCCGCCGGCATCCTTTTTGGAAGCCTGCGATCAACGATCGGGTCAGCATGTAAGTCCGGAGCTGATGCGCTCGCAAATTGAGATTGGCACGGGCATTTGCATGAATGTCAAAGCGGCTAAACAGGAAGTCAAAATGCTGCGCCGAATCGTTGCGGAGGTGGCAGTTGAGCATGGTTATGCGCCTTTGGCAGTTTCTACCCACCCGTTTGCGAAGTGGTTGACTCAAAAGCAGACTGAAAAAGCCCGGTATATGGACTTAACACGAGAAATGCAGGCCACTGCAAGACGGCTATTAATTAGTGGTATGCATGTCCATGTGGGGATCGAAGACCGTGAACTGCGTATCGACCTCATGAACCAGCTAAGTTATTTTCTTCCCCATCTACTAGCCCTGTCATGTTCCTCGCCCTTTTGGGAAGGTGAAGATACGGGTTTGAAGTCCTACCGATTAACGGTTTTCGATGCGCTTCCGAGAACGGGATTACCGGCCCAATTTGCCAGTTATGGTGAATACGAGCGACATGTCTCAATTCTCGTAGATGCTGGGATTATCGATGATGCTTCAAAAATTTGGTGGGATCTGCGTCCGAGTGCAAGGTTCCCGACTCTCGAAACTCGAATCATGGACGTCTGTAGCAACGTTAATCACGCCATGAGCCTGGTTGCGTTGAATGTTTGCTTGCTCAGAATGTTATATCGCCTGCGAAGGGACAATCAGCGTTGGCGAATGTATTCTTCGATGCTGGTGAGTGAAAATCGTTGGCGCGCGATGCGCTATTCCTGCGAGGAAGGCATGATAGATTTTGCCAAGGGTGAAGTTGTGCCCTTCAAGGATCTGCTTGAAGAATTAATCGAATTTGTTCGTGAAGACGCCGAGGCGTTGGAGTGTGTAGAGGAAATAAACGGCCTCAAGGATATTCTTGTGAACGGTAATAGCGCACAACGACAATTAGCGATTTTTGAATCAGGGCGAGAAGCGGGCAAAACGGATCCTGAAGCTTTAATAGATGTCGTCGACTGGCTAATCAAAGAAACGGTTGCCGAATGTAACTCCGAAACCTAACGAGAGGGAGCCCTGGTGGCTAAGAATATATTTTACGCTCAGAGTGGCGGTGTGACTGCGGTCATTAATGCGAGCGCCTGTGGCGTCATAGAGACTGCTCGGGCGAACAGGTCCATGGGCAAAGTTTATGCGGGCAAAAATGGAATTATTGGCGCATTGCGAGAAGAGCTAATTGATACCAGCAAAGAGTCCAAGTCCAGTATTGGTGCACTTCGGCATACTCCAGCGGGAGCATTTGGTTCCTGCCGCTATAAACTCAAATCTATCGATGAAAACCTCGCTGAGTACCAACGTTTGATCGATGTGTTTCGTGCCCACGATATTGGCTACTTCTTCTACAACGGAGGTGGCGATTCTCAGGACACTGCCCACAAGGTCTCCCAAATCAGCGAAAAAATGGGTTGTCCCATTACCTGTATCGGCATTCCCAAAACCGTCGACAACGATCTGCCCTTTACTGATTGCTGTCCCGGGTTTGGTTCTGTGGCTAAGTACGTTGCGGTATCAACTCGTGAAGCAGCGCTCGATGTGGCTTCAATGGCAGAGTCCTCAACAAAAGTCTTTGTGCTGGAAGTCATGGGTCGACATGCCGGTTGGATTGCGGCAGCTGGGGCTCTGGCTAAATCCGATAAAGATGACGCGCCCCACATCATTTTGTTTCCTGAAATAGCCTTCAATAAACGAAATTTTCTTGCGAAGGTGAAAGCCTGCGTCAACAAAAATGGCTATTGCGTCATTGTTGCTTCAGAAGGTGCCCAATATGCGAATGGTAAATTTGTCGCAGATGCTGGTTTGAAGGATGCTTTTGGGCATACGCAACTCGGCGGAGTAGCGCCTTCTCTTGTCGACATGATCAAGGCGCGACATGGTTACAAATGTCACTGGGCGGTTGCAGATTATCTACAACGGGCAGCCAGACATATTGCGTCTGCAACAGACGTTGCGCAAGCCTATGCGATGGGCAAGGCTGCTGTGGACTTTGCTGCTGCTGGAAAGAATGCTGTTATGGCAACTATTGTACGGGGTAAGGGGAAAACCTATCGCTGGTCTGTCGGAGACGTGCCCTTATCTAAGGTGGCGAATGTAGAGCGGAAAATGCCACGCGCATACATTACTGCAGATGGATACAGCGTGACCGCAAAAGGCATTGAATATCTGGCACCGCTTATTCGCGGGGAGGATTACCCTCCCTTTGAGAATGGCGTACCAAAGTACGTTCGATTGAAGAATCAGTTAGTAACCAAAAAACTCAAACCCTTTCGAGTCAAAACCTGAACGGCCATATCAACTGGTCGCGTTTTCAATGGCAGTGCTGCCGTAGCCAACGAGGTGACCATCGATAAACACGAGTGGAGTTGTTTCATCTCTTGTGGTTTTGCCGTCACTGTTTTGATGGTGAGTGCGGTAGTAGAGCACGTCATAAGTATCACCATTGCGCTGAAAGCTATCACGATAGTCGGGTTCACCTAGGTCAGCTCGAATGATTGACACGCTTGCGCCGAGTTTGATGCTGTTGATATAGCTGTCGTTGCGTTTTTGGGTTTGCTCCCATTGCTGGTCATCGCTGAACCCATCGTTTCCGATGGCGACGACGCAGCCTGCGAGTGTAGTACTTGTGAGTAGCAGTGCGGCCAGGCGGGCAGCTTTAAACATTTTATTTCCCCTAGGTTCAATCGTTAATCATTAAGTTTCTATCTGGGAAAGCAAGTGGTGTGCCAATAATTGTTCTCTTTAAAAACAAGCGCTTAGAGTTGGCTGGGCTTCGGTAGGTGGTGAATACCATCATTACGTCACTTGCTAAACCAAATATGCAGTCTAGGGGTTAGTGTCTGAACCGCCGCTGAATCCAATAGTCGCAGCTAAGAAAACGGCCGCCGCCAAGGTAGATGAGCGCAGCCAGCATGACCAGGTAAGTTGAAGCAAATTCGATCCCATTGTTTAACACAACAAAAGAGCCGTACTCGGTTAGCCACTCATAGTTGCCATGTTGCTGTAAAATTGACTTGGCACTCTCCAGTCGTTCTGCGCCGGCGATAGTGCGGTCTGTGGCAAAAAGGCCACCTCCGCTCGCGATTGCGAGCCAGCCGTTTTTTAAATGGACCGAAAAAATCGCGACCAGCATCGTCAGCGATAGCGGGATTGAGATCCAACGAACAGCTAGTCCTGCTAATAGCAGAATCGCTCCACCGAGTTCGGTTGCTGCAGCCAGAAACGCCAGAACGGCGGGAAATGGTAAGCCGAGACCCCAGTCTGGATTGCCAAACCACTCAACGACGCTATCGAAGTGATCGAACTTCTGCATACCCGCCATATAAAATACAGGTGCGAGATAGAGTCTTAGCAAAAGTGGGGCCAAAAAATCAACTTGGCCGACTACATTGTTGAAAAGGTCTTGAGCATTATTCGCTAGCTTCAACATAGATGAGACTTTCCTGATTGAATTGTTGCAATAGGTCCAGGCCGAAATTCACGAAACCTGTCTCATCTTGACCGAGTTGCGAGGCTTTTTCTTTCAACCAATCCACAGCGATGATGCCTTGCTCACTTTCTGTCATGGCGGCTAAAAGTTCGTAAGCCAGAGGGGTAAGTTCGAAAAATCGAACCGAGTCACTCGAATCTCTAAATACTAACAAATAAGTGGAGGCTTGCTGTTGTTCCCAACCTGCCCGTATTTGGTGTACAGGAAATTGATAGGCGGCAGGCACAGCTAGATCTGACAGCTTTAATGGGGCGCTACGAAGGATCTCTAAATCTAGCGGTAGACCCGGCAGCTCCGCTTCATGGATAAATAGGTAGAGTTCCAGCCATTCGTAATGGGCCAATGGTAGCAGGTACTCTGGTTCATGATTGGTGCCCGGACGGGACATCAGGAATGACAGAAATTCTTCAGCGAGCCGCGGGAAGTAAGGCGTTTCTGCTCGCCAATTAATAAAGAATTCACGAATCAGTTGCCCCCAATCATTCTCGTTTAACATTTGTTTTAGAACCGGAAAGAATTCACTCATCAAACCGGAAATATTTTGGAATATTAACTCGCTATAGATGCCCACCCGCCGTTCATCCAGGCCCTTGGGTACCGGGTAAGTATCTGGATTTCGTAGGTGCTGAGTAAACTGAGTTTGTAGCGCCAGAAGCTCTGAATCAGCTGGCAACGAGGTCTGTTTTGGCATTGGCTCCCTGATACCCGCGAATCTGGTTGAGTTCGAGCATGATGGTATCGATATGTGGAATATTAAAATCCCGCTCAAGCAAGGTGGGTTTATTTCCGATCAGGGCGTAGGTTTGTTCAAGGAGATCCCAGACCGGGTCGATGATGTCCGCGCCATGGGTGTCGACAATTAGTCCGTCGTCTTCGTAATAGTGGCCAGCGATGTGGAGATAGGAGATTCGGTCTGCTGGCATCGCGCGAATAAAGTCCATCGGTTCATAGTTATGATTGATGCTATTCACGTAAACATTGTTTACGTCCAGCAACAGATCGCAGTCAGCGGCCGACACAACTTGATTGATAAATTCGATTTCCGAAAGTTGACGTTTAGGTGTTGTGTAATAGGACACATTTTCCAGTGCCATTCTCTGCCCTAGAATATCCTGAACGCGTTTTACCCGTTCCGCAGTGTAGGTTACTGCTTCATCAGTGAAAGGCATGGGTAGTAGATCGTAGAGTTGGCCACCGTCGTTGGAGTAACTCAGATGTTCGGAATAGATACTGGCATTGTGATCTGCCATAAAAGCCTTGATGGCATAAACCAGATCCTCATCAAGAGGAGCGGGTCCACCGATAGAGAGGGACAAGCCGTGAGTAATCAGGGGGGTACGTTCGCTAATTGCACGAAGCTGTTTCGCAAACCGCCCCCCCAAACCAATCCAGTTCTCAGGTGCTACCTCGAGGAAGTCTATTCCATCTGGCGCAGCCTCACTGAGCTGTGAGGCCATGGTTCTTCTCAAACCCAGACCAGCTCCCCGAATTGGTTGTTTCTCACTCATACGCTCAGTTAAACGGTCTTACTGACCGCATTTACCTTCGCCCTCAGCTTTGTCACCGCCGCAAGAGCCTTCGCCCTCAGCTTTGTCACCGCCACAAGAGCCTTCGCCCTCAGCTTTGTCGCCGCCACAAGCGCCTTCGCCCTTAGCTTTGGCTTTGTCACCACCACATTTACCTTCGCCGCAAGAGCCTTCAGCCAATTGCATGTAGCCACTAGACATCTCGGTTGCAGAGAATGGATTTACATCAGCCATGACGACAGGTGCAGCCATGACGCCCATTGCTGCGCCCATAGCGAGTACTAGTGCTTTCCGTGTTGTATTCAATTTCATCGTGTTTCCTCGAAGTTGGATTATTTGTTGAGCTGGACCCCCAGTTCAGGTGCATTTATAGCATGCGGTTATGAAGACCGAAGCAATCCTTTGAATATTTCTTTTCACTTTTAGCGATTTAGAAGATTTGTAGCCAATTTTGTGAGCTCTGCCACGTGCAAGGAGCGATATTCCTCGAAATAGCTGGATGCATGGGGAAGCAAAATGGCGTTGGGTTCGTCCCAGAGTCCTGAATTTGAGGGTAATGGTTCAGTTTCAGTGACATCTAGGCCAGCACCGGCCAGGTTTCTTTGTTGCAGGGCTGCCAGAAGCGCATCCTCATCAATGGTAGATCCGCGGCCAAAGTTGTACAGGAATGCGTTCGGTGACATACGTTTAATGAATGCTTCAGAAATAAAATGCCGGGTTGTGTCGCCGCCTGGCAGAAATGAAATAACGTGGTCGGCTAGCGGCAGATAGTGGTCTAGCTGCGACTCGGGAACTAGGGTGACAGATCCGTCCATCTGACCCTTTGGCTGACGTTGATGACCCCAAACCGTCATACCTAACCCAGAAAGAAGTGCGCCAGTTTGTTTGCCAATGTGTCCGTAGCCAATAATCAAGGCGGTCTGATTTCGAATCAGTCGGGCGGGGATTCGTTGCCAGGTGTGGTTTTGCTGTTGAGATCGATATTGGGGTAACTTGAGTGAAAACTGTAAAATCAGTGTAAGAGCAGATTGCGCCATCATCGTGCCATGAAAAGTACCGTAATGCGTTTTCACTTTCTCGCTCTCGTCCCTTGCCACATGCTCTCGGCCAGCGGCAGGCGTAAACAGATGTCTGAGTTTAGGTCCAAGAGCAAACCAACTTTTCTCAAAGTGCCAGGTGTCTAGCGCGCTGATTGCGGGGAGTGTCTCGAGGAGTTCTTGCTCAGATTTTAGAAACTGTAGAGCTGTAGACGGGTGTGCGGTAGCAAATTCAGAGAAGTCTGAGCTAGAAAAATTGAACTTAGCATCGTCTGAATTCAAGTAAATGTGTAGTGTTTCTGCCATGGCAAGTAGTCCGAAAACCTTATGGAATCTTAGACAAAAAAAAGCGGGCTATTGCCCGCTTTTCTGTAGGTTAAAAGCTTAAGTTAACGGCCCAAGTTAAAAAGCTCAGGCCAAAGATCTAGAGAAGTGGTGCGATCACTAGACTGACAATTGCCATGACGTTAATCAAGATGTTCATGGCAGGGCCAGACGTGTCTTTGAAGGGGTCACCTACCGTATCACCAACAACAACCGCCTCGTGAACGTCGGAACCTTTGCCACCTAGGTTGCCTTTTTCGACATATTTTTTAGCGTTATCCCAGGCGCCGCCGGCATTTGCCATCATCAGTGCTAACAGTACACAGCCAAGCAGTGCGCCAGCTAGCATGCCGCCAAGGCTGGCTGCGCCAAGTCCAAAACCAACAACTGCAGGCATTGAAATGGCGATAACACCGGGAAGAATCATTTTCTTCAATGCAGCCTTTGTTGCGATATCGATGCATTTGGCGTGATCGGCGTCAGCCTCACCTTCCATCAGTCCCTTAATCTCACGGAATTGGCGTCGAATTTCCTCGATCATTTCCATTGCAGCGTCGCCTACGGCGGTCATTGTGATGGATGCAATCAAGAAGGGTAGAGTGCCGCCAATAAACAATCCGACGAGTACCATCGGGTCAGACAGCTCCAACGCAAAGTCGGGACGGGAGGCATGCATGGTTTCAACAAAAGCGGCGATAATGGCCAGAGCTGCCAGGGCAGCAGCGCCGATGGCAAATCCCTTACCAATTGCCGCGGTGGTGTTACCCACTTCATCTAATTCATCAGTGATTTTACGGATGTCTGCGCCGAGCCCGCCCATTTCAGCAATACCACCAGCATTGTCAGCGACAGGTCCATAAGCATCCAGGGCCATGGTCATACCAACGGTGGCGAGCATGCCGACTGCAGCAATACCAACGCCATAAAGGCCGGCTAATTCTGTTGAAGCGTAAATGATGGCAGCAATTGCCAAAACTGGGATGACGACCGATTGCATGCCAACAGCCAGGCCAGTAATCATGACTGTAGCGGTACCTGTTTTGCCTGATTCAGCGATTCTAACCACGGGGCCTTTAGCTGTGTAGTATTCGGTCACAATGCCGATCAGGATGCCGCCGACGGTTCCAGCAACAACTGCCCACCAGACGGCAATAGCAATTCCAGCTGCCTGGGTCAGGAAGTAAGCACCAATAATGAGTACCACTGCTGACAACTGGTGACCCATGCGGAGTGCTGTTTCCGGTGCCGAGTTAGACATCAGTCGAACGACAAAAATACCGACGATTGAACAAGCGAGGCCTAACGAGGACAATGCCAGGGGCAAAAACATCAGAGCTTCGCGACCGCTTTCTGGAGCGAGAGCATTAATACCGAACTCTCCATGCATCAGCAATGTTGATGCAATGGCGATAGTTGCGATCATTGAACCGCAGTAGGATTCAAAAATATCCGAGCCCATACCGGCGACGTCGCCAACATTGTCGCCAACGTTATCGGCGATGACGCCTGGATTTCGGGGGTCATCTTCAGGAATACCGGCTTCGATTTTTCCGACCAGGTCAGCGCCAACATCGGCGCTTTTGGTAAAGATACCGCCGCCCACGCGAGAGAATAACGCGACACTTGATGCACCCATACCGAAGCCGTGGATAGCATGAGCTGTTTCAGGATCGCCGCCGAAGTACCAATAAAGAGTACCCAAACCGATTAGGCCGAGAGACGCGACACAAAGTCCCATGATTGAACCGCCATAAAAGGCGACTGTAAGAGCACCGGCGGCACCGGAGTTTTGGGCAGCTGCAGTGGTTCTGACGTTCGCTTTTGTCGCAGAGAACATTCCTAGATAGCCGGCAGCTGCAGACGTGAGCGCGCCAACTGCAAAAGACAGTGCAGTGTTCCAGCCGAGAGGGGAGAAAAGGATGATCAAGAACAATGGGCCTGCGAACAGCGCAAGCATCATGTATTCTCGATGCATAAATACCATCGCACCCTCGTGAATGGCATCTGCAATCTTACGAATTTTCTCGTTGCCAGCGTCGTAACTTGTCATCAAAAAATAGATAACGAGTGCGCAAACAAGACCCAGCACGCCGAAAATCGGCGGCAGCATTGTTATATCAGTCATATGTGTTTACCGGTTGGTCAGATTAGTTATTGTTTTTCGCGCACTTAGTTGGCGCTTTCGAGCATCGGTATAGTACAAAAGCTAGCCCTCGGGGTGAACCTCTAATTTCTAGTTCGTGTTAGCGGTCCTGTCAGCCTTCCTGAAGCAACCTTCTTAAATCGATAATCGCGGCGTTTGCGCGGGAGATGTGAGCGCCCATCACAAGCGAATGATTGGCAACGATACCAAACCCCCCTCCATTCAATATCATGGGGCTCCACAGGGTGTCCTGAGTTGGTTCGAGTTCTCGAATAATCTGCTGCAGGCTGATCAGGGCATTTTTCTTCTCAAGAACGTCCCGAAAGTCTACCTCAATGGCTTTAAGAAGATGGAGTACGGCCCAAGTAGTTCCCCGGGCCTCATAAAACACGTCATCCAATTCTGTCCAAGGAGTTTTGACCTGAGCGTCAGATTGGGTAGCCGTGCTCTGCACAGCTGCCGGGTCACCTGCTAGGGAAACATCCAATTGTCGTTTACCCACGCTTGTGGATAACCGCTGAGAAAGGCTGCCAAGCCGCGTTTCGACCTCTGACAGCCAGGTTCTTAGATTGTCGGCTCTCGCATAAAACTGAGCAGATTGCTCGTCGTCATCCCCCAGCCTAACCAGGTAACCCTTGAGGGCCTCGATACCTTTTTCATATTCTGTTTCTGACTCAGGCAGCATCCAACTGTCATTGTCGAAGTAAAATTGATTTTCCGCAGTGACGAGACCCGGGTCCTCTGTGGATTGGGATTGAGAGCGGCTCAAATTGTTTCGTAGAGTTCGAGCCATGTCTCTTAGTTGGACCAGTACGCCAAATTCCCAGTTCGGAATATTATCCATCAATATACCGGGAGGCGAGATGTCATTGGTAAGAAAGCCACCCGATTTATGTAGGAGCATGTCGCTGAGCGTGATTATCGTAGCGACAGTGGCTGAGCCCGGAACATTTCGGACGCCCAACTCGTCAGTCATTTGTGAGGTCACGTCGGTGACATTAAATATTCCTGGCTCAGAGTCCCATAGAAATCCGAGGAGCATAAAAAGTAGAAATATTAACGCGATCACAGCCGTCACAGACTTGGCACGGACATTCATAGATCCTGTTGCATAAGTATCAGAAATCTTGGTCTTGAGGTCTTCGAAAAATGTCACGTCGCTACCTAGTTGCAGGATGAACTAGTATGTTAACGAAAAATCAGGGCTCGGTCTGCCAGCAGATAGCCCTTAGCTGCATCGGTACCCAGCTCCCGCAGAATTTTGATTGACGCTGTCGGTATACCTTTTGCTTGTGGCGGATAGGCACGTATTGGCGGTGCTCCTCACTTAACTAACGTCAGGGAACCGTCAACTGCACGCTTGGAGGATTGCCCAGTTCAATTGTTGCGCGGATTCTTTCCATGGATGCATCGTTTAGCTGCTGATAAATCCATCGACCGTCAGCATCTGTTGGAGCTATGATTCTGACCTTGGCATTCTGCTCATCAGCGGCTCTGCCGATCTCATGAAGTTTGCCGATCAGAGAATCCGTCCGGTTGCTTAACGTGCTCCCGTCCAGCTGAAATGACTCTTTGCGGCTATTTTTGGCCCGAGAAATTCGACTTTCAAGGGCTTTAATGCTGGGATGCTGTTCGTCCAGAGATCTGGCTTTGTCGAGCATATTGGTCGCACGCCTGTATTGCTTTGCGCCGATCGACGAAATGCTCCAAGCCAGGTAGGTCTCGACGATCTTTTGAATGCCTTGCTGGGCAGCCTGATTGTTTGGCTCGATCGATAAAACCTGCAGATACCTGTAATAGGCATTGTCATCTAAAGGGGTCGTGAGTCGCTTCAGAGCAAAAGCTCTTTCAGCATCTCCTAGCAATATGCTGACTCGACTTTGAGCGGGTTCTGGCGGGACGGTTTGAGGTCTATCCTCGATTGGTGGTGCCAGAACGTGCTGCAGGGGCGTACAGGCCGACAGTGATAGAGTTGTGACAAAAAATAGGCAAACAATAGGTCGCATGAGAGAAGAATCACTTCTAGGTCAGTTCGGGAACGCGTAGGCTTAGGTCGCGGTCAAATACTCAACGACTATAGCGGTTATAGAATATGAGATTCCAGTCCCTGTTTAGAAGTGCTTTCGCATTTCTGTTGATTTCAACAGCCTTTGGCTCCCAGAGCGCAGAGTTTGGTCAACACAATGCTCTGGACAGCCCGGACATATTACCAGTGGACGACGCGTTTAACTTGACAGTCATGCGGACCGGCGGGCAGTTAAATTTGCTGTGGCAAATTCAGCCAGGATACTATCTTTATCGCCATAGAATCAGCATAAAAGGTTCAGATCGTCTTGGAAAACCTATTGTTCCGGCGGGCATAGACAAGTCTGATGAGTACTTTGGCGATGTGGAGGTCTATTACGAGTCTCTTCAGGTCGATGTTCCAGTAGCAGGAGAGATACAAGAAGTGATTGAGGTGGAATATCAAGGCTGCGCAGAGATTGGTGTTTGTTATCCCCCGCAAAAACGCTCATATACTAGGTAAAATTGGAGCGATCCTCTAGAAAATCGAATAAGGGCTGAAATCTTCAGGTTCATCAAGGAAATAGCGACAAAAAGTACTACAAATATATGAAAGATTGTCTAAGATGTGCGGCTAAAATCTAGAAAAGAGTCAATATGAAGCAGGTATTGGTACTAAATGGCCCAAATTTGAACCTTCTTGGCACTAGGGAGCCAGAAATCTACGGTTCCGACACTCTGGAAGATATTATGGACCGTTTGGCGGCCATCGCCGAAAGCAATGGTGCGGAAATTCAACACCTCCAGTCCAACGGAGAGGCTGAGTTGATTGAAAGGGTCCATAGCGCGGCAACAGATGGAACGCAATTTATCCTCATTAACCCAGGTGCACTCACGCATACAAGCATCGCACTGAGGGATGCCTTGTTAGGTGTTCAGCTGCCTTTTATTGAGGTCCACCTGTCTAACGTTTTTAGCCGAGAGTCTTTTCGCCACACCTCGTTTCTCTCCGACGTCGCCGTAGGGTGTATCATCGGATTGGGTCCGAAAGGCTATGAGCTTGCGCTTCAGTCGGCGCTAGATCGGCTGGAGGTCTCATAGTATGGATATTCGTAAAGTCAAAAAACTAATCGAGTTGATGGAGGCTTCCGACATTTCTGAAATAGAAATTAAGGAAGGCGATGAATCCATTAGGATTGCCAGGGGTACAAATCAATCCCAGTCAGTGCCTCAAGCCGTTGCTGTAACGCCAGAGCCCGCGTTAAATGTGGTGGTTCAAAAACCGCTTGGACACGTGATTAGGGCACCCATGGTAGGGACATTTTATCGAGCACCGTCACCTGGATCGCCGGATTTTGTTGAACCGGGATCGCGAGTAAAGGAAGGCGATACCCTGTGCATCATTGAGTCGATGAAAATGATGAACGAGATCAAAGCCGATAAATCCGGAAAAATCGAAGCCATTCTCGTTGAAAACGAAACACCCATCGAGTTTGATCAACCGCTTCTCACCATCAGCTAGCCGCTGACATGCCGAATCGAATTTTAATCGCGAATCGCGGTGAGATTGCTCTGCGAATTTTACGAGCCTGCCAGCAGCTGAGCAAAGAGACTGTCGCTGTCTATACAATGGTGGATGTTAATTTGCCGCACCTGGACCTGGCGACTGATACGGTATGTGTCAGTGACTATTTGTCGGCAGACGATATTGTCATGGCGGGTTTGACGAGAGGTTGCGACGCTGTGCACCCGGGCTATGGCCTACTCTCTGAAAATGCTGAGTTTGCCTTCCAGGTTGAGGCGGCCGGGATGGCATTTATCGGACCCGAATCCAGGCACGTTGCTGATCTGGGGGATAAAACAGCTGCTCGAAAGATATTCTCCGATTTGGGTATTGCTGGGATTCCCGGAAGTACCGGCACCGTTGCCTCTATCGTAGAAGCTCAAGCAATTGCAGCGTCAATCGGCTACCCATTGATCGTTAAGGCCGCTTTTGGTGGCGGTGGCAGGGGCATGCGCAAAGTTGATGACGAAGCAGACTTGTCGGATGCGCTTGAGATCGCAATCGCTGAAGCAGAAATTGGATTCGGTCGAGGCGAAGTATTTATAGAAAAATTTTTGGCAAATGCACGGCACATCGAAGTTCAAATTCTAGGCGATGGTCGAGGAGGCTGCGTGCACCTGGGTACCCGTGATTGTTCTATTCAAAGACGCTATCAAAAACTCATAGAAGAAAGCCCCGCCCCCAAAATAGCCCGGAGACTACTCGAGGATATTACGCAGAAGTGCGTCAAAGCTATGGCTCAACTAGAATACCGTAGTGCGGCGACGTTGGAGTTTTTGTACGCCGCCGACGAATTTTATTTTCTGGAAGTTAATACCCGCTTACAGGTAGAACACCCTGTCACAGAAATGGTCAGCGGGATTGATTTAGTCGCAGCACAATTACAGATCGCAGATTCCGGTAGGCTGCCTTTTAGTCAGGATTCCATCCGTCTCAATGGTCACGCGATCGAATGTCGAGTGCTTGCGGAAGACGGGTCTGGACGAGCTGGGCCCGGCGAGATCAAAGCGTTACGATTGCCCGGTGGTCCAGGCATACGGTTTGATAGTCACATCTATGTCGGTTACCGAGTGCCGCATCAGTACGATTCGCTGATTGCAAAACTGGTTGCGCACGCCGAAAACCGAACAATGGCGTTAGCGCGCTTAGAACAAGCGCTAGCGGAGCTTCAGATCCAGGGGATCCCGACCAACATCGATCGGCTTAAGCAGTTAGTTCGAGATCCAACTTTTGCGAATGTGAAATTTCATACCAATTGGAATCCCTAAATGAGCTGGAAAACCGTCGCCATCGCGGCAAGTAACGAAGAAGTTGATGCTCTGGAAAGTTCCCTTTGGGAGACTGGAGCGGTATCCGTGACGCTAATCGACGGAGAAGATCAGCCGATATTCGAGCCGGGACCCGGAGAAACGCCTCTTTGGCCCCAGCTAACGGTAACAGCATTGTATGAAGATGATGTCGATACCGTGGCACTTTCCGAAACCCTTAGAAGTCAGGGTTATCAAGTCCTTTTCACAGATGAACTAGGTGACCGTGTCTGGGAGCGTGAATGGATGAGCCAGTTCAAGCCGATGAAATTCGGACAACGTCTTTGGGTTTGTCCCACAGGTTTTGAGGTGGACGAGGTCGATGCTGTAATTTTAAATCTAGACCCAGGCTTGGCATTTGGCACAGGTACTCATGCGACCACGAGTCTTTGTCTTTCCTGGTTGGATGAGCAGCTAGAGCCCGGTGCGCACGTGTTGGATTACGGTTGTGGTTCCGGAATATTAGGGATCGCAGCAAAACTCCTCGGTGCTCGGAAAATTATCGCGGTCGACAATGATCCGCAAGCACTGGTGGCAACCTGCGACAATGGTCGACGAAACGGAGTGCAGGATGATCTAGTCACCTGTTTGGCCGAAGACTTTGCGCCCGGCGACACCCATCCAGCGCAATATCAGGTGGTGATGGCGAATATCCTTGCTCAGCCACTGATCAACTTGTCTCATTTGCTGAGTGATTATGTCGCACCTGAAGGTCATCTGGTGCTATCGGGCATTATGAGTACCCAATCTGATTGGGTAAAAAAGGCTTATCGGTTAGAACTTATTCGCGAGGTCGAATTAGATGGTTGGATCTGTTTGCATTTTAAGAAGGCTGCATGACAAGTTACGTTTCTCAATGTCCTAATTGTGACACCTCTTTTAAGGTGACGGACGCGCAACTCGCCGTTGCTGCTGGGGCAGTGAGGTGTGGTGCTTGCCTACAGGTCTTTGTTGCTAACGATTATTTCGTTGACCCGCCGGTCGTTGATTTATACCGCGAGCGCGAAGAGCAGGAGCAACACAGTGAAACGGCGATTAGCGATTCGATTGAAACCAAAGCTGGGGCGATTGAGGAACCCGCAGTTGATCACCTGTCACTTGAAGCCGACGCTCAGGATTCGGTTGACGATACCGATGAAAATACTGGCGAAGAAGCCTACTTAATCCCAACAGGGTTGGAAGGCATCGCAAGCTCAGCACCGGAAGAGCTGGTTGGCGAATTTGTACCGCCTAGCCATCGACAGACTGGTCGATGGCTGGCGGGTTCAATTGTATTATCTCTTCTCCTAGGGGTTCAGTATTTTTGGTTCAACAAAGATATCCTGGCGGTGGATACCCGCTTCAGAGCCTATTATCTATCGTTTTGTAATGTCACGAATTGTGAGCTGCCAGTTTTTCTCGATGCCGAGACGTTATCGACCACAGACCTGTTATGATACAAGCCCGTTATTCACGCGCCTGCTCCGTAATGGAAGGTTCAATAAAAGGTTTAACCAAAACATTAACCAAGGCTTGAACCAAGGCTTGAACCAAGGCTTTAACGAAGGTCTAAATGAAGATCGGTCCTTTTGAACATTCCAGTCAAGTTGTGCTCGCTCCCATGGCCGGTGTAACGGACCAACCGTTTCGTAATCTTTGTCGAAAGAATGGCGCTTATTGGACTGTGTCTGAAATGATCACCAGCAATCAAAAGCTGTGGGGATCACGCAAATCTCGTTCTCGGTTGTGTTTCCAAAATGAAGTAGGACCTAGATGGGTTCAAATTGCAGGAGGTGAAGCTAAGATGCTTGCCTCTGCAGCCCTGGCCGCTGAGGAAATGGGCGCCGATATCGTCGATATCAATATGGGTTGCCCGGCCAAGAAAGTTTGTAACAAGGCAGCCGGTTCTGCGCTGCTGAGGGATATCTCGTTGGTGCAGGATATTTTTCAGCAAGTCCGAGCAGCCGTCAGTATACCGGTCACCGTCAAGATTCGGTTGGGCTGGTCACTTGAGGAAATCAATGCGCCACTGGTGGCAAAAATTGCCGAGGATTCTGGTTTAGCATTAGTCACCGTGCATGGTCGCTCCAGGGCCTGTAAATTTGTCGGCAATGTGAATTACGATCAAATTGGTGAGGTTGCAGATCAAGTAGATATCCCGGTGATTGCTAATGGTGATATTCAGTCAGCGGAAGATGCAGCAAGGGTTCTAGCAGCTACCGGGGTTTCTGGTGTAATGATCGGCCGTGCCGCCCAGGGGAAACCCTGGCTACCCGGGCAGGTGAGCAATTATCTGGAAAACGGTGAAATAAAAAATAATCCGACATTAGGTGAGGTAAAAGCCATGCTGATGACACATGTAAGTGAGCTCACCTCTTTTTATGGTGAGTTAACGGGTCCTCGAATTGCCCGAAAGCATGTTGGCTGGTATCTCACCGAACAGAGTCAGGGATCCCAGCGGCGCAAAGAGGCGCTGCGGGAGTTCAACAGACTAGAGACGGTGGGCCAGCAATTACAGGCGATCGAGGAGATTTTCGACCTGTTGGGTGGTCAAGATACGCTTGCTGCCTGACGATTGATGGAGCAAGTTGAATGTCAGATGAATACCGTATCGCTGGAGAATCACTTGAGGAGACGCCGGTTCAAGCCGCAGCTTCCGAACCTTCTTTGTCCAACGCAGTTGAGGCAGCTGTTAAGAACTATATGGAGGCAATGGAAAGTCAGGAGATTACTGACCTGTATGAACTGGTTCTATCGGAAATAGAGGCGCCACTTCTAGCTACAGTCATGAAGCGGATCGGACACAATCAGAGTCGAGCGTCCACTATGCTTGGTTTGAATCGTGGCACTCTGCGGAAGAAACTGAGGAAATACGGGCTGGTTTAAATCTTCACTTTTACTGGTTACCCCGTGTAAAATCTGCGGCTCCCGAGGACGGCTCAAACCGTCCTTTTTTGTTTGACGATTCAAACCCGGGGGCTCATATGCCTAACGTCAAGATCCGCACCGCTCTAATCAGTGTTTCTGATAAATCAGGACTAGAAAATTTGGCGGAGGGTTTATCCCGGCATCAAGTAAAAGTTTTGTCGACCGGTGGTACCTTCAAAAAACTGAATGACGCAGGTGTTGAAGTCCGAGAAGTCTCAGACTATACCGGCTTTCCTGAGATGATGGATGGCCGGGTCAAAACATTGCATCCTAAAGTGCATGGTGGTTTGCTAGGTCGCCGGATGGCTGACGGTAGCGGCATAGACACCGCTGTGATGGAAGAACACGGTATTCAGCCGATTGATCTGGTTGTCGTCAATCTTTACCCCTTCGAGAAAACAGTCGCCGACCCTTCAGCGACACTCGCCGATGCGATAGAGAATATCGATATCGGTGGCCCCGCGATGCTGCGCTCTGCTGCGAAAAATCATGCCTCCGTTGCCGTCGTTGTTGATGTCAATGACTACGAAAGTGTGCTCGAAGAAATGGATCAACATGAGGGGTGCCTGTCACTCGAGACGCGCTTTCGACTTGCGGTTAAAACTTTCGAACTTGTTGCGCGTTACGACGCTGCGATTTCCAACTACCTCGGTAGCGTCGATCAAAAAAGCGAACAAAGAAGTGGTTTTCCAGCAACGATAACCACTCAATACCAAAGAAAAGAAGTGATGCGCTACGGTGAGAATCCCCATCAAACAGCTGCGTTCTATGTTGAACAAACGGTGACTTCTGGGTCTGTATCGGGTGCCACTCAAGTTCATGGCAAGGCCATGTCATACAACAATGTTGCGGATACTGATGCTGCTTTAGAGTGCGTTCGAGCATTTCCGGAGCCAGCCTGCGTCATTGTTAAGCACGCCAATCCTTGCGGTGTGGCCATCGCTGAGAATGTACACGATGCCTATCGGTTAGCGTTTGAGACAGATCCTACTTCAGCTTTTGGGGGCATCATCGCGGTGAACAGGCCGATTACTCGGGCGCTGGCAGAGGACATGACAGATCGTCAGTTTATTGAAGTCGTCGTCGCTCCAGAAATTGACGCGGATGCAGTCGAGGTTTTAGCAAAGAAGAAAAATATCAGGGTGCTTATTTGCGGTGCCCTCGATGGTGATAGAGCGGGCCAACTCGACTACAAAAAAGTGGTTGGCGGCATGTTGGTTCAGGATGCAGATCTGGAGCTGCTTGATGAGAGTGCGCTGCGCGTCGTCACCGAACGTCAGCCTACAGAACTAGAAAAGGCGGATCTGCTCTTTGCCTGGACCGTCGCCAAGTACGTTAAATCTAATGCTATCGTCTATGCCAAAAACTGCCGCACCATTGGGGTTGGAGCAGGACAGATGTCTCGAGTTTACAGCGCTAAGGTCGCAGGCATCAAAGCGATGGACGAAAACCTAACGGTGCCTGGCTCGGTAATGGCTTCCGATGCTTTCTTTCCTTTTAGAGACGGCATCGATGCCGCGGCTGCGGCTGGAATTTCGGCGGTGATTCAGCCCGGCGGCTCGGTCAGAGATGACGAAGTCATTCAAGCAGCCAACGAGGCTGGTATGGCGATGATGTTTACAGGTATGCGTCATTTTCGGCACTAGATAAGTGTAGTCGATTTCTACTTCACGCTTCTTCGTCTAGTTCTTCTACTTATTAAAGTTCACTGCAGCGGGGCAACAACATGAAAGTATTGGTGACAGGTAATGGTGGTCGTGAACACGCGCTAGCCTGGAAACTCTACCAGTCGCCCGGTGTCGTTAAGGTCTTTGTCGCGCCAGGAAACGCAGGCACTGCGTCTGAACCGGGAATCCAGAATGTCGCTCTTGATGTGTTAGATATCCCTGGGCAAATCGCCTTTTCCAAATCCGAAGGTGTTGGACTTGTGATTATTGGTCCTGAAGCCCCACTCGTTGCGGGTGCGGTTGATCAATTCACTGAAGCTGGCCTTCGCTGCTTCGGGCCATCAAGAGCCTGTGCTCAGTTAGAAGGCTCAAAGGATTTCACTAAACGGTTTTTAGCCCGACATCAAATCCCCACTTCTGCCTATCAAACCTTTACTGAGTTGGCGCCTGCGATCGAATACGCGCGCAGAATGACCCCTCCTATTGTTGTTAAGGCAGACGGACTTGCCGCAGGGAAAGGCGTGGTGGTTGCTGCTGATTTTGCCGAAGCCGAACATGCGCTTAAAGATATGCTCGAGGAAAATGCATTTGGCGACGCGGGTGCTCGTGTTGTGATTGAAGAATTCCTCGAAGGTGAGGAAGCAAGCTTTATTGTGATTGCTGACGGCAAGACATTCTTGCCTTTTGCCTCGTCTCAGGATCATAAGGCCGCTTACGACGGAGATCTAGGACCAAATACTGGAGGAATGGGTGCCTACTCTCCTGCACCAGTGGTCACACCTGAGGTTCACCAAAGGATTGTTGATCAGGTTATTGCTCCTACTATCAAAGGTATGGCTGAGGAAGGCACTCCTTATGTTGGCTTTCTCTACGCTGGCCTGATGATTAACGCTTCGG
>Ga0222633_1000358_pt1 | contig 45288 bp, 48 predicted proteins | sample AntAcemetageno48_FD_179816 | JGI IMG/M metagenome (GOLD analysis project Ga0222633, IMG submission 179816) | Saline water microbial communities from Ace Lake, Antarctica - #48 | ecosystem: Environmental > Aquatic > Non-marine Saline and Alkaline > Saline | place: Antarctica: Ace Lake | collected...
CGTGGGCGCCCCCGGGGGGGGGGGAGGCGGCGGCGACGGGAACGGCGGTTCCTCGAACACCAACGACGGGACGAACACCTGGTCTGGCGGCGGCGCGCTTGACCTGGCGCGCGCCGCGAACGTGGGGTTATCCGCGGTTGCGTTTCGCCGGCTCGTGGCGCGGACGCGGAAAGCGCAGGTCGTCCCGACGCGCGCCGATTTGAAAAAAGCGTCGCGAAGAGCCACGGAGAAGATGCTGAAGCGGTTGGAGATTTTGAGACTTGAGAAGGAAGAGGAGTGAGGAAGAGGGTGACTGCCTTCCTTACTGTTGTAACACTAAACGGTACCAAAATCGCGGTACTCGCGAGCGCAATACGGACGTACCACTGGTCCTTTTAATACAAGTCCTTTAAATACAAGTACTTTAAATACAGGTACAGTATGTACTTTAAACAAAGCCTCTCACTACTCCGTCCGGACTCTACTGAACTCTACTCAACTCGTCTGAACTCTAGTTAACTCTAGTTACCGTTATCCCACGGCATCTTGGGCATCTTGAACCCGTCGTTTTCGCTTTTCGGTTTCTCGTCCTCGTCGCCCTCGCCCTCCGTATTCCCAAAATCGTTCCTCCGAATCCCCTCCAGCTCGCCTTTTTTCCACTGGAACATGTTCGGTTCGTACGACTTCGCTAACTGGCTATCCCCCAAGGCGACGTATATTCGGCACGACTTTATTTCAACCGCCCCGCCCGCGCCAAACAACGACTTGCCGTTTTGAGGAGTGCGTTCGTAGTAACTCCCCAGCCGACTCCGCGCGGTTTGGTTTTCCAAATCGATCGCCAGCCCATCTGGCCCCCACTACGATTACAGAAAAGAAAGTGGTCAACGTTTTTCGTAATGTGAGTGAGTAATTACGGGCGGACAATGGGCAAACGGTCGTCTTTGATTTGGGAAATACGAGTCTAGTACCTTCGGGCCTTTCCCGTCGTCGTCGATAATAGCCATACCGCTCCCCCCCGTTTTTCCCAGCTTTACCGGAGAACATTTGCCTGCCCCCGCCGGGTACACCCACAGAAAAGCGGAAATCGCATCAAGCCACTCGCCGTACCCGAGCCACCCTTTCGGGTTGTACCCGCCGAACAGTAATCCATTCGTAGATTCACAAATTAAGATTGCAGCGCCTTGGCCGTCGCACTTTGGTTGCAAAAGAAAAGTGTCAGTCTTTCGTAATGTTCGTAACTTGTACGAGCAAACAGTCTACTTTTGATATGTGTAGTATACTCTTTTTAATGAGAGTAGTCAAAGAGGGGCAGTAAACAGTCTTGGGATTTGGTGAAAGGCCAATACTTACTTGTGTGTGGAAACTCGACGCCTTCCAGCCGTGCACGTTCGCGTCGTACGCGATGCCCAGGGGCATGTTCTCGAGCTGCGTCTGCGCCAGCACTGCACGTATTGTTTGGAGCTCTTTGGTGTCATCTTCCGGCAACAGTTGCGCGACGCTGCCGTCGCAAAGCGCCGGCCACTGATCGGGCCACTCCGATTTGCTCATGCGTTTCAACCCCATGGGTTCGGGGTCACTCATGACACCCGCGCCGAACACCTTGACCACCATCCGCGTGATGAAATCCAGCTCCTCTTCCTTTCCTGTCTGCGTGTTGTCACCGGTCGGGTCGTTCTCCGTTGAAGCCCGGTTCCGTGTGACCCGGAACCGGGAGGGACCACGACTACCCCCCGTGTGCCTCGTTTGGCGCACGCGCCAGCTCGCGGGTCGCGAAAAACCGCACCCCGCGGTCGCGTGGAGGCTTGTTTCGACACCACCGGCGACGCGGCGTGTGGGTACCGGAACCACCCCGCGTAGCACGGCCGCGGCGTGCATGGGACGTGATTCCGAAGAGTCGTCGGGGGACCAGGGGATGGGCAGGTGCGTGTCCCTGTGAAGGCGATGCGACGACAGAAAGATATCAAGCGAAAAGATACTGTACGATCGGCGGCAACGAAGTGCGAAACTGACAACTTTCTTTTCATAAAACGGCGCGCGTCGCGTTCATCCATCGACTCGTTTCATCAATAGCTCACGCCACACGTATGCGTACGCATACCTTTTACGAGTAGTCACCAAAAGCCCCTACCCCGTTCTGGTTCAAATCACGCCTTACGCCTCCACCTTGGCGTGCTCTTTCATCATCGCGACGAAATCCTCGAAGCACGGATCGCTGTCGTGCGGCCCCGGGCTCGCCTCCGGGTGGTACTGGATGGTCATGGCCATCTTTTCCTTGTACACCATCCCGGCGCAGGTTCCGTCGTTGAGGTTGATGTGCGACACTTTCACTTCTTTGGGAAGCGTCGCGGGGTCCACGGCGAAGTTGTGGTTCTGCGCGCTGATCTCGACGCGGCCTGTGATTGTAAAAGAAAAGTGTCAGTCTTGTATGGGCAAACAGTGTCGGGATTTGGGAAAGGCCCAACACGTACCCGTGGGGCCGCGAACAGGGTGGTTCCCGCCGTGGTGCCCGAACTTCATCTTGAACGTCTCGCCTCCGAACGCCTGCCCGAGCACTTGGTGGCCCATGCAGATGCCGAACACGGGAACCTTGCCCAGAATCGCCTTGGCGTTTTGCACCGCGTACGGCACCGCGGAAGGGTCACCCGGGCCGTTTGAAAACAAAACGCCGTCCGGGTTCTGCGGTTGGGAAAAGAACGAGTGTCAGTCTTCCCGCGACTTGTATGAGTAAACAGTCGGGCGTACTCGGGCCTCCACAGTCTTGTACTCTGGTGCACGTATGTAGTGGTAAGACTCGATGACTGCGCTCCACACAGAGAATCAAGCGGTGTGCCTGGATTTGGAAGCCCCCCGACGCGTACCATGGCCAGCACGTCCTCCGCGGGCGTGTTCGCGGGCACCACGGTTAAACGGCACCCGAAGCTCTTCAGCCGGCGCATGATGTTCTGTTTGATGCCAAAGTCGTAGCACACGACGTGGTACTGGTCTTTCCCGGTGGACGTTTTCGCGGGACCCGACCACTCCCACTCCGCGTCCGTGGCTTCGGACCACTCGTACGTTTCCTTGCTCGTGACTGAGGGTTGGGAAAAGAGGGCCGGGGTTAACGTTTATTTGTCGGGCGCGTGTCGGACGCGCGTATTGGACGATGCGTGGACAACAGGGAGGGGTAATCGGTCGGAACAGGGAGGGGTAATCGGTCGGAACAGTCACAGGCGCGTTCGAGACGAAACAGTGTGCCGCCTGATTTGGGAAAGCCGTGACACGCGTACCTTCGCTGATCATGTCTTTCCCCACGATCGTCCACGCCTTGCACATCGTGACGAGCTCTTCGTCGGTTTTCGCGGAATCCGTGGTGATCACGCCGTTTAAACACCCGGTGTCCCGTAAGCGCCGCGTAATAGCCCGCGTGTCGATGTCGGAAATCCCAACCACGTTCTGTTGTTCCAAGTACGTCGAGAGGTCCATGGTGGCTCGGTAGTTCGACACGCTCAGGGAGAGGTGTCGCACCAACATCCCGCCCATGTGCGCCTTGGTGCTTTCCATGTCCCCCGCGTTGATGCCGACGTTGCCGATTTCGGGGCACGTGAAAAGCACGAACTGACCGGCGTACGAAGGGTCGGTGAGGATCTCCTGGTAACCGGTCAGGGAGGTGTTGAAAACGACCTCGCCAAGCACGGTGCCCTTGGCCCCGAACGCCTGGCCGGGCCAGACCGAGCCGTCCTCCAGAACGAGGCGGCAATCCGATTTCTTCCACGGCTTGCCATCTTTGACCGCGGAGACTGTTTAGGGTTGGGGGTTTAGGGTATGAGAAGGGTATGAGAAGGCCAGGTATCAGGGTTCGAGAAGGTCAGTTGATCGGTGGCGAGATGCGCACAGCATGATCATCACGCCGCGCTCTCGAAGCGCGTCGTCGCCGCAATCGTATCGAAAAACGTTTTGCAGACGCGCACAAAAAAAACGTGGAACCGCCGCTTTTTGAAATGGCCGTGCGGCCCGACGAAACACGACGACCGCGAGCTGGGAGGAACAAAGACGAACCTTCCACGGTGTTGGATCGAGCTCTCCTGGCGCGCACGGGCGCGGCCAAAGGCGCGACCGAGGTGGCGCGCCTCGAGCTGAGACACCTGGCGCTCGCGGTGGTTGGGACGACGCCGGCGAAGGTTTGCGCAGCCATCTTTGCAGGCTCTTTTACTGCGCTTCGACGAAGGTGTCAAGCGAGTCGCGTGGCGAACTTTACTGGGTCACTTAGGGGTGTGTGGAAACAACCACGCGTGGTCTGCCTCTGGCGACGGCGAAACACGAACGCGTGAATGCGCGTGTCGAAATGGGAAGGAAGGCGAGACGCGAGACCGTCGCCGCCGCCCAGATCGATCACATGTTCAAAAACACACTGACTTCATGATATTTTCAGAAAAAATACCTGGATTTACGGAATCGTGCGACTAATTGCGACACAACAATGACTCAAATTGAGATTTTCATCGGCACCTATAAAAGGTAGGCGGGGTTCTTCTCCTCAAAGAACTCATTGACGAAAATCCGAGCACACAGAGGTGCCTACCGTTCGCGAAAAAATCAACGATTGTTCACAACCCACCGTACTCTACACCCGCGCCACGAAGTTGTTGCTCTTGGTGACGTACCGCACCCAGCGATGCGGCCCGTCGTTGGCGGCTTTCTTCTTTTCCTTCCGCTCAGGTCCAGTTTTGCCAATCTGCAAATACCGCACCTGAAGCTTACTACAGTTCAGCTGTGGAACGCTAAACCCCAACGATACCGGGCCGCACTCTTTTTTCGACGAAGAATCAACCCGCTCGTCTTTCGTGGCGATGGAAACTCGCAGCACGTGCGTCGTCCCGCCGGTGACTTTCTTGAGCTGCCACACGACGTGCTTCTCGACCGGGTGAAACACCGCGTGCTGTGAACCGGGGGGGGCGGTTTTTTCAACAGTAGCGGTCGCCGCGATGACGTTTTTGGATTTCGGCACGGGAAACTTAACCGCCAAGCCGGCGCAGTGCATCTTTTTTGGGAAAGAAAACGGTCAGTCTTGAGTCGGCGAGTGTGGGTGTACTGTATGAGGGATTGGGGTCCGAGTAATCGGGCCGAACAGTGCGTATGTGATGTATTACGCAGATGCCAGTACTGGTACATGGTACGAAACGTAGTGCACTCACGTAGGGGCGGTAAACAGTCGGAGGGATTTGGGAAACGCGCGATGCCTCACCTTTGCCGAAAACTGCGCCCGCACCACGATCTCGCATTTTATTTGATACGGGGTGTTCGTTTCGAACGTGGTCTGTACGATGAACGGTGGTTCAAAGTCACAGCTCGACCGGTAATTCATCAACGAAAACTCACCTCTTGGAACGTTGGTTAAGCTCAAAACCCGGTCGGCGTCGAAACCGGTGAGATCCGCGCTTTCGTGAAAGTTGCAGTCGTCCAACACGCACGACGCGTAATCGCCGCCGCCGCCGCCGCCCGGCCGGCCGCTTATCACCAGATCCTCGCAAAGCGCGATCTTTATGCTGGGTTCGCCGTGCAGAAAATTCCGAACCCTAATCTGGCCGTCGATGTCCTGTGATTGTTCAAAGAAAAGTGTCAGTCGGAGTGTTGGGCGATGGTGGGGAACCTGGGGGAGGAGGAGGACTATGGGAAAGCCCCAAGGCCGTACCTGGTGAATCACGTGCCCCGCCCCGGAAAACGTGACGTTGAGTTTCTCCACGACGTCCACGAAGATCTCGTCGCGGTCGGTGGCGCCGTTGAGCGATGACGAACCTGACGCGCCCGTGCCTAACACGCTTCGTTGCGTCGCGTCCGCGGAAACCCGGGCGTGGGCGGTTCCCAAGTTACGAATCTTCGTGTTACTACTACCCGTGCCTAACGCAGACATCGCGGATGACAACACCTGGCCCACCATCGTGTCCGTGTGCGAAAGCGCGTGTTGTTGCATGGACGATGTGTTTGCTTTTCTGTTGGCGCCGATTGGCGACGACTGCGGGTGCGTGGGCGCTGTGCCAAGAACAACCGCAACGGGTTCGTTGTGCACTCTGGTCTTTAAACTCTCCGTGTTCGTGCTCTGCGCGTACCCGTAATCGAGCATCTCATCAAGCAACTCGTACACCAGAATCGCGTTTTTCCGTAACGCGTCTTCGCTCAAAACGCCGCAGTAGTCTTTTATCACGCGTGCCACGCGGTGCAAAAGTTCAAGGATCAAAGATGGCGATTCGTTTCGGCGAGTCGTCGCCACCACGAACAACCCTGAAGCCTGTGAGTGGGATTTTTTGTGTGCGTACAGTAATGTTGAGGATTGTAAGGTGGTTAGTACTCGTAAGGCTTGTGAGTAGTAGTCGAGTGTTCGACTGAGACGAGTATCTCTACGAAGGACACTGGACAGGAAACTCTAGATCTGGCGTTCAATCCCGATTCGTGTCAAAAAACGTTTTACTCATACCTTGACGTGCATGTAGTTCACCCCCCCCTCGTGGAACACCGCCTGGGCTTTTTCGTCGTCGTCCCTCCCGGTTCCGAACCGCGCGGCTCGGAAGAATGTCTCGGGGGTGTTTTTAGGGACGTCGAACCGGAACTCTTTCTTCACGATCGTGTCGCCCCTTGGGGCCAGGATGAACAGCTGGCTGATCATAGTTAGGACAGATCGGTATAAATTGGTGCCCTAAAAACGTCGACGACGAGTGAATGGAAAGTCGGAGCTCACGTCAAGGCGTCAACACGCGTCTCGGTGCGAAACGCGGCCAAACGCGGACGTGCTGTCTTGCGCCAACACCTGCGACGCGCTCCGTCTTTTTCCAAAAGATTTCACAGGGTTCCCTCAGGTCTGTCCGCCTCACGCGTGTGTCTTCACGAATGCGTAGAAACCCGCGGGCTCGGCAAATACGAAATTCCTCCTCGCCTCGTGATTTTCGCGTTCGCCTTGTTTCCGTTGTCCCGCAACACACTGCCTCCCGCGCCCGCAGTGCGTGTCCTCGCGTCGTTGGAACCCTCCACTCCCATCCGCGGACGTCTTGGGATCTTCACAAGGTTGCGACGGTGTCGGAGTTTCATTGAACCAGCTTACGCTGCTTCCAAACGACGACTCGAAGCTTCGAAAAAATTCAAAAAAACAGCATCATGCAGATCGGCACCGCCGGCGCGTTGTTCCTCAGCGTAAGCTCAAGTGTTTCCATTGTTATCGTGAACAAGTACTTAATCAGCACTTTGGGTTTCCCTTACGTCACGTGTTTAACGGCGACGCACATGGCCGTCACCGCGGTTGCGCTGCGGGTCGCGGAAAAGATGGGGTACGTCGAAGCCAAAGCCATCGAACGAAAAGCGCTGGTTCGCTTTTCGTGCTTAAACGGAATAAGCGTCGCCTTCCTCAACTTATCCCTGGGCTTCAACTCCGTTGGGTTTTACCAGATGACCAAGCTGGCGATCATTCCGTGCACCGTGGGCATACAGCAAGTTTATTACTTCAAACAGTTCTCAGGCGAGGTCAAGGGGAGTTTGTTTATTTTGCTAGCTGGGGTCGCGATCGCGACGGTCACGGATTTACAGCTCAACTTCATCGGGTCCGTGGTTTCGCTGCTAGCAATAGCCACCACGTGCGTTTCGCAAATCTGGACCAACACCATGCAGAAAGAGCACGGGGTACACTCAACGCAGTTGTTATTTGCAGCATCTCCTTACATGGCTGCTATTCTGGGCTTAGTTGCTTTGCCGTTGGACGTCGGGCTATCGGGCGGAGGCGCCGTCGGTACCGGAAGCGAAAGCAGTTCCTTCGGTGGGTCTTCTTCCGGAAGTAGTTCCTTTGGTGGTGGGTCTTCGAATCATGGAACCTCTGGAACCTCAGACGACTCCTTGTTCGTCCCCATCGTGCTCGTCGCAGCGCTCACGTGTTTCATCGCGGTGCTTGTGAACTTCTCCACGTTTCTGGTGATCGGCCGGTGCGACGCGGTGACGTACCAGGTGTTGGGGCATTTGAAAACGGTTTTAGTGCTCGGGTTTGGGTTTTTCGTGTTAGGGAATCCCGTCAACGGGCGGAACGTGTTTGGGATTTTCATAGCGCTTTGCGGGATGGTTTTGTACGGGGTGGCGGAGATCCGGGAAAAAAACAGGAGTGCTGGCGATCCAAAAGGGGGGGTGCTTCCCACCACGCGGGTGGATGTGAAACAATGACAGCGAGGGGTGGGGAAGCGTAGTAAGCGTAGTATTCGTGTCACGTAACAGCTCGTACGAAAAAAGTTGTTCCTTTGCAAGTCTACCGGTCAAAGCCGAAGTAGCCTTGATTAGTGAACGGCTCTTACTTGATCTCGGGCGCTTGCTTGATCTCGGGCTCTTGCTTTATCTCGGGTTCGCGCTTGATCTCGGGCGAACGCTCCTTCTCGCGCTTGATCTCGGGCGAACGCTCCGGCTCGCGCTTTACCCGCTTTGGACTCGGCGGAGCCGCGCGTGCCGCTTTGCACGCCGCGCAGCAGCTTTTCCGATTGCCATGAGGGCAGGGGTTGCACACCACGCAGTTTCTTTTCAGCTTGCTGTGAGGGCAGGGACTGCACACCGCGCAGCTTCTTTTCAGCTTGCCGTGGGCGCAGGGGTTGCATACCGTGCAGTTGCTCTTCTGCTTGCCGTGAGGGCAGGGGTTGCATACCGGACAGCTGCTTTTCCGCTTCCCGTGAGGGCAGGAGTTGCATATCGTGCAGTTGTTCTTCAGCTTGCCGTGGGGGCAGGGGGTGCAGTCCGCGCAGTTCTTTTTCAGCTTGCCGTGCGGGCAGGGGTTGCAGTCCGCGCAGCTGCCTTTCAGCTTCCCGTGAGGGCAGGGGCTGCAGTCCGCGCAGTTGAACTTCAACTTGCCGTGCGGGCAACGCTTTCGTTCTCCCATCACTGCTGATCGCTCACCGAGTCTTGACTTCCTCTCTCCACACGCACCACGCCTGTCCGCGCGCGTACAACTGCCCTCGGACTAGGAAGAGCCGAGTCGTTGCTTTCGTGTGAGGTGACGTTTCGTTCGTTCCCAGAATTTCCGCCAGCTGGCCAAAAACTAATACGCCTACTGAAGGTTGTTCTCAGTCACCCGCGCGCCCCTCGTCGTTCCCGCGATTGCGGTTGACCTCGGGCGGCGAAGTCGACGGCATCGCAGGTGGTGCGTCTTCGCAACTCGCGCCATGCCGGGTGACGCCCGCGCTTCCAAGGTTAAACTGGCGCGGTGGGATCTTCTGCGCGCGTTGGAACGCGTGGCGCCTCGGTTCACGCTGGGCGACGCCATGATGCAACTGCCAGATTTCGCGGGCACCTCGGCCGAGCTGCGCGACGCTATTATCGAAGCCTTACACTCTTCGGGCGGGCGGATGGAGCAGGCTGATGGAAGTAACGTTCGCGACAACGACAACGGCGTGGACGCACGCGTGGTGTACGTCTTCCCATCCGCCGCGATTCGCGCCACGGTGTTAGCCCGTTCCGCAAACGAAAAGAGAAAGGCACTTCAGCGCAAAGCCTGGCGCGGGTTCCTAGTCGCCCTAAAAGCCGCGTTCGCGTTCTTCCTGGTCGCAAGCATCGTGGTGGTGTGCATGGCACTGATTGCGATGCTTATCATCGCTTTAACTCAGGGAAGAGACCGCGGCGGAGGCGGGGGCGATTTACCCATCTTCGGTCCGGGCGGGCCGTTTCCGGGCGGAGGCGGCGGCGGCGGCCCGGGCGGTCCTTACTACCACAGACACGGCGGTTTGAATTCGGATTTCTGGTTTTATCTCTACATGCGGGACATCATGTGGTTCACGTGGTGGGACGAGCACTCGCATCGAAGGCACGTTTACAACGCGCGCGGGTACCGTGAGAACGACGCGGTGTTGGGCGTGCCGGTGAAACTGCCGAGTGGGGGACGGAATCCTCCTGGAGGCGGAGGGAGCGGAGGATCGGGCGACGGGCCGGGAGGTGGAGGCGGTGGCGGTGGATCAGGAGGTCCAGGAGGTGGAGGCGGACCCAACAGTAACCCAGGCGGTAACCCAAACGACCCAAACGATTTCGACCTACACCGATTCGTGGCGGACGAGGACGCTGCCGCGGAGAGCTCGAAAAACAAAAACAAGGAAACCACGTTTATCGAATCCATCTTCGTGTTCGTGTTCGGCGGGGGGAACCCGAACGATGATTTGGAGCACAACCGCTGGAGGGCGGTGTCCGCCCTCCTACGAGCCAACAAAGGGTGCGTCTTCGCGGAACAGGTTGCGCCGTTTCTGGACGCGTACTTGTTGTCCGGAAGTGGTTCCGGCGACGACACCGCTGCTGGCAGTTTCTTCTCGTTCTTTAGTGCTATTGCAGCGACAGCCGCATCGCTCGGGTGGGTGCCGTTACCGAGAGAAACACGAAGGCGGTGGCTGCGGCTTTCCGAAACGCACCACACAGGAGGACGGGACGCCGCCAGGGGCAACACGCAAATCATGCACGAAGGGTACATGCTCGCCGTGTGCGCCAAGTTCGGGGGGCACGCCGAGTCCAGCGACGACGGGCGCCTGGTCTACGTGTTTCCCGCCATACAAACCACCACGCTAGGTCCGGACGAAATGACTCCGTCCGGCTCGCAACCTTCGGCGCATACCTACCAAGTGCCTGTATCGCGAGCCGTCGCCCCCCCCCCCCTACCCCCCCCTTTGTACGAAAAGCTCCGCCCGGTGTGGGAGGGTGGGGATAAGATGGGTACCGTGGTCGGGCTCGGGGTTTTCAATTTAGTCCTCGTGCTTGTTTTCAAGCAAGCCGGTGGATTGGATTTCAGGGCGCCGCGCAGACAACTGGGGGTCCGGGCGAAGCAAACCATGGGGCGACGCGCGGGGGGAGGGCACCTCGGTGCTGGCGTGAGGGACGCGAATTCACATCAAAGAATTGTGGACACCACTTTAGGAGGAGTTAACGGAAGCTCCGTAGGGGCAAACGGGCTGAACGGTCTTAACGGTGCGAACAGTGCGCAATCTCTGAAACAAGTCGCCGAGAAAACTCGAGCCGCTGTCAAGGAGGCAAAGAAAAAAGGCCTGGACGTCGACGCCGCCGCCGCCGCGGTCGGCGGCGAGATCGTGTACGAAACCGTGCCACTCGTGATTCAGTTCCTGGAGTTGTTCCCGTGGATTTGTCAAAAAGCGTACCCTGCGCTTTTCTGGTACGCCGTTCTGTTTTTTTTAATCCCCGGAGTACGCGCACTTTACGCGACTTACGAAAACAAAAACATCGCGTCCCGAAATAAAAAGCGAAGACAAAGCGCGGAGACGGCGCTGCGCAACTTAGTGGAAGCGAGCCAGGAGAAACGACACATGGCGAAGGGGAAGCAAGTCATGGAGGTGGTTTAACAGGTGAACTAGTCGAGTAGGTGTGTATTATCGTTTCTTTTGTCAGTTGCCAGCCATCATACTTGTTGTTAACCCCCGTTGTTACTGTTACTGTTATTAACAATTGCCCAAGTACTCCCTGTTATGGTCTCATCCGTCTCGCTGTTTTTACTCTCCCCACTTACTCCGTCTGCATCTGCAGCAGCACGTAAAACCCGAGCTGAAAGAAAACGTTGATGATGAAAAAGTTCCCCACGACTTTGGGGCCGCCCAGCGCCTCAACAAGCGCCTGTACCTGCCCGTACTCCGAGTTCTTGGCCATCTCGTTCGCGCCCGTCAACGCAACCTCGTACGTCACGAACGGCTCGCCGTTTGTGTTCTCTGCGCCCAACCGAAGGCTCGCCCCGTTGAATACCCGGTACCGGTTGTTCTTCCGCATCTCCTGTCCATCCACGTACGTCCCGTTCGTCGACCCAAGGTCCGTGACGTACAGCCGGTTGCCCTCCATCTCCAGCTGGCAGTGCACCCCGCTGACGCACCCCACTTTCGCCACCACGTCGATGCCTGGGCCTTTGTCCCTGCCGATCACTTTCACGTCCCCCGACTCGAGCTTGAACTTTTGAAGGCTCGCCCCCCGCACCGGCTCCGGGTCCATCGTCCAAGTAGGTGTTTCGCTGTCCTTGACGTTTTCTTTAAGCGTGCGTTCCCAGTTGCCGAGTTTCGGTTCTTCCTTTTTGGATGACTTAGCGGAAGGTTTTTCAGGAGCGTCTTCTTTTTTGTTTTCTCTTGACCCGCCGCCGCCGAATGAAGGCAAGGCGAAGCCTCCGAAAGGATTCCCTTTTGATTCCGTTTCCTCCTCTTCCTCGTCCTCGTAATCCAAGTCAACAGTCTGGTCTATAGTCTTTCCCATGTTCCCGAACGCGCCGAAGGACGCGAACGGGTTACCGCTTTTGGTGGGTTCGGTTTCATCAGACGTTCCAATCGAGAAATCCTCGTCATCGTACTCGTCGACCTTCTTTTGCGAACCAGGAAAGTTGAAACCGCCCATATCTATTTTCGGGAGCTTTCCGAGCCCTCCAAAGCTCGCGAACGGGTTCCCGCCATCGCCACCGGAGTCCGTTTCGTCCCCGGTTCCCTGAATGAACTCCTCGTCGTCGTACTCGTCCGCGTTTTTCTGCGAACCCGGAAATTTAAACCCACCCAGCGACGGGAGCTTCAGTCCGCCCTTCGGCGGATCCTCGGAACCCTTCGCGCCATTCACCTTGCCACCCACGGACGCGAACGGGTTGCCGTCAACGGCATCTGTTTCTTCTTCCTCTTCCTCCTCCTCCGGTTCGGGCGCGGACTTCTTGCCGAACCCGAACGCGGAGGTGTGGAGACGTGATCCTCGGCTAGGTCCACGGAGGATTGACACCTGCGAATTTGCGCGTGTCGTCTTTGGCGCCCCGCTTCGGCGACCGGGGGAAGCCTTACCCACGACCGACACGCGCGGCGCGGTGATCGGGGCGAACGGCATGACGGGGGGGTCGAGTAGTGCGCGAGGGTCCGGACCGGGGGCGCGACGACGTGTGAATGCGAGTGGAAGTCTGATAGAAGAAGGCACTTTTGTGTGGCACATAACAGCTGGCGGAAGCGACGAAATGCCATTGGCGGAAAATGTTCGCTGTTTGCAGCAGATCAAGCAGTCTGCAAAAACGGGAAATGACCCTAACTCTTCGTTTTTCTTTTTCTGGGAACGCACGACGCAAAGCTACGACCTGTGTCGCGCACACGTCGTGGCGCGCGACGACTGACCAGGAGTAATGGGAACGAAGCGGTGCTCGCATGGAAGGGTGAAACACATGTGCCGGGAGTGTAACCCGTGTCCTCACGGAAGGGTGAAACACGACTGTGCGTTGTGCAAACCCTGTCCGCACGGGAAGCTGAAAAAACACTGCGCGGACTGCAGCCCCTGCCCTCATGGCAAGCTGAAAAGCAAGTGTGCGGACAGCAACCACTGCCCCCACGGGAAGCTGAAGGGCAGGTGCGCGTCGTGCAACTCCTGCCCGCACGGCAAGCTGAAAAAACACTGCGCGGAGTGCAACGCCTGCCCTCACGGCAAGCAGAAACACAGCTGCGTGGTGTGCAGTTCCTGCCTCCACGGCAAGCTGAAAAGGAGTTGCACGGTATGCAACCCCTGTCCTCACGGGAAGCGGAAACAAAGCTGCGCGGTGTGCAAAGCGGCACGCGCGGCTCCGCCGAGCTCGAAGCGGGTCAAGCGCGAGCCGGAAAGTTCGCCCGAGATCAAGGAAGAACCCGAGGTCAAGCAAGAGCCAGAAATCAAGCAAGAGCCGTTCACCATTCGCGGCTACTTCGGCTTCGACGACCACGGTTAAGGATACTTCAAAAGGTTCTTATTTTGTAATGAATCTGACACACTCGTAATGAGAGTACTTCAAAAGGTTCTTCTTTTGTATGAATCTGCTACAAGCCACCGACGACGTCGTCTCGCCACTCCCGCGCCGCCGGTCCCGTGTCACCGCCGACGTTGCTTTGTTTCGGAGTTTGCGTCCTCCCCGCCTGTCGTGCCGCGTGTCCGTAGAAGCGAACCCCCCCGACGTGTTTACTTTCCGACTGTGTGGACTCCGTCTCGGATTCGGGTTGGTAGTCGTCTTCGTAAAAACGCGGCGTCGACAGAGTTGCGGACTCGGGAGGGAACAACAACGGGCTATAGGTCGCGTTCCTTTCCGTTTCCAGTCCACGTTCAATCAAGCCGCCTTGTTCCATCGTGCCAACCCCGGCTGCCATCCCGTACGCCGCGTTTTGATCATACGACCCGCCCACCGATGACGCGCCCCTGAGGTGGTGCCGCGAATTGTTTCGGGAAGCACTCGCAGCGAAATCGTTTAAATCGTTGGAGTTTTGTTGGCGGACGCCCCGTCCGATGTCGGCCCCCGTAGACCTGTTAGTCCGGTTATTCCGTGACCCACCAGCCATGACATCGTCTCCTCCATCCACCCCGTGGAGCAACACAGTAGTGCTTGATTCCTTGCTCACGGCACTGGTAATCTCGTTGAAAGCCGTCCTGCCGGCGTCGACGAAATTGCCGAAAAACGGCCGGGTTTCGGTTTCGTCGCGAGAAATTACGTTTCACGTTTCGGCGATTTCTTCGTGCGTTTCGTCGCCGCCGTATCCCCCGTCGTGATCCGCCAGCACGACGTATGAATCGCCCCACTCAGGATTCGAACCAGCGCCGTGTGTGTTACCAGAACTGTCGCCACCCAAATCCCTCCCTCCCAGCACTATTTTGTCCATCTGTCTTCGAAAGAACGCGCTCGGCGTTTCCCGCGCGTCTTTAAAAAAAGCGACGTAGCTCCCGAAAACAGCCGCGGTTACTCCGACGACGAGAAATAAAACTGACGTCGTCGCGTCCGCCGGTTCCGGAGGCGGCGGAGGAGGTTTCGGGGGCGGCGGTGGATGCACCGGCGCCGGCGGAGGAGGCGGATTCGGCGGCGACCGGGGGGGGTGCGGCGGCCAATTCGGCCACGGCGCGGGCGGCGGACGCGGCGGCGGCGACGGCGTGTGCGGAGGATGGGGAAACAGTGGGACTAACGGTGTCTCGGGGACAGGCGGATACTCTGGCCACGGGGGATACTCCGGCTGGCCCGGTTATAACGGCGGGTGGTTCGGGTAGCTCGGCACCAGGGGTGCGTTTTTTTGGGTCCATAGCTCGCTTTCATCGGTTGCCGTGGAGTGCGTGGAGACCAACGACAGCGTCACCACCAGGAGACGCAGGAACATCTCACGATTGTACATCCGCGCGATGTTCATCATGGTGGAGGGGCCCTTTCCATCTGCGTTCAAAAACCGAAAGCGCACTTCCGGAGGCGTTCCCGTGACCGCCCCAAAACCCGCAACTGACCTGCAACCAACACGTAACCGACCCGCGCCCCTCCCGACGCCGAGTCGGGGCGACACCCCACGGTCTCGCGCGCACCGCGATGCGACGACTTGCGCGGGAAAGTTGGTGCGTGACGAAAATCGGAAAGGGTCAAAAAAATCAGCCCCCCTTCCCCGAACGCGTCGCTTGGACTGTCAACCATCGTTCCGACGACCCGCTCGCGTTCCGCCACCGCGGGTCACTCACAGTTGCGCGCGCGGTTCCAATTGGCACGCCCACGATGAAAGACCCTGATATCCGGGTGTTATTCCCCCGGCTGGTGGAGGAACCTGTTGCGGTACGTCGCGCGCACGTAGCGCGCGCGGGAACCCGCGACGTTTCGTCGTCGTTTCCGAGAACCCAAATCGGGGGCCGATGGTGGATCTGGAGAGCACCGCGTCGCTTCGGTGGTCTGTTCCACACTGTTTGCCCATACGAAAGCCAGAAGGCGTCGCGATGATACACACGACGTGATAGACAGTCGGACACGACACGATGACATCCACACCACAGTTCCCGACCCAAACGCCACACAGGCCATGACCCAACCCAGTCCCTCCCCGCATCTCCGAAAAACGTCCCACAGGCATCTTCTTCCCAGAAAAACCACCCCCTGGCCCAGAAGTTCTGCACCAACGAAATCACCACGTCGCACTACACCCCTTCAAACTTCCTTGTCAAGAACCTGTGGCAGCAGTTCCAACGCGCGGCGAACGTTTACTTTTTGGTAATAGGGTGTCTGCAGCTGGATGTGTTTTTCCCCGGCTTAAGCCCCACGCACTGGTCCACCACCATCGGTGCGTTTGCTTTTCTACCCTACCCTGTTTGCGCTGTGCGGCGATTGCAGCGTACAGTGGTACGTGTATACAGTGCAGTGCGCAAAACATTTTTACCCCAGCTTCGAACCGAGGACCGGACCGGCGTCGTCGTTGCTACTGGCGAACCACTCCCATTTCCTTCTGACCGTTACCACCACCAAAAACAGGCCCGTTGCTCATTGTCCTGGCGATCAACGCGGCGAAGGAGATGGGTGATGATTTCGGGCGACACAAAAGCGACGCGGCGGTGAACAAACGCGGAGTCGAGGTTGTTACGCGGGCGGACTCGAGCCGTGGTGGTGTTGTTCGTAGTGTAGCGCCATGCCACTCTCCCGAGTCCTTCAAAAACTCCCGACTCACCACCACCACCACGACTTGGCGCGAACTGCGCGTGGGCGATTTGGTGGTGGTGAACTCCGGCGCCGAGATCCCGGCGGATTTGCTTTTGCTCGCGTCTTCGGGTACGTCGCGCGCGTTTCCCAACTCCAGGCACCCACGTGTGCCAGTCGTCCGCCCGTAAAAACGCACGCACATCACGAACGACGTTAACCACTTTCTTTGCTCGGTATTAGACCCCGCGAACGTCGCGTACGTGGAAACCGCGAACCTGGACGGCGAGACTAATTTGAAAGTCAAGTCCAGCCCGGGGGTGCTTGTGAACACGTGTAACGGCCGTAACGGCGCTTGTGACGGTTTACAAAACGGTTCCTGTAACGGCTCGTGCCACGGCTCGTTGCCGTCCCCAGAAACGATCGAACAGTCGTTAAAAAATGCGCGCGTGGAGTGCGAAACCCCGAACAACCAGCTGTACAAGTTCGACGGGAAGTGGATCACCGGGGGTGTTGCGGGTGTTGAGACTGCGAAGACCACTCCTCCGACCGAACGGACTGAGACTAACAACGCACAAGACTCTTTCCACGACTGTTCCTCTGAAGCGAAAGTAACACCCCTTTCCGTGGACAACGTGCTGTTGCGGGGCAGCACGTTGCGCAACACGAGATGGGCGCTAGGTTTAGTGGTCTTCACGGGCGGCGACTCCAAGCTCATAAAAAACGCGACGAGCGCGCCTACTAAAAAAAGCCGACTGGAAACGCACATGAACCTTCTTGTGCTTTCCGTGGGGGTTTTCCAGACCGTGGTAGGTTTAGCACTGGCGGGGTTACAACGCGAGTGGGTCTTGGGCGAAAACCCGGAAGTCGCGAGCTCGGGCGACGGGTCGTCGACGCAACGAATGAGACACTGGTACCTCTCCCCGTCAAACGTGTGGCCAGACATCGAAGGCGCGAATGCGGGGACGTTCTTCACGCAGTTCGTGCGGTGCGTATCGGGGCTTTCCCAAATCCAGGCACACTGTTTACGGACCCTCGTTGAGTGCTCTACTCGTGATGTATGTAGATCATGATGTACACAGCAGTTGCCAGTACTCGTGATGTATGTAGTACTGTGTACTTTTACACTGTACTGCTAGTACACTACCCGTAACATTTAACAGAACTGGTAACTGTTACGAGGCTATACTCAAGACTCGAGACTGACCCTTTTCTTTTCCAAAAACAGCTTCATCGTGTTACTAAACGCCCTGATTCCAATCTCACTGTACGTCACCCTGGAGCTCGTCAAAATCGTGCAGTGCGCGTGGATATCCTTCGACAAAGAGCTGTACTGCGCGCAGTACGACCAGCGGTGCGGGGTGCGGACCACGACTTTGAACGAAGGTGCGTGTTTTTTTTTTGGTTTTTTTTTTTGACGACTGTTTGCCAAGTGGTACCGGTCACGAACGCCGGTAACAGTGGCTCCCGACTCCGGTAACGGTCCGGACCTTCCGTGTCGAGTTCGAACCGAGGACCGACACAACCGCAACACCACACACTAACCACCTCTGCCACGTAACTTTCTGACTGTTTGCCCACGCACAGAGCTCGGCGCCGTGCAGTGCGTGCTTTCCGACAAAACCGGCACGCTCACCAAGAACGTGATGGCGTTTGTGAAGTGCTCGATCGCGGGGGTGGTGTACGAAGCCGATACCTTAATTGATTTCGATCCCGGATCGAACCAAGGCCGTCGCGATGATGGCAAGACAACGTCTAACCACGTCTCCAATGACTCCAGTGACTATTTAGTCGACGGCACTACTTCCGTGCAGATCGAGTTGCGGGACGCGACCGAACACGAGACGAACAAGAAGAGCTACGGGCAAACAGTCACCGACGTCGCGACTGCGACGCACACCGTCGCGTCGTCAAAGAAACTGCGATCCGCGCTCGTCGCGGGGAACAAAGACGTGACGCAATTCCTGAACCACCTCAGCACGTGCCACACCGTGGTCCCGGAAGCTTTGTCGTCCCGTGAAGGTGACGCTTCAGATTCCACCAACGTTGACGCTTCCGACGACGGTTCCCAAACCGCGCGCTTCGGCGGGTTCAAGTACCAGGCCTCGTCTCCCGATGAGGAAGCCCTGGTCACGGGCGCCGCGCTGCTCGGCCAACGCGTGGTGAGCAACGTCAACGGCGACATCGTGATTTCGCGCAACGCGCCGACTGGATGCGCATTGGGTGGGGTGGACACGGACGTGTTTTTCGACCCGAGTGCCAGTACCAATAAGAGTGTTGCGGTGGCCACCCGGGTTTCGGAACCGTTCGTGGACGCGTCATCCGGGTTTGGTTCGTCCGAACACGCTGCTCCTCGGCGCTCGCGGTTTTCGGCGGCAAAGGAAAAACTTCCTCACGCGGACGACACCGGAATCGACCGCGTCACGGTTCTCGCGGTGAACGAGTTCAGCAGCGCGCGGAAGCGCATGAGCATCGTTGTGCGTGACCTGCGGTACCCCGAGGGTCAACAAATCAGACTCCGCTTGAAAGGCGCGGACGCCGCGGTGCTTGAGCGGTGCGCTTTGCCGCCGTGCGAGCGTTCTGCAAAAATCGACTCCCTGACGCGCACGCACCTCGATTTGTTCGCCACGGAAGGTCTGCGGACGTTGGTGCTCGCGGAGAAGGTGTTGAGCGACGACGAGTTCAGGACCTGGATGGGCGCGTACGCCTCTGCGAGCGCGTCGCTGGTCGATCGAGAAGAGAAACTGAGCCAAGTCGCGGAGTTGATCGAGACTGTACGTACCGCGCGGTTCCCAAATCCGACACACACTGTTTGCCAACACAAGACTGACACTTTTCGTTCACACTCACAGAACTGCCAGCTCGTGGGCGTCACCGCGGTGGAGGACAAGCTCGCGGACGGCGTGCCGGAGACGATTTCGCTGTTACGCCAAGCCGGGATGCTTGTTTGGATGCTAACTGGGGACAAACTGGAAACCGCGGTTTCCATCGCGCACACGTGCAAGCTGATTGACAAGGAGGGCGACTTGGTGGTGGTGCGGGAAATCGATTTCGAAAAGGACGGAAACTTTTTGCAAACCAAAGCGTTTGAAGCCAAGGAAGACGCGGCGTTGGGCTCCTCATTCGGCCTGGTCATCGAAGGCGGCGCGTTGCAGTACGCGCTCGATACGAAAAACATACGCGATTTCATGACCCTGTGCGACGCGTGTTCCGGAGGCGTGGTGTGCTGCCGAGTGTCGCCGATTCAAAAAGCGTCAGTCGCGGAAGCGATGAAGAAACACCGAAGCCAGGTCGTGCTGGGCATCGGCGACGGCGCGAACGACGTCGGGCTGATCAAGGTTCGTTTTCTTTTTTGTTTCCAACCAGGTTTCCCGACTGTCGACCGCGGAGATACTACGACGACTCGGGGATCCCGCAACCACGAAACCACCGTCCACCGTACACCACTGACGTGTTGCCCCTTAAACTTTTACCCTTTACCACCCCGCGCTCGCCTTCTCAGGCCGCGCATGTCGGCATCGGCATCTCCGGGCGCGAAGGAAGGGCGGCGGTGATGGCTTCGGACTTCGCGATCGGGTCGTTCAGCTCCTTGGCACGGCTGTTACTCATCCACGGCAGGTTCAGCGCGAAACGAAACCGCGAAGTCGTGCTTTACGCGTTTTTCAAAAACTTCTGCTACGCCACCGCGAACGTGTGGTTTGCGTTTTACTCAGCGCACTCAAGCCAGGCGCAGTTCCCGACCGCCGCCATCGCGACGTTCAACGTGTTGTGGACCTCCCTGCCCACCATCGCGCACGCGTGCTTCGACCAGGTAAGTATTTCCCACTAACCACATTCCGCCGACTGATTGCCCATACAAGACTGACATTTCTTTTTACAATCTCAGGATGTGGAGTCCGCGGAGGTGATGCGTAACCCACGGCTTTACTTGGAAACCAGCGGCCCGTCCAAAGCCAGCGGGAAGGATTTCGCCCGGGACGCGGTCGGGTGGCTCCTCAGCGCCGCCTGGTCCAGTGTGTGGTGTTACTTCGCCGTGTTCGTGTCTCTTGCCGAGCGTGGGTCGGTGGGCGAGTCCACCGCGGGCGGGTCGACCGACGGCAAAGTCACCGCGGATATCATGTCAATCGGCCTGGCGGTGTTCACCGCCGTGGTGTTAACCTGCGACGCAAAAATCGCGCAGCGAACAAACCACTGGACAATCGTCAACGCCGTGTGTTTGCTCGGGTCCGTGCTTCTTTGGTTTCCCTTCGTCGTGCTGCTCGGGTCTTCCTGGCAATCCTTCGGCGTTTTCCCCGACGCCGCGAGCGCGCACTCCGTTTTGTTCAAAAGCAACAGGTTCTGGCTCGCGCTTTTACTCGCGGTTGGCGGGTGCGTGGTGCCTGACCTGGTGGTGGACAGTTTTCGACGAGTCATTAAACCGTCCTTGGGCGAGGTGCTGCGCGAGCGCGAAGCCATTGAAAAGCTGAAAAAGACGATGGCGGATTTCGACGACGGCGACAACGACGACGACGGCGCGCGCCAAAAACAATCATCCTCGCCATCCCTAAACGCCATTCGATTCGCCTCGAGATCCTTCCGCCGAGCCCTGTACCAGCTCGCGCCTTCCGTGTCGCGTAAAAACGGGGGGTTACCCACCAAAAAAACCGGAGGCCGACGTTCGCTTCCGCGGCTGTGGCCGGAATCCTGCAAACGGCGAAAATCAAGAAACCCGTCTGTGCTGGAAGTGGTGCGCGAACACCGGAACTTCAGCGAGGACTGGAACCCGTGAGGAGGGAGTGAGCAGAGGTGTGTAGGGGTGAGTATTTCTTGTTTTATTTATCGTATCTATGCGTATTCAGTGTCGTATTCTTGCGCATCGAAAAATGGCCAAAAAATCCATCCACTTTTTTTTTTGCCTGTAAAACTCTGCCCTCTGACGTGGCGAGTTTCACGTGCACCTCATTCCGTAGCGCACCCCCGTTCCCGTTCGCTTCTCACCATGTCCGCCCTCGCCACGCTCACCACCCCCATCGCCGTAAAGGCTGGCAAGTTCGCCAGGGGCACCAGGGTACCCCAGGTACGATCCTTGGGGCCACGTTTTGACTCCCCACGCGAGGGGCTTCTTCGCAATCGAAAGAGACGCGGTTCCTGACGACGCGTTGTGGAACGATTGACCCTGGATTTGATTGGGATTGGTCTGTCCCGACCACGGACCGGGGCAAACCTTTCTGGTGCTCGTCCGGACAACCCCCTCGACCCGTAATGACTGACACCACACCACCGCGCATTCAAACAAACACCCAGGTCCGTCTCGCCCCCCGGGTCGCCAAGAGGTCCGCGAGGCTCAACACCGTCACCGTGCACGCCGCGAGGGAGGCTGGGCTGAAACCGGACGGCACGTCCGCGACCGGCCGCAAGCCCAACCCCGCGTTCGCGCAGGAGGACGGCAAGCTCTGGGTGTGCCAGGGGTGCGGGTACATCTACGACGGGTCGATTGGGAAGTGGGGTGAAGCCAAGAAGTGCCCCGCGTGCGGCGAACGACGGTACGTGCAGTGGAGTGTTGTGCTGCGTTTCCCAAATCCAGGCACACCGTGCACTGCGCCTCTGGAAACGCACTACTCGTGATGGATGTAGTATTGCCAGTACTAATAACGTTTACCAGTACTGGTGATTCTTACGAATACATCACATACGCACTGTGTCCGGCCCGATTACGCCCGACCGCGGAGGCTCGAAGCCACCCGACTGTTTACGCATACATGTCACGGTCCCGACTGACGCTTTTCCCGTTCCAAAACGAAAAAAAGATTCGCGCTGAAAACCCAAAACGAGATGAACATCGCGGCCGGGTCCGTCGGGGTGGTCGCTTTGCTCGTCGCGGCGCTGTTCGCGCTCGTGAAACTGGCGTGAACGGTTTTTTTATATTGACGCAAAGAGAAGACTAAAGGCGCACTGGCGAAAACCGCGTCAGGTGGTATCGGTAATCGTATGAGTATGAGGGCTATGGGTACATTGTGCATTCATGAAGCACACATGCCTTCTCATAAAGTACACTCACAATCTCGCTCTGTTCCGTCTCATCATCGTCTACTTCATCCCGTCCCCTTCCCCGAACAAATGCGGCGGCCGCTTCGGCGCTAAAACTCCGTTCTCCTGGAGGTTCTCGAACATCTCCAGCGCGTTCAAAACGGCCTGGTCCATGTTGAAGTACTTGTACGACGCGAGGCGGCCGACGAAGGCGACGTTTTTTTCCTGTGGTTGGGAACGAAAAGGGTCAGTCTTTCCATACTGGTAAATGTTACCAGTAGTGCACTCAAACAGACAAAGAGGGGCAGTAACCAGTCTTGGTATTTGGGAAAGCCCCTCCGGTCGTACCTGTTTCGCCAGCGCCGCGTACTTTTCGTACAACGCGCGGTTTTTTGGATTGGGCACCGGGTAGTACGGCTCGCCAACCGCGGTGCTGAACTCTTTCGCGATTAACGTTCCCTTTCTCCTTCTTTTTTTGACGGTGGCGTTGCTGTTTGTGTTCGTGCCAGACTCAATACTCGTGGCACACCTCGGCACACCGCCGTTGCGGTTCGTCGCGTCGCGCCGATTCCTCGCGGCGCCAGTAGCACGCGTAGCGTTCCTGGTATCACCAGGGCCGTTACCAGTATCACCAGGGCCATTACTAGTATCACGCGTATCAATACTAGTATCCCCCGGTGCCGCACCCCCCGGCTGGTTCGGCGTGTGCTTGTACTCCACGATCCGCGTCCACGGCACGTCCGGTGACGGGTAATTCACCACCATGGCGGGCTGGAAGAAGTATTCTTTGGTTTTCTCGGCGCCGTTTGAATCGTCTTTCCCAACCCCGTCGTTTGTTTCGCCATCAAGAACATCCTCCGTCTCGTCACCCAACCCTGGGTCCTCCACAAACGTTTCCTCGAACCGCAAGCTGCGGTATTCCAGTTTCGGAAGCCCCTGTGACGCGTAGTACGTGTCGATCTGCCCGGTGTACACCAACAGCTTGTGTCGCGGTAGGGTGTCGTTTTGTTTGTTCGCGAAGTAATCGCAGTTCAGCTTCACCGCGATGTTCTCGTCGCGCAGGAGCATGTTTTCGAAAATCCGCGTGTACCCCCGTCTGGGAAGCGCCTGGTGGGTGTCGCTGAAATACCGGTCGTCCGTGGTGGTGCGACACGGCAGACGCATCAAAACAGACGCGTCCAGCTCCTCCGGGTACTTGTCCCACTGCTTCTTCGTGTAGTGCTTGAATATCTTTTCGTAAAGATCCGGGCCCACTAAAGACAACGCCGCTTCTTCGCCGTTTTTTGGAGGGCGCGGAAGTCCGGTTTTTTTGTCAGTAGGTACCACGCGCTGTGCCGCGTACCAAGCCTCCATTTCCTTTTCGTTTTCGATTTCTTTGGAGCCTCCTGCGAGCTTTAGCAGGTTGATTGTTTCTTGCGTCGGGGGAATCGGGACTAACTGCGTTTTGCCATCGCTATCCCTCACCAAACCTTTCACCCGGTGGTCAAAAGGAATCCACTCCGAAAACTTGTATCGTAAAAAAGAAGTGTCAGTGCTGTATATCGCGACGTATGGACAACAGTCACCAGCGTTAGAGATAAAACAGGGAGGCGGGATTTAGGAAAAAAGCCCAACACGTACCTTGGTAACGTACCGCCACACTTTCTCCGAGCTCGTGTGAAACAGATGCGCGCCGTACTTCGAGGCCCGGATGTTATCGGAGGTGACGTAATCGTAACAGTTACCGCCTAAATGCCCGCGCTTGTCGATAACCAGGCTTCGCATGCCAAGTTCTTTTGAACACCGCTCCGCAAGCGTCGCGCCCGATAATCCGGCGCCGACTATTAAGAGGTCGAACTTTGGCGTTTTGCCGGAAAAGTGTCAGTCGTGTGTGGCCAAACAGCGAGGCCGGGATTTGGGAAACGCAACACGTACCTCGGTTTCCTTTAGCAACGATGACAGATCGCCATCGGTCACGTTGCTGGGTAACACAAGCGGGGCTTCCGATTTCTCACCGGAGGTGAACAGCGCATCTGTTAGGTTTAGTTAGTTGGGGAGGCGAGTTAGTTTTGCCGACGCGCGCGGGCAGGTAGCGACATTCAGTCTCCTAAGAACGTGAGTACCAGATGAATGAATGGGAACTCGACCCCTTTTACGTGGCCGGGAACCGAGAATGATGAGATGTGAATGGACCTCGCGTCGCTTCCCTCAACAGTGTGTCTTACCTTCCCCGCAAACCCCAACCACTTTGTTAAGCACGGCCCACTCCGGTTCCGCCCGGCCCACGCCCGCGGACGAGGCGAACGGGCCGGTGGGCATCGCGTGGCGCGCGTGGGAGTTGTGGAGCCGCGGGCGGGCGAACACATTTGAGTGTCGACGTGGAATATGTTCTCGGAGTGACGCGAAATTACGAATGTTTACCGGCCATCCCCGGACGCGCGTTGCGGGCGTCGGGCGCGCGCCGCACGCCCCCTCTGTGGGGTGTCGTGTACACACCACTCGTGGGCGTGTCACGCAACCCCCTGAGCGCTTCTCGGCGCCGAGAATGGGCGCCTTCGCGTCTCAGAGCGCTCGCGCCACGCGAAACGAGCTAAAGGTACTGCAGGACATCGCGTTCAGACGCGCGTTGCGGAAACAGGACCGGCGGCTTGACAGGGACGCGGAGGCTCTGCGGAAAGAACGGCGGGCGACCGGGGGTAAGACGACAGACGGCGGGGATGGGGAACGGGACAACGCGCGTCGTACTACGAGTAACGAAACCACCGATGAAGGCAGGTCACACATCTCATCGATGCCGAAAAGGGAACCCTCGGAAAAGCGTCGAACAAAAAGGCTCGGCGCGCGACGGAGACGCGCGCGCCGCGGTTGGAGTGCGCGCGACGGGACGCGCGTTCGTGTACACGACGCGAGCTGGAACGGGATACGCGAGGGAAACAACGGCGGCGTGACGCGAAAAGGCGATTCGAACGCGAATCCGACGCGCCCCCGAATCCGAATCCGAATCCGAATCCGAACCCGAACCCGAATCCGAATCCGAACCCGAATCCGAATCCGAATGGCTCGGGAAGCGCGCGAGAGATACCGTCCGGGATCGCGTGTTCCAAACCTTCTTTGCGTTTCGAGACGTTACTGAAACAGTGCGCGGGCGACGACGAGCGTGCTGTGCGACGCCAGTGCGAGCGCGAGTGTAGACGACGGGAAACCTCGTCCAAACAAACACGCAAAGCAACAGAAACCGATAACGGAACTCGCTTCGGCTGAGATACTTCCCTCCGCCGCCGCCGCGGACGTCGAGCGGCGCACCGGTAAGTTAAACCCGCCCGGTACGTCACGGGGCGGTTTGAGGTTGAAGTACGAGCAGGTCAAGGTTTTCCGGGACGGCAACTCGCTGTTGCACTGCGCGCGGTTAGCGGAGACGTGGCTGGAACACGCGGAGAAGGAAAATTCAGAGCGACGAGACCTGGGTAGACACCGAGGAGGAACTACAGGTAACTACTCTACAGGTGACTACTCTACAGGTAACTACTCTTCAGGTAACTCCTTCACAGGTAACTACGCTACAGGTAACTCCTACACCTCGCGCGACCGCTCCTCCCCGCGCCACGGCGAAACCGTCGCGGCGGTGTTGCGTTTGGGTTTGCGGCGGCTGGGCCACGCGGTGAGTTTGGAACACGTCGCGGCGTTACGACAAGGGTGCGCGGATGGTATCAAAATCGCCGACGCGGTACTCGACGAAAAGTTTGGTGGTACCGAAAAAGCCAACTCCAAACCGTACCCGACGTTGCGGGACGACTTCTGCGCTCACAAAGGTACGTGTTGGGCCTTTCACCAAATCCCGCCTCCACGTTTTGCCGATTGTCCGCCCGTAATTACTCACGTAACATGGCCCGAAAGACTGACACTTTCGTTTATTTATCGAAAGTGGACGTCGCCATCGTCACCGCGGTGAACAGCGCGGCGCTGTTGAACAAACACATCGCGACGCACTGCCCGACCGGCGGCACGCCCCTGGATAACTGGCGCCGGTCAATGAACGAAGTCCGGAAACGCGCGGAGGGAGAGTTGCCTGAGGATTCTGGATCGGATGATGCGAATGAGAATGAGAAGTCTTCAGAATTCTTCGCAGCTGCAGTGCGTGCCGTGCGTTGCGCTTACGCGGATGAAATTTGCAGGCTCGACGTTCCCAGTTCCGCCCTGGAAGTCGCCGCGCTGGCGCACCACTTGCGACGGCCGATAACCCTGATTCGAGGCCCTTGTGTTACCGAGAAGGACAACATACGCAAACCGTGTGACGAATCTTCCGACGACTCGCCTGGGCGCGCGCGTTGTTTCTCTGAAACCTTCGGCGAGCGGTTCCGGGACGACGGCCGGGAAGGGTTCACCCTGTTTTGGGAACTCGCCGCGAACGTGCCGTGCGGGTTACCCGCCGGGGACTTTTCGCTACTACTGCCGACTCGGCCGAAGGTACCCGAAGGTACCCGAAGCGTTTCCCGAAGTTACGGCTCACTAACAAACCCGTGTGTAAACAACGCGTTCGTTGAGAAAGAGGCACCGGACTTTCCTTCGTACGACTCGGACGACTCGTTCGCGTCGTACGACGAGACGAACGCCAGTGTCACGAGTGATTTGTTTCGTGATGATTTGTCTCGCGGCGATACCGATACCGACGACGACGACGACGACGCGAGCGACGTCTCCGTGGATGACCTGGTGCGCGGTCACTTGGAAAGAGAAGCAAGCCGCCAAAAGAAATCGGACCACTGGTCGGACGCGACCCCGAACGGAAGCGAGGCGGAGGCTTCTGACTTTTCAGACCCCGACGTCTCAGACAACAACAACTCGCTGTGGAACAGCGACAGCGAGCGGAGTTTTATGGGAAGCGAATCAGACGTAAGCGGCGACGGCGACGCGGACGGGCAATACGACTCGCGAGAACCGCGCGTGCCGTCGTTCATGCGTTGAGGATTGAACCGAGACACACGGGTAGATGTGAACACGGTGTAACCACTACTGAACAAACAAAGACTGCAGTACTACCCGTGCTAAACGGTTCAATGTTTTTTTCTCCGCATCGGAAACGGCCTCACGAGTTCGTTTTTGAACCCCCAATCCAGCGCCGCCGCCGCGAACGCGAACGGCAACAACGATTCGGCTAGCAGTAACCCCGCTTCCGCGTACGTGCTTATTTGTGAGGTATCGCTTCCGTGCAGGTACACGTCCACTTCGCCCAGGCCTCTTGTTAAACCGAACGCGCCTAGCACGCCTAACCTTAGCTGATCGTTCCCCAAGTCGTCCCTGGTAGCGTACCTGGTCACCACGCCGAACAGCAAACAGGACACGAAAACGCCCCCGACGCTGGAGAGCGATACGAAAAGGTTGTCTCCTGACTGCGCTAGTAACAAGGGGGTGGATAGTGCTGTGCCCGCGATGGCGGATATCGACCCCGCCTTTGCGCTTTCGACGCGCTCCGCGTTTTCGTCAACGTCGTCCGAAACCGTCGAACCCCACTTTTTTTTTTCTTTATATCCGCGTTCATTCGCCTCCGCCTCCAGCGCCTTTCTTTCCTCCGCGATTTTTATCACCTCCGCCTCCGCTTTCAAAACCGCCGCGCTCCGTAACTCGAACTCAACAAGCGCCTCGGTTTGCGTGTTGATCAGCAGTTCACTCACCTTGGAACTTCTGTTTGCGAGCTCGTACGCAATTTCATCCCTAGCCTCGGCCATTCTCGCATCTACTTGTAACGAAGCCGCGTCACGCGCCGTGTTCGCGATTTTGCGCTCCTGCGCCTTGACCTCGGGGTCGTCTTCAAGCATCGCTTTGATGGACTCGATGTCCACCATGCTCTCGATGTCGGAATCTTCGCTTCGGGAGTCCGAGTTGGAAGAACGGGCGCGTTGCAAGGACGTGACTCGGTCCCGACGCGCGTGAAAACCTACAAAGCGCTTCCCCGAAATACCTTTGCGCGCTTTCCATGCTGCACACGACGCGTGACTCGCGTCACGGCCGTGGCGCGCTTGCGAGAAACCTCCGACGCCAGACCTCGCGCGCGTGACTGGCGTGGGGCGAAGCGCGCGCGACATTTCCCGAGAGTCGGTCGCACGCGGCGGGGAAGGCGAAGCGCGACGCGACGCGGGACTGCACTTTTCTGAGTGGAGACTTGATCGGTGGCCCATCTTCGCAATGCCGTAGCCTGGGAAATTCAGCGCGACTCGCCGGGCGCTCACATAAAATCCATCCCCGCCCTCCACCGCGCGCCCTCTTTCAACGCGCACCCGGTTGACAAAAGCGAAGCAAGATGTACGTGTTGTTCCCGTTACGTGTTTCTTCGTCCAAAACCGTGGAGTGATACCGAGCGCGACAGTCGCGCGCGTCGCACATCGCTCCACCGCGTCATGTTTCACGCCGGCGAATAATCATCGCGAAACCCTACTCACGCGATCCCGTTTTCCCGTCATCCCCAGGCCTCGCGGACCCAAGAAGCACCTCAAGCGGCTCAATGCCCCGTCTCACTGGATGCTTGACAAGCTGGGTGGGGTGTTCGCCCCGAAGCCGTCACCTGGTCCTCACAAACAACGCGAGTGCCTTCCCCTGTGCCTTATTCTGCGGAACCGGCTGAAGTACGCGCTTACTTACAAGGAAGTGACGACCATCTTGCAACAACGCCTCGTGAAGGTCGACGGCAAAACCCGCCGGGACAAGTGCTACCCCACCGGGATCATGGACGTGGTGTCAATTGACAAGACGGACGAGCACTTCAGGATCATCTACGACCAGAAAGGGAGGTTCGTGGTGCACCGCATCACCGCGCTGGAGGCGCAGGTACGTACCCGCGCGGCATCGGCACGGGTTTTTTTCGGAGCGGGCGGACGAGCGGCGCATGCATGTGGTTTTTTTAGACTGGGGCGCGTCTCGATGCAGAGAAGCGTAGCTCGGTGCGCATCGGAATTTCGGGACGACGGGATTGCGGTTGGTGCGACTGGTTCCGGTGTTTCGCGGGTGCTCATACCTGCCCTGCGCTTCCAGGACGGATGGGGTATCGCCGCAGACGCGCGCGCGGCACCTCCGATTCGTCGAATCGTCGGAACCCTAATGTTTTCAGACGGGCGCGCGTCTCTTCGCGAAGTGACGCCCAGGGCTCCATCGCTTCCGCTTTCTCACGTCCCCGATTGCGTATTTGTTCACCCTTAAACTTCCCTTCCATCACACGTCACGTCTGACCCTCCCTTTTCTTACCTTGCCACCAACAGTACAAGCTGTGCAAAGTGAGCAAGAAGAGGCTCGGGGACAAGGGCGTGCCGTGCGTGAACCTTCACGACGGGCGCACGATTCGGTACCCTGATCCCCTGATCAAGGAGCACGACACCGTGATGGTTGACATCGCCACGAACAAGATCACCGAATTCATCAAGTACGACGCCGGCGCGCTCGTGATGTTGACCGGCGGTCGCAACGCCGGGCGCGTCGGGATCATCACCAGGCGCGAAAAGCACAAGGGGTCCTTCGAAGTGGTGCACGTGAAAGACGCGTCCGGACACGAGTTCGCCACGCGGTCGCAAAACGTGTTTGTCATCGGCACCGGCAACAAGCCCATGGTCTCACTGCCCAAGGGCAAGGGCTTGCGCATGTCCATCGTGGAGGAGCTGGAGAAGCGCAAGGAAAACTAGTTACGTTTGTTTTTGCTTTCGGCTTGGAGTGATTGGAGTGAGTGATGGTTAGGGTTGCGTATTGACGCGGTTTTAATGAAAGGAAGGATGTTCCTGTTGCCTGACGCGTCGCTTCGCTTGTCTTGGTCGCTGAAATGTCAGCGTAGCTTGTGTCGAAAGTCGGCAGACGGGTGTGTTTTCCGAGTCACTCTTTTTTCTTTTCTTTTTCTTATGAACATCGAGCTAACTAGTGCGGCTAGATCCGTACGCCTTTAAACAGTTTGAGTTTGGTACCGGAATCAGTATTTCGAGTAGTCACTTCTACTCTCTGTTATTCATCCTAGGGCAAATTCTCTTCCGAGTCAGTCTTAATAAATCCTTGTTATTAATACCGTGTCTCGCCGCTCCCTAAACACTAGAGAAACGCCCCCTCGTCCACCTTACTCTCCCCCTGCGTCGCACTCAGAAAATCCTGGCACTCGTGAATCACGGGTTCGTTGCCGCACGCCATGGCGTACTGCAACGCCCTTGTTGTGTCTTCCCGCGCCTCGTCCACGTTACCAAGCGCGTGCAAACACTTTCCTTTAAACGACAACGTGCTACTTAAAAGCGCGGCTTGCGATGGGTAAAACAAAGGGTCAGTCAGAGAGTCGCGAGTGTGGGTTCGTAACAGTTGCGAGTAGTGGTAAAGGTTACGGGTAGTGTTACGGGTGGCGTTGCTAGTAGTGTTACTAGTAGTGTTACCAGTACTGGTACACGTTACTAGTACTGGCAACTGCTACATACGTCACGAGTAGTGCGTTCGAAGAGGGGCGGCAGAAACAGTGTGTTGCGGATACGAAAAATAAAACACGCACCTTCGTGTTCGTTCCCCGTGCCGTGTTTCTCCGCTTCTTTTAACTCATCAAGGGCCATTCCGTGTTTCCCTTGTTCCATCAAGCACAGCGCGACTCGGTTCAAGGTCGCAGCGACGAACTCGTTTTGCCCTAGGGTTTCGAACCGCTCCGCGGCTTGCCTCATGTGCCGCGCCGCGAGCTGCACGTCGCCTTCGCCTTTTTCAATCTCCCCGAGCGCCATCAACAGGTCACCCATCCGGCCGTTCAAATCCCTTTTCATGAATTCGGGCATACCAGCCTTGCCGTCGTGAGGTTTGCACAAGGCTAGGCCTTTTTCTAGAGCTTTTTTAGCGTTCGGTAAGTCCTGTTTCGCCACGTACGCGTCGGAAAGCACGCGCATCGCGAGGCCGTGAATAGTTGGGGGCGCCACTACCTTGGAACACAGCTTGTCCGTGGAAAGCATCATCTTGATCGCCTTGTCGCAGTCGCCGCCCTCAAGCGCGGTCCGCGCGTTCTCCACCGAACGCAACACCAGGGCGGGGACCTGCGTTTTTTTGGTTTTGTGAATGGAAGGTGAGACGTGGGCAGGGTATTAGGGTAGTTTTATGGGACGGTGAGTCGACGGATACGAAACCTCCCAGTGCCCAAAAAAAAACAGTCAAAAAAGCTTTTCGCAAACACAACCGCCTGGATAGGGTGGCCGAGTGCTTTCGTCGTGCCCGAGACGCGCGCGCGATGGTGTGTCGTGTGACGTGTGTTTCAGTTCAGCGACTTCGCGGTCACGCGAAGCGCGTCTGGCGGTTACACCAATCAAAGCCCGTACCTGTTTCGGGTTCAACCCGCTGGTGTTGTCGTTCCACGCGTTGTCCATGGAGGTCGCGCTCATCCTGGACGGCAAAGATCGCAAACCTGAGGGTTTAGGTTCAGTCGGAAGCGAGTCTCCTTGTCGCTTGGCACCCCTTGGTCTGCAAAGCTCGCGCTGATATCAAAGCGCACACGGACAGAGAACGGGAACTCGCCTCACCGCACGTCCAACCGACTCTGCAACTCACCCACGAACTCGCCGCGCGCGACGCCACGCGTTGTGCCGAGGCGGTGGCGCGACGGAAAGGCCTCCATGTCTTTCAGTCGTGAGTCGGGCAAAGCACTAAAAGTCAAATCGACCTCTTCGACTTCCAACTCAAGCAGCAACTTTTGTCTTCTCGTCATCAGTGGTAGACCGCAACGCGCGCGCCTGCGTGGGAAACGAGGCCTCGTCGTTCCCGGAGAGATCTCGGACATGACCCGGCGGTCGTGAGACAGCCAGGCGATTGGAAAGACAAACTTGGGACACGGTTGAGTCACGGAACGCGGCGATGGAACGCGGGGATGGGCGTTTGCAGTCTCTTCCGATTGTCAAGCAAGCGTCGCCTGCCACCGCAGATCTTTCACGAGAAACCCGCGCGCGAACGAGGTCGCCGTGCACGCCGGTATGTGACGGCAACGAAACGGCTGGCCGCGACGAAACGGTCGTTTTCCAGTCGCAGTGCACGCAGAACGCGGCGCGGTGCCTTCGCGTCGTCGCGGAGGTTCTCGGTTTGCCCGGGGGCATGACCACCACGGCGCTTGTTTTTCTGGTCACGTTTTACGCGCGGCGCGAAAATCGGCACGCGACGCAATCGCCGCAAACCGTAATCCCGGCGTGTATTTTCCTAGCATCAAAGATAGATGAAAGACCGACTCGTATTAGTGACATCGTCAACGTGCTGCAGCGAGTGTTACACCCGCTTGTGGGCGACCCGGGGGTGTTACACCGCGAGCGGAGTTTCCTGTTCCACAGCGCCGAAGACGTGCGCTTTTTGTCTGAACGACTCAACCAGGGAGTTCCGCCGTTCGTTCCGAAAGGCATCGGCGCGCCGCCTCGGGTGGTTACTAGGAAACGGAAACAAGAATCCGAGGAGACTGAGGGACATACAACAGAACGGCTCACGGAAGAGGCGGGTGGGACGACAGCTCCGACCAGAGGTAATACCTCTGCTGAGACTAGTGTTCATACGAAGGATGCGGGTGATGCTCCGGAAAATACTACGACTGAGGCTACGGCGGTTCCGACAGTTCCGACGTCAGGCCGTACGAAGGATGCGGGTGACGCTACCCAAAGTGGCACGCCTGAGGCTGCGGTGGTTCCGACCGAAGGCCGGACGAAGAACGCGGATGACGCTACCCAAAGTGGCACGCCTGAGGCTGCGGCGGTTCCGACTGAAGGCCGTACGAAGGATGCGGGTGACGCTACCCAAAGTGGCACGACCCAGGGTACGGCCACGGGGGGTACGGATGGGGAAGGAGCGGCGACACAGCCGGAACGCGTCCTCGCCGCGTCCGCCGAACCCCCAAACGCGCCCGCGCAACCCAACCCACCCCCCGATCCCATCGATGCCGCGAAAGCGAAGTACGCGTTTCTCATGACCGAAACGCAGTTACTCAAGAAACAGGGTTTCGGGCCGAAAGACGCGCGCGTAAACGCCGCGGCGCGGTGGGCGAAAAGCGAAGAGACGCGCGTACGGGCGGTAGAGGCGAAGGCGGTTGAGGAGGCGAAGGCGAAGAAAAAGAAGGCGGAGGAGGAAGAGACGCGTAGACGCGAGGAAGAGGCGAAGGCGCTTGAGGAGGCGAAGAAAAAGGCGGAGGCTGAAGCTTTAAAGAAAAAGGAAGAGGCTGAAGCGAAGGCGCTTGAGGAGGCGAAGAAAAAGGAGGAGGCTGACGTTTTAAAGAAAAAGGAGGAGGAGGCTGAAGTTTTAAAGAAACAGGCTGAGGCGAAACGGGAAGAGGCGGCGGCTTTGGCGCGACGCGTGACCGAACGCCGCGCGCCGAGCGGCGCCGCTGCGCCAAGCACCGGCACCGACACCAAAACCACCCTCGCAGCCGTTACCGCCCAGGCTGATGCTTCGGAACCCGACCCAAACGCGAAGCTCGCGTCGCCCGTGGTTGGCGAGGCGTATTACAAAACAAAAGCCGCGATTCTGGAAACGGAACAACTGTTACTATTCGCCCTCGATTCTCGGGTCAACGTGTTGAACCCGCATCGCATTTTATTGAACCTGTTCAAAACATTAGGGTTGCCGAAACACGTGGCGCAAATCGCGTTTACGGGTTTGACGGATTTGCTGTTCGACACGCATTTGTCGCGCACGAAACTCGCGAAGCGGCTGTTCGACGGCGTGATCGAAGGTGCGTGTTATTACCTCTGACTGTTTACTCATACACGTTATGCGTATTTCCCAACCCAAATCCCGGCCTCCCTGTTTGCCCATACTCGTCCTGACGAAGGGACGGTTATTACCTCTGACTGCTTACTCGTACACGTTACGAAAGACTGACACTTTCTTTTATTTATCGCAAGACGACGCGGAGGACGTTTCTTTCGACGGCGTTCCGTCGTCCCTTTTGTTCGACAACGTCCGGGACTTGGTGCTCGATTTGTCACAAAAAATGCCGCTTCAAATCGCAGGTGACGCGTGTGCCGCGTCGATTCGAGTCGCGGGCGTGTTGTGTGACGTGTCGCTGCGCATGCACAAAGACGGGACGGACACGAAGTGGGTGGTCCGTGGGACGGAACACTCCGCCGAAAACAAAGATTTTGACCAGAGGTTGGATTTCGTGGACCCGGATAACCCGCCCGGGTTTGGTAACTCCCGAAACGAAACCCACCCCTCGCCTTGGTGGGTCGCCATGGGGTTCGACCACAACGCGGTGGAGTTCATCGCGCACGACATCATGGACGCGCTGGAGCGAACGAACGAGGACGACTAGCTGGCTAGACGATTGTATTTCCTACTACGATTTGCGCAACTTTTACATTTCCTACTACGATTTGCGCAACTGTAAAAAGTTGATTCTGCTTTCCCAAAAAACGAGGCCATTTCTGGGTAGCCTCGACTGGGCAGCACGCGCTGTGCACCTTTCGTTTCCTCGTTTCTTATCCTCTTTTGTCTCAAAGGTCCACCACTTCCACGTGCGCTGCCCCCACCACACGTCACCCGTCATGCCTCACCCCTCGCCGCACCACCACCCACCCACGATCTCCCTCCGAAGCTGCTTCATCGCGGTCGGTTCTCTTCTCGCGTTGCACGCCCCGGGCGTGGTTTGCGAGGAAGCAACCAAGAACCTGGCCGGCTCCACCCTGAACAGCAAAGCACGCCGAGAAGGTCTCGCGTTACGCCCCGTGGTGCTTGACGCCGCCGCGGACGCGGCGGACGTGCTTTCCAACGTCTCGTCGGTGGACAGCACGTCGTTCGGCCAAACACTGGTGGACGCGGTGAACGCGGCGTCGACGACGGAAACTTTTGCCACGTGCACCTCAGGGTTCACCGACCTGACTGCTTTGAAAACAGCGGCGTGCGCTGTGAACGCCACCGTTGCGTGGGACGGCTTCGACGCCGCTTACGCCGCGGCGGGTACGGAAATCACACCACTCGAGGATGGGTTGGATGCAATCAATGAACTGGCCAACTCAGGGTTGATTGACCCGTACACCACGAACGGCCCGCTGCGAACCCCGACCGGGTGCAATTTCGGGTGCATACCGACGAAACGCGAAAACGACCCGCTCGGCAGGGTCGCCGCTACCCTGCCGTGGCGAGGGAAGTGCTTCGACGATGACACCAACGATCCGGTCATCCCCACGGACGCCGACGGGAACGCGATGCCGGACTCGGTCACCGTACCGCTCGTGGCGAACGTACGTGTCGCGCGTTTCCCAAATCCCGCCGACTGTTTGATGCCCTGTATGGAGTGCAGTGACGCAAGTCTTACCACTACACGAGACTCAAGACTGACCCTTTTCCTTCGCAATCGCAGGTCAAGAACCGCATCGGGCAAACCCCGAGTGGCGAACCCGGAAACGAAACCGCCGCCGAAACCGAGCGCATTGCCGCGCCCGCCAAGGTAAGGGATTTCCCAATCACCACGTTCCGCCTCCCTGATCGGCCCGATTACCACGACTGATTACTCATACTGGTAACTCTTGCCAGTACTGTGGTAAATTGACACAGTACTACGGCACCCTGTCCAATCCCTCGTACACATCACGAGAGACTGACACTTTCGGTTTTTATCATGCCAGGCGTACGTCGGCGTGTCCACCTTCGACGGCCTTCCCGCTTTGATAATCGACTACTCCGGGCAGACAGATTTCGGGGCGTTCCGGGACGAAGTTCGCCACGTCGGGTGCGGGGTTTGGCTTGGGAAGACGTGCGTATTTGACCTTTCCCAAATCCTGACACACTGTTTGCCAATACAAGACTGACACGTTTTCTTTACAATCGCAGGTATTTGGTCGGCTCGAGCGAATCCCTAGCTCAAAGTTTATCCGCGGTGGGCGGCGTGGCTTTGTCCCCCCTCATAACCGCGGTGATCGAACGCGCGATGCCCGTCCGTCTCGAGAACCAACCCCCGCCCTGGGTGCTGGACTTCACCTTGTACGCGTCGCCGGCCAAGCGAAAAAGACAAGAAAAGAACTAAACTCGAAAATTTTCAGTAATACATAGACTACATACTTTTACCAATCCCTGCTGCCTCCTTAATAAACCTCGTCTTCCTCGTCGTCGTCCGCGCTGAACCGTTTCGTGTCCCCTCCCGCAGACGCGTCCAGCGCAAGCCGCAGCGCGCTTTCCGGGTCCTTTGGGAACTTCTTGGACGCGGCGGCGCGGAGGGTCGCGACGGCGCGCGCGATTTCGGCGCGCGTGTACTTTTTCTTTTCCGAAGTGTCAATTTCGAAAGGTTCGAAACTTCGCGAAGACGACTCCGACGACTCCGACGACGTCTCGAGTCGACGGTTCACCAAAGCGTTCTCCGCGACCGTCATCGGTGCTTTGGCGTCATCCTTGGTGTTGGCACCGCCACCGCCTACTCCCGGTCCGTTTACCCCTGATTCCTCCACGTAGTACCGGCTCGGCAAACCCAGCCAGTGTTTCCACATCTCGAACCCGGAGCGCGTGACGCCGAAGGTTTCGTCGCGCGATCCGATTTGTGCGTTTGCGTCGACCACGTTTTTTTCAATTCGCCCGCCAATCCCACGTACAGCGTCGCCCCCCGCCGCGCGCGCGTCGCGGCGTCGGTCTTTTCGTGACCCGCTAAACGCGACGGAATCGCCCGCTGGGCGGGAAGAACCCCCGGCGATGTGACGCCTGTTGGCTCCGTACGCCGACCCCGCCGAAGACGAGCGCGCCACGGTTTGTCCCACGACACTTTCTTTTCCCCACTTTTGCCGCAGCGCAATCGCCTCTTGGGCGGGTTTAGGCTCCATCCCTAACGCCGCCGCGTCCGCGATGATTCCTTCCACAACTCCCTGTGCGTCTTCCGGATCAGCCGTGCCGAGCGCAACTCCAAGCGCGCACGCGGCGACCACGGCGAAGCGCATGCGCGAGTCGGGAGACGGGGCGGTAGGGGTAACCTCGAGGAATTGTTCGTCAGAAGTGTCGGACCAAGATGGCCTCCATTGTCTGCCGTTGCCAGAACTTCCCTTCCCCTTCAGCGCGTGGTATAGCCTACTCGCGGAGACGCCGTCGCCGACCCGCGCGAACCCGTCCAGGAGCGCGCCGTAGGTCGCCGCGTCCGGGACGTGCCCCGCCGTTTTCATTTTCGCCACGGTGTCAACCGCCTCTCTTGTCAAGCCTTTCCGCGTAAACGCGTCAATCAAGGCGTTGAACGCGGACAGGTCCACGACAACCCTGGAATCAGTCTCCATCTCTCTCATCAGCCACCTCGCGGCGACGACGTCGCCCTCACGTGAGAAGTGCTTCAGCAAGGTGGTATACGTCACCACGTCAGGCCGGTGACCCGCCGCGATTAGGTTACTCAAAATACCAAACATCTGCTCCGTCGGTTCGCCCGCGTCCACGCATGCGTCGATTAAAGTGTTGAACGTCACGACGGTGGTGGCGACGCCGAACTCGCGCATTTCCGCTAAAACGCGCTTCGCCCGGGCTAGACGCACGCGAGGGGACTCCGAGGGACGAGGAGTGGTGGTGGTGGTGGTAGTAGCCGCAGTGGCACCCGTAGTACTAGCAGTAGTACCTATAGTACTAGCAGTAGTACCCGTAGTACTAGCGGTAGTACCCGTGGCACCTTCGCGTGATTCCTTCCCACTATCATCGTCGCGCGTTGAAGTATCGTCATCACCAACCCCCGCGCCGCCACCGCCTGCCTTAACGCGTCTCAGCAAGCAGTTGTAGGTCACCGCGGTTGGTTCCACGCCCGCGATTCGCATTTCTTGTACCACCGACTCCGCTGTTTTCGCGTCCCCGAAACTCACCAAACCGTCAACCACCACAGTGTAGGTGTGCGCGTTTGGCGTGACGCCGTCGTTACTCATTTCGCTCAGCCACCGGCGGCACTCCCCGACGTTCCCCTTCTTCGCAAGCGCCTGGACCAGCGCCGTGTACGCCTGGACCGTTGGCCGCGCGTACGGCCGCGGGTCGTTCCGACCGCTGATATGAATGAAAAGAAGTGTCAGTCTTGAGTCGTACAGTTAGTGCACTCAAAGAGGGTCCGTAAACGTCGTGCCGCCTGATTTTGGAAAGCCCCGATGCGTACCTTTCAAGCGCCCTCTCCGCGAGAACCAGCTCCCCGCACCGCGCGTACGCCGCGACCCTCGCGCCGTGCGTCGCCGAGTTCGGCCGGACCCCGCTGATGCGCATCTGCCGCTCTACTCGTCTGATCCCATCAAGGTCGTTAACCAACCCCCTGTGCGTCATCAACACGTTGTACAACCGCGGACCCGCTTCCACCCCCGCGCGGCGCATTTCGCGAGTCAACAACTCAGCCTGAGGTTGTGAAAAGAAAGTGGTCAACGTCTTGTGTATCGCGTGTATTGGACGATGGCCTGGTCAACAGTCACCGTAATCGGTCTGAACATTCAGGGCAGAGGTACCACGTCCCTTCGCAGGACGAGTGTATCGCGTGTATTGGACGATGTATGGACAAACAGTCAGGGTAATCGGTCCGAACAGTCACCAGCTGAGAGATAAAACGTGGAGGCGGGATTGCGGGGAAAGCCCCTACGGCCGTACCTGTTCTGCGTTGTTACACACGAGGTGCGCCGCCACCGCGGCGGTGTACGCGGCGCCGTCGGGGGTGAGGTTTTTGTTGGATCGCGAATCGAGAAGTAGCACTTCCCACACCTCAATCGCGGTGACCGTGTTGGCGTTGAGGGTCAATACCGAGGCCGACGAGGCCACCGACACCGAGGAAACGAGCTCGCCCGAAGAATCGGACGTGTTCGTTTCGTACGTCGCCGAAGCGTCCGATCCGCGTACATCAGACGACCCTACCGCCCCGTTCCGCCGCCGCCGCCTCCGCGCCTCCGCCTTGCCAAGCGCGCTGATCAAGTCCGTGTACGTGCGGAGCGTGGGGAGTTGGGTTCGGGTCTGGGGGTCAGATTTCCCGCCAGCGCCCATCGCGTTGGCTCTGTATTCGCAAAACGCGGCGAGCGCGCCGGATTCGCGCGCGCGCCCGGCGAGCGCGGCGTGGCGCACCACGCACTCCAGCGCATCTGGTTTCAGTGGGACCTTCACCGCAATGGCTTCTCTTAAAAGCGAGGAGGCTTGCACCACCATCCCGGCCCCGCACAGCGCGTCGAGTACCCGAAACGGCAAATCGGGATCGTTGCCGAACGCGCCCCTCAAACCGCCCGGGGCCGCCCTCGCCGCGCCCAGCGCTCGCAAAATAGTGGACGCTTCTTTGCGCAGGGTTGGTAAGGAGTTGACGGTGGCGTTTCCAACCTCGGTTTCCCTCTGCGAAGCGCGGTCGTTGGGAACCCGTTCCCGCGGCGGCTCGGACTCGTAAACATTTTCCCTCTCCCTCGACAATCCGCCTCGGCCATCTTCGCCCCTGCCCACGCGCGCGCCCGCCCCCGCGGTGGCCCGGACGCTGGACAGCGCCTTGGTCGCGGCCGGGCTCTTCATGTTTGTTGACCGGAGGCGTTTCGCGGCAGCGGCGGCGCGCGTGTTTTGCGTGGGCGCCGTGTCTGCTGCTGCGGTTTCCGAGAACGACGACCCCGGAGATGCGCTGGACGACCGGACGTTTCGGCCGCGACGTGGCCGGCTTGGCGGCGACCGAGTTTTGTCATCTCCCGGGTCCCCACCGGTCGCGTCGGCCACAGAGTTCGTCGTGACCCGTGCTCCTCTTCGACATGTCGCGGGCAGGACGTGCGACCCGCGCCAGCCCGAGCCCTTCGTCGGCGTTCCCGCGAACCACCGCACCGAGTCCCTCGCGAAGCACCGCACCTCGCCTGCGCGAGGTGCCACAGCAAATCGTGCTTCGCCTGCCGAACGCCTGTCCAACCGATTGTACCCCGGGCGAAGCTCTCGCCACCGGGGCGTGCCCGGCCCGGACGCCGCCGAACCGGACACAGCTCGCCCTGATACGGCAGCCGCGATGCCCCCGAGAAGCGCCCGCGCCGCCTCCATGGGCCACCTCCCGAGCGCGCCACCGGACGCGCCGCTCCAAATGGACGTGGCGCCTCTCGATTTGATGGAAAAAACGCGACGACCTCGGCACCTCGTGAAGCGAGATGTGTGAGACGAACCGGGCTTGACCGGGACTCCCGCGGTCAAACAAATCGGTCGAAATGGAACTTTGAAGCCTGTATTTGAACTACTGATATCTGAGACCGATGAAAACTGGAAATCGGGTTTGATGATTTTGGCCATTCGTTGCTTTTTTCTGAAGAACCAAGGAGACGAACATTCAGCTCTCACGGAAGCCTCGACGCACAACCACGCGCGCACGACGCGCACACGACACCACCCACTGTTCCAACGCGATGTCCGGTAAGAAAGCTCGCGCGCGAAAGGAAAAGCGCGAGCGCCGCGATGCGAACGCGGCCAACAAGGCGAACGCGGGCGAGGCCATCCCGGGCCTTCTCAACGACATCGTCGTCACGCACGTTCTCAGATCTGAGCATTTCGACGACCCCGCCGATCTCGCTCGGCTCCCAGCGGTGAGCCGCGCGATGCGCGACGCGGTGGCGGCGACGGGGCTTCGGTTTGAGGAGCTTGATGAAAAGTGTGCCGTGTACCTCGGATGCTTAAGTGCGGTGCAGCGCCTGCAACGGAGAGGGCGCCTGTCGCGTCAAGAATAACTTTGTCAGGCAGCGGCGAGGGGCGGACAGCTCGAAGAGTTGAAGGTTTTGCGCGCGAATGGCTGCCCGTGGGACGAGTACACGTGCGCTGTGGCGGCGTTGGGCGGGCACCTAGAGGTGTTGCAGTGGGCTCACGCGAACGGCTACCAGTGGAACATAAGCACGTGCGCTGCGGCAGCGATGTGCGGGCACCTCCAGGTGCTTCAGTGGGCGCGCGCGAACGACTGCCCGTGGAACAAGTGGACGTGCGCAAACGCGGCAGCCGGCGGGCAACTCGAGACGCTGAAGTGTGCGCGTGAGAAAGGCTGTCCCTGGAGCACGTTTACATGCCAGATGGCGGCGCAGCACGGGCACCTCGAGGTGCTGAAGTGGGCGCGCGCAAATGACTGCCCGTGGGATGCAAATACATGCTCGTTTGCGGCGCAGTTCGGACGCCTCGAGGTGCTGCAGTGGGCGCGCGCGAACGGCTGCCTGTGGAGTGAGGGCACTTGCTATGGAGCGGCGATGGGCGGGCACATCGAGGTGCTTCAGTGGGCGCGCGCAAACGGCTGCCCGTGGGACGAGAAAGAGCTGACCACCATCGCCGCTCAAAACGCCCACGAGGCGATAGTGAGGGCGCTGATCGAGGCAGGCGCGGACGTCAACAAGGCGGATAATGACGGCGTGTCGCCGCTGTTTATCGCCGCTCAAAACGGCCAAGAGGCGGTAGTGAGGGCGCTGATCGAGGCTTGCGCGGATATCAACAAGGCGGCGGGTAACGGATACACGCCGCTGTTTGTCGCCGCTCAAGAGGGCAACGAGACGGTGGTGCGGGCGCTGATCCAGGCGGGAGTGGACATCAACAAGGCGGAGGAAAACGGCGCGACGCCCCTTTACATGGTCGCGCAAAGGGGGCACATTGCGGTGGTTCGAGCGCTGATCGAGTTGGACGCGGACATCAACAAGGCAAGGCATAACGGCGGGACGCCGCTGTTCATCGCCGCTCAACATGGCCACGAGACGGTGGTGCGGGCACTGATCGAGGCGGGCGCGGACGTTGATAAGGAAAGGGACAACGGCGTGACGCCGCTTTACGTCGCCGCTCACGATGGCCACGAGTCGGTGGTGCGGGCGCTGATCGAGGCGAGTGCAGACGTCAACAAGGCGGATAATGACGGCGAGACAGCGCTGTTCATCGCCGCTCAACATGGCCACGAGACGGTGGTGCGGGTGCTGATCGAGGCGGGTGCGGACGTCGATAAGGCAATTAATGCCGGCGCAACGCCTCTGTTCGTCGTCTCTCAACACGGACACGAGACGGTTGTTCAGATTCTCAAAGATGCCGGCGCGGTGTGACCACGGAAACGCCGGCGCGTGTTGCTCGCAAACCGGGCGGAAGCGAACCGCGCACGCGACGTGTACGCGAAGAGATGCACGACAAGAGACGAGCGCGCGATGTAGTACTATGTACTGAGGGTAGGTAAAATGAGCTTTATGTACCCTAATGTACCCGCCATGTTTTGTATCCCAAAACCTACTTTGAGCGTTTGCTTTTTGCCGAGACCGTGATGTGCTTAGGCTTTTGTCTTTCGATTTGTCTTTTTACAACGTCCGGGATCGAGCTAAACAAAAGTCTTTTGCTTTGTGTGTCGAACAACAACGTCCTTTTCACTAGCAACACGCCCCCCCCACGGGTGCGTTTCCAGCCCCAGCCCACGCCACCGGCGAGGGCCCGCAGTCGAACAAACCGAAGTGCGTGCTCCGGTCGCCCACGATTTCAAAGTGTTTCCCCAGCCACGTCTCACCGAGCATCGCCGCCGTGTTCCCGCACACCAGAAACGGCTTGTTTTTCTCAAGCCGGTGGTGGTCGTCCAGAACGTACGCGTTTTTGTTTCCCTCGATGGTTCCTTTGTACACCGCGTACTGGCCGTAGTCCTCGCACAGGGTTTCAAGACGACCGGGTGGTAGCTTAAACAGCCGGTAGGTCAGGCTGTAAAACTTCGCCTCGCCCAAAAGGTCCTTCAGTTTTTCGTCGCGCACCTGCGATTGGGAACGAAAAGGGTCAGTCTTGAGTCTTGTATTGGGCGGTTTATACAGTGGGCAATCAGTCTTGTACTCTGGTGCACTTATTGTAGTGGTAAGACTTGCGTAACTGCACTCCATACGTGGCTTGAAACAGTGCCTGGATTTGGGAAAGGCCCAACGCGCACCTCGATGGCGTGGCCCGCCAAAACCCGCGGGTCCGCGAACCCGGTCGCGTGGCACAGCCTTTTGAAGTCCTCGGTGTACATGGCGCCCCCCAAGCACTCGCCCAGGAGTTGTGTGTGCGACCGCAGCTCCTCGGGCACGCGCCGGTCGCAATAAACGTCGGAGAAGTAAAACTCGCCGCCGTTTTCCAGGACGCGAAACGCCTCGGTTAGCACCGCGTTTTTATCGGGCGAAAGATTTATCACGCAGTTGCTGATTATCAAGTCCACGGAACAATCGTCGATGCCACTCGCTGTGCCGTCTTCCAGCGTGATGCTGGAAAGGTCCTCGATCGTGCCTTTGGCGAAATGGACGTTGGGCTTTTCGTACCCGAGCGTCTCGACGCAATAGCTTTGTTGGTACTTCCGCGCCACGTCCAACTGTTCATCCGTCATGTCGATTCCAACCACGCTTCCGTGTTCGCCAACCAGCGCTGCCGCGACAAACACATCCCTGCCACTGCCCGACCCCAAATCTAGCACCCGCAGCCCCTCGATGCCGCATGGGGTTGGGGAGCCGCAGCCGTAGTACTTGGCTTTGACTTCATCAGGGACCAACACGAGCGCGTCCCTCACCGCCCTCGGGATCTGGTCCGCGGGCGTGCAGCACGCGGACGTCAGGAGGTCGTCCGAGTTCCGCAAGGTTTCGCCGTAGTACTTGGACACGGAGCCGCGAATCGAGGCGTCGCCGCCGCCGTCCGGCGCCAAGATCTTGGCGCCGAGAAGCGTGTCCATCGCACTAGGAGGCACCCTAGGCGAGGCCTCCGCGCGAGTCACCACATGCACGCGCCTTCCTCGGCGAAAACAACGCCGCGTCGCATTACACCCCGAGTCGCGGCGAGGTGCGGCGAAACTTGAGCTCGCGGCGTACGCCGCGGAGAGGGACATGCTCGACACGCGGAACGCCGGGTGGTCGACGATGGAGGCGACTCGAAGCGCGGCCTGTTCTGGGGATGGCGACGTGTCGGTGTCGTGTCGGTGTCGTAGCTTTTTGCTGGCAAAAAAGAATAATTGTTTTTCATCCTCAAACACGGCACTGAAACCTCCGCAACGACCTTCTCTTCCCGGTGCGAGTACTTCACTCCGCGCGACCATGGCGCCCGTGTGGTGCCTCGCGACTGTTGTCATCACACGCGGCGTCGCGCGTGTTTCACCTGTTTCGGACCGGCGACGCCGCCCCGGAGCCTGTGTGTGGTCACAACCCAAACGGCATGGAAAAAATCGTTCCGAGGTTAACCGCTGCTCCGCGCAAACCTCGACACATTCCGAAACCCCGACGCCGAAGATCCGTCGCTGCGAACCGTGGTCACTCCCCACCTCCGTCCCTGTCGCGGTCGTGACGTGCGCCGCGGCCGCGGTAATGGCGCTAGTGTGGACGACGCTGCCTTCTATGGCGTTCGCGGATGACAGCGACACTATGAGCTATACGCACGAGTCCTCCATCGTTGAGGATTCGTCATTAACAAAAAGTGCTGATGACCAATCGACAAAAACCCAATCCCCGCTCGCGTGCGCGTCCGACCCAACATGCGTCTCGACACGAAACGAGCTGATATCAGCGGGAGTATTGGGTGTACAAGTAACTCCTGCGAATGAAACAAAAAATAAAAAAGAAGAAGACCCGGACGCCGTGCTGCGAACCGCTATTTGTCCCCGCAACCCGACCGCGGATGTTTGCCGGTCGCGGAAAGACCGCGACAAAGTCAACGGCTCGCCGTGCAAGGTACCGCTGCTCAACGCGTGCTTGGTGTGGAGAGAGGGGGCGAGCAGAGAGTTGGTGCTGAAACGGTGATGGGGTAGTTAGGGGTGTTGTGGTAGTAAGTACCAGTAATATAGTACATTCATTCGTAATACCTTTAGGTATAGTACATGCATTCGTCCCGTAGTAACAGGGACGGATTTTTCAGGCCGCCGCGTCCCTTCTCACCCTGTCACCCGTCCGGGATATTCGGGTACGCCGTTCGCCACCGCCCACTTCAGTGTTTCAATATTTCCCCTCGCAGCAAGGCGCGTGCGCCAGTCCTACGGGCAGCCGTTTGCGCGCGCCCACTGCAGCACATCGAGGTGTTCGCCTATCGCCGCCCAGGTGCACGTTGTCTCGTCCCACGGGCAGCCGTTCGCGCGCGACCAATGCAGC